>Ga0187805_10000170_pt1 | contig 19786 bp, 17 predicted proteins | sample NC_wetland_sal_i_6_FD_132965 | JGI IMG/M metagenome (GOLD analysis project Ga0187805, IMG submission 132965) | Wetland sediment microbial communities from Neuse River Estuary, North Carolina, USA - Control_5 | ecosystem: Environmental > Aquatic > Freshwater > Wetlands > Sediment | place: USA...
AACGTCTTGGTCACTGCACTGGAAACACTGGGTATCGCAACTGCTGCCGCGGTCGCAGGCTTTTTGGTTGGCAAACTCGTCACCCACTAAGCAAAGGAGGTTTTAAAGGTTTTACTATGAAATCATTGCAGAAAGTCTATCACGCTAAGGTAGTTCATCTATCTGCGCTGTTACTCACGCTGTTCTTTTCGCTCACGTCACTGGTCAGTTGTAATCAGCCCGCGCCTCCTCAGTTTACGTCGATCAACCTGGGCATCCCGGCTGCGGCACTACAATCGCCTGTTAAGGGTCCATTGCCGGATGTGACGATGTTGCATGTTGGCATCACGTTCAAAATCGATCCCCGGCTGCTCGACCAGGCTAGCCGGCAAAAGCTGCAACCGGGGCAGAACTCCAACCTGGAGTCGTTTGCCAAGCGCCTTGGCATTAGCGAGAGCACCTACCAAAAAATCCAGAGTTTCTTTAGCCTGCAAGGGATTACGCTGCAGCTGAGCAAGTTACGCACACACCTGTCAGTTTACGCGAAGGCAGGAACCCTTGCCCGGTTACTGCAAACGAAGTTCGTTCTTCACCAGTATAAAGGACGTACCTTTTATGCACCCGCAACCCCACCCAAAGTGCCTTCATTTTTAGCGAACTCCATCGATGCCATTACGGGCCTGGATAATTATAGCAAGCCTCCACTGCACGCACTGACCATGCATTTCAGCCACCTCCAAGGGCCGCACACGCCAAAATCTCGCGCCCAGGACTGTAGTCCAGATGATCAGACGCTTGTACCAGGGGATGTTGCCGGTGCATATGGTTACGATACCCTCCATCGGCGTGGCCTGCTTGGTCAGCAGATGACGATCAATCTGGTGGAGACCGATGGTTCGTACCAGGATGATATTCAGAACTATCTGAGCTGTGTTCACTTCCAGGGACATCTCTCGTTCGTCGACGTCGATGGTGGCACGTCGGATGTAGAGGGGGAATCGACGCTGGACGTCCAAATGGTGGCTGGACTGGCCCCGGACTCCTCGATCGTCGTGTACCAGACCGATGGCAATGCCAGCGACGATCCCTGGACGCAGGTCAATAATGAATTGCAGCAAATCCTTGATAAGAATACGAGCAACGCCAATGCGGGCAGCGTGGTGAGCATCAGCCTGGGCATAGACGAAACCGATATCACCTCCGACGACGTGCGCGCCCTCGATAGCAGCCTGCAACAATTGACGAAGGTGGAACATATGACAGTCTTCGTCGCCAGTGGCGACTGCGCAGCCTTTGCCGATGAGACCTTTGGGGACCTTTCGGTGAGCTTTCCGGCCAGTGATCCGTGGGCGGTAGCGGTCGGGGGTACAGAGCTGTCTGTTAATGACCAGCACCAGCGCACCAATGAGGTGGCGTGGTCGCAATTTCCCAACATTTTTCATTGTAAAAATAGCTGGGGCAGCGGCGGTGGCATTAGTACCTTGTTTGCCCGCCCAGGCTGGCAGATGGGTCCGGGCGTGCAGAACAAGTACTCCAATGGGAAGCGACAGGTCCCCGATGTGTCAGCCGTGGCAGATAACCTTGCCGTTTACTTCCAGGGGCAATGGACAGCGGTTGGTGGAACCAGCGCTGCTGCGCCGATCTGGGCGGCTGGCCAGGCGCTGGTGAATGAAGACACCATCCAGCATCTGGGTACCTTCGGCTATTCACCACAGTTATATTATGCCGTTGCAGACAAGCATGCTGGCGGGAATGCCTACTTTAACGTCACGAGTGGCAATAATCTGTACTACCAAGCCACGCCGGGCTGGAACTACCCAACAGGTCTTGGCACACCCAACCTCGTGAGCTTTGACCAGGCCGTATCCAGCACCCTGGCATAAATTGCGAGGGGAAGTGCCAAAAGCCCAGGAGCTTGAAATAAAGTGGTAGCAAACGTTGAAGTTGGCGGCCGGAACAAGCCCTCCGCCAACTTCAGCGTCTTCCTCACAGGGTGGGCAGCGAGCAAGACCCACCTCTTGCAATCTCCCTTGGTCTTCTTCCCTCTTCACCCTCAGAGAATGTTGACTGCGCGGGCGACCAGTATCACGATGACCGTGAGTGAAAGCACTGCCTCGATCATCATGAGCGCTTTCGCAAGTCTTGTGAGCGGATACGTATCAGCAGGACTCAGAGCGGTGGCCCCAGTAAAGGCGACGAACAGATAATCAAGAAACTGCGGCGCCCAACTCTTGCCATCTGCTTGTTGTGGAAACAGAAAATCTGCGGCGTGATGTCCTGAGAGATGACGTTTCCAGGGGCCTCCTCCGTCAAGTTCCCAATACCACAAGGCGAAGACCATGATATTGAAAAACCACAGCAAGGCCGCTGAGCGTAACAAATTGGTCGCGTGTCTATCAGTTGGCAACGTGAGAATGAGGAGCGCAACACCGACAAGAAGTGCCAACGTGCTGACGCAGAGGGGGACCAATACGAGGATGCGTCTGGCCGTATGTGAGAGTTCCCAAGCTGTCAGCAAGTCGATGATGAGTGGAACCACAAACGCCCCTTCAACGACCAAAAGGAGCCAGTTAGGACCGATGATCACATTTGGTGGAAGCGCCAGATAGAGCAGGCCGGTCAGAAGAATGGCGATAAGTGCCGCGACACTGGGAACCACCACTTCCTCTGGATCATTTGAAGCCTGTTGATGCATCTCATGCGTTATACGATCTAGCTGCGACTTCTTCACTGGTTTCATTTCTATCTCGGCCTTTCTTTGTTTTTACGGCTTCATCAACGCTTTCTTTCACTCTCTACAGATATCATACAAGTAAAGAACAGAAATGCTTCTTTGACGATGGGATGCAATCCGTACGAACGACGCACTAGCGGGATTGCACAAGCACTCTCTACCTCTACCCGCCGGAAGTGGTGTATGGGCGAGAGGAAGGAGACCAGATGTGAAGAGAGAAATGAGAAGAAAGGCCATACAACGGGTCCGAACAACTTTCATAAGACAGAAACAATTACTGCTCACGGGGGTCTTGCTGAACGCGCTGTTGCTGCTGCTTTTTGGCATCTGCAGCCGACTTCCAGCACTCGATTTTACTCCGTCACCGAGCGGCCTAACAGTCATTGACTACAGCACATTCATCGCGCAGGTCAAGGCGAGCAATGTCCTGATGGTGAGCCTGCAGGATCAAGACATTGAGGGGCTATTGGCCAGGCCACTTTCCGAGGGTCAGGCTACACCTGCTCGTCAAACGAAAATGACCTTGCTCCAAGCCGGGGCGGCCCATAGCGCTGGAAGTTACGTCCTCAGCAGAGACGTTTCCGGTTTCGGGCTGGCCCCCTCAACAACCTCGCTTCCTCTTGATCCGGCACGTATGGTCTTTACTCGTTTACCTGGACGTGGCGACGCGGCGCTCATTCCTTTGCTTGTGAGCAAGCACGTCGTGATCGATATGCAGCCCTCAGCGCAACTCCCTCCGTGGTTCTTGCTGCTCTGGAAGCCTCTCCCTTTTCTATTCCTCTTGTTGATCCTGGTATGGCTTCTGTTCCCTGACAGGCGTGTTCGGTCTCCTGATGCCGATAGCAATCACCCGGGCATCAACCAGATCAGGAGCCATGCCAAACCCGAACGGCGAAAATCACAGCCGCCAGAGACATCCCTTGATGATACCGACAGGTCTGTCCATGAGGACACGTCATCTCCGGCTCGTCCAAAACTAGAACCGCCCCCTGTCACCTTCGCTGATGTGGCGGGCATCGACGAAGTGCGCCAGGAGGTAGAAGAACTCGTGCAGTTCCTGCGCGCTCCCGAACACTTCGAGCGCCTGGGAGCATGCATCCCGCGAGGAGCTTTGCTGGTGGGTCCTCCAGGTACCGACAAAACCCTGCTCGCCAAAGCCGTCGCTGGCGAAGCTGGGGTGCCGTTCTTCAGTGTGAGCGCCTCAGAGTTTGTCGAAGTGTACGTAGGGGTAGGGGCAAAGCGGGTGCGCGACCTGTTTCACAAAGCGCGGGAGAACGCTCCCTGCGTCATCTTCCTGGATGAACTGGACGCTGTGGGCCGCAAACGAACTCCCGGGCTCGGCGGCAATGATGAACGAGACCAGACACTCAACCAGTTACTGGTCGAACTCGATGGCTTCGCAGCACGGCAGACCATTGTCGTGCTGGCAGCCACCAACCGTGCCGATATCCTGGACCCGGCTCTGCTGCGTCCGGGCCGCTTCGATCGTCACATCAGCGTCTCCTTGCCCGATCGGCGCGGCCGCCAGGCCATCCTCCAGGTGCATACGCGCCGCACCCCCCTGCACGAGGAGGTGAGCCTGGAGCGCCTGGCACAGCTCACTACAGGGATGAGTGGTGCGGACCTTGCCAATCTCGTCAACGAAGCGGCGCTGTGTGCTGCCCGTCGCAACCTGGAGCACATCACCAGTGCCTGCTTCGAGGAAGCGCTGGCGCGGGTGCTCCTTGGGGCACAGCGTCCCATCGTCCTGAGCGAAACGGAGCGGCGCATCATCGCCTTTCACGAGGCGGGTCATGCACTGGTGGCCCACTACCTGCCGGAGTCTGACCGCGTCACTAGTGTGACTATCCTGCCCCGTGGGCACAGCCTGGGAGTGACGCAGCTTGTGGCCGAGGAGGACCGCTACAACCACAGCCGGGAAAGGCTCATAACTCTCCTGGCCGTAGGTTTAGGAGGCCGTGCGGCGGAAGAACTGAGCTTTGGGCCTGATCGAGTGACCACCGGTGCGGAGAACGATTTCCAGGCGGTGACCAGCCTTGCCAGAAAGATGGTCACACGCTGGGGCATGAGCGAGCAGGTAGGCGTGTTGTTCGTCGAAGGCCAGGCGAGGGTATCTGCTGGCAGTATGAACCTGCGCTATAGCGATGCCCTTTCCGCGCGCAGTCGGACACTCGCCGTCGATGCAAGCGGGCGGCTTCTGCTGAACGGGGGCGACTTGCCTGAGCGTCAACGCCCTTTTGTGCCGGTAGATGCTGCCAGCGGAGCGAGCAGGTCGAGTATGGCGACCTTAATCGATCTGGAGGTGCAGCGCTTGCTCAGCGAAGGCTATCAGATGGCGAAGACGGTGTTGAGTGAGCACAACGATCAGCTTAACAGGCTGGCTCATGCGCTCATGGAGCGCGAGCAACTGGATCGTGCTGCCTTTGAGCAACTGATCCGCTGATGCTCCACAGGCCTCAAGATGGCGATCAGGGAAACCAGCATAGGCACAAAAAGAAACTGTACATTTTTTATGACGCCGCCAACGCTTTTCTTCACGCGCTACGCGTACGCTATACATGTAGTTACGCTCGTAACCGCCCCCTTTCCAAGGGGAGATAGAAGCAACCATCAGCTTCGCTGTGCATGCGAAGCAGTCGAAAGGAGAATGAACAGGTGAAAGACAACTCTTTACAGAACAGAATTGAGGGCAATTGGAAGCAGTTGAGTGGAAGCGTACGCCACGAGTGGGGCAAACTCACGCACAACGACGTCGAGCAGATCAAAGGGGATGTCACGGTGCTGGCTGGCAAGATCCAGGAACACTATGGTGTGACGGAAGCGGAAGCCAGCCAGCAGATCGAACAATGGGTCAGCAAGTTCCATACACATCAAAAGGAGCAATCGAAAAGGAAAATGCAGAAGAACTAGCCTGTCGGCGTACTTCGTCGTGAACCACACTGGCCAGTAGGGCTATCGGCCAGTGTGGGAGAGAAAGGAAAATATTCAGGTGGCAAATCTTGTCGAAACCATTCAGGTGATGGGGACATTTGCGACATTCACGCGCGCCTTGAAGATGACCGAGCTGGCCGCAACCCTGAGGGAGCCGGGAGCTTATACAGTTTTTGCGCCGACTGACGCCGCTTTCGCGCAGATGGATGCCGAGAAGCTCGATGGCCTGTTCGAGGACCAATACAATTTGAGCAAGGTAGTAAAGTACCATATCGTGATGGGAATATACAAGGCGGCCGATCTGCTCGACATTACCTTCTTGAAAACGATGGAGGGACAGCGGCTCATCATCAGATCGTCAATCTCCGCCGGACCAGGTGGTGAGACGTCGGAAGACAGTTCAGATGCCCACAGTTATGTCATTAAAGACACGTTCACCACAACCCTGCTAGAAAGCATTAAGGTTAATGGTGCGACCATCATGCAGGCCAACGTGAGCGCTGTTAATGGCATCGTTCACGTCATCAACAAAGTGCTCGTGCCACACTTCATGATACTCTGAAGCGGCAAGCGTTGCTCGCGACCTGGCTTCTTCGCCCCTCCGGTCCTCTCTGCCACACGCTAGAGAACTGGAAGGGGCGAGCGAGTTCCTGGAAAGTGTTTGGTGGCCAGCAAGGCGCTTCCTTACAGTAAAGTGAACGGAGGGATGAGCACTTTATCAATGACGTGTATGACCCCGTTATCGGCCCTCACATCGGCTTGCAGGACGTGTCCCCCATTGATCGTGATGCTTTCGCGCACCGCTGTGGTCACTGTATTGCGCGCGATATAGTTGAGCGCGTCCCCACTAGTATCAACTTCTTCCTCCCCTAGTGGAACCTCCGAGATGTCCGACCACACTCTGAGCCGTTGCCCCTCAAGTGTTTTGAGGAAGAGACGATCAAGCATATCGTCGGCCGTATAGAGTCCTGGCACAACATGATACTTCATCACTTTCGCCAGTTTGCCCGGATCAGTTAAGAGATTGGCTTGCTGGCCGCTGGACAATCGATCAAAAGCTTCATCGGTCGGAACAAAGATGGTGAAAGGCCCCGGCCCACTGAGGGTCTCGACGAGCCCAACTACGGACTGGACGCCCTTGACGAACTGGTTGTATTTGCGTTCAGCGCGTGCTCTTTCAAAGATGTTTGCCATGGAACGTTTCTCCTTTGTGAACAACTATCGGATAGCTGGTAAGCGCTCTTGCCCTTGCTCGTGCCATGTTTCAAGAGGCTGGTGAGCGCAATTGTTTGTCGATCTACACAGGTAGTATAGACGCGAAACCAAGCTGAGCAATGTTGCTCGAAGGATACATGCTGCGTTCCTACTTTGGAGCGAATGTAAGCTATTGTTCTTCTGCGGGTTGAACACACCAAAGAACGTCGTCATGTGTGCTTGAACCTCTTTTCCTCTACCCGCTAACGGCGAGAGGAAAACGCCTCCCGGCTCAGTGAGCCAACAAGACTACCAAGAACGGCTATGATCAGGAACAAACCTGAAAAGCCCTTGAGCGGGGCCAGGAAACTGATGTTATTGATGAGCGCCAGGACCGTCACCGCCAGGGCAACGCCTATCAGAATCACCATGTCACCAACGATGAAATTGTAGATGGCTTTGATAACCTTCACGGATTAACCTCCTGTGTTTGCACGGTCGTGGGGGCCGGTTGATGCTCTATCTCCAGCACTTGCTGCTGCTTTTTCACTTGTTTGAGCCAGGCGATGAGCAAGAAAGACGCGCCCAGGTAGATGACGGCGAGGATGAGGAGAAAGACATCCGACAGCGGCCACTCCACGCCAAATCCTTCACCTGTCCAGAAAGTGCCAAAGGTCGTCAGCATGATCCCGACGACGAACTTCAGTGTGTTTTCGGGCACCCTTGCCAGTGGCGCGCGCACGAGTGCACCTACCAGGATAATTAGCAAGCCAGCAAGGAGCGCGCCGAGCGCAGCAGAAGCAATACCGTTGGAGCGCGAGACCGTATCCGTTGCCGCGCTCAACCCAAAAGTGATCACAATGAACGCCACTTCGAGCCCTTCGAGTAAGACCGACTTATACGACAGCAGAAACCCGAAGAGGTCGAAACGAGACGAAGAGGCACCGACCTCGCCGCGAGCACGGATTTTCGCCAGGTTTTCTTCGTAAATGGCCTCTTCATCGTGGCGCGCTTTCAAACCGCTATAGCGCAGGATGGCGTTCTTCAACCACTTCAAACCAAAGATGAGCAAGAGTGTACCGATGACCGTGCGAAGGATATCGAGAGGAACCCACTGGACAAGTGCGACCCCCAGAGTCGCTACCAGCAGGGCGAGGGTCGCCGCGGCAGCTAGAGCGCCAAGCAGTGCACTTCGCCAGTTGACCGTGACGCCGACGACCAGGACGATGGTAAACGCCTCCACAAACTCAACGGCGGAGGCTAAAAACGAGGCAGTAGCAACGACCCATTGCATAGAGAAGTTCCTTTCAGGACCTGCCTTCGTCAAGCGGAGCAACTTCTTGTCATTGCCCCGCTGGAGCGACGACGGCAGTTGATAGATTAACCCTTTGCATAGAGTACACGCGAAGCATAAAGAGAAGCGTTGGCCGGGGCGTAAAAAACGGGTGTAGTGAATATATCGCTGTGAACTCCTCGTTGATCAGACGAAGCGTGTGACGATAAAGGCGAAAACGACACCCAGTACGGTGAGGGCGAGGGTGAGAGCGGTACTCCTGTTGCTGTGTGCCTGCGGCAAGATATCGCTTGCTCCGATGTAGAGCAGAAAGCCGGCAAAGAAGCCCAGGTAGTACGGCAATCCAATGGTGGGAATCCTGAAGAACAGAGTGGAGATGGCACCTGCCACCGGTGCCGCCGCATCTGCCAGCAGCAGCACGAAGGAACGGCGAGACGTGTTCTTATTGACAAGCATCAAGGTGACGGTATTGAGGCCATCGGAGAAGTCGTGCGAAATGACGGCAATTGCAACGACCAGTCCGACGGCGGTGCTCACCTGGAAGCCAAGGCCGATGCCGACACCATCCAGAAAGCTATGGCCAGTCAGCGCAACCGCCGAGAGGATGCCCACTAGCGGATGCTGATGCACGGCGTACTGCTCCTCATGAGAGAAGTGAATGAGGATGGACTTCTCGACGATATGAAAAAGGAGAAAGCCACCCATCAGTACAAGCATGGGTCCCGTACTATCCAGGTGCAATGTGTAGACGAGTCGGAAAATCTCCGGCAACAGGTCAAATGACACCAGGCCGACCAGTACGCCCGCCGTAAAACCCATAATCAGATAGAGATGATCGCGATAGCGCAGTCCGAAAAGGCCGCCTATCAGCGTCGAGAAGAACGTCGTTAGCGACAGGAGTATAGCGCTCATTGCTTGCTTTTCATCCTTACACTCTTATAGATAACGAAGGCCCATCAGGAGTCCTGATCAGGCTGCCTCTGACAGCTGTTTCCCACCATCGCCTTTGGGAGTACCTGAGCCGAGACTACGCCGCACCTCCAGATAACGCATGATCGCGTCGCGGCTCACGATACCGACGGGGATGCCGTTTTGCACCACAGGTAACTGGTTCACATCGCGACCGGCCATTAAGGGTAATACATCGTTCAGGCTTTGCTGCGGAGACACTACGTGCAGGCGTTCCACGGGGATCATGGCCTGACCGACAGAGGTGTATCCCCACTGCTCGCGTGGAACATGGCGGATATCGCTGAGCGTAATCAGACCAGCCAGTTGATCGCCTTGCATCACCAGGGCGCAACGTAGCCCGTGGGGCAGGAAGTAGTCGTCGATCAGTTGTTGCAGTGAGATAGTGGCAGGAACCGTCGGCGGTGTGGGATTCATGACCTCACTGACCGTGACGCCGCGTAACGCGGACTGCAACATGACCTGGGTGTTGGCCGACTGAGCCGCGCTCAACAGAAACCAGCCGATGAAACCAAGCCAGATGCCATTTAACACACCACCAGTGAAGAGTTGCCAGATGCCCCAGAAGATGAAGAGGTAGGCAATGATCTGGCCTGAAAGCGAGGCTATGCGGGTGGCTTTCGTCAGGCTGCCAGTGAGCTTCCAGACGATGGAGCGCAGTACCCGCCCACCATCAAGTGGGAAGCCAGGAATGAGATTGAAAACACCCAACAAGACGTTAGTGACCGCCAGGTAGAACAGGATACCTTCCAGCGGCGAGTTTGTCCCTTGCAGTGGCAACTGGAGCAGGAAACAAACGGCGCCGATGAGGAGACTGGTGAGCGGGCCGACGACCGCTACCTGGAACTCTACGCCCGGACTCTTTGGCTCCTGCTCGATATTCGAGACGCCGCCAAAAATGAACAGGGTGATGTTTTTCACAGGCAACCCACGCCGACGCGCAACGAGCGAGTGGGCCAGTTCATGTAAGAGCACTGAGACAAACAGCAGCAGGGCTGAGATGAGGCCTACTATCCAATAGGTGGCGTTTGACCACCCCGGATACAACTGGGGAAACCAGCCGGTAGCAAGGGACACCGTGAGCAATACGAGGATGATGATCCAGCTCACATGGATGTTAATGTCGATTCCGGCAATCTTGCCGATACGGAACGAACCGGCATGGTGATACTCCTTCCAACAGATGTTTACTTTCGCACCCTTAAAACTTAGTCGGAGAGCGTGAAGAAAAGCGTGGGGAGCCACGTAAAAATTTTTTTAGTTTGGCATCGACGCGCATTTCATGAGAAGTTGGGGTACTTTCTTCACCTACCGATAGCACGTCACACCAAAGGCTTCATTTTTATGTAGCTTCCAACGCTTTTCTTCACGCTCTCCCGTCATGCTTGTATCAAGTTGTGTTCTAACGGGTAATATGCTTGCGGGTGATGCGCGCATTACCTGGCATTCCATTTTGTCTTTTTGAGAGCGTGTCTGATTCTCAGACTCTTCGCTCTCTCTCACCGGATGCTCACGCAGCTTCGCCGCGCAAACAATGGAATATGTGGTGTGGAAAATGCGCTTCGCGCATTTTCCACACCACTCAATCAAACAGACGAGCGCCGCAGGCGCGAGCAAGCGATCGTGACGGAAATCAGACATACTCTTGCATGAGGATGAACATTATGTCGGATACAGAACAAAATCGGCTCCAGGAAGCGCATGAGCACAGCCAACCGTGGTATCGCTGGGGCCCCTACCTTTCTGAGCGCCAGTGGGCAACGGTGCGTGAGGATTATTCCGCCGACGGCAATGCGTGGGCGTTCTTCCCGCATGATCACGCCCGTTCGCGCACGTACCGCTGGGGCGAGGATGGCTTGCTGGGGATCAGTGATGATCAGGGTTTGTTGTGTTTTGCACTGGCCCTGTGGAACGAAGCTGATCCGATCTTGAAGGAACGCCTCTTTGGTCTGACGAACTCGGAGGGCAACCACGGGGAGGACGTGAAGGAATACTACTTCTTTCTCGACAACACGCCGACACACTCGTATATGAAGGCACTCTATAAATATCCACAGCGCGCGTTTCCCTATAACGATCTTGTCGCTACGAATCACAATCGGAGTCGTCAGGAGCCCGAATACGAACTGATCGACACGGGCATCTTTGCGGAGGGCCGCTACTTCGATGTCAGCGTGGAATACGCCAAAGTCGATCCGCTCGATGTACTGATCCGCATGAGCGCCACCAACCGCGGACCGGAGGCGGCGCCGCTGCACCTGCTGCCCACGCTCTGGTTCCGTAACATCTGGGTCTGGGGCTATGATGACCGTCGGCCTGTGCTGACGGCAGTCGGTGGTGAAGCGGGATCGGCGGGTGAAGCGGCAGACGTTCGTCTCGTGCATGCCCAGCATCACGAACTTGGTGACTACTGGCTGGCCTGTGAGGGAGCGCCAGAGCTGCTCTTTACCGAGAACGAATCCAATGCTGAGCGACTGTGGGGCATCCAGAGCCGTGTGCCATTTGTCAAAGACGGCATCAATGAGATGGTGGTCAACGGAACTGAGGGCAAAGTCAACCCCCAGGGCACCGGCACCAAAGTGTCGGCCCATCATCGCCTCGTCATTGCGCCAGGCGCCACACAGACCATCCTACTGCGTCTGTCCGCCAATCGGCAAGATGCACCCTTCGACGACGCAGCCGAGGTCTTCAGCACGCGCGTTGAGGAAGCCGACGAGTTTTACCGGGCAGTGAGTACAGCCCAGACGGAGGATGCGCGGGCAGTACAGCGACAGGCGCTGGCTGGCCTGCTGTGGAGCAAGCAGTTCTACTCCTACGATGTGGATAAATGGCTGCGTGGCGATCCGGCAGGTCCCGCGCCACCGCCACAGCGCAGCCGCAACCGGGGCTGGCGGCACCTCTCGAACAACGACATCATCATCATGCCTGACACCTGGGAATATCCCTGGTACGCCGCGTGGGACCTGGCCTTCCACTGCGTGGCGATGGCCCTGGTCGACAGCGCCTTCGCCAAGGACCAGCTGCTCTTGTTGCTTCACGAGTGGTACATGCATCCCAACGGCCAGTTACCCGCCTATGAATGGGCCTTCAGCGATGTCAATCCGCCTGTGCATGCCTGGGCCGCGTGGCATATCTACCAGCAGGAGAAGGAGCGCACAGGGAAAGGCGATACCCTCTTCCTGGAGCGCGTCTTCCAGAAACTGTTGCTCAACTTCACCTGGTGGGTCAATCGCAAAGACCAGGAGGAGAAGAACCTCTTTCAAGGCGGGTTCCTGGGACTCGACAACATCGGCGTCTTCGACCGCAACACGACCCTGCCCGATGGCATCGTGCTCGAGCAATCTGACGGCACCGCCTGGATGGGCATGTTCGGCGCGAGCATGCTGGCGATGGCCCTGGAACTGGCGCGCGCAGACCCGGTTTATGAAGACATGGCGACCAAGTTGTTTGATCACTTCCTTTATATAGCCGACGCGATCTATGGCGAGGGACAAAGTGGCCTGGGGCTCTGGAATGACGAGGACTGCTTTTTCTATGACAAGTTGAGTTTACCTGATGGCCAGCATTTCCCGCTGAAAGTGCGCTCCCTGGTCGGGCTTATTCCCCTGCTGGCAGTGGAGACGGCTGAAACAAGCCTGGTGGCAGACTTTCTCGATGAGCGCATGCACTGGTTTGCGGAAAACCGCCCCTATATTCCACATCTAATCGCGCGCTGGCAGGATATACGAACGATCGACCTGAGCAAAAACAATGCGCTACTGGCTATCGTGCGCAACTCTGATCTGGAGGCTCTGCTCAAACGCATGCTCGATCCCCAGGAATTCCTGAGCGACTACGGTATTCGCTCGATTAGCAAGTATCACACGGCACATCCTTATGAGCTTAATACAAGGTATGGGAACTTTTCTGTGAATTACGAACCGGGCGAATCAACCACCGGAGCCTTCGGGGGAAATTCCAACTGGCGCGGGCCGATCTGGTTCCCCATCAATTTCCTGCTGATCGAAGCACTCCAGAAATACCATCAATTCTATGGCGACGAATTCACGGTAGAATGCCCAACCGGTTCCGGCACGAAACTGACGCTAGCGCAGGTGGCAGAGGAGCTCTCACGGCGGCTCACAAACATCTTTTTGCGTGACGAGCGGGGCCGCCGGGCGGTCTTTGGAACCAACATAACCTTTCAGAGTGATGCGCCATGGCGCGATTACATTCCGTTCCACGAGTACTTCCATGGTGATAGCGGGCGCGGTGTCGGCGCCAGCCATCAGACTGGCTGGACGGCTGTCGTAGCGAATCTCCTCCAGTCGACAAAAAGCGTGGGTGTCCCCACAGCTGAGCGTTGCCCTGCCGGTTGAGCAAGCGTCGTTTTACGAAGCATGGTGAGCTGTGTAAAGGCTGGAACCCGGTTGGATCGGCCTCGCTCCCCGGCGGTGCCAAAGGCGCGCCCGCGCGCTGCTGGTGGGCCAGCCAGCCGCGGTGGCTAGAGCTGGGCCGTGTGCTGGGGACTGTTGCTCGCCTCGTCCTGCACGGCCCCCAACGCTCGCAATGTGGCCTTTTGCGCCTGGGTCAGCCCTCGAATCCCTGTGATATTCAGACGCTCGCTTCCTCAAGTGCTCCCAGGGTTCGCAGGGTGGTTTTCTGTGCTTCAGTGAGTCCCGTCACTTGAACAAGTGAGAGTCGTTCATACGGCCGATCAGCGCGTAAGGTGGCAAGATGCTCAGCGCTGGACATCTCCCACAGATGGGTCAGCCCATCATGACCACAATTTGCCAGCATCTCCCCATTCAGGCTGATAGCTATTGAATTAATCCATCCTTGATGACCTTGTCGAACGTACACACACACTCCACTTTCGACATTCCACCAGCGCAGTGTCCCGTCGATGCCGGCACTGACCAGGATATCGCCTTGGGGACTCCACGCAATGGCGAAGACATGACTGGGATGTCCCACCAGGGAACGTAGCAGTTCTCCACTCCTGGCATCCCAGAGAAATAATTCCCCCGTGCTGCCTCCACCACCACAACTTGCCAATACTCTCCCATCAGGACTCCACACGACGCTTGCCACATCTTTGCTATGTCCCTGTAATGTTTGCAGGAGGGTGCCATCCTCTGTTTGCCAGAGACGCACGGTATGGTCGTCGCTACAAGTCGCCAGGCGTATTCCATCCGGACTCCAACTGACAGCGCTAACCAGGCTCGTGTGTCCATGTCCCACCCAGCGGCAGGTACTCTTCGAGATATCCCAGACGCGCACTACCTGGTCGTAGCCCGCGCTGGCCAGCCATGCTCCGTCGGGACTCCAGGCGACTCTGGTGACCTGGCTGGTATGTGCACGCAACAATTGGACCAATTTTCCTGTCGTGCTATCCCAGATGCGTACACTATGGTCATAGCTTCCACTGGCGATCAAACTCCCTTTAGGATGCCAGGCAAGCGTATAGACAGGTTGTGTATGCCCCTGGAGGCTTTTCACGGGTCTTCTGCTTGCTCTATCCCAGATAGTTATAGCAAAGTATGTCCCCCCAGTCGCCAGCAAGCGACTGTCAGGGCTCCAGGTCACAGCGAGAGGGGTGACCGAGTAGCCTTGTAGGATGCGCAGGCACTGTCCACTGCTGATCTCCCACACGCGCAGAGTCCGATCTTCGCTCCCACTCAGCAGCCACTTGCCATCGGGAGTGAAGACGAGCGTCTGCACAATATCCGTGTGCCCCAGCAGTGTCTGCCGCGTCATCTCACGGTCAGGTTGCCACACCCCGATGGTCGTATCAAAACTGCCACTGGCGAGGGTTTGCCCATCAGGGCTCCATGCCACCGTCCTGACGTGATCGGTATGCCCAGCCAAATTGTGTTGACTACGACCGCTCTCTACCTCCCACAGCTTCACCAGGTTGTCCGCTCCTCCACTTGCAAGCAGCTTCCCGTCAGGAGTAAAGGCTAATCCCATCACCCAGTTCGTGTGTCCGGTCAAGGTTCGCAAACAGGTGCCACGTTCAACATCCCAGATGCGGATCGTGCGATCAAAACTTCCACTCGCGAGCAGATGCCCATCCGGGTGCCATGTAATGGCGTAGACATTCTCTAGATGCCCTCTGAGCGTGTGCAAGCATCTTCCGTTGCTCAGATCCCAGAGCTTGATGGAGCCATCATCGCTCCCGCTGGCCAGAAGACCTCCACCAGGTCGAAATGTGACGCTTTGGACATAGCCTTGATACCCCTGGAAGTTCCAGACGATGGCTTTGCCAGCGACATCCCAGACTTTCACCGTGCAGTCCCAGCTCCCACTGGCAAGCATGCTCCCATCCGGGCTGAAGGCGACCCCTGCCACGGCATGGGTATGAGCCGGTATCGCCGCATAGGCCGTCTGGCCTTCCTCCCGCCAGACGCGTACCTCACCACTAATACTGCCTGCTGCCCAGTACTGTCCATCTGGGCTAATAGCAGCAGAGTAGATGGTGCCAAAGGCTTGGCTGAACACGACCTGCTCCAGGTGTGCGCCTTCCAGCGATGTATCTTGCATCTCGACGCCTTGCAGATAGAGACTCCGCAGAGCCAGGCGCGAGAGATCCAGACCACGCAAGTCCCCCCGCAGCATGCGCAGCAGCACTACCAGGTTGGCCGGTCCATACCCTTGGGTCGCCTGGTTCCTGCCACGCAGTGGGTCGAGCAACCCGAGCAAGTACGCCTCCACGTCGTCGTGCCCCCGAAATGTGCTCTGCAGCCTGGTGAGTATTGGAGCCACAATTAAACGCTCCTGGGTTTCTCGCACGTACACCTTCGCCTGGGCCTGACAAAGCCCATGCTCGATGAGGCGCAGGAGTTTGCCCTGTTCAATCTCGCGGCTCGCCACGTCGATAAGCAGGGCGGTTACATACTCCAATACGACCGACTGCAGCGTGAAGCTGCCCGCCCATTGCCCCCGCTCGATCATACTGCGGCGGCCTAGCCTGTCCAGGGCTTCGAGCACCAGTACTGGCTTTCTCGGTGTGTTGAAGGCAGCCAGCAATTCCTCTAGGCTCACCGGCTCCCGCAGGATGGCCAGCCAGAGCAACACGCTCTGCTCGAGCACCGAAAGGCGGGCGAATTGCTCATCCAGCAACTCGCGAACGCCACCAAAGACCACCTCACCCTGCTCCAGAAAGGGGGCAATCTCTCCCCCGAAAAGTTCTACTATGGTCTGCACCACGATCTTTAAGGCCAACGGATTGCCCCGGTACACCTCGACCAGGCGCTTCCGGTCGTGCGCGGTGCCTGCTACATCTTTTGCCTCCAGTAACTGAGTACCTGCCTCTTCATCCAGCCCTGCCAAACGTAAGGCTCGCACCGGCGAGCGTTTACCTTCCAGCGGCACCAGGTCGGCGGGTTTCTCCCGCGAGGTCAGCAACAGGCAACTCTGGTGCGCCGTCTCGCCTATCTGTCGTAGCAGTCGGACATACCCCTCCGCGCCTGCACGTACGCGACCCGTGCCCTCCCTTTCCTCCAGCAGCATCTCCAGGTTGTCCAGCACCAGCAGCACCCGCCGGGTTCGCAGTTGCTCCATCAGCAGTCGGAGGCGTTCTTCCAGGGAGTCTGGCAAGTCTCGCAGCGCTTGTGGCGCCAGCACCTGCAAGCAAGAATCCAACAGCTCTTCGCAGGCAGGGACATCACGCAGGGAGCGCCAGATCACCACCTCGAACTGTCTCGCCACCTGGTGCATCACTCTCGTTGCAAGCGCCGACTTGCCGATGCCGCCCATGCCCAGCACACTCACGACCCGGCAGCGCTCCTCAACCAACCAGCGGGAGAGCAGCACCAGTTCCTCCTCGCGCCCATAGAAGCTGGGCACATCCAGCGCCTCGCCCCAATCCACCCGGGGCCGCAGCGCAGGTCGAGGCACAGCTTGATCAGTGACGCGGGTCTGTTCGTCCGACAGTGGCGCCACAGGTACGAGCCGAAGGCGTTTCTGCGCCCAGCAGCCCATGGAGCCACTGCTCATCCAGCAGCACCTTCTGGTGCGCCGCCTTCCACAGCGCGCGGATCTCCTGCTCCTCGCGTCCGGAGGCAAAGGCTTGCTGCTGCACTCCCAGGGTAATGAGCTGTTTGAGGCGTTCCGCTTTGGGGTAGCTGAGGCCCCCCTCCCACTCTGCCACCGCGCGCCGGGAGACACCCAGCCGCTCACCCAGTCCCGCCTGCGTCAGGCCAATGGTGGTACGCAGCGTCAGCATCAACTGAGCGAAGGCATAGTCTCGCTCGCCGTAAGAGTATCTCTTCACAGGCAGTCTCCTTTCCCCATGACCCACCGGAGCGAAAATTATGAAGCGATATGAAGTGACATGTCGGCCAATAGACGGTGACTTCCCCTGGCAACACCGGTATACTGATAACTACCGGGTGTGCCCTCCAAGCAGGTCAACGCCTGTCTGGGGTTGTATGGGGGCATTGCCAAACGAACCCGTACAACCTCTGCGATTCACTGCCTCTATGATAGCACATGTGCTGCCAATGACGAGTTTCTTGCTCACGCTCCGATTTTTACGACCCTGCCAACGCTTTCCTTCACGCTCACCCGCCATGCTTGAAGTGTGTGGACGCACTGCCTGAGAGATTGTTTACTACACTGTTGTATATTGTAAAGACTGGCGGCCCGCTCAAGGACCACAGGACTTTCTCGTGGACTTTTCTGTGACGCATAGCGTCGGGAAGGAATTCACTCTATGGCACAGCTAGCAACCCCGAATAGCGCGGTTGCGCAGGAGCCGGCCAGACCCCGGCGAGCCCTGGGACTGTGGGCCAGCATGGCACTGGTCATCGGCAACATGATCGGCTCGGGCATCTTTTTGCTTCCGGCCTCGCTCGCGCCATTCGGCGGCATTTCGATCGCCGGCTGGCTCTTTACCGCGGTGGGCGCGACGTTCCTGGCCTTGCTGTTCGGACGATTGTCATCCATGGCGCCCAAAGTCGGCGGGCCGTACGCTTATACGCGCCTGGGCTTTGGCGATTTTGCCGGCTTCTGGATAGCCTGGGGCTACTGGATCTCCGTCTGGACGGGCAACGCGGCGCTCGCTGTCGCCCTGGTGAGCTATCTTCAAGGCGTTGTGCCGCCATTGGGCCAGTATCACTGGTTGTCGGCGCTCGCTGCCATCGGGGCCGTCTGGCTGGTCACCTGGATCAACCTGCTGGGCATCAAGCAGGCAGGTCTTTTCCAGGTCCTCACTACCATTCTGAAACTGCTGCCGCTGGTTGCCCTGGCGGTCCTGGGTCTGTTCTGGGTGCAGTGGAACCATTTTGTTCCTTTTAATACCAGCGGAATGTCCCCATTCGCCGCCATCACGGCCGTCGCCGCCTTGACCCTGTGGGCCTTCCTGGGCGTCGAATCGGCCACCATCCCGGCTGATGACGTCGAGAATCCGAGTAAAACCATACCGCGCGCGACAGTCCTCGGGACGATCGTGACCGCGCTGGTCTACATCCTCTCGACGGTGGCGGTAATGGGCATCATTCCGCTCGCTCAGCTTGCCAAATCCAGCGCTCCCTTCGCCGATGCCGCGGGCTTCATCTGGGGTCGTTGGGCCTTTTACGCTGTAGGGATCGGGGCGGTGATCTCCTGCCTGGGCAACCTGAACGGCTTTACGCTGATCCAGGGCCAGGTACCGATGGCGGCGGCGCAAGATCACCTGTTTCCGAAGATCTTTGGCAGGATATCGAAGCAAGGCGTTCCCTGATCCGGCGTTACGATCTCCAGCGTACTGATTACGCTCCTGCTGGTGTTCAACTATTCGGGCTCGAGCAGCCTGGTCCAGATTTTCACCTTCATCATTCTCCTTGCGACGCTGACGACGCTGGTACCATATGCCTTTTGTGCCATGTCAGAGCTTATGCTGCTGATCCAGCATCGCAGTGAGTTCAACCGCAGACGCTTGATTGGTTCCAGCGTCATCGGCATTGTCGCCTTCATCTATGCGGTATGGACGGTCTACGGCTCCGGCGCGCAGACGGTGCTCCTGGGGTTCCTGCTGCTCTTGCTGGGTATCCCTGCTTACGTGTGGTTGCGCAAGCAGCAGGCTGACGAAGCGGATGCAAAGCCACAGCAAGAGAGTGGCAGCGTGTAGAGTGCCGATTATGAACTTTCACGACTAACACCGGAAGTGTTATACTGAGCGAAGCGAAGCATCTCGCGGCTCGTCGGGAGAGACCCTTCGCTGCGCTCAGGGTGACAAAACATTCCCGATCTTGTTTGTTAAAACTCATTATCGAGCACGTAAGACGACAGGAAAAGAAAGGAAACCCTGATGGCTAGCTATGGTGTCTATTCAGAAGTCGGTAAACTGCACAAGGTGCTGGTGCATCGACCGGATCTCAGCCTTCAGCGCCTGACGCCGTCCAACGCCCAGGAATTGCTCTTTGACGACGTAGTATGGGTCAAGCGCGCCCGCGAGGAACACGATGCCTTCGTCGGGCACCTGCGCGCCCACGGCGTCGAGGTGCTGCTGGTCAGCGATCTACTGGCCGACACGATGAACGATCCGGTGGCGCGCACGTGGATGCTCGACCGCAAACTCACTCCCAACCAGGTCGGCCTGACCGCGAGCTCGGAACTGCGCGCCTGGTTCGACGAGATGGATAGCACACAGCTCGCGACCTACCTCATCGGCGGCATGACGTATCGCGAACTGCCGCGCGAGATGCAGTCACTCGAACGCA
>Ga0187805_10000171_pt1 | contig 19645 bp, 21 predicted proteins | sample NC_wetland_sal_i_6_FD_132965 | JGI IMG/M metagenome (GOLD analysis project Ga0187805, IMG submission 132965) | Wetland sediment microbial communities from Neuse River Estuary, North Carolina, USA - Control_5 | ecosystem: Environmental > Aquatic > Freshwater > Wetlands > Sediment | place: USA...
CCGAGGTGCTGCTCGAGCGCGGGGGAGAACGGGTCTTTGCCGTGGATGTCGGCAGAGATCAGCTGCACCCAAAGCTCCGCGACGACGCGCGGGTGGTGGTGCTGGAGGGGACCGACGCAAGACACCTCAACGCCTCGCTCATCAAGGGCCCCGTGGGCGCCATCGTCGCCGATGTGAGCTTCATCAGCCTGACCAAGGCGCTGCCGGCGGCACTTCACCTTGCCGCGCCTGGCGCCTGGCTCGTCGCCCTGGTGAAGCCGCAATTCGAGGCCGGCCGCGAGGCGGTCGGCAAGGGCGGCATCGTCCGCGACGCCGAGGCTCGCGGGAAGGCCGTGGCGGAGGTCCGGGCGTTCATCGAGCGCGCGCCAGTCTGGGAAGTGTTCGCCGAGATGCCGTCCCCTATTTTGGGCGGCAGCGGCAATGAGGAAGTGCTGATCGGCGCCCGCCATGGAGCTTGAGGTCAGGATCGAGCGCCTCGGCACCCAAGGCGACGGCGTAGCGCAAGGCCCTGACGGTCCGCTGTTCGTGCCCTTCACGCTCCCCGGCGAGCGCGTACAGGTCGCCATCGAGCCAGGCAAGGACCACGCCGAGCCGCTTGCCATCCTCGAGCCGAGCCCGGCCCGCGTGGCGCCGGTCTGCCCGCATTTCGGGGTCTGCGGCGGCTGTGCGCTCCAGCATATGGAGAGCCAAGCCTACCTTGCCTGGAAACACGAGCAGGTGTTGGCGGTGCTCGCCTCTCGCGGACTCGAGGCGCCGGTCGAGGAGGTCCGCCCGGTGCCGCTTGCAAGCCGGCGACGTGCGGCCTTCGCACTTGGCCGCACGGCGCATGGCATTGCCTTCGGCTACCGAACCCAGCGTTCCCACGCCATCGTCGCCATCGCCGCCTGTCCGGTGCTCAGCCCCCACATCGTGGCGCGCTTGCCCAAGCTTAAGGCTGCTCTTGCTCCGCTTCTTGGCGGGAAGCGCGAAGCGCGCGTTACCGTCACAGAGACGGACCAGGGGCTAGACGTTGCGGTCGGGGGCGTGCGCGTCTCCCCACGAGCTTTGAGCAGGGTCGGTCGAGACGGTGAGGTTCTGGGCTTGGCGCGGCTCATGGTCGACGGCGAGACCACGGCGCTTCTCGCCGAGCCGACAGTGAACCTCTCAGGGGCCGAGGTGAGACTGCCGCCTGGACCATTCCTTCAGGCCTCGCGCGAGGCGGAGTCGGTGCTGGTGGCCTTGGTCAAGGAAGGCGTGGGGCGCGCGAAGCGCGTCGCGGACCTGTTCGCCGGGATCGGCACCTTTACCTTCGCCCTCGCCGGAAGCGCAGGGGTGGATGCCTTCGAGGAGGACGAGGCGGCGATCGCGGCGTTAGCCAAAGCAGCGAGGGCCACGCCGAAGCTCAAGCCGGTGCGGACCAACACCCGCGACCTCTTCCGCGCGCCGCTTACGGCGCGGGAACTCACCCGCTACGACGCTGTCGTGCTCGATCCGCCGCGGGCCGGCGCCAAGTCGCAGGCCGAGGCACTCGCGCGCTCAGGCGTGCCGAAGGTGGTCATGGTGTCTTGCAACCCTGGCACCTGCGCGCGAGACTTGCGCATCCTTGTCGACGGCGGCTACCGCATCGCCCGCGTCGTTCCCGTCGATCAATTCTTGTTCTCGCCCCATATCGAGTTCGTTGCCGAGCTTGCGCGGTAGCTCTTTGACCCCACCCAGACCCTCCACCTTGCAGGGTGAGGAAGTGGATGTGCGAGACAATCCCTTCCCCTGGAGGGGGGATGCGCGGAACGCGCAAGGTGGGGGTCTAGGTGCCGAGCAGACGGTCCACATAAGCAGGGACAATCTCCGTCGCAGGGCCTTCGATCCGCTCCCGGAAGAGATCGGCGCCGTCGGAGGGCTCGAGATTGAGCTCGACCGTATGCGCACCGGCGGCGCGAGCCTCGAGAACGAAGCCTGCCGCCGGGTGCACCGTTCCGCTCGTGCCGATGGAGATGAAGAGGTTGCAGGCGGCGAGCGCGTCGTAGATGCGCTCCATCTCGCGCGGCATCTCGCCGAACCACACCACGTCGGGGCGCAAGGCGGCTTCGCCGCAAGCTGCACAGAGAGTCTCGGTGGAGAGGTCTTCCTTCCAGGGCGCGCTCGTCCCGCAAGCTGCGCAAAGCGCACATGCCAGCTCGCCATGCATATGGATGAGCCGACGCGTGCCGGCAGCCTCATGCAGCGCGTCAATGTTCTGGGTCACGGTCAGCACGTTTCCGCCATGCTCCGCTTCGAGCTTGGCCAGCGCGATATGGGCAGCGTTGGGTCGCGCCTGTTTGTGCCAGCGGCGGCGGAGATTGTAGAAGTCGTGGACGCGGACGGGATTCCGCGCAAAGGCTTCCGGTGTCGCTACGTCCTCGATCTTGAAATTCGAGCAGAGACCGCCGGCGCCCCGGAACGTGCCGAGACCGCTCTCGGCCGATAGCCCCGCGCCGGTCAGGATGACGATGTTCTGGTAGCGCGCCACGGAGTGAGGGCTGACTAGCCTTTGCCGGTCTGACCGCGGTGGCGGAGATAATGATCGGCAAGCACGATCGCCACCATCGCCTCGCCGATCGGCACGGCGCGGATGCCGACGCAAGGGTCGTGGCGCCCCTTGGTCGAGACCTCGGTCTCGTTGCCGGCGGCGTCAACCGTGCGGCGTGGCGTGAGAATCGAGGAGGTGGGCTTCACCGCGAAGCGCGCCACGATTGGCTGCCCGGTGGAGATGCCGCCAAGGATGCCGCCGGCATTGTTGGATAGGAACTCCGGAGCGCCTTCCGGGCCAATGCGCATCTCGTCAGCGTTCTCCTCGCCGGATAGCAACGCCGCGGCGAAACCCGCGCCAATCTCGACTCCCTTCACCGCGTTGATGCTCATGAGCCCGCTCGCGATGTCCTGATCGAGCTTGCCGTAGACCGGCGCGCCGAGCCCACCCGGCACGCCTTCCGCCACGATCTCGATGATGGCGCCGCAAGACGAGCCAGCTTTGCGCACCTGATCGAGGAAATCGGCCCAGCGCTTTACCGCCTTCGCATCAGGGCAGAAGAACGGGTTCCGTTCGACCTCCGACCAATCCCAGGTGCGGCGGTCGATGGCATGGGGCCCGACCTGTATTAAGGCACCGCGCACGCGCATGCCCGGCACCACTTTGCGCGCGATGGCGCCGGCAGCGACGCGCGAAGCGGTCTCGCGCGCGCTCGCGCGGCCCGAGCCCCGCCAGTCGCGCAAGCCGTATTTGACGAGATAGGTGTAGTCGGCGTGGCCAGGGCGGAACTTGTCCTTGATGTCGCCGTAGTCCTTGGACCGCGCATCGACATTGTCGATCTCAAGCGCGATCGGCGTGCCGGTGGTCACCTGCTCTCCGCTCGCCTCGTCGGCGAAGACGCCGGAGAGGATGCGCACCTGGTCCGGTTCTTGGCGCTGGGTGGTGTAACGCGACTGACCGGGCTTCCGCTTGTCGAGATAGGTCTGGATGTCGGCAACTTCGAGCTGGATGCCCGGAGGGCAGCCATCCACCACGCAGCCGATCGCCGGCCCGTGGCTCTCGCCCCAGGTGGTGATGCGGAAAAGATGGCCGAAGCTATTGTGGGACATGGGTTTCTTTTAAGTATGCGCCTGGGCGGCGTCCAGCGGCGGGGAGAATAGCGCTAAGTTCGCAACGAAGTGTTTCGTCACGCCGGAGATGGCGAGCGCAACCCCCTCAGTCGGGCGGAAAGCCCCCTCGCAGAAAGGAAGAGGGGAAAATGTGGCGCTCCCCGGTGGGAGAGGTGCCCGATCCTGATTTATCCGCGACGGGCGGGAGGGGCGGGTCAAGGAGCGGCGAGCTACTCCTTCACCACCGAGATGTCCGGGGCGTCCTCGTTCTTCATACCGACCACATGATAGCCCGCGTCGATATGCAGGATTTCGCCGGTGACGCTCCGCCCCAGATCCGAGAGGAGATAGAGCGCGCCGCCGCCGACATCCTCGATGGACACGGTGCGCCGGAGCGGTGAGTTGTACTCGTTCCACTTCAGGATATATCGGAAGTCGGCGATGCCGGAGGCGGCGAGCGTCTTAATCGGCCCGGCAGAGATGGCGTTGACGCGGATATTCTCCTTGCCGAGATCGGCGGCAAGGTAGCGCACGCTCGCCTCGAGCGCGGCCTTGGCCACGCCCATCACATTGTAATGGGGCATCACCTTCTCGGCGCCGTAATAGGTAAGCGTGAGCAGCGAGCCGCCATTCGGCATCAGCTTCTCGGCGCGCTTGGCAAGCGCGGTGAAGGAGTAGCAGGAGACGAGCAGCGTCTGGGTGAAATTGTCCTTGCTCGTATCGACATAGCGCCCGTCGAGCTCCTCCTTGTCGGAGAAGGCCACAGCATGAACGAGAAAATCGATACTGCCCCAAGCGTCAGCAAGCGCCTTGAACACTGCCTCGACGCTCTCCTCGTCGGTCACGTCGCAAGGGAGAACGAGCTTCGAGCCGATCTCGGCCGCGAGCGGCTCGACGCGCTTCTTGATGGCGTCGCCCTGATAGGTGAGTGCGATCTCAGCGCCGTTGTCGCGGCAAGCCTTGGTGATGCCCCAGGCGATCGAGCGGTTGTTGGCAACGCCGAACACGACGCCGCGCTTGCCCGCCATCAGCTTGGCCGCTTCGGCCATTGACCCTCCAGCTTGGAACTGACGGCGCTTTATAATGCGAGAGGCCAGCGGGCCGGAAGGCTTTTCGCCCTCAACAGTTTGGACACCCGCTGGGCTCTTCTAATCCCCTCCCCCTTGTGGGAAGGGTTAGGGAGGGGGTTAAGTCAAGCGGGCTGTTCACCCCCCTCCGCTCGCGCAAAGAGCGCGAGCGGACTCCCCCACAAGAGCGGAAGAGTACGAATCCCGCTTGGAGGCTAGCCTTCGAGCGACTAGGTGCCACCGGGCTCGCGGCAGGCGATGCATCTCCCTCACAAAGGTGCCGAGCGAGAGCGAATAGGTGAGATGCCGGCACACCCTGCCCTCGTCGTCCCGAAACGCTGAGGCGGGCTGGATCACGCCGGTCAGCTCACGCGACGGCCTCTGCCAGACGAGCCTCGCTCCGTCGCCAAGCTCGGTAAGCGCCACCTGCAGCGCGTTCAGCGCAATGGCGCGGTCCCCGCCGTCAAGCTTGGCGCGGAGCTCGGCAAAAGTCACCGGCTGCTTGCCGCTCTCGGTGTCGATCACCACCGCGCCGGCATATGCAGGCTCTTCGGCAAAGATAGAAAGAGAGGCGGGCGCGATAAGCAGAATGTGCAAATGCGCCCGCCTCAATGATGATAGCAACGTTCCGGTGGAAGGTAGGCATAACCAATCGTCCCCCAAACCGGTGCGAGATCACCGCCGGCACCAACTATCAACGGAGACAATGGTGCTGTATCAGAGTGAGGAATTCGTAAACCCCCGTTTCGCTGCGGGATGATCGCAAATGACCTGCGGCGAAATGCGGGAGGCACTCGTGATCGAGATACCAGACCAGCCATTCGATCCAGGCCCGCAGGCCCCCGACTTCACTGGGGCGGCGGACCCGTTCGCACTGTTCGCGACCTGGATGAAGGAAGCGGAAGCCGGCGAGCCGAGCGACCCGAACGCCATGGCGCTTGCCACCGTCGACGCCCAAGGCCTGCCAAATGTGCGCATGGTGTTGCTCAAGGCGTTCAGCCCTGAGGGCTTCATCTTCTATACCAATTGCGAAAGCGCCAAGGGACTCGAGCTAGCCGCCAACCTCAAAGCCGCGCTTCTGCTCTACTGGAAGAGCCTGCATCGCCAGGTGAGGATACGTGGGCCGGTCGAGGCAGTGAGCGAAGCAGAGGCCGACGCCTATTTTGCCACGCGCTCGCGCGAGAGCCGCATCGGCGCCTGGGCATCGCAACAGTCTCGTCCGCTGGCAAGCCGGGCCGCGCTCGAGGAAGCTGTCGAACGCCACGAAGCGACATTTGCCGGTCACGATGTGCCGCGGCCCTCCTACTGGAAGAGTTATCGCGTGGCGCCGCTCGACATCGAGTTCTGGGCGAGCCGGCCCCACCGGCTACACGATCGAATCGTGTTCCGGCGCTCCTCTTCCGCTGCGCCCTGGGTGAAGACGCGCCTCTATCCGTGATCGGGCTCAGGCCCTATTGCCGACCATGGCGCAGACCCCCCAATGCAGACCCCCAATGAAGAGCGCAAGATGCTGATTCTGACCGACGCCTCGTGGGGCATCGGCCACGCCACGTGAAACGCTTCTCGTCGGCAGGTTGGCGCGTAATCACCTGCTCGCGTCAGGCTTTCCCGAGAATTGCCCGTGAGAGGCGGGACCGGAGGACCAAATCCAAGTCGACCTCGCCGATCCCGACAACATGCTAGAAGCCATCGGCGTGATGAAGGAGCGGCTGAAAGCGCAAGGCGGCCGGCTCAACGCGCTCCTCAACAATGCGGCGATCTCGCCGAATGCGGAGGATGGCCGAAGACTCGGCAGTATCGAGACCGACTTTCCGACTAGATGACGGTATTCCAGGTGGACTTTTTCGCTCCGATCATGCTCGCGCGCGGGCTGATCGACGAGCTCGAGGCGGCTCCGGTGCCGTGGTCAATGTCAGCGCGATCGCGGACTAGCGCGTTCCATCCCTTCGCGGGCTTATGCGCTCTGGGCCGCCTGAGGAGGTCGCGAAGGCCATCTATTTCCTCTGCGCACTGCGCAATCGAGCTATATCAACGGCGCCGAGCTTTCGATCGACGGCGGCCAGCATGTGTGACGTTTCTTGGTGATGGACCTCGGTTAAATCAGCCTTTACCCTTGAGCCCTCAGCATGGCCCTGCCTCGCCTGGTCGGTGAAGGCAGAATTTGTGTGGTTTTGCGTAACTGAGTGGTGCCATGGGCGTGGGTGGGCCGCGGGGGCCAAGGCTTCCGCTCAACGATATTATTGTCGGCGACTGCGTCGAGGAGCTGGCGAAACTCCCCGCTCAATGCGTCGATCTCGTCTTCGCCGACCCCCCGTATAATCTCCAGATCGACAACGAGCTGCTTCGGCCCAACAATACGCGGGTCGACGGCGTCGATGACGACTGGGACAAGTTCGGCAGCTTTGCCGCATATGACGACTTCACCAGGCGCTGGCTCAGGGCGTGCCGCAGGGTGCTGAAGCCGGAAGGCGCGCTCTGGGTGATCGGCAGCTATCACAACATCTTCCGCGTCGGCACGATCCTCCAAGACCTCGGCTTCTGGGTGCTGAACGACGTGGTGTGGCGCAAGACGAACCCTATGCCAAATTTCAGGGGTCGCCGCTTCACCAACGCGCACGAGACGCTGGTCTGGGTCTCCATGGGGCCAAAGGCGCGCTACACCTTCAATTACGAGGCGATGAAGGCGCTGAACGACGAGTTGCAAATGCGCTCGGACTGGCTGTTCCCGATTTGCTCAGGGCCGGAGCGCCTGAAGCAGGACGGCGGACGCAAGACCCATCCGACGCAGAAGCCCGAGGCGCTGCTCCATCGCATCATTCTTGCTTCGAGCCATCGGGGTGATGTGGTGCTCGATCCGTTCCTCGGCTCTGGCACCACGGCGGCAGTGGCCAAGCGCCTTGGCCGCAGCTTTATCGGTGTCGAGCGCGATGAGGCCTACGCCGAAGCTGCGAGAGCCCGGCTCGACGCCGTGACGCCGCTCAAATCCGCTTGCGTCGAGATTGTTCGTGGCAAGCGGGCCGAAGCACGAATCCCATTTGGCGCGCTGGTCGAGATCGGGCTGATCTCTCCCGGCACTGTTCTCTACGACGCACGCGCTCGCCACGAGGCGGAGGTGCGGGCCGATGGCAGCATCGCTTCAGCCGGCGCGCAAGGCTCGATCCACAAGATCGGGGCGTATGTGCAAGGCGCCCAGGTCTGCAACGGCTGGACCTTCTGGCATTATGAGGCAGAGGGCACGCTCAGGCCGATCGACGTCTTGCGCGAAAAGGCGCGACGGCAACTCGAGCCCGCGGCTTAGCCGCGCTTCTAATCTCCGCTTCAAGCGCCCGGGCGAGCACTTTCCGCATCACGCTTGGCAGGGCCGCACGGTGAAGATCGCGGAGATGAACCCAGCGGCAGCGCTCAGGCGCCGCGACCTTGGTAAGCTTTGCGTTAGACGCGACCTCGGCAAGATAGACGGTGAGCTCCAGGTGAAAATGGGTGAAGGTGTGCTCGACAAGCCCGGGCATCTCGCGCCATTCGGCCTTCAGTGGCGCATCATCGAGGTCCAGCTCTCGCCAATCTCCTTCGGTCCACGGTGACGACGGAGTCTCCAGCATGCCGCCGAGCAGGCCTTTTAGCGGCCGCTCCCGCAGCAGCACCGCACCATTCTCGCGCAAGGCCACGAAGGCATGGCCACGCCGGACCGGCCGCTCTGGCTTCGCCTCCCGATAGGGCAGGACTTCGGCCAAGCCTTCCGCATGACCGACGCAGTCTGAAATGAGCGGGCAGTAACCGCAGGCCGGACGCCGCGTGCACAGCATGGCGCCCAAATCCATCATGGCTTGCGCGAAGTCTCCTGCGTGCTCCGTTGGCGTGAGCTTCACGGCGAGAGCCCTGATCTCCTCCTTGGCTGTAGGCAGCGGTGTGGTGACCGCAAAGAGCCGCGCCACCACGCGCTCGATATTCCCGTCGATGGGCGTGGCGCGCGCGCCGAAGGCGATTGCCGCGATCGCCGCGGCGGTATAGTCGCCGATGCCGGGGAGCGCGCGGAGGCCCGCTTCCGTCGCGGGGAAGCGTCCGCCATGGCGCTCGACCACCTCGCGGGCGCAGGCATGCAGGTTTCTCGCCCGGGCGTAATAGCCAAGGCCTGCCCAGGCGGCGAGCACTTCGCCAAGCTCGGCGCCGGCAAGCGCCGTCACGTCCGGCCAGCGGCGCAGGAAGTCGGTGTAGCGCGGCAGCACGGCCTTAACCGTGGTCTGCTGCAACATGATCTCGCTCAGCCATACCCGATAGGGGTCTGACGTCACGCCGGGCGCAGCGCGCCAGGGCAACAGGCGCCGCTCCCGGTCGTACCAGGCAAGGAGAACGCGAGCGTAATCTTCGTTGTGCAAATCCGATGCTCCCGCGGCCTGCCTCTGTTGCCGCGATGGTGTAGGATCGAGCGCGGCGAAAGCAAGGAAGGAAGTCCACCGTCCACCGCTAAGCGGGAGACCCAGATGCCGGACGACGAGCGAAAAGTTTGGGTGAAGAGTGCAAGCGGCGCGCGCGCCATCGGCGCCTATGTGGCGCGCATGCTCGACCCCGTCGCCCGCGCCCGCGGCTTCGCCACCACGGCGCTGCTCAGCGAATGGCCCGCGGTGGTGGGCCAGGAGCTCGCCCGCTTCACCATGCCGGACAAAGTGGTGTGGCCGCGGCGAACCGAGGATCGGGAGTCTTCGAGCACCCAAAGCGCCTGGCGGTCGGGCGGCGCGATTCTCGTACTGAAGGTCGACGGCCCCCGTGCGATCGAGGTGCAGCATCGCGCCGAACAGATTTTGGAGCGGGTGAACACCTACTTCGGCTATCGGGCCATCGCGCAGCTGCGTTTCCTGCAGGCCCCGGTGACCAGGGCCGAAAGCCGGCTCCCTGCGCCCCCTCAGGCCGATGATGATGAGCCCCTGCCTAACAGCAACTTTGCCGACACGGGGCTGGTCCAGGCCCTGAAGCGGCTCGGGGCGGGGATTCGCGGCAAGACCCCGAGACCCTGAGACGCCTTCCGCTTTTCTCGCTTCTGCCATAAAGAACTGGCCAAAGATCGTAAATCGAGCGGCCGCCAGATAGCCCGGCGCCCGGGAAACAAACGGAAAACAAAGCCAAGCGAGTGGAGGAGAGCCAAGTGAGCGAGACCGAAAAAGCCGCCCCAAACAAGGCCCTGATGATCGCGATCGGCGCCGTGGTCGCGGTGGCTGTCGCGGCGGGCGTCTATTACTACCGTGGAGGCTTTCACCAGGGCGGCGCCAGGGTCGCGGACAAGGATAAGGTCGACCCGGACGTGGCGGTGCTCATGGCGTCCGGACCGCTTCCTGACATCGTCATTGGCTCCGCCGACGCGCCCAACACGATCGTGGAATACGCCTCCATGACCTGCCCGCATTGCGCGCAGTTCCAGAAGGAAGTGTTCCCAGAGCTCAAGACCAAATACATCGACACCGGCAAGGCCCGCTACATGTTGCGCGAGTTCCCGCTCGACAATCTCGCCGCCGCGGCCTTCATGCTCGCGCGGTGCTCCGGCAATGACCGCTATTACCCCATGGTCGACGCCATGTTCTCCACCCAAGAGAACTGGGTCGTTCCGGGGGCCGAGGCCAAGGACAAGCTGTTGCAGATCGCGCGGCAGGCCGGCATCTCCAAGGAACAGTTCGACCAATGCCTTGCCAACAAGGAGCTGTTCAGCAAGATCGTGCAAACGCGCGAGACGGCGCATGAGAAGTTTCAGGTCGATTCGACGCCAACGTTCTTCGTCAATGGCAAGAGGATGAAGGGCGATCATCAGATCAAGGATTTCGAAGTTGCGCTTGGCGACGCTCCCGCCGCCGACGCGGATAAATCCAAGACCGAAGGGTCAACCAAGCCAGGCCAATAAGCATCCCGGACACGCGACCCGATGAGACGGCCAACGATACTGCTTCTCTTCGCCATCGGGGGCGCGCTTGGCGGTTGCGGCGGCGGCGCAGGTCCTACCGATGCGACCGCCGACAAGGCGCTCAATGTGCCACCCCCCGAAGACTTGATGCAAGCCGGGCCGCTTGGCGAGCGAGTGCTCGGCAATCCGAATGCTCCGGTGACCGTGATCGAGTATGCCTCGCTCACCTGCCCCCATTGCGCACATTTTCAGCGGGAGGTGTTCCCCCGTGTGAAGAAAGAACTGATCGATACCGGCAAGATCCGCTTCATCGTGCGAGAGTTCCCGATCGGTCACACCTCAGGCGCCGCCGCCATCATCAATCGCTGCGCGCCGGAGGATAAATACTTCTCGCTGTTCAATGCCTTCCTGCTCCGCCAGCCGGAATGGGTGAGCCTGGAGGTGCGCCCAGACGCCATCTATTCGGTGGCCAAATCAAGTGGCATGACCCGCGAGGCGTTTGACAAATGCCTCACGAATCAAACCATTATCGACGGGCTCACGGAGGTGAAGCAGCGGGGGCGGAAATTTGGCGTAATCGGCACGCCGACCTTTTTTGCCAATGGCCGCAAGGCGCAAGGCACCATCACCTTCGAAGAGTTCAAGGCTCTGCTGGGCCCGCAGTCATCGACCTGACCCTTGCGGTGCTGGCGGTTTGAGCGTTGATGGGCGCGTCGCTTCTCTCAGGTCTTAGGGCAATACGCACGTGAAGATCACCCGTCTTCGCCTCCTCGGCTTCAAGTCCTTCGTCGAGCCGACCGAGATCCTGATCGAGCCGGGGCTCACCGGCGTCGTCGGGCCGAATGGCTGCGGCAAGTCGAACCTGCTCGAGGCGCTGCGTTGGGTCATGGGCGAGATCTCCTATAAGAGCATGCGCGGCTCGGCTATGGAGGACGTCATCTTCGCGGGCTCGCAGCACCGTCCGGCCCGCAACACCGCAGAGGTGACGCTGTTCATCGACAATAGTGCGCGCACGGCGCCGGCGGAATTCAACGACAGCGACGCGTTGGAGGTGACGCGGCGCATCGAGCGCGAAGTTGGCTCCGCCTACCGGGTCAACGGCAAGGATGCGCGGGCCCGCGATATCCGCCTCCTGTTCGAGGACGCCGCGACCGGAGCACGATCGCCGGCCCTCGTGCGCCAGGGACGCATCGGCGAGATCGTCAATGCTGCCCCCCAGGAGCGCCGCCGCGTGCTGGAAGACGCTGCTGGCATTGCCGGCTTGCACAGCCGCCGCCATGAGGCGGAGCTGCGCCTCAAAGCCACCGAAGTCAATCTCGAGCGCATTGGCGATCTGATCGGCCAGATCAGTTCGCAATTGCAGGCGCTGAAGCGTCAGGCGCGCCAGGCGCAGCGCTACCGGGAGATTTCCGGAAAGATCCGCGAGACTGAGGCCTTGCAGCATCATCTGCACTGGGTCTCGGCTTGCGCCCATGTCGAGCAGGAAGAAGCCGCGTTTCAGGCTGCCCTCAGCATGGTCGCCCAGGAGACCAGGGCCGAGGGCGAGGCGCTGCGTCAGCAGGCAGGGGCGGCCGAGAAGCTCCAGCCCTTGCGCGACGAGGAAGCGGCGCGCGCCGCGGTGCTGCATCGCTTGAGTGTCGAGCGTGACGCGCTTGAGCGCGAGGAAGCACGCGCGAAGGCTCGCCAAGCGGAATTGGAGACGCGGTTGGCCCAGGCCTCCCGCGACCTCGCCCGCGAGGAAGAGCACATCGCCGAAGCTGAAGGCATGCTGCGCCGGCTCGAGCACGAGGCGCGGCGGCTTGAGGAAGCAGGCTCCCGCGATCACGAAGAGCCCCAATTGCGCGAGGCCGCTGCGCTTGCCGCAATCGCGCTTGCCGCTGCGGAAGGCGCGTTCAGCGCGGCCACCGAGGATTTGGCGCGGGCGCGGGCAGAGTGGCGCAGCGTGGCAGCCGAGCACACCGAGCTAGGGCAGCGTATCGCCTTGCTCGAGCGCCAGTCCGGAGACATTGCCAGGGAGCTGGCGAGGCTCGAAGTTTCGAGCGGAGGAGACACGAATCTTCCGGCGCTCAAGGCGGATCTTGCCAGACTGTCCGGCTTGGTCGAGGCGCTAGAAACCGAGCTTTCTGCTTCCGAGGCCCGCGAGGAAGCTGCCCAGGCAAGCGAAGCCCAGTCCCGCGCGTCCGCAGCAAGCGTCAAGCTGCGGGTCCAGGAGCTACAAACCGAGCTTGCCACGCTGCTCAAGCTGCTCAAGCCCACTCAGAGGGGTGAATGGCCGCCGATCGTCGATGCGGTCCGCATCAGCGGAGGCTACGAGCAGGCCATCGGCTCTGGTCTTGGTGACGATCTCGACGCCGCAAGCGACGAGGCTGCACCCGCCCATTGGCGGGTGACCGCAGGCGAAGGCGATCCGCAACTCCCGCAAGGCGCCTTCCCTTTAAGCCAATTCGTTTCGGCGCCGCCCGCGCTTAAGCGCCGCCTCGCACAGATCGGCGTGGTGGACCGGGCAAGCGGCAAGGCCTTGCAGGCCAAGCTCAAACCCGGGCAGCGGCTCGTCTCCAGGGAAGGCGATCTGTGGCGTTGGGATGGCTATAGCGTCGCCGCCGGTGCTGCTTCCGCCGCAGGCGCCCGCCTCGCTGAGCGGAGCCGCCTTGAGTCGCTCAAGGCCGAGGCGCAGGCTGCCGAGACTCGGCATCAAGCCGCCGAGGCCGACGCCGCCGCTGCCGATGACCGCGCGCATGCCGCAGCGGAAGCGACCAAAGCGCTCCGCCAGAAGGTGCGCCAGGCGCGCGACGAGCTGGGCCGCATACGTGATGCCATCGCCGCCGCCGAGCATGAGAGTCTCGCCCAGAGCAAGCAGCTCGGCGCCCTTGTCGAAGCCGAGAGCCGGACCCTTGTCGCCCTTGACGAAGCGCGCGGCGCCTTGGCCCGGGTCGAGTCCGTTCGCCTTGAGCTTGTGGCCCTGAGCGCCTTTGAGGAGGCGCTCGAGCGGGCCCGCGGAGAGGCCGCCGAGAACCGATCAGCCCATGCCCGCGCCGGGGCGGCGCTTGAGGGCTTCGAGCGGGAAGTTCGCCTCCGCCAGGAACGGCTGGAAGCGATCAACGCCGAGCAAGAGCTGTGGCAGAACCGCATTGCCAAGGCCCGGGAGCAGATCGAGACCTTGCGTGCCCGCGAGGCCGAGACCCGTGCCGATCTTGCTGCTCTCGCCAATCTCCCGGCCGAGATCGAACAGCGGCGCGGCCGCCTGCTCGATGCCATCACCGCGGCCGAGCGGGAGCGGAGCAAGGCCGCCGACCATCTCGCCCTTGCCGAGATCGAGCTTAAGCGGCGCGAAAAAGCTTTACGCGAGGTGCAGGAGCGGCTTGCCGCAGCGCGCGAGGCGCGGGCCAGAAGCGAAGCGCTGCTCGAATCGGCGCGCGAGCGGCGGAGCGAAACTGCGCATGCCATCCGCGAGCAGCTCGACTGCGCGCCTGAAGCCTGTCTACAACTCGCCGGCATCAAGCCAGGCAATCCCCTCCCTGCTCTCGCCGTGGTCGAGGGGCGGCTCACCAAGCTCAGAGGCGATCGTGAGCGGCTTGGCGGCGTCAATCTTCGCGCCGAAGAGGAAGAGGCCGAGTTGACCACGCGCCTGGAAGAGATGGAGCGCGAGCGCGCCGACGTGGAGCAAGCGATCGCGCGGCTCCGCCAAGGCATATCGAACTTGAACCGCGAAGGCCGCAAGCGGCTGCTCGAAGCCTTCGATACCGTGAATGGCCACTTCCAGCGCCTGTTTCAGACGCTGTTCGGCGGCGGCAGCGCCGAGCTGCAGCTTGTCGAGTCCGACGACCCACTTGAGTCCGGGCTCGAGATCCTGGCCTGCCCACCGGGAAAGCGCCCACAGACGCTCACGCTGCTGTCCGGCGGCGAGAAGGCGCTGACCGCACTTGCGCTCATCTTCGCGGTGTTCCTCACTAACCCCTCGCCCATCTGCGTGCTCGACGAGGTGGACGCCCCGCTCGACGACGCCAATGTCGAGCGGTTCTGCCGGCTGATGGAGGAGATGGCCAAGGAGACCGACACCCGCTTCCTTATTATTACCCATCACCCGCTCACCATGTCGCGCATGAGCCGGCTGTTCGGTGTCACCATGGCCGAGCGCGGCGTGAGCCAGCTCGTCTCCGTCGATCTCGAGACCGCCGACCGCCTCCGCGACGCAAGCTAGCCACTAACGAGACCGCGCCGGTCCTCCGGAGACCTGATTTGGTTCAGGTTTCGGCGGCTTCCGGGCCCGTTTCCCCTCCTTGACAGCGCCAAAGGCCAAACTCTAAGGTGCGGCCCGAGCTTGGGCCAGCCGGCCCTTTAAGCCGTTCCCCAAAGATCGGCAGCGATATGGCGGGAGCCGTTCACGAGCCCGGTCGCGGCCAAAACGACCGCGAGACCGAGGCCATTAAGCGGCGCTTGCACGATCTGGAGGACAAGGTCCGTGACGCGCGCGCGCGCCATGAGCCCGCGTCTTCCCAAGCGCGAGATCGGGGCTCGGCCATGGGGGAGGCGCTCAAGCTTGCGACCGAGATGATCGCCGGGGTCGCAGTGGGGGGCTTCGTCGGCTGGGCTTTCGATCGCTGGCTTGGCACGGCCCCGATCCTGATGGTGGTGTTCCTCATCCTTGGAGCCGCCGCCGGGATCCTGAACGTGATACGGAATGCACAAAAACGGCAGGCGTCAGCGGGCCCGCTGCCCGGCAAGGATCTCCCGCCGGACGATGACGACGACTAGGAGCGACTAAGTTGGTCGAGGCACAAGCGGCAGAAGGAGCGGCCCAAGGCGGAAGCCGACTGCCAAACCCGATGCATCAGTTCGAGATCGAGCGGATCATCCCGCTCAAAGTGTTCGGATTCGATGCCTCCTTCACCAACTCTGCCCTGTTCATGGTGATCGCTGCCACTCTGATCACCATCTTCACCCTCTATGCGATGCGCAGTCGCGCGCTCGTTCCGTCGCGCATCCAGTCGGTGGCCGAGCTCTCCTACGAGTTCGTGGCCAATATGGTGCGCGACAATGTCGGCACCGACGGCATGAAATATTTCCCTTTCGTCTTCACCCTCTTCATGTTCGTGCTCGCGTTGAACCTGCTCGGCATGGTGCCCTATTCGTTCACCGTGACGAGCCACATCATCGTCACCTTCGCGCTCGCCGCCTTCATCTTCCTCAGTGTCACGCTGATTGGCTTCGTCAAGCACGGCGTCAAATTCCTGAAATTCTTCGTGCCCGAGGGCGTGCCCTTCGTGATGCTGCCGCTGCTCGTAGTCATCGAGGTGATCTCCTATCTCACCCGGCCGCTCAGCCTTTCGGTGCGGCTCTTCGCCAACATGATGGCCGGCCACACCATGCTGAAAGTGTTCGGCGCTTTCGTCGTGGCGCTCGGATTCCTCGGCGGCTGGGCGGCGCTCGGCTTCATGGTGGCCTTCACCGGCCTCGAGATCCTGGTCGCGTTCCTCCAGGCCTACGTGTTCGCGATCCTCACTTGCATCTACCTCAACGATGCGCTGCACATGCATCATTGAGGCGACGAATTCACCTTTAACTTCAATCCGTAAGGGGAGAGACGAAATGGATCCTTCAGCAGCGAAATTGATCGGCGCAGGTCTTGCCTCGATTGCGCTGGTCGGCGCGGGCGTCGGGATCGGCACGATCTTCGGCAATTACCTGCAAGGCGCGCTCCGCAATCCGTCCGCCGCGCCAGGCCAGTTCGCCAATCTTCTGCTCGGCTTTGCGCTCGCGGAAGCCACCGGCTTGTTTGGCCTCGTGGTGGCGCTGATCATCCTGTTCGTGTTCTAGTCTTTCCCGCGAAGACACTCTGGCGAACCGGCCATGCCGCAGCTCAACCCACTCGACTGGGCGCCTCAGCTCATCTGGCTCGTCATCACCTTCAGCATTCTCTATGTGTTGATGAAGCAGGTGGCGCTGCCCAAGATCGGAAGCGTGATCGAGATGCGGCATGCGCGCATCGCCGGCGACCTTGAAACCGCGGACAAGCTCCGGCGCGAGACACAGGAAGCCCTCGCGGCCTATGAGCAGGCGCTCGCCGAGGCCAAGGCGAGGGCCCATGGAATCGCGCAGGACGCCCGCAACAAGCTGAAGGATGAGTTCGCGGCCGAGCGCACCGCGCTCGAGCGGGACCTTGCCGCCAAATCGGCGGAGGCCGAAGCCAGCATCCATCAGGCCAAGGCCTCAGCGCTGAAAGAGGTGAATGCGGTGGCGTCCGAGATCGCAGCCGAAATAGTGCGCCGGCTGATCGGAATAGCCCCCTCGCAGTCAGAGGTTACTGCGGCGGTCGCGGCGGTGCGCAAGGAGTGAGCATGGAATTCGTCTACGAGCCGGAATTCTGGGTCGCCGTATCCTTCTTCATCTTCCTCGGCGTGCTGTTCTATTTCGGCGTGCACAAGAAGCTCGCGAGCCTGCTCGACGCGCGCGCCGCACTCATCAGCAAGGAGCTCGAAGAGGCGCGAAGGTTGCGCGACGAGGCTGAGAAGGTGCTCGCCGACTATCGCCGGAAAGAGGGCGAAGCGGTGAATGAAGCGGAAGGCATTATCGCGCTTGCCGCCAAGGAGGCGGAGATGCTCGCGGCGGAGACGCGCCAATCGGTGAAAGAGCATTTCGACCGCCGCATGAAGCTCGCCGAGGAGAAGATCGCCCGGGCCGAGCAAGATGCGGTGCGCGAGGTGAGGAGCGTCGCCGTCGATGCCGCGTTGCATGCGGCGCAGACCCTGATCGTGGAGAAGCTCACGCCCGACCGAGCCGAGAAGCTCGTCTCCGATAGCATCGACAGTCTCAAATCCAAGCTGAATTAGTTAGCTTGTCATCCTTCGACGCTCGCTTTCGCGAGCAACTCAGGATGACGTTGATCAACCCCCCCGTTATCTTGAGGAGTGAGGGCGCAGCCCGAGCCTCGAAGGATGACGACGCTAGCGGCCCTACCCCGCACCGGGCTGGGTGCGCTCGAAGGCGACGAACACCTTATAGTCCTCTGGCCGCGACCCCATGCTGATCGGGAACGTAATTTCCTTCACCATGGAGAAATAACCGACCGGGTTTTCCGACGGGATGATGGTCGACACGCTGGCCTTGTCATTCGCGAGCACCTTCCGATCGGCATCGGCGACCTTGATGTTGACGGGAAGCGTCACCTGCCCCGGCGAGCCCTTAGGTCCGAGCAGCACGCGCCCGGCGAAGCCGTATTTGACGGTTACGCGGTCGCCGTAGATCTGGCATTCCCGCGCAAGCTTGGTGATCTCGCCGCGATGCACGATAGCCTTGCTATCGCCCACCCGGCCACCGGCGTAAATGGTCAAGAGCCGGTCATACGGCCAGGCAACCACCTGAGGACAATGCAGACTGTCGCCGGCCAATGGCGCCATATTTGGAGAATCTGCCTTGGCGTTAGCGAGCATCTGGTCCTGGGTCACCGGCGCATCTTGGGTCGATTTGAACGGATTGGAGATGCTGGAGATGGCACAAGCCGACAGCAAGAGCGGCGCCAGCAGCAAGCCTCCTGCCCGGCAATATGGCAGCAGCCAAAGAGCGCAAGAACGCCTCAACTTGTCCCCGTCCTCAGCTTGACACGCCGGGCCTCCCCGCCTGATATGCCGCGGGGCAAGACCCGCGAAGGCAGAATGAGGTCGTGGCAGCCGGTTTCCCGTAAATCGGGTGCCAAACTATCCCCAGTCCGGAAGCCCGGCAAGGGCCGACGTGGGCACCTTTTCAGCCGTTTAGCACCGTTTCCGAGGCGCCGATGACTGGCACATGCGAGCAGATCAGGCCGCAAGCAGACCTCCTTCCGCTCACCATCTATCTTGCGGCGCCGCGCGGATTCTGCGCTGGCGTTGATCGCGCCATTCAGATCGTCGAGCTTGCGCTCGCCAAATATGGCGCGCCAGTCTATGTGCGCCATGAGATCGTCCATAACCGCTACGTGGTGGAATCCCTGAAATCCAGCGGCGCCATCTTCATAGAAGAATTGGACGAAATCCCGGACACCGATGCGCCGGTCGTCTTCTCTGCCCACGGGGTGCCCAAATTGGTCCCGGCGGCCGCGGCCGGGCGCAATCTCTTCTATCTCGACGCCACCTGCCCGCTTGTCTCCAAGGTCCATATCGAGGCGCAGCGCCATCATGAAGCGGGTCGAGAGGTGCTGCTGATCGGCCATGCTGGGCATCCGGAAGTGCTCGGCACCATGGGCCAGTTGCCGGCAGGCGCCGTGCATCTCATCGAGACCATCGCGGACGCTCGCAACTTCACGCCGAAGGACCCGGAGGCGCTCGCCTACACCACGCAAACCACGCTTTCCGTCGACGACACCCGGGCCCTCGTGGGGGTCTTGAAGGAGAGGTTCCCGCGCATGGTCGCCCCGCGCAAGGATGACATCTGCTATGCCACCACCAACCGCCAGGACGCGGTGAAGCGGATCGCGGGCTCTTGTGACCGCCTGATCGTGGTCGGCTCGCCTAACAGCTCGAACTCGGTGCGCCTCGTGGAAGTGGCGAAGCGGGCTGGCTGTCCCCGCGTCATGCTGGTGCAAAGTGTCGCCGAAATTCATTGGGATGACTTCACCGGGATCCGCAGCCTCGGTATCACCGCGGGCGCCTCGGCGCCGGAAGTGCTGGTCGAGGAGATCATCGACGCCTTCAAGGTCCGCTTTGCCGCCAAGGTGGAGACCGTGGTCACGGCGGAAGAGAACGTCACCTTCAAGCTGCCTCATCAGCTTCGAGACATGCCGGCGTTCTAGCATGGCAGTCTATACCGAGGTCGCCGATGAAGAGCTTGATGCATTCATCGCCAGCTACGACATAGGCGCGCTCACCTCCTGCAAGGGGATCGCCGAGGGCGTCGAGAACTCCAACTACCTGGTGCAGACTGAGGCCGGGCGCTACATCTTGACGCTCTACGAGAAGCGCGTGGCGCCGAAGGACCTCCCCTATTTCCTCGCGCTGATGGAGCACCTTGCCGCCCGCGGTATCTCCTGTCCGCTTCCGGTTCATGACCGGGAGGGGCGGACGTTGCGCAAGCTTGCCGGCAGGCCAGCGGCGCTTATCACCTTTCTCGATGGCGTCTCAGTGCGGCGCGC
>Ga0187805_10000173_pt1 | contig 19476 bp, 21 predicted proteins | sample NC_wetland_sal_i_6_FD_132965 | JGI IMG/M metagenome (GOLD analysis project Ga0187805, IMG submission 132965) | Wetland sediment microbial communities from Neuse River Estuary, North Carolina, USA - Control_5 | ecosystem: Environmental > Aquatic > Freshwater > Wetlands > Sediment | place: USA...
CCAGCTTATTCACTTCGAGGCGCTCGAAGGCGAGGACCTCGCCGTCGCCGCGATGCTCGACGATGCCGTGCAATCGCTCTGCGAACGCGGCATGCGCGCCGTGCGCAACGGCTTCGCCGCGTTTCTCGATTATCCCTACGCGATCGACAACTACGGCTCGTTGCCGTCGTTTCTGCTGCGCGGAAATCCTCCCTCGTACCATCGTTACTTCAAGCAAGCCGGCTTCGTCACCGAAAAAGGGCAGCTCGATTACACCGTGGCGCTCGCACCCGAAATCCTGGCGCGCTATCGCCGGATCGCCGAGGCAGCTGCGGCGGCCAGCGTGGCGATTCGAAGTTGGCGCGAGTTCGGCTTTCTCGCCGCGATTGACGCGTGGACCGACGTGACCAACTCCGCGTTCGATCGCCATTGGGGATGGAATCCCGTGACGCGCGCCGAAGTGCGCCCGATGCTCACTGCCCTGTGGGAAACTCCCGTTGCCGACCTCTCGATGCTCGCGATAGTCGACGGCCATTGCGTCGGCGCAGTCTTCTCGGTCCCCGATCTCAGCGCCACGCTTGCCCGCGTGCGCCGAGGCGTTCGGCTCCCACCCGAGCGCGGCGGCGGTACCCGCGGCGCGCTGATAAATATCGGCGTCGTTGCCCAGGCCCGCGGACGCGGCGTGGCGCTCGCGATGGCGGCGCGATCGTTCCTCGCGATGGCCGAGCGCAAGATGCGCTTTGCCGGCTACACTCTGGTGCTCGACGACAACTGGCCCTCGCGCCGCACCGCGCTCAGCCTGGGCGCCCACGTCACCGGCAACTTCGTTACCTACCGCCGCGATTTGTAGCGCTGGGGCCCGCGCCCATAACTGCGCCGCAGCGCTTTTTCCTTGACAAGCTTCCGCAAGCGGGCGTTTACTCGTTCGTCAACTCCGCAACCGAACGCCGCCGCCCACGCCGCGCTCGACTTAAAGTGATACTTTAGATATGAAAAAGCTGAGCGAACTCCGTGTCCCGTCCCGGCGGGGACTTATCGCAGTTTTTTTCGCCCTCGCTCTCTCCGTCTCGCCCGCTCATGCCCAGGTCAAGCCCGGCGACATCATCACGCCAAAGAATGCGGAGCAGGTCCGCTCGCTGGTAAGTCCTGGCACCTTTGTCGCCGTCTCCCGCGGGATGCAGATGAACATCGTCGCGCCGAGCCGCGTCGATTGGCCGCCGCCGTACCAGGATGCGACCGAAAAGTACTCGGGCCAGGTGCGCCTCGCCCCCGACCATCGCGACCTGCTCGGCTACGTCGCCGGGCAGCCTTTCCCGCTGCTCGATCCGAACGACCCCGACATCGCGGTCAAGATCATGTGGAACCAGTACTTCAAGCCGATCGCGACCGACGACTTCGATTTGCGCTTTTTCGAATGCCAGGTGGCCAAACAGAATCCCGGCGCTGAACAACAGCTGATGCTGATGTCACAGCTCGGTCATCTCGCAGGCCAGTCCGATCTCGGACGCACCGAGGTCGAGCCGCTTCCGGCCGACCCGGATTTCAAGGCCAGCGGCATCTGGACGCGCGTCGCGGCGTATCCCACGCTCGCGCCCGCCGAAGATCGCGGCAGCGGCGCCATCCGCTATCGCTATTGGGACGCGGACCACGCCGACGACGCGTGGGCATACTTGGCGACCCTGCGCCGCGTGCGCCGGGTCAACGAAACGCTCATGAGTTCCTCGCCGGGACTTTCCACCTGGGACGCCGATCACGTCGGCGGATTTGCCGCCAAGCCGCAGGAGTACAACTTCAAATTCCTTGGCGATCGCTCGATGCTCGCGTGCGCGCACGCCCGGAACTCGCCCGCGCATCCATGCGCCACCGACGGCGGCGCGACCTCATGCAACGACGATTGGGAGATGCGCCACGTTTACGTGGTCGAAGTCACCCCGCGTCCGGAAAAAATCGCCGGCGTCCTCCAGTCGAAGACAATCGTCTACGTCGACGGCGAAGGATGGTTCAACCCATACGTCGACAGCTACGATCAGAAGGGCGAGTTGTGGAAGACGCAAATCTATCTCTTCACCTTCCGCGATCGCCCGGTGCCCGACGCCAAAGTTGCCGTCTATCCCTTCAAGCGTGAATTCAATATCGCGGCCTCCAGCATCGACGTGCAATCGGGCATCGCGACAACTTGCTACCTGCCCGGACCGGATACGCCCGAACGGGAATGCTGGTACATCAACATGGGCGCGGTGGACAGGACCTTCTTCACCCAGGAAGCGCTATCCAAAGCCGGCCACTAAGCAGGGGGTAACCCCCACCGAGTTTTTTTGGATTGCGAAATCAAATGCGGGGCGCGGAGCCCCGCATTCGATTTCGTAATTCCCCTTTGTCCCCCTGCTACTTGATTGCCAGCGCGTTGGGCGGCGAGCCGACTCCACCCGGCACGTTGAGCGGTGCCGACGTGAGGAAGAAATCGTAGCGCCTGTCAGCGGCGCAATCTTCCGCCAGCGCCTCGAGATTCCACATCTCGCCAATCGGCATGCCGAAGAACGCCAGCATGTGGAAATGCAGAAACTCCGTTTCGTCCGCGCCTTTCGGCAACGCCTCCAGCGCCGGCGAATCCGACGCGACCGCCGCCAGATGACTGTCCCACAGCCATCGCGCCGTGCGTTTGCTGGCCTCGATTCCCGGCACCACCGTCTCCTTGGCCAGTTCCGCCTTAAGGTGCTCGCTCGCCGACTGGTAGAACTTCGTCCATCCGATCCGAATCAGCAGCACGTCGCCGGCACGCAGCGCGATGCGTTGGTCTTTGAGCGTGGCCTGCACGTCGTCGAGCGGAATCGACTCGGCCTTGGTGAAATTGATCGACTTGCCCACGCGATCGTAATATCGCGCCACGTCGGCCAGCACTCCGCGCCCGGCGATTCCGCGCCGCGCCAGGTTGTCGATCCCCAGGCGCATCCCGCCGCGCCCGGTCATCTGATTGTCGGGAATCCCGTTGTATGCCCCGAACACGGGATGCTTGACGTGGGCGAGCGCGTCCCATTGCGACGACGATTGCGGATAGAAGTTGTCGAGGTAGTCGTCGAGCACGAAATCCGCAGTCGGGAAAATCTTGACCGTATGGGTATAGCTGCCGCGCGTGAACAGCGGCGGGTTGGGGATGTTGATCGGGAGATTCAAGGCGAAGACTTTGCCCGAGCGAATCGACGCGGCGGCCGCAATCACGCGCTCCGGCGTCAGCAGGTTGATCGTTCCGACTTCGTCGTTGTCGCCGAACACTCCCCATGCCGCGCCTGCCGGCGCGCCTGCCCGCACCGGCAGGTCATCGTAGCTGGGAATCTTCGGCGCAGCTGCGCGCTGGGCGCCTTTGGGCGCGGCTTTCTTTGCTTTGGCCGCTTTGGGCGCGGCTTTGCGGGCTGGCCGCGGTGCTTTCTTCATTTTCTTTTTGGCCTTCGCCACTGCACTGATCCTCCTGAATTGCTTGCGCGCGCTGGATTGGGCGCGACCGCATCTTCTCTTAACAGACCGCGCGCCAATGGCAAAACCAACGGCCTGCCTGGACTTCCCGCGGATTGATGGCGGGCGATCGGGCAATCACGGCCTCGCTCTAGGGTAGGCAAATAAACGGCCCGCAGCCTTGAGAGCGAATACGCGCGATGGTACTGTACAGGATTGCTCCTTGCTCCAACTTGGGGCTGAAACCCGTAAGGAGGAACTGCAGCGCGTGAGGCGCTACGAAACCATTTTTATTCTCCGCCCCGATTCGGGCGAACCCCAAATCAAGGAAACCATCAAGCGCTACGAGGGCATCATCGCCGCCGGCGCCGGCGAGATGATCGAAACCGAGGAGTGGGGAGCACGCGAACTCGCCTACAAGATCAAGGGCGAGCGCCGCGGCTTCTACGTCCGTCTCGACTATGTCTCGCCCGGTACGGTGATGAACGAGGTCGAGCGCAACTTGCGGCTCTCCGATATCGTGCTGCGCTACCTGTCCGTGATGGTAGACGAGAACGCCGATGTGGCCAAGGCGCGCGAGGAACTCGAGGCGCGCAACCGCCGTATCGCCGAGGCCAAGGCTGCCCAGGAAGCGCGCGCAGCCGCTTTGATGGCCTCGCGCGAGGAGAAGACTGAGGAAGCACCCGACGCTCCCGAAGAAATAATGGAAGCGGCGGCCGCGGAAATTACCGGGCCCGAAGGTGACAGGGAACCGGATTGAGCTCGAAGGCCGGCTGCTCAATCAGCCCGAAGTCCGCACCACCCCGGCCGGCACGCCCGTGCTCCGCTTCACCGTGGATTGCGGCGCGCCCGGCGAGGAACTGAGACTCGGGATCGTGATGACCGGTGAATCGGCGCTGGCGGCAAAACCGCTCCTGGAGCCAGGGCGTGAGGTCAAGGTGATTGGCAAGTTGATCGGCCTGCGGAAAGCGTCAAATCGCGGCTTGAAGGCGCCCCGGCCCGACGCTGCATTCGAAGTCGTCGCTGCGTCGATCGAGCGGTATAACCCGTGAGATGGAAAATTTACCAGGTAATCTAAAAGATGGCTGACGAGGAAAAATCTGAAAGAGGCGACCGGCCGCGCGGCGAGGGCGGCGAAGGACGCGGACGCTACGGCGCGCCACGCCCCGAGGGCGAACGCGGCGAGGGCCGTGGCGGCGGGATGCGTCGGCGGCCGGGTGGACGGCGCAAGGTATGCCGCTTTTGCGCCGACAAGACGCTCAAGGTCGATTACAAAGACGTGCGCACGCTCGGCAGTTTCATCACCGAGGGCGGCAAGATAGTCCCCAACCGGACCTCGGGCAATTGCGCCAAGCATCAGCGCCAACTTGCGGTGGCGATCAAGCGTGCCCGCGTGCTCGCCCTGCTGCCATTCTCGACGCTCGGAGTCTAGATCGGCTTAATCCAGTGACGCGCAAGGCTGTTATAGGGATGGTTCGGGCGGCCGCGTTGGCGGGGGCGTTCTTCCTCGCCGGCGGCGCCATACCGATGATCGGCGGGATTCTGATGCTGCTCGCGCCTGCGCCGATCATCGTCTATGCGGTCGGGCGTCCCAGTCCCAACCTCCGCGCGACTGTCGCGGTCCTGCTCGCGGCCGCATTCGTAACGATCCTGGCGGGACCGTTCGCCGGTCTAGCCTACCTGGTGTCATTCGGGCTCGGCAGCGGGATCGTATGCTACATGCTCGAGCGGCGCTTCTCCTTTGAGAAGATCACCGCGCTTGGCGCGGGTGCGATGGTGGCGGCTTCCGCCGTGGCAGCGCTCGTGGTGATGGGCGGCCCAGACGCGCTCATCAAGACAATCCACGACGAACTGGCACAAGGGATGGCGCGCGGGCAGGAATTCTACAGGCTGCTCGGGATTCAATCGACGATCCCAGCCGATACGCAAGCCAGCATCATTTCGCTTACGCTGCGGCTCTCGCCGGCGTTCGCGCTGCTTGTCGCTGCAGGCACGATGCTGCTCAACCTGCGCGTGTTTTGGCGATGGGCCGGGCCGCAGCGGCTGACGTACAACCTGTTCGGCGATCTCTCGCGATGGTCGGCGCCGGAATGGCTGGTGTGGCTGCTGCTTGCGAGCGGGTTCGGTCTGTTCGTTCCAGTCCCGGCGGTAAGCGATATCGCGCTCAACGGCTTTATCTGTATCGCGGCAGTGTACTTTTGCCACGGACTGGCGATTGTCGGGTTCTACTTTCAGTCGCTCTCGGTACCGTCGATTGTACGCGGCGTGGTTTATTTTGTCGTGCTCGCTCAGCCCTTTGTGGCTGCACTGGTGTGCATCGCGGGCGTCTTCGATATGTGGATCGACTTCCGGCGGCTCAAGCCCCCCAGTCCGGAAGCGAACAACCTGGGCGATTTCTTCTGAAAAGAGCGGGGATGGAAACGAGGCGGTCAAGACGATGAACGTGCAAGTCATACTCAACGAGGATCTTCCCAACCTGGGAAGGACCGGCGACGTGGTCAAGGTCCGCGCCGGCTACGCGCGCAACTATCTGTTGCCGCGCAAGCTAGCGGTCGAGGCGGATCAGAAAAATCTCCGCGCCTTCGAGCATCAGAAGCGCATCGCCGCGCGCCGCCGTGAGATCAAGCGCAACGACGCGCTCTCGATCAAGGCCAGGATCGAAGCGCTCGCGCTCACGCTCAGCGCGCGCGCCGGCGAGGAGGGGAAGCTATTCGGCTCGGTTACCAATATCGATCTCGAGCGTGCGCTGCGCGAGCATGGTCTCGATATCGAGAGGCGCAAGATTCACCTGCCCGAGCCAATCAAGCAGCTCGGAGAATTCACGGTGCCGGTCAAGCTCGATTCCGAGGTTGAGGCAAGCTTGAAGATTACCGTCGCGGCGCAAGCCGAATGAGGACTTGCCCGATATGATCAAACTCTACGACTTCCTTTCCTGCCCCTACGGTCAGAAGGTCCGCATTGTCCTGGCTGAGAAGTCCCTGACCTACGACCTGATCGCGGTGGATCTGACCCAGCATGAAAATCGCAAGCCCGAGTTTCTGCGGCTTAACCCGTTCGGACGCGTGCCGGTGCTGGTTGATGACGATACGACGGTTTACGATTCGACGATCATCAACGAGTATCTCGAGGACGAGTATCCCGAGCCCCCGGTGCTGCCGCCGATCGGTTCCAGTGCGATGCGTGCGCGGGCGCGGTTGTTCGAAGACTTCGCCGACACCTCGTTCACGCCGCCGGTCGGCCAGCTAATCGCCGAGGTCTCCAAGCCCGAGGGCGAACGCGACCCCAATCGTGTGATGCGGCTTCGTCAGTCGGTCGAGCGGGTGCTCGATTACCTCAACCATGAACTGCAAGGCAACAATTTTCTCGCCGGCGAGTTCTCGGTCGCCGACATCGGATTTGCACCGCGGATGCTGGTGCTGGGCGAGATCGGAATCGACGTGCTCGGCACCAACCGCGGCAACGTCGACGCATGGATCAAGCGCATGATGGAGCGCCCGAGTATTCGCAATTTGCAGGGCGTCGGCGCGGTGCCGGTGGCCGGAGGCTGATCGCGATCCTCGCCGATCACGCAGCTGAAAACGCACGCGCCATCCGGATTTCCCGGACGGCGCGTGTCGCAATGATGAGACTGCGGATCTAGTGACGGACCATGCAGTTTAGACGATCGCCAGCACAGTTAATAGCGGGAGTCCGCCCCCATTTCGTCCTCATCGCTGCGCGTCGGCCCAACCCCGGTGGGACGGAACAGTAGCTTGGCACCGAACAGCTTGTCGCTGATGCGCCCTTGGGATTTCAGTTGGCCGCCATGCCGCCTGCAATGCGGACATGCCATCGAACCGCCCAGAAGGCTGGCGTTCTGAGGCGTTATTCTGAGATCGAACTTAAAACCGCAGCCGGGATTCTGACAAACCGTGCGGTAAACCACTCCTTGTGTCTGCATTTTCTGTATCCTCCTCTTGTCGCGTTTCCATCGCGAGAGGCTCGCGCGTCCGACCACCATAATCGGACGTAGCAATTTAGACGTAAGATCCTCGCGGAAGTTTCAAGCAAATGATGTGCCCTGTGTTACTAATGGCGGCTAGGTGCAAAATCGAGTAAAATCAAGGCAAATTCGCCGCCCCGAAGCTTCTTTTCTATCGCTGACTTGTGCCACTATAGAAAAACTTCTTGCGGATTTTGCCACAACTCTGAGATTTCACGAATGAAAAAGCCTGCATCTCGGCTCTGGACGGACAGGCTTCCGACGATACCCCGAGCAGCCTATACTTCGGGGGCTTACGGCGAGGCGAGCCGCGCAATGACTGTTCGAGTGCTCAAATGAGAACGCTGGCGCTAGTGATGGCGGGAGGGCAGGGCACCCGGCTCCATCCGCTGACCCGCGATCGCGCCAAACCCGCGGTCCCGTTCGGCGGCAAATACCGCATTATCGACTTCGTTCTCTCCAACCTCATCAATTCGGGCATCTACGCCATCTACGTGCTGGTGCAATGGCGCTCCCAGTCGCTGATCGAACATCTCAAGGACGGATGGCAATTCGGCGGGATGCTGCCCGATCACTTTGTCATCCCGGTTCCGGCCCAGATGCGGATGGGCGAGACGTGGTACCAGGGGACGGCCGATGCGATTTTTCAAAATCTCAATCTTATCGATGACACCAAGCCGGATCTGGTCGCGGTCTTCGGCGCCGACCACATCTACCGCATGGACATCCAGCAGATGATCGAGTTTCACATGGATCGCAAGGCTGCGGTCACGGTCGCCAGCCTGCCGGTGGCCGTGGACGAGGCGAATCAGTTCGGCATCGTCCAGGTCGATTCGGGCCTGCGCGTCTCGAGCTTCGTCGAAAAGCCCGACAATCCGCCCCAGATGCCCGGCGCGCCCGGGCGCTCGCTGGCCTCGATGGGCAACTACCTGTTCAGTCCCGGAGTGCTGCGCGAGGCGCTGATCGAGGATTCGATCACGGAAAACAGCAATCACGATTTCGGCCGCGACCTTATCCCGGCGTTGATCAATCGGGTGCCGGTCTACGCGTACAACTTCATGACCAACCATATCCGCGGCGACTCCGAGCTCAATCTCAGCTACTGGCGCGACGTCGGGACGCTCGACGCGTACTTCGAGGCCAACATGGACCTGCGCGACGCGCGCCCGCATCTGAACCTGTACAATCCCTACTGGCCGCTGCGCACCGCCTACTTCGATCAGCCGCCGGCGAAATTCGTCTTCGACGAGAACGGGCGGCGCGGCCTGGCGCTGCATTCGGTGATCTCGGAGGGCTGTATCGTGTCGGGCGGCGCGATTCGCAATTCCGTGCTCGGGCGCTCGGTGTTCGTCCATTCGTACAGCCTGGTCGAGGACTCGGTCATCATGGACTATGTGGAAATCGGGCGGCACGCGAAAATTCGCCGCGCCATCATCGACAAGAATGTCTATGTTCCCGAGGGCGAAGAGATAGGCTACGACCTCGAGCGCGACCGGCAGCGGTTCTTCGTCACCGATTCCGGCCTGGTCGTGATTCCCAAAGGCCCCAAGCGCGATCGGTCGGTATTGTAGAGAGCGTCCGCCCACGATGACATCCGCGCCTTCATCGGCAAATTCCAGGCCCGACCGCCGCGATTCGCCCGATTCGCCGGGCGAGGTGCTCAAGCGCGGCCCGGCTCCGGCCGACTCGGCTGACGGCGCGATCCGGCCGGACTTTCCGCTCTCTCGCGGAATCCCCAAGAGCACCCGCATCCCGCTCGGCCTCAAGGATCGGCTGATCTTCTGGATGATGGTCGCTGCGCTACACGCGCTCAGCATCTTGCCCGATGTCGTTCTCTACAAATTGGGAGAGGGATGCGGTTCGATCTTTTATCGCCTGGACCGCCGTCACGTGCGAATCGGAATCCGCAATCTCGAGATTGCTTTCCCCGAAAAGAGCGACGCGGAGCGGAGGCGCATCCTGCGCGCGTCGTACGTCAACCTCGGCCGGGCCGGCGCCGAGTACATTCGCCTCGGCGGATTCTTCTACCGCCGCCTGAAACGCCGCGTCACCTACAATCGGCTCGACCTCTGGAACAAACTTCAGGCGAAGTACCCCGGCAAGGGCGTGCTCGTCCTGACCGCCCACTTTGGCGGTTTCGAGCTGCTGCCGGCGGGCCATGCGCTGAACGGGTTCCAGATAAGCCTGGTTCATCACACGCAGCGCTTTCTGGCCGGCGACGCGCTGCTGATATTCGTCCGCGAGCGGGCGGGGGTGCAGGTAATTCGCAAGCATAGCGCCGCGCGCGAGATGCTGCGCCAGCTCAAGCGCGGCGACTTCGTCGGCATCCCGCTCGATCAGAACGCCAAGCGCTCCGAGGCCGTCTGGGTGCCGTTTTTCAACCAGCTGGCCGCCACCCCGAGCGGCTTCGATCGCCTCGCGATGATAGCGGGCGTGCCGGTGTGGCCGGTGTTTATCGTGCGCCAGCCCGACGGCCGCAGTCACGTGATTGAGATTTTCGAGGAGATCGAGCAGCAGCGCACCGGCGACCGCGATGCCGACGCGCTGGTGAACACCGCGCGCTATCAAAAGGCGATCGAGGAGATGGTCCGAAAGTATCCCGAGCAATGGCTGTGGACTCATCGCCGCTACCGCACCCGCCCGGTCAGCGGCTCCCCTTCGCTCTACGACTAGATACGCGCCGGCGTCGCTGACTGCCTCCACCAGCGCGTTGAGCGGATGAACTGATCCAGAGTCAGGCGCGCAGTGGTGCAGTCACCTGGCCCTTGTGATCAATGAACCGAGCGACAAGCGCTCGATCCGCCGATGGTCAGGCGGGCGTTCGCCGCGCGCCGGTGATCGGGCGCAGCATCAGCAGCACAGCGACTGCGATCGCCCACGCGGCGGCGCCGCCGATTAACGGAATCGGTCCGCCGCCCGCGATCCACCACGGGATCGCTGCCCGCCCGAGAACTATTTTCGGCCACATCTTCGCCCCGAGCACGAAACCGCAATGTAGTCCGATCGAGAAATACACACTGCCCGTGAGGATAAACGCCTCGCCGAGAACGATCCCCAGGATGAATAGCCCGGTCAGCGTCGGAATAGCGGTCGCCGGGTTGGCGAATTGGTCGACGCTGTGCGCGAGCGTGATCAGTCCCGCCGCGGGCTCGTAGCCGGTGACGTAAAAGCGCGCCGGAGAGCGCACCAGATGCGCGACGGCGTAGATTGCGGCGCTCAAAATCAGCGCCACCCGCTCGCCGAAGTCGCCTTTCATTCCGCCGAGCACGAACGCGCGGAAGAATCCTTCCTCGATGATCGCGATCGCAATCGCCGAAAGAAAATATTTCGCCATCAGCGCTACCGCCGCCGCGCGATCGCCGATTCCGCTTTGGCCGCCGCCGGCCGCAATCGCGAGCGCGAACAGAATCGCAAGCACGCATATCGCCACGGCGAAGCCGCGAATCATGCGCCCGATACTCGGCGCCGCGCGATGCCTGAAGCCGCGGCTCAGCAGCCCGGCTAGATTCAAGTCGCGCGCCGCCCATAGCATCGCGATCAGCACCGTCGCCATCACGGTTCGATCGAAGATTCGCGGAAACGGGAAGCGCCATCCCGCCGCCGATAATCCGGCTGCGGCGAGCGGTGCGACAAAGGCCGCGGCAACTATTCCCGCGGCCAGCACGATCGCGAATAGTGCCGTGAATGATCGATGCACGCTAACCTAATCCCTTAACCTCTACCCGCGCGGAAACGGGAACAAGCGCGGAAAGAGGCTGCGCGGCCTCCTTTGCATTAAACTCCTTAACAGCAACCCTGCGAGTACTCAGGGTAAACTCCCTGAGGTAGGTCATTATGCCGGCTTCCGGATTATGCCGAGTTTTCCCGAGCGAGCAGTGCGGCTCATGGGGCACGAGCAAGAGAGGTCGGCATAATCGGAATTAATCCGGAACCCTTCACCCGCACGCTTGGCGTTGGAGACCTTCATCTTAATCAGGCTTTGATCGGCGCGAAGTGCCACTCTGATACGATGCGCAGTTCAAGCCGCGCAAGGAAGCGGCGCTTAAGCTCATCTTTGTGCGCACATATTGAGACGATCCCAACCGCGCCTCGTTTGCTCGCCTCGCTCTTGACCGCGTTGAATAAACAGCGTCCGACCGACTCCCATGACTGCGGATCACCGACTGTAAAATCATCTATAAGCGCAGTGGGACCACCGGGGGCATAAACGGGCGGCGCCGTGATCAGTGTCGCGATCGCGAATCCGTTAACACCGTTCAGTGCCTGGTGAACGAGCGCAATCACATGGCTTTGGCTCAGCAGCCAGTTAAAGTACGCCGTTTGTGCCTCCCCGCTATGCTCCGCCTTGCGGAAGAACTCGAAATCCATCTTCTCGCGTTCCGACCGCTCCCGTTCAGACAGCGCGACCATCGCCGGCACATCCTCAGCAGTTGCTTGGCGCACATTTCCCATCATCAGAGTGGGACCTCCACGAAGCAAAGTATCGCAACGCCTTCGAGAAGTTCCACCGGTGCACGTCGCTTCTTATTCACTGGGTGCAGGGGTCACCCCTGCCGCGGACGCTCCGGATCGCGCTGCGGTTCGAGCGTCACTTCGACCGGACATGCGCCCGCCGGAGCGTTGACGATCTGCATCACGGCCCGGGCGACATCGGCCGTCGAAAGCATCGCCGCGCGATCGAGCCGCTTGTTGCTCGGAATCAGCGCCGTATCGACAAGTCCCGGAACGATCACCGCGAGCTTCAGCCCTTCCTGGCGCAACTCGCCGAACGCCGCGCGCGTGAATGCGATTAGCCCGGCCTTGGTCGCGGCGTAGACGGCCTCGCCTGCCGGAGTCTTGATCGCGGCCGAGGATGCGACGTTGACGATCGTCCCTCCGCCGCGCGCGGCCATCGCCCCGGCGGCCATCCGCGTAAGCGCGATCGGCGCGCGCAGATTAACCGCGATCATCCTGTCTATATCGGCGGGCCGCATCTTGAGGATCGGCGTTCGCGGCGGAGCCCAGCCGGCGTTGTTGACCAGCACGTCTATATGCCCGTAGCAATCGAGCGCGGCGCCAATCAGGTGGTCCGGGCCTTCGGCGCCTTCCAGGTCAACCAGCACAATCAACGCGCGATTGGCCGGCAGCCCGGTCTGCGAGCGGGTTGCTTCGAGTTCCTCGCGCGAGCGGGCGGCGATGCATAGCGAGTAGCCGGCGCGCGCGAGTTCCAAAGCGACCGCGCGTCCTATACCGCGGCCGGCGCCGGTAACAACCGCGACCCGGCCTTCGGCGCCATCCCGGGGCGATGTTCCTGCCGCGCTCATTGGGAGCTATCTTGCACTGGCGTAGTCGCTCGCACAGACTGACGATAATATCCGGCCCGATGGGGAAAAGGGACACCGCGTCCGGGATGGTGAAAGCAGGGGCAGATGAATAGCCAGGTTTTCCGCGAGTACGACATCCGCGGCATCGTCGCAAACGATTTCGACGACGACTTCGTGGTCGATCTGGGGCGCGGCTACGCCACCTTGTTGCACCGCGCGGGGAAAAAAACCATCACGCTCGGGCGCGACTGCCGGCTGTCATCGCAGCACTTGCGCGATCGGCTGGTCGAGGGCCTCCTTTCCGGATGCATCAACGTGGTTGACGTCGGCGTGGTGCCGACGCCGCTGCTTTATTTTTCAATGCTGAGCTGGAAGATGGACGGCGGCGCGATGATCACCGGCAGTCACAACGCGGCCGAGTACAACGGCTTCAAGCTGGGCGTGGGCTCGACGACGATTTACGGCGCGGAGATTCAGCGGCTGCGCGAAATAATCGAGCGCCACGACTTCGTCACGACCGGCGCCAAAGGCTCGCTCACCGAGCGCCCGGTGATTCCCGACTACAACGATTTCATCCTCTCGCAGTTCAAACTCACGCCCGGACTCAAGGTCGCCGTGGACGGGGGCAACGGATGCGGCGGCGCGGTCGCGGCTCCGCTGATGAAGCGGCTCGGACTCGAGGTTTTTGAACTCTACACCGAGATGGATGGGCGTTTCCCCAACCATCATCCCGACCCCACGGTCGAGGACAACATGCGCGATCTGATCGCGGCGGTGAAAAAGCATCGCGCCGCGATCGGGATAGCCTACGACGGCGACGCCGACCGCGTCGGTGCGGTCGACGAGAACGGAAAGATCGTTTGGGGCGACGAGCTGATGGTCGCGTTCTCGCGGGCGATTCTGCGCGAGCGCCCCGGCGCGACGATTATCGGCGACGTGAAATGCTCCAAGCGCATGTACGACGACATCGCGCGCCACGGCGGCAGGCCGATCATGTGGAAGACCGGCCATTCGCTCATCAAGAGCAAGTTGCGAGAGGAGCACGCGGTGCTGGCGGGCGAGATGAGCGGGCATATGTTTTTCGCTGACCGCTACTTCGGCTTCGACGACGCGATCTACGCCTCGTTCCGCCTGCTTGAAATCATTAGCCGCCTGGGGCGCGGCCTCGGCGCGCTTCTCGCCGATCTTCCTGCGAGCCACGTCACCCCGGAGATTCGCCTCGAATGCCCCGACGAGCGCAAATTCGAAGTGGTGCGGCAGGCGGCCGAATTTTTCCGCAAGCACTACGAAGTCATTGAAATCGACGGCGCGCGGGTGAATTTTGGCGACGGATGGGGCTTGGTGCGCGCGTCCAACACCCAGCCCGCGCTGGTGACGCGCTTCGAAGCGGCCAGCGAAAAACGCTTGGCCGAAATCCGCGCGCTGTTCGACGACAAACTGCGCGAACTCGGCGCTGTCTGACCCGATGGCTCGATCTGCCGCGCTCAAGCGCGCCTCGGTGCTGATTATCGCGGGTGGCCGCGGCACTCGCTTCTGGCCTGCCAGCCGCGAGGCCAGGCCCAAGCCGCTGTTTTCGCTTGACGGCAAAACCAGCCTGCTCGCGGACACGATCGCGCGCCATCTGCCGCTCGTCCCGCGCGAGCGAATCTTCGTCCTCGTCTCGGCGGCGCATCAGGCGCCGTTTCGCCGTGCGCTCCGCCCTCTGATTCCCGCGCGCAACCTGATCGTCGAGCCCGACGCGCGCGGCACCGCAGTGGCAATCGCCTACGGCGCCGCGATTATCAAGCGCCGGCTGGGCGACGGAATTATCGCCGCAGTCGCGGCCGATCACTACATCGCGACCGCCGCCCAATATCGCCGCACGCTCGCCGACGCGATCCGCCTCGCCGCGGCGAACCAAGCGATCGTCGCGGTAGGAATTACTCCGACCCGGCCCGAAACCGGCTACGGCTACCAGAAGATCGGTCCAAAGGTCGGCGCCGGATTCAAAATCGAAAAGTTCGTCGAGAAACCCGCCCTCGCAATTGCGCGCCGGATGGTGCGGAGCGGACGCTACTTGTGGAACGCCTCGATCTTCGTGGCGTCGACGCGAACCCTGGCGCGGGAATTCGCCGAGCACTGCCCGGCGCTCGGCAAGGCGGCAGAGCGCCTCGCACGGACCGGGCGGACGAGACTCGCGCGCGCCTACGGACGGCTTCGATACGATTCGTTCGACCGCGTGATAATGGAGAAAAGCTCCAACGTGTTCGGCATGCGCGCGCGCTTTTCATGGCATGACGTCGGATCGTGGGACGGGCTTTGGGATGCGGTCGGCGGAACCGGCGGCAACCTGCTTCGCGGCAACGCCATAGCGCTCGATTCCGAGCGCGTGCTGGCCTACCCCGATTCGCGCCTGATGGTGCTGTTTGGCGTGCGCGACCTGATCGTCGTCGATACCGGAGATGCGATCCTGGTTGCGCACCGCGAGATGTCGCCGCATGTCCGCCGCGTCACCGAGGAACTTAAGCGCCGCGGCCTGCATCGCTACCTCTAGTCAGTCCAGCGCCAGCGCGTCGCACCTGAGCGCCAGCTTGCGCAGTTCGCTTTCGCGATCGCCATCCTCGATCGCCAGTTGCAGCAGCTTTTCCGCGACCGCTTCATCGACTGACTCCCACTTCATTGCATTGAGACGCAGCTCGGCCCCAAGCTCGGCGATTACCTCCAGGTCGCCGCTCAGCCGCGCCCAGTTGTTCGCGCCGTCATGCACGGCGGCTTCCGGCAGTTTCGCCCATACGTTGTGATCGGCGAGAATCGAGTTAATCAGCTTGACGTGCAATTCTTCCTTTTCTGCAAGCGCCGCGACGCCGGCCTTGATATTCGCCGGCGCAAGCGCGGCGTGCCGTTTGAGGCGATCGACCAGCCCCCGATTGCGGCCGGCGAGCACGGCCAGCTCTTCGAGCAACTCCGCCCGCGCCGAAGCCGGCGAAAACAATCTCTGAAAGATTCCCATAGCAGTAGCCATCTCCGCCACCCCACGCGCGTTGCTGTCAACGCAGATGCGCTGCGCGCAGCGCGCATCGCGACACTAGCTATCGGCGTCGAAGCGGCCCCTGTCAAGGGAAGCGGCGGGCTATGTCAAGAATCGAACAAAGCGCGCACCAATGACGACTCGCGCTTGAAGAATCCCTGCGTGTGGTATGAATCCTCGAGCCGCAGCAGTGCGTAGTCCAGATAATGCCCGACTTCATGCATCAGCGTGCGCACGAACGTCTTCGGCTTGACGACGTCGTGGCGCTGCGCCGTGCGCATCCAGAGCACGATGTACGGCGGCCTGCGGCTGCGCGGATCGAACGGATAGAACAGTCCGTGCAGCTCGCCGCGCTGATTGCGAGGGCGCACGCCGCGAACCTCGACGCTGACGGGCGGGGTCGCCAGGCCGCGGCATATTTCCCCCGCCAGGGCGCGCGCGCAGGTGGTGCATGCCGCGAGGTTGCCGGTCTCGAGCACGCGCATCAGGGCGTCGAGCGAGTTGCGGGCGGCGTCGCTGGGGAGATAGTCGTAGCGCTCGATCGCGTCGCTCTTGAGCCAGGTGCGCTGCGCGCGCGAGGAGAGCCGGTAAAAGAATCCCGGCAGCCGCGTCTCGGAATTCGGGCGAAGGGTCAGACCGGTAGCCACCACGCCTCCATTGCCGGATACTCACTTCCGGCGCCGCACCAACGGGATTATCATCCCCGCAACACTCACAAGGGGCAAGCATTATGCAACTCAGCACCGTCGAAATCTCGAAACCCGCCGAGGCCAACGTGATCGTCGGCCAGGCGCACTTCATCAAAACCGTCGAGGACGTTTACGAGGCGCTGGTGCAGACCGTGCCGGGAATCAAATTCGGCCTGGGGTTCTGCGAGTCCTCGGGCCCATGCCTGATTCGGAGCACGGGCACCGACGCTGCGCTGGAACAGTCGGCGATCGAAGCGGCCGCGGCAATCGGGGCAGGGCACGTGTTCGTGGTGATTCTGGGCAACGCATTCCCGGTCAACGTGCTCAACCAGATCAAGTCGGTGAGCGAAGTGTGTACGGTCTTTTGCGCAACGGCGAACCGGCTGCGCGTGATCGTGGCAGAGGAAGGAGGCGGACGGGGCGTGGTTGGGGTAATCGACGGCAGTTCGCCCAAGGGTGTCGAGAGCGCCGACGATCAGGCCGAGCGGCGCGCGATGCTGCGGCGCTTCGGCTACAAGCAATGAGCCCTGGCGACGGGAGCGCAGCGAAAAGTTCTCGCGTCGGATGAGCGTTGAGAAATGATCGAGCGGCGTCGCGGCTCCTGAAAAACGGGTGAAACGCGGAGGGAATTGAATGCTCAACGGTCGATGCCAGTGCGGCGGCGTTCGTTTCGAAATCGATGGAGCTCTAGGGCCGGTGGTTTATTGCCACTGCTCGATGTGCCGGCACGCCAATGGGTCGTCATTCGCGACGAACGCCTCGGTGCGGACCGAAAAGTTTCGAATCGTCGCGGGGCGAGAGTTGATCAAAGAGTACGAATCGTCTCCGGGCAATTTGCGGGCGTTTTGTTCCAATTGCGGTTCTCCGCTGTATGGCACGGTGGCGAAGGTTCCATCGATCAGGAGGGTTCGGCTCGGAACGCTGGACAAGGCGGATGGGGCGAAATCGGTCGCGCACATATGGACGGGATCCAAATCCGAATGGTTCGATATTAGCGACGATCTGGAGCAGTTTCGGGAAGCGCCGCCGCAGAAGTATTACGCCCGCGCGTAGCGAGCGCGGGACCGAGCGGTCGCAGAGGACGCAGTTTCCTTAGCAAGCCGCTGAGGCCGCGCCGATAAATGAATCGTGCAGGAAACTCGCTCGCGCTGACAAGACGATCGACTTTCACGGTTAAGCCGAGTGCGCCATTCCACTTCGACGCAACGTTCCACAAGCCCTCGAACTTTCCGGCGCCGCTCACCGCATGGGAGCCCGGAAGATACTGGCAGACGATCAGAATCGAGGGACGGCTTTTGGGGCTCAGGGTCGAGAATCTCGGCACTTCTGCGCGGCCCTCAATCCGAATCGTGGTGTTCCACGATGGCGGCTTTGAGGATGGAACAAAGCGGGAATTGCGCGATGAACTCGCCTGGCGTTTTCATCTGGATGCCGATCTGCGTGAATTCGATCGCCGGATGCGTGTCGATGCTCGATTCGCACCCGTCTTCCGACGTTGGCGGGGGATGCGCGGGAGCAATCCGTATACGCTCTATGAGCTAATGATTGTCGGGGCTCTGCTGCAGAACGCGACCGTGCGGAGAACGGTGCAAATGACCGAGGCCCTCCTGCACGCGTTCGGTACACAAGTGAGGTTCGATCGGAGGGCGCTCTTTGCGATGTGGACGCCAGCGGAGTTGTGCCGCGTGTCAGAGCATCAGTTGCGGGAGCTTAAGGTCGGATATCGGGCGAAGATGATCAAGCGACTTTCCGCGGCCTTTGCCGCGGGCGAGGTCGATGAGTTCAAGCTGCGCGCTATGGATCATGAAAGTGCCCGGCGCGAATTGATGGCACTCTACGGCGTGGGTCCTGAGACCGCTCGGATTCTCCTGGGGTCGGCGTTCCATTATCACAGCATGGTTCGTCATATCGCTCCGTGGGAGGGAAAGATCTATTCGCGGCTCTTCTATAACCGCCGGATGGTGGCCGAATCGCGGATCCGCGATGATCTGAACCGCCGCTATGGGGCCTACGCGAGCCTCGCGGCCAGTTACATCTTTGAAGACGTGTTCTGGCGTCGCCGCCACGAGCACATCGCCTGGCTGGAAAAAGAAATTCGGCTTTAAAAGCCACAAATTCCGGGTTCTCGAATTCGGAAGGCACGGCGTTGCGGGGCTCCAGTTCGCACCAACCCTTCGCCCCTAGCCCACAACTTCACGCAAATGAAGCTTGGCCGCGGGCTTGGAGGTGGCGCGATGGATCAGGCGGTGAGACGCGGTTAACCTTGAAGCTGAGGTAATTAATCGCGATGGGCGGCGAATGCGAGGCCTAAGCGGCGGGCAGGGACGCCCGCCCCACAGGGCGCAGGCGAAAGCGAATCAGGTGAAGAAGAAACGCCGCGAGTGGCGGATTCGCGGATGGCGCGTGCGCAATATTGCCGCCGGTACCGGCCTGCTGCTCTTCTTCGCGATCGGATTTTACCTCGCACAACTGTACGGCGAGATCTCCGCACTGATCGAGCAGCGCCGCGCCGCGCTGACCTCGGCGATCTTCTCGGCGCCGTTTCCGATCCGTCCCGGCGACGACCTCGAGCGCAGCGGGCTGCTGGACCGGCTGGCGCAGTTGAGCTACTCGCAGGTGGCGGCGGCCAATGCTCCGGGCGAGTACACCCGCGCATCGCACGCTCTGGCGATTTATCTGCGATCGTTTCAGGTTGGCGCAAAGGAATATCCTTCCGAGATGGTGCGGGTGGGTCTGGACGGCGGGCGAATCGCGGTCGTTGCCGACTCGTTCGGCGTGGCCAAGTCCGACGCGATGCTCGAGCCTGAGGTGATCGGCCGGCTGCTGCCCGGCGCACCCGCTGAACGGGTCGAGGTCCAGTTGAACCAGTTGAAGCCGTACCTGGTCAAAGGACTGCTGGCCAACGAAGATCGCTTCTTCTACTACCATCCGGGAATCGATCCGATTCGTGTCGTCGAGGCCGCGATTGCCGACCTTCGCGCCCGTCGCCTCGTCCAGGGCGCCAGCACGCTCACCCAGCAACTGGCGCGGACCTTCATGGAGCGGCACGAACGCAGCTTCAGCCGCAAG
>Ga0187805_10000175_pt1 | contig 19385 bp, 20 predicted proteins | sample NC_wetland_sal_i_6_FD_132965 | JGI IMG/M metagenome (GOLD analysis project Ga0187805, IMG submission 132965) | Wetland sediment microbial communities from Neuse River Estuary, North Carolina, USA - Control_5 | ecosystem: Environmental > Aquatic > Freshwater > Wetlands > Sediment | place: USA...
CTCGTTTCTTATCCCTCCTCCCGATTCGTCATCCCGAGCGAAGGCTGCCGGAGTCGAGGGACCCCGGCTCCGGGTTCCTTCGCTGCGCTCAGAATGACACGAGTGGAAGAGGCGAGAAGGTTTCGGAATCGGTAGATGCCAAAGATCACTCCAGATTCAGAATGCTACGTCGGCCGCGTCCAGAAATTGCCCAACCTTCGAAAGCAACTTTCTCGCTAGTCTACCTCGGGAAGTCGCCGCTGCCGTCGCAGCGCGGGGGCCAGATGCGGAGATCGCGGCGGCGCTACGGATCATGTTCGTACCAATGGATGGCAAAGGGGCAGGCCTGCGATTGAACGTTTGGGTCCGCGGAGAAATCCCCTCGCGGCCAATTCGGGGGACCCGACGCCGTTGAGCCCGCCATTTGCGCCGTTCGGCTCGCGACAGACACAGGGCCCTTCGACTTCACTCAGGGTAAACTCGGCCCGCATCCCGCGGCGGTGCCGATTCTCTTTTCACCTTTCACTGGCTGCAGGGCTCACCGCTGCCGTCGCATAGTCGCGAAAAGATGCGCTGCGCAGATTTTCGCGTCTTGTCACTGCGGGTGCAGGGGCCGCAGCCCCTGCCGCCCACCGCGCAGGTGATTCTTCTGTCGCGCGCGGTCAACCCTGCAGAATCTTAAGCGCGGCCGCGTCGAGAAATCGCCCCGACGGATCGAGCTTGCGCGCAGACCGAATCAAGCGCGCCGCGTTCGCCCGGCGCATCGCAGCCGGGAGCGCCGCATCGAACAGCCGCGCCTTGTCGAGGTCGATAATAATCACGCTGAAACTCTCGCCCGCCTGCGTCACCAGCAGGTTGTGCAGATTGAGATCGGCGTGAAACAGCCCCCGCTCGTGCATCGTGTCGATCGCCGCGCGCGCCTGGCCCAGGACATGACTTCGAACGATCGGATCGTCGTCGGTCTTCAGGAACTCCCATAGCGTCATCCCGCGCACGGCGCGAGTCAGAAAAAAGCCTCGATAGAGAGCGGGACCGATCCATTCGATCATTGCACCCATCGGCTCCGCGACTGGAATCCCGCGCCGCATCGCTTCAACCGTCACGGCCAGTTCATTCAGCGGTCGCGGCGCAAGGCCCACGTAAACATCGCTGAGAATCGATCCAATCATTCCGCCGCGCCGCCCCCGCCGCGCGAACAGCTCGATCCCGCCGCCAAGATGCAGCCGAAATGCGCTTTGGCGATTCCCTGCGCCCGCCTGCGATGAGGACATCAACTCGCCGAGCTTTTGCGCGATCTCCGCGGCCTGAGCGGCGATATCGCGATGAATCACGAGCTCTCGGCGGCCGATCTTGAACGCCATGAAGTTCGGATCGGAGCGCCACTTCATTTGCGGATGCGGTCTCACGATGGCGCCGCCTCGTTTCCGCTTCGAGGCCACAATCCGAACAGCGCAGCAAGCGCGAGCAACGATGAAAGGAAATGCGCCGAATAGAACAGCGCGATGCGGTTCAAGTAGTGTCCGGTCGCCAGATTTAGCAACACGGAAAGCGCGAACAGCGTCCACACGAAAATCAACGGTCTCTGGCCGCCGCCTCGATCGGTCCACAGCGCCGCGGTCAGAGCCATGTACGGCACGAGCATCGCCGCGTAGTAGCTTTTCCACGAAATCGGCGCGAACGAGCACATCAGGCAGAACAAGCCGCACAGCGCGAGCCGGCTCGCGAACTTTCCGCGCTCATCGCCCGTCGCGTCCCACAGCGAGACCGCCGCGACCAGCACTAGCTCGACTCCCATCCCGGCAATCGTCGCAGCCGGCGAGGTTTCCGCCTCAGCCCCGGCGCGAAGACTCATCAGGCGCGCGACCGCCGACACGGCCGACTGGTTCGTGAGCATGGTGCGATATCGATTGGTCATCGAAACGATCGCGTTCAGGTATCCGCCGGTTTGATCGATCCAGCCGCGCGGCCCGAAGATCACGATTGGCACGACTAGCAGCGCGATCCCCGCCGCCACCGTCCATCCGAGCGCGGCGAAGCGCCGGCGAATGGCGAGATGAAGCGCGGCCAGGATTGCGAACGGCTTGATCAGTATCGCCGCCGCGAGCATCAGGCCTGCCCATGCATCGCGCGACTCCTCGGCGTAAATGATCGCCCACACGATCAGCGCCAGGGTCGGGAGATTTATCTGGCCGTGCTCGATGTTGTTGTCGATGAATCGAAATGACAGCAACACCGGGACAACGATCAGCGCGGCCGGCAACCGCCGCTCACGGCCGAACAGCAGCACGCCTGCGCCTAAAATTAATTCGATCAACGAAAATGCGTTGACCGCGAAGAAAACAAATTGCGCAACATGGCGCGGCAGCGGCGCCAGCGGCGCGAACCCGAGCGCAAAGATCGGCGCGTAGAGAAAATGATCGGAGTCGGCGGGCGGGTAGATCGCCAACCCATGAAGTGCGCGATATCCCGCGCGATAGTAAACGTTGAAGTCGCCCTGCGACCGCAGCGTGGCCGAGATGCCGAGCCCTGCGATATAGATGCCCATCGCCAGCCATGCGAACTGGCGGGCGCGCGTGGCGTCGATCATCTTCATCGCGCAAGGCAGGCTGGCTGCGCGCCGCGCGCTGCTCACGCGATCGGTTTGGCTTCCTCGATCAGCATGATCGGAATGTCGTCGCGCACCGGATACTCGAGTCTGCAAGCGCCGCAGACCAGGCCGTCCTGCTTGTCGTTGAGACGCAGGTCGCCCTTGCATTTCGGGCACGCCAGGATGTTGAGCAATTCCTGACTCAGCGCCATCGCGGAAATCCTCCAGGCATTTTCATTGGTCTTCTATGCATGCGCCGCGGCCGCCGCGGCGCTCATGCGGCCCATTATCAACTCGTCGAGCGCGCGCGCATCGGCCCCATCCATCGTTACTTCGAGCCTGAGAGCGTATAGCGAATCGCGCGGGAACGGAAACCGCTCCAGCTTGACCAGGTCCTTCTCGGTCGTGACGATCAGGTCGGCGTCGCGCATCGCATTCACCATAGCCTGCCAGTCGGCGGGCGTGTAGGCGTGATGGTCCGGATAGTCGAAGACGCCGACCAGGTCCGCGTCGAGTTCATGCAGCATCGCGTAGAACGTGCTTGAATCCGCCAGCCCGCTCACCGCCAGCACGCGCCGGCCCCCCAGGTCCAGCGGGGTTTCGCGCCATACCCCCTGCTGGCTGGCCAGCAGGGCGCGCGGACGCACCGACGCGTGAAGGATCTTGCGCGCGGCCAGCTTCTTCATCTGCGACGGTCGGATTGCCGGCGCGCCAATGCCGAAGTTCATCACTACGATCGCGTCCGCGCGGCCGACCGCGCGGATCGGTTCGCGCATCGGCCCGGCCGGGAGCATCCAGCCGTTGCCGAAGCCGCGCTCGTTGCTCACCAGCACGAGATCGACGTCGCGGCTCAAGCGCACGTGCTGGAAGCCGTCGTCCAGGATCACCGCGTCGAGCGGACCGAGCTTGCTCAGCAGTTCGATGCCGTCGATGCGCCGGCGCGCGACCGCAATCGGACCGGTGAACGACTTCGCCATCATCGCCGGTTCGTCTCCCGCATCTTCCGGCGGGATTTTCAATGCGCCGCCGTCAGCCACCAGTTCGGCGCGCGCTTTGGATCGCGGGCGCCGGTAGCCCCGACTCACGATTCCGACGCGCAGGCCGCGGCTCTGCAAGCGCCTGGCGAGAAACAACGTGAACGGCGTCTTGCCGTTCCCGCCGACCGTCAGATTGCCCACGCTCACCGTCATCACCGGCGCCCGCCGCTTCATCTTCCGCCAGTACAGATGACGTGCGGCCACGACGACTCGGTACAATCCGGCCGCCGCCGCGAGCGCGATCCAAATCGGAAGAAATGGAACGGGAAGATCCCGCCGCCACAATCGCTCGATTCGTGAGCGATTCGGACTCGGCTCGCTAGAAGGCATCGGTCAGCCGAGATTAATGAGCCCTTCGAGCTGCTTCAAGGCGAACTCCGCGCCGCCCGACGACCTGCTCACTGCGGCGCGCGCGCATTGGCCCGCACCTCGCCGAGCCTCATCGTCGGCGAGCCATCGGGAAGTTTCGCTGATTATGTCGCTTAAGTTTTTGACGATTCGCGCGCCGCCGGAACTGACCAGCGACGAGACGATCTGCTGCTGGCTCTCGTGATACGGCCCGATCAGGACCGGGACCTCGGCCAACGCGGGCTCAGCCGGATTTTGCCCGCCGCGTCCCGGCGCGAGACTGCCGCCGACGAACGCGATCGATCCGCGACGGTAGAAGCTGCGCAGCTCGCCCATGGTGTCGAGGATCAAAACGTCCGCGTCGCGCGCGCCGCCCGGTGAACCGAGTTCCGACGCCTTCACGTAGTCGAGCGAGACCGCATGCAGCGCCTTTTCAACCTCCGGTGTGCGCTCGAGATGGCGCGGCGCTATCGTCAGCGCGAGCTGCGGAAAGTTCTTGCGCAGTTCACGGTAGGCGTCTGCGATCACGGCGTCCTCGCCGGCGGCGGTCGATCCCGCGATAAAAATTTTTCGCCCGCGGGCAAACGCCAGCAGCTCGGGACGAATTGGTTCTTCAGTTGACATCTGCCCCTGCGCCGCATCGATTTTGGTGTTGCCGGTGACTATCACTCTTGCCGGCAGATCGAACTTCGCATAACGGCGCGCGTCTTCGCCGCTCTGCGTCAGAATCAAAGTTGCCCGGCGCAGTGCATCTCTAAACAGGGCGCGCGCGCGCAGGTAACGACGCAACGATCGCTCCGACATCCGGCCGTTGACCACTGCGATCGTCGCGCCGATCCGCGCGGATTCGATGAAGTAGTTGGGCCAGATTTCGGTCTCGGTGATCAGCACCACGCCCGGCTGCACACGCTGCAGAAAGGATCGCACCGCGCGCCGATTGTCGAGCGGCGCGAGCATCCATGCCGCCGCCCCCGGGATTCGGCGCATAGCCGCCGCGCGTCCCGCCGCGGTCATCGCGGTGATCGCCATGACCGCGCCCGGATAGCGTTCGAGCAGACCGTTGGCGACCGGCCGAATCGCTTCGATCTCGCCGACCGACGCCGCATGTATCCAGATGCGCGGCGTGCCGGCACTATCTGGAAAATCCCTTTCGCTTTGCCCCATCCGCTCGCGATAGTCGCGCATGTTCGCCGGATGTACGGCCAGCAGCGCGAACGGCAGCGCGGGATACCAGAGCAGATTGTACAGCGCGCTTAGCATCGAAGCCCCGTCGATCCGCACAGTCTGGCGAGCCGAATCTACGATCGGTGAGTATCAGTTAACCAGGCCGCCGTTGCCGGCCAGATCTTCGGGCGACATGAACTGCAGGTCGTAGAGCCTTCGGTACTCCTGCCCGCGCGCAAACAACTCGTCGTGGGTCCCATCTTCGACTATCCGGCCGTGAACGATTACGACGATTCGGTCTGCCCGGCGCACCGTGGACAGCCGATGCGCGATCACCAGCGTCGTGCGATTCGCCATCAGATGCTCGAGCGCTTCCTGCACCGAGCGCTCGGCAGCCGAGTCGAGCGACGAGGTTGCCTCGTCGAGGATCAGAATCGGCGCGTCCTTGAGCAGCGCCCGCGCGATGGCGATGCGCTGCCGCTCTCCGCCCGAGATGCGCACGCCGCGTTCGCCGACCCTGGTCTCGTAACCCTTGGGCAGGCGCGAGATGAAGTCGTGAGCGTTGGCGAGTTTGGCGGCCGCGACCACGCGTTCGAGATGCTTGTCGCTGCTGCCGTAGGCGATGTTGGCGCGAATCGTGTCGTCGAACAGAAACGTGCTCTGCGTGACCAGGCCGATTTCCGCGCGCAGCGACTTAAGCCGCAGCTTGCGCACGTCGATTCCGTCGACCGTGACGCGTCCCTGCTGCACGTCGTAGAAACGCGGAATCAAATCCGCCAGCGTAGACTTGCCGCCGCCGCTCATCCCGACCAGCGCCACGACTTTGCCCGCCCCGATGTCGAGGTTGATATCGTGCAGCACCCATTCGTCGCCGTAGCGAAAGCTGACGTTCTCGAACGCGATGCTGTGCGGGCCGGGCTGCAGCTCGATTCCTTCGGGATCGTCGGGAACCTCGCTCGGATGATCCATCATCTCGAAGACGCGTTCGGCCGCGGCCAGGCCCTGCTGAATGCTGTTGTTGGTCTTGCCCAGGGCCTTGAACGGCCGGTAGACGAGGATCATGGTGGTAAAGAATCCGGCGAATTGACCCAGCGTGCGGGTGCCCGCTTGCAGCGATCCCACCGCCCACCAAACCACCGCGACGACCGCAATCGCGCCCATCGCCTCGATCACCGGTCCGGTAAAGGCCTTGATCCGCGCCACGCGCATGAAGATTCGGAACAGCCGCTTGAGCTCGCGGTTGAAGCGCATGCGCTCGTAGTCTTCCATCCCGAACGCCTTGACGACGCGGTTGCCCTGGAAGGTTTCATGCAGCAGCGACTGCAAGCCGCTCAATTGCTTCTGCTGATTCTTGGTCTCGCGGCGAACTTTCTTCGACAGAGCGCCGATCGGCAGAACGACGATCGGAAAACCGATGAAGGCGAGGATCGCGAGCTGCCAGTCGAGCCAGAAAGCCGTCACCAGCAACGCGATCAGCGACATGCCGTCGCCGAAGATCGAAAACACGCCGCTGCTCAGGCTCCCCACCACCAGGCCGACATCGCTGATGATTCGCGAAACCATCACGCCCGTCGGCGTGCGGTTGAAAAAGCTCAGCGATTGGCGTTGCAGGCTTTCGTTCAGATCGGCCCGGATATCCATCGTCAGCTTCTGCGATATGTATGAGCTCAAATAGTCGGAGGAAAAATTCGCGAACGCGCGCAGCATGAAAAACCCCGCCAGCCCCAGCGAAAGCTCGCGCAGCCGGTAGCCGGTGTGCGGGTCGATCACGCGCGAGCCTTTCAGATTGGTGACGAGGTCGACCACCAACTTCATGATGAACGGGATTCCGGCGCTGGCTGCCGACAGCACGGCCATCGCCAGGCCCAGCAGCAGCACATACGGGAACAGGTATGGGCGCAGGTAGCCGTACAGGCGGCGTTGCATTGGAGTCAGCAGCTTCATGCCTCCGTCCTCGACGCGATCATCTTAAGCGCAATCGCCGCGACTCGCCCCGCGGCTCCCGGCGATCCGAGCTTGTCGCGCAAGGCCTTAAGCGCGGCCACCGTTTCCGCGCGTATCGTGTCGCTGAGCAGCGGCTCGGCGGCTCGCACCAGCTTTTCCGCGGTCACGTCGCCCTGGATCAGCTCCGGCACGATTTGCCGGCCCGCCAGGATGTTCGGCATCCCGATAAAATCCACTCCCGTCACGAGCATCCGCCCTAGGATATAGGTAAGCGGCGAAACTTTGTAGGCGATGACTTCGGGGCATCCGAGCAGCGCGGTCTCCAGCGTGGCGGTCCCCGAGGCGACCAGCGCGAGCTCGCTCGCCGCGACGATGTTGTACGTGTCGCGCTGGACAATCCTGATTCCCGCCAGATCCGTGCGTCCAACCTCGGCGAGTTCGTCTGCGGTCAGGGTCGGCGCCAGCGCGAGCGCTATTTCAAGGTCGTGATCGCGCGCGATAATCCGCGCCGCCTTGACCATCGGATCCAGCAGGTAGCGAACTTCGGCGCGGCGGCTGCCGGGCAGGATCGAGATGACTCGCGCGCGCGGCGGGAAGCCATGGCTTCTCAGCGTCTCGTTGCGGCTCTGGACCGTGGCGATCTTATCGAGGAGCGGATGGCCCACGAATGAAACGCGCTCGCCGGCGCGATGGAACAGTTCGGCCTCGAACGGCAGCACCACCGCCAGCCGATCCGCGCGATCGACCAGCTTGTCGATTCGGCCGCGCCGCCACGCCCAGACTTGCGGCGTGATGTAGTAGAGCACCGGCACGCCGTTGCGCCGGGCCGTGCCGGAGAGAATCAAGTTGAACTCGGCGTAGTCAATCAGGATCACAAGGTCCGGCTTTTCGCGCCTGATGATCCGGCGCAGCGTGCGAAACGCGCCGATCGTGCGCCCAATCGTCGAAGCCAGCTCCGAAAGTCCGAGCCCGTGGATGTCCTCGGTGGCGACGATCGCCCGCACCCCGGCCGCGCGCATCTTCTCGCCCGCAATTCCGAACAGGTCGCACGATGGATCGCGGGCGAGAATTTCCCGCGCCAGATCGCCGCCATGAAGATCGCCCGACGCTTCGCCCGCGACGATCATGATGCGGCTCCTGTGCGCGGGCTCTTTCAGGCGTTCATCGAGCGGCGGCGGCGCTTCGGCATTCAACGGCATCGAAGGGATTGTGATTGAAAATCACGCCCCGCACCACCGGAGGTTCTCGGCGTTACGCGCCCCTTCCACTTTTGTCATTCTCGCGCGCGTGTCTGGCGCGCGCGAAGAATCCCGGATTCCGGTGGCGGCTCTTCCCACTGGCGGCTCAAGTCCTTCCACTCGGGGTTGATCGACTCGATTAGCTTGATTTTCCGCTTGCGGGTCAGCAGCTTGATCTCCTTCTCGCGAGCGATCGCTTCGCTAATGTCGCCGAGCTGCTCAAAATAGGTCAGGCGGTTCACTTTGTATCGGGCGGTGAAGGAACCCGGCTTTTTGCCTTCCTTGTGTTCGGCGACCCGGCGCTCAAGATCGTTGGTGACTCCGGTGTAGAGCGTCCGCGAAGGGCTGCTCATGATGTATACGTAGAAGCTCCGCTCACGCATGGCGGCAGTTCAGCCAAAGAGAGCGGGATTCTTCGCGCGCCAGCCAGTGAAAGACGCGCGAGAATGACAGACAGGCAGAAGAGCCAGAAAGATCGGAATGGCCCCGCGCTTGATCAGCTCCCACCGGCTCCGAGCGCCGCCGCTTGGCGCGGCGCTGCGCCGGGCTTTTTCCATTCCGAAAGATCGACCTTCAGCAACTGCTCGAGCGCCTCGACCTCGGGTAGATAGCGGTCGCTCAACATCTCCCTCTGCTCGGGGGTCAGGGGGTGAAATATTTCGCCGCCGCTGTTACAGAACTCCCAGAAGCCGATGCTCCGAAGCGCGCTTATCACGCGGTAGGCATGACGCCTTTTCAGCCAGTACCCGAGGTGGCGCGCATTCTGGGCGAGCTTGCGGCTCTTCGGCGCACGCTCGATCAAATTAGCCCGCTGCTGTCCGCGGGCCCGATCGACAATCGGGATTCGGGCCGTGCCAATGAAGTCGCACACCCGGTCCAGATAGTCCTGGGGATCGTCGCGCAGCTCTTCATAGCGCATGATCAGAAACCGCTCGCGGGCGAAGTGCTCGAACCATGCTGTCAGCTGCTTCGCGTAGCGGTTGCTGTCATCGATATGCGGGCGCGTTTTGAGGACTTCATCGAACGATCCACGCACGAACGCGCCGCGGAGCAGCATTTTGTAAGTCGAATAGGCATGATCGACGGGATTGCGGAACGTCACCAGGAATTTGCAGCCTGGCAGGTGGCGATGGATGCGCGCAGGAGCCTTCGCCGCATTGAAGTACGGACAAATCTCCGCAATCTTGCGCTCACCGGTCGCGTAGCGGAAATGGTATGCATACCACTCGATTCCCTTCGAGTAGTAGGTAGTGAAGAACTGAGTCTCCTTGACTCCGTAGGGCAGATCGACGTGGCCCTGGAGCATGCGATGCAGCCAGGTCGTACCGGTACGGGGCGGGCCGAGACCGATGAAATCGGGCAACCTCATAGGGTCTGACGCCATATCGCTGGGTCCGCTATTGCAGCTTATAAGCCTGAATTTCCATTTTGCAGCCGGGGCCAGACTAGCGCCAGGGCGACGTGGGCTGCAAACGCGAGTTTCGAGCCCGCCCGCAACAACCTGTTAAACCAGAACTGAAGGTTCAGTTGTCCGGCGCGAACTTCCTGCGGATCGCGTCGCGTATCTGCTCGACCGGCGAACCCTGCTCCGACATGCGCTCGGCCAGCAGGGCTTCCTCGGTGCAGATTTCGCAGCTCGCGCCATGGCGGCTGCGATAACAATCGAGCAGACTCTGATGGCCCTCGCTCTTGTCGCATCCGCAATAGCAATGCAGTTGCGCCAGCAGCGCGGGATTTTTCTCCGCAATTGTGTACGCTTGCTTTACCGGACCGATGAACTGGTTTGGGTCGAGCGTCAAACGTTCCTGCGCCGCGTTGGCTGCGACGGTCTCTGCCTCCGCCCGTCCCGCGCAGCAGCATCGACCCGCGAGGCACATCTGCCCGCTCTTCGCCGATGAAGCTGGCCACAGGTATGCCAGCGCCAGAATCGCCGCCACCGAGGAGGCGAAAATAATTGCTCGTCTCATGCTGCGTTTCAACCTTTGTTCAGGGTCTTCCTGACGTCATCGACGATATCCTGGGCTTTTACGATGTCGCCGTTGTATTCATGCAGCAGCCGCCCGTCCGGCCCGATCAGCATCACATCGAGCAGGTGGCCGACCGAACCGTCAGGCATCACTTGCCGGCTGAGATTGAAACCCGCCAGCGCTCGATCGATTTCTGCGGGACCTCCGGTCAGGAAATACCATCCCTTCTTGTCCGCCCCCTGCTGGCGTGCGTAATCGAGCAACTGCTTGGGGCCGTCATGCTCGGGGTCGACGCTGATTGAAACGATCGCGGCCCTGGAACCGAGGTCGGCGCCCAGCCCGGTCGCGACGATTGTCAACTTCGAGGTCTCTCTGCGGCACTCCCCCGGGCACGAGGTATAAATGAAATCCACGATCAGCGGCTTGCCCTTGAGCGAGGCGAGCGAGAGCTGGTTGCCATTCTGGTCGACGAGCCTGGTGTCGGTGAGGCAGTTCGAGCACGCCCCGGTCGACTCGCGGTAGCATCCGCCCGCCGCGAACAGGCACCACGCCAATCCTGCGACGATGGAGAGAGATCTGAGATTACAGTGAGTACTCATATGAGATTCATACGGATTATATATATCAGCTACTGACTGCGGCGCACGCTGGCGATGTCGGCGACGACAGCTTGCGGGCTCACGTCGAGGGCGTTGTATTGGCGCACCTGATGGCCGTCGGGGCCGAGCAGAAATGCAGCAATGGAATGCGTGATCGACCCATCGCTCTCGCGCATCCGGCCCAGCTTGAACAACGCGAGGACCTGGTCGATTTGCGCGGGCCGGCCGGTGAGAAAAATCCAGCCGCTTAAGTTTGCGTCGTGATCCTGGGCGTACTTTGCCAGTTCCGCGGGATGGTCGTGCTCGGGATCGAGCGTGATCGATACGATCCTGACGTCGGGTCCCAGAGCGGGACCGAGCTGATGCGCGATCGCCGCCATCTTGGCGGTCAGCAGCGGGCAGGTCGATGTACACGAGCAGTAAATGAAATCGATCAGCACCGGCGTGCCCTTCAGCGACGCGAGCGAGACCGCGCTCCCGTGCTGGTCGGTCAGACCCACGTCAGGCAGGCAATTGTTTTCGTTAACGGCCGGATAGTCGCCCTTGGTGTCGGGAGCGCGGCATGCCGACAGCGCAAGCAGCGCCGCGAGAGTGACTATCGCGATGACGCGGCCGTAGGGCCTGACGACGCTAATATCAACCATGATCTTGCTATAGCTACTTCAGATAGTCAGAAGAGCGCGTGGCCGGCTTTAAGATCCGCAGTCTTGATATGCACGACTGCGGAATCGGCTTCATGCGGCAAGCTGACGGGCACGCACGACGCCTTGCCTTCGGTCATCCGATCGATCGGGTAGTGATTGCCGCACACCCGGCAAATCAGTTCGCCGCCAACCACCCGGTAGCCGCGATGGAACGCGAAGCACTGGCGGCATGCGTCGAAGACCGTCCGCATTTTGCCGTCGTTGCCGCGCGCGAGCACGAAGCGCAGGCGGCGGCCGGCGTCGTCGGTGTAACAGAAAAGCCGCGCGCTGCCGGGACGCATCGCGGACACGTTGACGGCGATGTCGTCGCCGCCGGTCACCATTGTGCAGTCCGAATTCAGGCTGAAGATGAGAAACGCGGCGCCGGCTGCGAGCACCAGAGCGCCGAGAATCTTGAGCATGACCTGACGCTTCACGGCTCAATGCTGTCGCAGGCGGCGGCAGGCGTCAAGGCGCGGCCGAATCCGTCAGCATCACTTGCTTGATTCTCTCGGTGAGTTCCATCACGCGAAGCCCGTCCTCGGCGCTGACCGCCGGCGTGGACCTGCTGCGAACTGCGGCGACGAACGCATTGACTTCGTCGGCGAGCGGATCGCCTTCGCCGAAATCGATCTGCTCGGCTGAAATGGTGGGGAACTGGGCGCCGGGCGCCGGCGGAGTCTTGCGATAGATCTGGATGCTGCGCGCCTCGTAATCAACCGAGAGGTAGGCGTCGGGCTGGAAGAAGCGAATCTTGCGTTCGCGGCGGGCCGACACGCGGCTGGTGACGAGATTGGCGATGAGACCGCTGCGGAAGCGGATGCGCGCGTTGGCGAGATCGATTCGATCGGTAAGGATCGCGACGCCGACCGCCTCGAGCGACGCGACCTCCGACGGCGCCACCGAGAGGATCACGTCGAGGTCGTGGACCATCAGATCGAGCACTACATCGACGTCGGTGCCGCGCTCGGTGAACGGCGCGAGCCGATGGCATTCGACGAAGCGCGGATTTTTCACGATCGAATGCAGATGAACGACCGCCGGATTGAACCGCTCGAGGTGGCCAATCTGAAGAATCCGGCCGCTGGCCGCCGCCAGCCCGGCCAGTTCGCGCGCCTGCGCCAGCGTCTCGGCCATCGGCTTTTCGAGCAGCACGTCGATGCCCGATTTGAGCATCGCGGATGCGATCTCATAGTGGGTCACGCCGGGCGATGCGACCGTCACGAGGTCCACCTTGCCCGCCAGCATCCGGTAATCGGCCAGCGGCGTCGCGCCGGGTACTTGCCTGGCTACGGCCGACGCGCGCTCGGCGTCGATATCGACGATGTGCGCGAGCTTGATTCCGGCGATGGCCGCGTACTTGCGCGCGTGGAGGGTGCCGAGGCGTCCCGCGCCGATCACCGCGGCGCGAAGCTCAGCCACCGGTTTGGGCATAGCCGTACAACGTCACGTTGTTTGCGCGGGCGAGCTCGAGCGTGCGCTCGCGTTCCAGGATCAGCGCGACCCCGGCCTCGACGCCCACCATCGCCGCGCCGATCTCGGCGAGCAATTGCACCGTCGCCGGGCCAATCGCGGGGCGATCGAAGCGCAGGTCCTGGCCGGGTTTGGCGGCCTTGGCCACCACCAGGCCGGCGCCCACCAGAGCGGCTGCGCGGCGGATCGCGGCGTCGGTTCCTTCCAGCGCTTCGACGGCAGCGACCATTCCGTCGCGAACCGCGACCGTCTGGCCGATATCGTAGCTGCCGAGCCGGCGCGCGACCGCGAATGCGAGCTCGAGATCGCGGAGTTGCGCGGGAGCCGGCTCGGGACCGGCGCCGACGCCGGCGCGCGCGAGCCAATGCTCGACCATCGGGATCGGATCGATCATTTCGATTCCTTCGGCTTCGACTTCGCGCGCGACGCCGCGAAGCACGGCGTCGTCGCTGAAGCGCCCGATTCCCGCGAGCATCTTAAGAGCGCGCGCGTCGGGGGCGAAGGAATCTTTCAGCCGCGCGCGTGAGATGCCGCCGGCCATCGCGGCCTGGGCGACTCCGGCGCTTTTGAAAACGTCGATTATTTTCTGCAGCTCGCCGACTTTGATCCAGGTGATTTCGCCGGCCACCGAGTCGAGCGCGCGATCGCTTTCATTGAGGTGCGCGACCGCGATGACCTTTATTCCGCGCCGGCGCGCCGCGCGCGCCACTTCGAGCGGGAAGACGCCGTTGCCCGCGATGAGCCCGAGCTTATTCACGCTCGCGGCCAACGACTCCGCGCGTCGAGTTGATTATGAAATCGACCAGCCGGCGGACCTCGGCGAGGCCGCCGTATTCCTCGAGAGTTTTCGCGATCGCTTCCTCGCGCAACAGCTTGGAGAAAAACAGCGTGCGGGTTGCGGCCTTGATCGCCAGGATCTTTTCGGCGCTGAAGCCGCGGCGCTGCAGTCCGATCTCATTGATCCCCGCCAGGCGCGCGCGATCGCCGGCGACCATCGCGTAGGGCGGCACGTCCTGTGCGACCTTGGCGCCGGCCGCGACGAATGCGTGGGCACCGATGCGGCAGAACTGATGTACGCCGCTCATGCCCTCGAGATTTACAAATTCCTCCAGTACGCAGTGTCCGCCGACCTGGGTGGAGTTCACCAGGATGCAATTGTCGCCGATGACGCAGTCGTGCGCGATGTGCACGTAGGGCATCAGCAGCACGTGATTGCCGATGAGCGTGCGCATCCCGCCAGCCTCGGTGCCGCGATGAATCGAGGTGAACTCGCGGATGGTGTTGTCGTCGCCAATCTCGAGAGTTGCGGGCTCGCCATGAAATTTGAGATCCGGCGTCGCGCCACCGACTGCGGCGAAGGGGAAGATTCGATTGCGCTGACCGATGCTGGTGAGACATTCGATCACCACGCTAGGGCCGATTACGGTGCCGGCTCCAATCTTGACGTCCGGTCCGATCACCGCGCCCGGACCGACTTCGACGCTCGTGTCGAGGTCGGCCCGCTTGTCGATGACCGCGGAGGGATGAATTCGGCCGGCTATCGAACTTGCTCCTCTACTTCCATCGCGGACAATTCCGCTTCGACCGCCAATTCGTCGCCGACGCGCGCCACCGCCTGCATCCGCCACAGCGGGCGATGAAATTTCAGAATTTTCACTTCCATCCGCAGCTGATCGCCCGGGATTACGCGGCGGCGAAAGCGCACCTTGTCCAGTCCCGTCAGCACGAACAGGCGCGCCGGGTCCGCGCCCACTTGATTGAGCGCGAGGATCGCCCCCGACTGCGCCAGCGCCTCGACGACCAACACCCCCGGCATCACAGGATGCCCCGGAAAATGGCCGGCGAAGTACGGCTCGTTGAAGGTGACGTTCTTGACGGTTACGACGCGGCCCGCGACGAGTTCTATGATGCGATCGACCAGCAGAAAGGGATAGCGATGGGGCAGCATCCCCAGCACGCGCGCAAGTTCTGCGACTTTTCCGTCGTCAGGCACCGGGAATTACTTCGCGCACCGGGTCTCGAGCGGTCTACTTCGAGATCGTCGAACGCTTGGAGGCCGCCGAGCCGAAATCCGACGGCTCCGACGCGCCCGCCTGCCCGGTCTGAACGCTCGCACGCGATACTCCGCCGCCGGCGCCTTCGCCGAGGGAGCCTATCGTCACGTGCATCGCGTTGTAACTGCGGATCACCTGGTCGGTAATATCGATGCCCGGAGCACCCCACAGGATGGAGCCCTTCTCCATCACCATCGTGTAGCCGTCACGCTCTCCAAGCGTGCGGATGACTTGCGCCAGGTCATGCACGATTTTCGCCGTGATCTCCTGGTCCTTGGCCTGCAACTCGTCCTTCGAGTCCTTGTAGTCGCGCTCGAAGTTCTTGAGCTTTTCCATGTACCGGTCCTGCAGACTCTGGCGCTGATCCGGGTTCATCAGCATGCCCTTCTTTTCCATCTCGTCCTTAAGCGACTGGACCTCGTTTTGCTGGCGCTGCAGGCGCGCCTCCAGCGACGTGACACGGCCCTGGAATTCGGCCTTGGCCCGCTTCCCGGCGTCGCACTCGTTGAGCGCTCGCTGCACGTCAACATACGCGAACTTCAGGTCGGCATGCGCGGGAACTGCCGCGAACATCACCGCCAGGAACACACCGAACAACGCACTGGTGAACAACCGTTGCCTCATACAGCCCGGAAAGCCTCCTGTTGACTACCTACCTGGGACGCGTCCTCACGGCGCATCATCTCGCGGTCGCGAACTATACACAATAGTACTTCACGGAACATCTAATCCAGTTGCCCACGCCCTCATCGCTGCCGGATGCCGACCCTAGAGCGGCGAGCCGGCGCCGATTTCGAAAACGGTGCTCTGGTCGGCCGGGCGCGGGTTGATCGGGAAAGCGATATCCACCGCCAGCGGCCCGAATGGCGATTTCCAGCGTATGCCGAATCCGAACGACGCCTGTAACTTGTCGATATTGAGGGAATCCTTGAGCAGGAACGATTGCCCCGCGTCGCTGAATACCACTCCCCGGATTCCCAAACCCGACAATATCGGGAACGTGATCTCGTTGCTCAGCAATAATTCCTTGCTACCGCCGACGTTCTGGACGCTCAGCGGGGTGCCGTTCCCCTGGTAAAGCGTCACCTCCGGGCCCAACGAATAGAGCTGATAGCCGCGCACGTCGCCGGGACCGCCGACACCGCCGGGAAAGAATCGCTCGTACAGCGGCAACTCGCCGCCGGTGCCGCTTTGGAGGTTGGTCCCGATGCCGAACGTGACTCCCTGCGACAGCACAAACGTTCCAAACGACTGGCTCTTCAGGAACGGGTAGAAATAGCGGAAATGCGCGACGCCCTTGATGAATGATTGGCCGCCGCCGATCCCGCCGATCTCCATGTTGAGACTCTCGACGGTGCCGGTGCGCGGATCGACCGGATTATCCACGGTGAAACGTTTTATCGTCGGCGTAACTGAAGAGGTCTGCGTGTAGCCCTTGTAGCGCGCGATTTGGTACGTCGTAAACTGGTTCAGTCCCGTGATGCCTACGCTCTGAAACGAGTAGCCCAGTCCCGCCTGCACGTCCTTGAGAGAGAACGGGCCCAGCTTCTTGAAGCCGAGCTCGGTCAGCGGGTAGGTCGTGGTCATGGTGAAGCCCGCCGACGACTGATTGAAGCTCAGCAGGTAGATTTTGTTGTCGAATAACTGCAGGCCTACGGCGAGCGGCATGTCCAGAAACCACGGCTCGGTGTAACTGATGCTGTAGTTTTGGAACAGGAAACCGACCTGCGCGTTGAGGATCAGCGATTCGCCGCCGCCGAACAGGTTGGTGTTGCCGAGCGTAAAGTTGCCGAACAGCGATTGATAGCTGTCGAATCCACCCGCCACCTGGAACGACGCGGTGTTGCCCTCGGTCACGTTCACGTCGAGGTTGATCTTGTCGGGCTGCGCCGCCGGCGAGGTCGTGATGCGCGTGTCGGTGAAGAATCCCAGGCGGTCCAGCCGCACCTTGGATTCGCGGATCTCTTCGGCGCTGTACGGTTCCTGCTCCTGAACCTGGATCTCGCGGCGGATTACCTTGTCCGAAGTCTTGGTGTTGCCGCTGATATTGATGCGGTCGATTAGCACCTCGTGACCGGGATTGACCACGAACACCACGTTGACTCGCTTGGTGGTGTGGACCAGTTGGGTGCGGGGATCGATGTTGACGTACGCGTAGCCCCGGTTGGAATAGAAATCCGACAGCGCGAGCACCTGGCGCTGCAGGCTCGAGCCGCGGAACAGTTGTCCGCTCTTCATCGTCAGCAGCTTGCGCAGTTCGCGGCGCGGAAACTTCAGGTTACCTTCGATGTTGATTCGGCCGACGCGGTACGGCGTGCCCTCGTCGATGGTTATTATGATCGTCATCTGCGAGCCGGTGCGCACTATCTGCGGCTGCGCGACCACCACGTTGAGGTAGCCGTTGTCGTAGTAAAACGCCGTCAGCCGGTCGATGTCCTCCTGCAATTTCTTCTGATCGAGCGCGCCCCATCCGGTGAACCAGCTCAGCAATTTGCTGTAGGTGTGCGTCTCCATCTGGTTTTCCAAAATGGTCGATGAGAACGACTTGTTGCCCTGGAACACGATCTTGGTGATCTCGACCTTCGACCCTTCGACCACGTCGAATTCGCCGAACGCGGTGTTGTCGGGCTGCGGGATCGGCTTGAAGGTTACTTTGGCGTCGGTGTAGCCCTTGTCAGCGTAAACCTGGGTCACCCCGGCGATGGTCTCCTTTACCGCGACCGGATCGAGGATCGTCCCCGGATGCACCTTCACGGCCGCGACTATCTTGTCGTCGTCCGAGCGAACCGCCTTCATCCCGTAGAACTTGACGTCGGTAATCTGCGGGCGCTCCTTAACCCGGTACACCAGCACGTTGCGGCCGGCCCGTTGCTCGACGTTGGCGGTCACCGATTCGAAAAAGCCCAGCCGGTAAATCGACTTGATGTCGGCATCGACCGCCGCCTGATCGAGCGGCTGGTTCGGCTGCTGAGTGATGTGGATCAGAATCGCGTCCTGTTCGACGCGTTGATTGCCGGCGATCTCGATCTTGGAGATTATCGGCGCGGGGCCCTGCGCGCGCGCGACGGCGGCGGCGAACAACGAAAGCGAGCACGCCGCCAGCACTACCAGGATCACCGCGCCGCCCGGCGTCCGCATTGCGCGGCTCATCGACAATAGCCCGCGCGGGGGCCGACGCAGCCCGCAATATGGCAGCGCGCGCGGTACGCGCGCATTGAATTTTGCGGATTTCACTCAAACACACCAAAAACGGCGACCACGGTAGCCAATCGGTCCCCGCATGTAAACCAAATCGCGCGTTCGGCAAGACTTCGCCCTTAGCAGATTTCAGCAAACTCCGCCCGCATCCGGGGGCGATGCCGATTCTTCTTACTCAGGTGCGGGGGAAGGTCCGTGCCGGCGTTCGTCCACCAGCTTTCCTTCGTTGAGCCGCAGCGCGCGGCCCACGCTGCGCGTCAACTGCTCGTTATGGGTCGCGATCACCAGCGTGACCCCAAGCTCGCGATTGAGCTTGTGAAACAGCTGGTGCACTTCTTCGGCGGTATGCGGATCGAGGTTGCCCGTCGGCTCATCCGCCAGAAGCAGCTTGGGCCGCAGCACCACCGCGCGCGCCACCGCGACGCGTTGCTGTTCGCCCCCCGACAGTTCCGCCGGCCGGCGTCCCAGCTTGTCGCCCAAGCCCACGATTTCCAGCATCTCCGTCGCGCGCTGGCTCGCTTCGGCATCGTTCATGCGGCTGATCAACGCCGGCATCATCACGTTTTCGAGCGCCGTGAAGTCCGCCAGCAGGTAATGGAACTGGAAAACGAAGCCGAGCTTCAGGTTGCGGAACTCCGCCAAGGATTTCTGATCGAGCGCGAACAAATCCTCGCCTTCGAAGTAAACCTTGCCCGCGGTCGGCTCTTCCAGGCTGCCGATGATATGGAGCAGGGTGGACTTGCCGGTTCCCGACTGCCCCACGATCGCGATTTCTTCGCCTGCCTGGACCGTCAGATCGAGACCGCGCAACACGCGAATCTCGCGACCGGCGTCATAGAATGTCTTGTCGAGGCCGCGCACCTCGATTAGACGCCCCTTCGCATGCTTGGGTTTCGCCGCTGCAGCGGTGGCGCGCGCCTCACTCATAGCGAAGCACCTCGACCGGCAAGAGCCTGGACGCCTGCAATGCCGGGTAAATCGACGCCAGCAGGCATAGCACGATCGTCGCCGCCGCCACCAAGACGAAGTTCCATGGGTTGAGCTCCACCGGCAGGTAGCTCACCATGAACATGTCGGCCGGCAGAGGAATCAAATGGTACTTGCCTATCAGGTA
>Ga0187805_10000176_pt1 | contig 19379 bp, 21 predicted proteins | sample NC_wetland_sal_i_6_FD_132965 | JGI IMG/M metagenome (GOLD analysis project Ga0187805, IMG submission 132965) | Wetland sediment microbial communities from Neuse River Estuary, North Carolina, USA - Control_5 | ecosystem: Environmental > Aquatic > Freshwater > Wetlands > Sediment | place: USA...
AAACGGATTCTGGCAACCGTTCGACGAAAGCCGGATCGCGTCGCTGGTCGCGCAAGGTCGCACCGTCTTCGTTGACGTCACCGCCGATTGGTGCCTGACCTGCAAAGTCAACGAAGGCTTGGCGCTGGCGCCCACAGCGGTGCGCCAACACCTGGCCGCACCTAACGTCGTCGCCATGCGCGCCGACTGGACGCGGCCCAACCCCGCCATCGCGCGCTATCTGCGCGAGTTCGGACGCTACGGCATTCCGTTCAATGTGGTTTACGGGCCGCGCACGCCGCAGGGCGTGATCCTGCCCGAGATCCTGACCCCAGACGCGGTTTTGAACAGTCTCGCCCGGGCGGAAGCCGTGCCCGCGGTGCCCGCCGCCGCGTCCGCCGCCAAGCGGGGTGGATGATTTTTCGCGCGGGCCGGTCTATGGTGCGGCCCCGCAATCGCCCCAGCTCAGAACAGGAGAGGCAATGACCATCAAGGTTGGCGACAAGATTCCGTCGGTCAAGCTGATGACCATGACCGCGGACGGACCCAAACCCATCACCACCGACGATATCTTCAAGGGCAAGAAGGTCGTCTTGTTCGCACTGCCTGGTGCCTTCACGCCGACTTGTTCCGCCAAGCACCTGCCTGGTTTTGTCGAGAAATATGCGGCGCTGAAGGGCAAGGGCATCGACACCGTCGCCTGCCTGTCGGTCAACGACGCCTTCGTCATGGGCGCCTGGGGCAAGGACCAGAAAGTCGGTGACAAGGTTCTGATGCTGGCGGACGGCAGCGGCGACTTCACCAAGGCGGTCGGGCTCGAACTCGATCTCACCGATCGCGGCCTCGGCAAGCGCTCGCAGCGCTATGCCATGGTGGTCGACAACGGCATCGTCCGCACGCTCAACGTCGAAGCGCCCGGTGCGTTCGAGGTGTCGAGCGCCGACGCGATACTGAAGGCACTTTAGGCCTGTTTGCCGGCGGCGCGGCGCGCCTGGGCGATTGCTGCGCGCGCCAGGGTGTCGGCGCGTTCGTTTTCCGGATGGCCGGCGTGACCGCGGATCCAGCGCCACGTAACATCGTGGCGTTCGAGTGCGGCTTCGAGCCGTCGCCACAAATCGGCGTTCTTCACTGGCTTCTTGTCCGCGGTCTTCCAGCCGCGCGCCTTCCAGCGCGGCAGCCATTCGGTGATGCCATCATGGACGTAACGGCTGTCGGTATGGATGACTGCGGTCACGCCGCGCTTCAATTGTTCGAGCGCAGCGATCGCCGCCATCAGCTCCATGCGGTTGTTGGTGGTGGCAGGTTCGAAGCCGGAAAGTTCCTTTTCGACACCGTCATAGCGCAGCAACGCGCCCCAGCCGCCCGGACCGGGATTGCCGCTGCACGCGCCGTCGGTGAAGATCTCGACGACACCGCCCGTCACGAATCGAATCCGTAAGCGGCCGGGCTGGTGACGCCGCGGTGGAAGCGCAGCTTCTGCAGATATTCGAGCGGGTCCTTCGGCCGCACGAAGGCACCGGGCGCCTGGTGCAGGCGGTCGTAAAGCCGCGTCAACAGGAAGCGGATAGCGCTGCCGCGCGCGAGCAGCGGCAAGGCGTCGATTTCGGCGTTCGACAGCGGCCGCGTCGCCCGGTACTTCGCCAGCAGCAGCTTGGCCTTGGTGACGTTGAAGCTGGCGTCGCTCTCGAAACACCAGGCGTTGAGGCAGATCGCGAGGTCGTAGGCGAAGAAATCGGTGCAGGCGAAATAAAAGTCGATCAGGCCCGAAACGGCTTCGCCACGGAAGAAGACGTTGTCGGGAAAGAGGTCGGCGTGAATGATGCCGCGCGGCAGATCGTGCGGCCACAATCGGCGCAGCTCGGCGAGTTCGGTGCTTAGCTCTTCGGCCAAGCCGGCCTTAACTTCGTCGGCGCGCGCGGCGCAGGCACCGTAAAGCCGCTCCCAACCGGTGAGAGACAGGTCGTTGGTGCGGTTCGACGGGAAGTTTGCGCCGGCGTGATGCAGCTGTGCCAGCGCGCCGCCAAGACCGGCGCAGTGATAGGGCTGGATGCGGCGCGGCCACATGCCGTCGAGGAAGCTGATGATCGCCGCCGGTCGGCCGCAGAGCTTGCGCAGCGCCCCGCCATCGCGGCCGTGAATCGGCGTCGGGCAGGGGATATGGTGCTTCGCTAGGTGCTCCATCAGCGCCAGGAAAAATGGCAAATCTGCCGGTGCGACCCGCTTTTCGTAGAGCGTCAGGATGTAGGTGCCGGACTCGGTCCGCAGCAGATAGTTCGAGTTCTCGACGCCTTCGGCGATGCCCTTGCACGACACCACTTCGCCGATTGCGTACTCGGCGATGAAAGCCCTGAGCTCCTCGTCGGGAACGTCCGTATAGACGGCCATGCGGATTACGACTCGCGACGTGCGGGCGCTTGTGCGGCCCTGGATCGTCGAATAGAGTGCGAGCCGATTTTTCGCCCGCCGTTTTTTGGCACGTTAATACAGGCAGAACCCTCAAGGAAAGGGAGATGAAGAGACCAGACTCGGCGGGGCGGCTGACACGTCGATTGGCGATGGTCGCGGTAATGGCATTGCCGGTTACGCTCGCGGGATGCTTCGGCAAAACCAGCGCCGAAAGCTTGACCTGCCCCAGCACAGCGCCGACTCCAGGTCTCGACGTCGCGCCGCTGTTCTCCGGTCCCGGCCGTACCCGCGACGACGTCGCCGCCGCGGCCCGGATTCTCGCGGTCAAGGACTCGTGTAGCGAAGAAGATAAGGGCATTCGCGTCGACGTCACGGTCGCGTTCTCGATCGTGCGCGCGTCGCCTCAGGTCCAGAATTCGCAATTCACTTATTTCATCGCGGTGGTGGACGGCGCCAGCAACATCTTGAACGAGCAACGGTTCGGCCTGGCGGCGCATTTTGCCGGCAACGAAAATTTCCTGGCGACAACCGAGAACATCACAGTGCATCTGCCGGTGAAACGCGTTGCGGCAGGTGGGGATTACGGCATCGTCGCCGGCTTCCAGCTGACGCCGGATCAGATACAGTTCAACAACGCGCAGCAGCAACCCGCGGCGCAATGAGCGACGGGCGCAAGCGGATCAAATTGCCCTCCGCCGCGCCGACGCCGTCGGCCGCCAGATTTCCGGTGCTGCGTGGCATGCGCGCCATGCGCACGGCACGCCAGCGTGGCCTCTCACGCACCGACATCTATCATTCGCTGCTGACGGTCTCGTGGTCGGGGTTCTTCGGATTGCTGACTGCCGCCTACGCGCTGTTCAACGTCGTCTTCGCGCTGCTCTACTTGGTGCAGGGCGGCGCGATCGCCAATGCCAAGCCGGGTTCGTTCGCCGACGCTTTCTTTTTCAGTGTCCAGACGATGGCGACGATCGGCTACGGCGACATGCATCCGGCGACGTTCTATGCCAACGCGGTGGTGACCGTCGAAGTGCTGCTCGGCATGACCGGGTTTGCACTCGCCACCGGCCTGATCTTCGCCCGCTTCTCGCGGCCGACGGCGCGCGTCATGTTCAGCGACGTCGCCGTTGTCAGCCGTTACGACGGCGTACCGACGCTGATGTTCCGTGCCGCCAATCAGCGCCGCAACCGGATCCTCGAAGCCTCGGTGAACGTCATGCTGGTGCGCAACGAACTGACGGCCGAAGGTCAGGTGATGCGGCGCTTCTACGACCTGAAGGTGGCACGCCGGCACAATCCGACGTTCGTGCTGACCTGGACGGTGATGCATCCGATCGACGAAACAAGCCCGCTGCACGATGTCGGTGCGACGACGTTACGTGAGCAGGAGGCGGAAATCGTCGCCAGCATCAGCGGCCTCGACGAAAGCTTTGCGCAGACGATCTATGCCCGAAAGAGCTACCAGCCGGGGGATATCCGCTGGGGCTGGCGCCTGACCGACATCATTGGCCGTACGTCGGATGGCCGGCTCACCGTCGACTACGACCGCTTCCACGACGCTGAAGAGGAAGCGGGCGGCTGAACGCCACGTCCGGGTCCCCGTCAGGAATCGTAGGACACGATCGAAGTGAACGGAACGTCGAGCCGTTTGCGGCCGCCGAGGAAATTGAGTTCGATGATGCAGCCGGCAGCTACGACGTCACCGCCGACCTTGCGGCAGAGATTGATCGCCGCCTCAAGTGTGCCGCCGGTTGCCAGCAGATCGTCGAGCACGACAACACGCCGGCCGCGTTCGATGGCGTCGGCCTGAATCTCGATCGTGTCGGTGCCGTATTCCAGGGCATACGTGTACGGTATCGTCGCGCCGGGCAGCTTGCCGCGCTTGCGCACCATGACGAAGCCGATGCCGAGCGCCAACGCGAGCGGCGCCGCGACGAGGAAACCGCGCGATTCGATGCCGACCAGCAATTCTGGCCGATGCGGCGCGAGCGCCTTCTCCATCCGCTCGACGGTCGTCTGCCACGCCTTGGCATGTGCCAGAAGCGTCGAGATGTCATAGAAGAGAATCCCCTTCTTAGGAAAATCCGGCACGCCGCGGATGTGCTGCTTCAGATCCATTGCCCCGCCTCGATGGAAATCGTAGCCCAATTTAAACTGCGTGCTTAGGGGTGCGAAAGCACCGTCTTGCGCTAGAATGGCCGCCGGTCCGGCCGGGGGAATGGATGGCCCAATCCATCGAGCAGACACGTGACGGCGATGCGCTCGTGCTGCGGCCGCATGGCCGCTGGGTGGTCGCCGATGCGCAGGCGCTCGACGACCGTCTCGCCGAAGTCAAGGCCGGCGCGGCGCGGCGCGTGCGTATCGACCTTGCTGGCGTCGAGGCGATGGACACCACCGGCGCGTGGCTGTTGTTCAGGCTGAAGCGCGGTCTCGAGGCCGGCGGCGCGTCCGTCAGCGTCGATCACATCGGTGCCGACCTGGCGCCGCTGTTCGCGCAGATCGAAAAGCGCCCCTCCGGTCCCGTCAAGGTGCCGCGCCGCGGCTTCGGACCATTCGTCCTGCTGGAACATATCGGCTATCGCACGGTCGAGCTGCTGCGTTCGGCCCGTGCCTTGGTGGGGTTCTTCGGCGAGATCGCCATCACGTTCGCACGCATCGCGGCGCGGCCACAGCGTCTGCGCTTCACGCCGATGGTGGCGCAAATGCAACGCGCGGGCGTTTCAGCGCTCGGGATCGTCGGACTGCTGTCTTTCCTCGTCGGCATTGTCATGACCTACATCGGCGCGCAACAGCTGAAGCCCTATGGCGCCGAGATCTTCACCGTCAACTTACTCGCCGTCGGCACTCTGCGCGAGTTAGGCGGACTGATGAGCGCCATCATCATCGCCGGCCGGTCGGGAAGCGCTTTTACCGCCGAGATTGGCGCGATGATGGTCAACGAGGAAGTCGATGCGATGCGCACCCTCGGTCTCGATCCGATCGAGGTCCTGGTGGTACCGCGCATCCTCGGCTTGATTCTGACCCTGCCGCTGCTGACGTTTTGGGCGGATTTCACCGGCCTGGCCGGCGGCGCGCTGATGTGCCGCACGTCGCTCGACATCCCATTGACGACGTTTCTGGTGCAGCTGCACAGCGCGGTGTCGCTGTGGAGCGTGTTTCTCGGTATCATTAAAGCGCCGTTCTTCGCCGTGTGCATCGCACTCATTGGCTGCAACGAAGGGCTGCTAGTGTCGCGCAGCGCCGAGAGCGTCGGACGGCATACGACCCAATCCGTGGTGCAAGCCATTTTCCTCGTGATCGTGCTCGATGCGCTCTTCTCGATCCTCTTCAATGAGCTCGGCATCTGATCGCGCCGCGGCGCCGGTCGTGCACGTGCGCGGCCTGGCGACCGGGGCCGGTGGCAAGATTCTGCTGCGCGACGCGACCTTCGATCTGCATCGCGGCGAAGTTCTGGGTGTGGTCGGCGCATCGGGGGCCGGTAAGTCCGTCCTGCTGCGCACGATCGTGGGCCTGACACCGGCGGCCACCGGCACGATCGAGATTTTCGGCGAGGAGCTCGGACGGCGGGGCCAGGCCGATTTGCGGCGTTTCGGCACGCGGTGGGGCGTGTTGTTTCAGGACGGCGCCCTGTTCAGCTCATTGACGGTCGCCGAGAACATCATGGTACCGCTGCGCGAACAGCTTCACTTGTCGCCGGCGCTGATGCACGATATCGCCGCACTCAAGATCGCGCTCGTCGGCCTGCCGCCCGATACGGCGGAGAAGATGCCGGCCGCACTGTCCGGCGGCATGCGCAAGCGCGCTGGCCTCGCCCGCGCTTTGGCGCTCGATCCGAAGTTGCTGTTTCTCGACGAGCCGACCGCGGGACTCGATCCGATCGCCGCCTCGGAATTCGATGGTCTGGTGCGCGATCTCAAGGAGAGTCTCGGCCTGACCGTGTTCATGGTGACGCACGATCTCGATAGCTTGATGGCGATTTGCGACCGTATTGCTGTCATCGTCGACCAGCGTCTGATCATCGGCACGCTCGCCGAGCTGGTGCATAATCCGAATTCCTGGATACAAGCGTATTTCTGTGGCCCGCGCGGGCGTGCCGCGCAGATCACCGAAGCTGCCAACGGGTAAGGTCATGGAAACGCGCGCCGAATACGTACTGGTCGGTGGCTTCGTCCTTATCCTGTTGGCCGGGCTGGCCGTGGTGCTGCTGTGGTTCGTCCAGGCGCCGTTTAAAGTCAGCGCCGCGCACTACGACATCTATTTCGATGGCTCGGTTTCCGGTCTCGATATCGGGTCTGATGTTCGCTACAACGGCGTCCTAGTCGGCCGCGTGGCGACAATCACGCTCGACCCAAAACGGCCGACCCAGGTACACGTCACCGTCGACATCAACCAGGACACGACCATTCGCAGCGATGCCGTCGCCGAACTGCAGGTAAAAGGCCTCACCGGGACGGCCTTCGTCGAGATCGCCGGCGTCAGCGGTACAGCACCGCCGCTCGTCGCCGAAAAGGGCCAGCGCTATCCGGTCATCCGGTCGCGTTCGTCGCAGTTGACGGAGCTGTTCAACGGCATGCCGGTGCTCATCCAGAAGCTATCGACCCTCGCCGATCAGCTCAATGACGTCACCGACGCGCAAAACCGCGCGGCGCTCGCCGAGACGCTCGCCAATATGCGGCAAGTGAGCGCGGTTCTTGCGGCGCATTCCCGCGACCTCGACACGTCGCTCGGCAGCCTGTCGGCGGCGGTCAAACATTTCGACCAAGCCGCCAACAATCTCGATCAGATGATGCGTGAAAGCCGGAAACCGGTCAGCGATTTCACCAACCGCGGCCTGCCCGAGCTGCAGCAGCTCCTCGCCGATTCGCGGGTCCTGGTCGCCGAGCTGACACGGCTTGTCGATTCGCTCAATCGCGATCCGTCGCAGGTGATCTACGGCAACCGCCTGCAAGGCTATACTCCCCACTGATGGCCATGCGACGCGTCGCGATCCTGCTCCTGATTCTGGCGCTCGCCGGCTGCAGCGGCTTGCTGCCGTCGCCGCCACCGCCGCCAAACCTCTATCGGCTGTCGCCCGCCCAATCGGCACCGGCTGACGATCCGCCGATCACGGCGCAAATCCTCGTCGGCGGCATGGCCGCCTCCGGCGCGCTCGACACTGCCAGGATCGCGCTCAGCTCGAGCGCGACGCGCCTCGAATACTATGCCGACGCGGAATGGACCGACCGCGCGCCGATCCTGGTTGGAAACCTGCTGCTCGATACGCTCGCGCATGCAGGCCGATTTAGCCGGGTAGCGCAGCGGTCGCTGGCGTTGCGTGCCGATTACGTCGTGCTCGGCACGCTCGATCACTTCGAAGCCGATTATAGTGCCGGCACGCCGCCGCAAGTGCGGGTGACGATCGACCTTAGGCTGTTGCGCATGCCCGACGGCGATATCCTCGCGCAACGGCAGTTCGCTGCCGTGGTGCCGGCGGCCCAGAACACTGTGCCGGCGGTCGTCGATGCCTTCAACGCCGCCAGCCATCAAGCGCTCCGCGACGTACCGGCCTGGGTCGCCGATTCTCTGCCACGGCCTGCGAAACGGCCTTGACGATCTCGCCGTCGCAGCGTCCCGACCGGACGACACTCGAACGTCAGGCGCGTTGCGGCCAGGACGTCGTGCATTGGCGTGACATTCTGGCGCGCGACGGCCGCACCGTCGTTTCGACTGCGCTTGGCGGCGCGAGCCGCGTCTTTCACTGGCGTCATTACCCGGCGGGCGATGTCTACGATCCGGTGACGCATGCGCAGTATTTCTATCACGCGCATCCGCCGCAGCCGCGCGCGGCCGCTCCTGGCGAGCACGGCCATTTCCACGCCTTTGTGCGCGCACGTGGCCTCAAACCGGGCGTGCGGCCGCTGGTCATGCCCGAACTCGCGATTGCCGGCCATCCTGTGACCCCGGCGCAGGCCGCGCCATCCGCGCCGGCACCCGCCGGCGAGCCCGACGAGCCCTGGATTCACCTCGTGGCGGTCGCGATGGATCGCGCGGGACAGCCGTTGCGCCTCTTCACCACCAACCGCTGGGTCACCGGCGAGACTTGGTACGGTGCGGCTGACATCGCCGCGTCGCTCGACCGCTTCGCCATCGGCGGCGAACAGGCGAGCCCTCTCGACCAATGGCTAACGGCGTTGCTCGGCCTATTCCGGCCGACGATCGTCCGCCTGCTGATGGAGCGTGACGCGGCGGTGATGGATTTTCGCCGCCGGCGGCGCAGCAAGGTGCACGTGCTGGAAGACCGGCGGCTCGAGGTCACATCGGCGGCGGCTATCGACGTCAACGCCGAAATCCGCCGCATCGCGGCGGCGCTGCGCCACGTTGCCTAGGCGGCGGTACTCAATTGTTCGAAATAGCGGTCTGTCCGTTGGGCGCCGGTTCGTTGTTGGCGCGCAGGCAGGCACGGCGGTAGTTCTCGCGGTCGGCATTGCTTTGCGGCGTGTAATCCGGAAACAGCCGCGCCGCTTCGCGGGCGCAGCGGTCGGCGACGGCCCAAACGCTATTACTCTCGGTCCTCGGATCGGCTGCGGCGGGCACCAGCGTCAGCAGCGCCAGCGCCAAACCGCCGAGGACGATGTACAACCGACTCATTGCGCGTCCTTGGCCCGCTTTGACGCGCGCAGCCGATAGGCATCGGCGACGGCCACGAGCGCCAGATAAAGCGAATATAGCACAGCCGGTGCGACGATGATCAGCACCGATCGGGCCTGTTCCCGGCGCAATTGCGTCTCCGCCTTGCGATGCGCCGTGGCGAGGCAGATTACGGCGTCCGGCCCCAGCCGCGCGCCGCAGCGATCGGCGATATAATCGTCGACCATGGTGATGCGGCCGTCGATCCGCAATACGGCGTCGAATTGCGGCAAGAGCCGCGCTCCCATCGCCAGTGTCCACACCGCGATTAGCAGCACGATATAGGCCGAAAGCCGGCGACTGCGCGGCAGGCTGGCCTGTGCCGCGTTCATTCGACCTCCGCCGCGCGTCGTACGCTCCAGATCATCGAGCTTCGCACCAGATATTCCTTTTGCTTGGTGCGATCGGCGGCGACACGCCGCAGCTCATCGAGCCGCTGCGCGCGTACGGCGGGATCATGTTCCTGCAACAGTTCCTTGTTGCGGATCGACTGTGCCTGAACGAATTCGATGTTTGCCGCGCGCCGCTGCCGAACATAACGGTCGAGCAGGGATTCTGGCGCTTCGCCGCGCCACACTGGGCCGAGTTTCGTGACCAGGTTGAAGGCGCCGTGCAGCGCGCCGTTGAGGCCGAAGGCGCCGAGGGGATTGTTAACGTGCGCCGCGTCGCCGACCAACAGCATGCGGCCGCGGCGGAACTCGCTGGCGACACGCTGATGCACGCGATAGGTCGACTTGTGCCTGACACCATAGCGCCGGTTCCAGGGCAAGAAATTCTGCAGCGTGCGCTCGACGAAGTCCGCCGCCAGCACCTGTTCCTCAGGCACCTCGGCGTCGGTCGGGAACAGCACGCGCCATAAACCCGGCGGCCCTTCATGCGGCATCTTGAATATCGCCGACCAGTCAACCGGGTCCGAAACATAGGCGTTCATGGTAAAGCCTTCCGGTGCGAGATCGCGGTCGATGCCGGCGACCAGAAAGCGCTCGGGCCACGTAAACCCCTCGAAGGCGACACTCATGGCGTGGCGTACGGCGCTGCGGCCGCCGTCGGCGCCGATCAGATAGCTGCCGCGCACGGTCTCGACGCCGTCCGGTGTGGCGAAGCGCGCGGTGACGCCATCGCCGTCCTGCGTCGCGTCGAGGAAACGGCGCTGCCAGCGCACGCTGCCGCCCAGTGACTCGAACCGCCTGAGCAACAGCGGTGTGAGCTTGAATTGCTCGCAATGGAAGCGAAACGGATAGGGCGTCAGATCGGCGATCAGCGACAGATCCCATTCGACGATCACGCCCTCGGCTCGGCCGCGAATCTGCCAGCGCGACACACGATAGCCGAGTCCGAGAAAATCCTGGCCGACGCCGATGCCGTCGAGCATTTCCAGCGTCGGCGGATGGAAGCTGCCGGCGCGCAGGTCGCGCGGCAAGCGCGGCTCAGCTTCGTAAACGGTGACAGCGACGTCCTGGAGGGCGAGTCCGACAGCGACGGCGAGTCCGGCGGGGCCTCCGCCGACGACGATCACTGGTGCGCGCGAATCCATCCGATCCCTCGGCGGGATCAGACCGTTTGGCAAACCCCCATGTCAACGCGCATCTGACCGATGCCGCAGCTACATCGGCGGCTTGACGCCTTTGTTTTCCACCGTGACGTTGTTTGTCGCCAAGCTGCCGTCGGGCTGTTTTGCAGCAAGGATGAAGACCGCGCGGCCGTGTCGCAGCATACCCGGATCGCCGGCCGCATAGGTGACGATCGGCGTCTTGGGACTGACCTCGATGTCAGTGCTTTGGCCTTTGTAGGTGACAGTCAGGACCTTGCCGCTCTTTATGGTGGCAACGCCGGCGACGATCGCGTTCGTCATTAGGCTGTCGGGCGCGAGATCCCACGGGATTTGGCCTTCGGGCACAACGCCGCGTTGTGCCGCCAGGAAGATGTGCACCTCGATCGCGTGCAGGTTGCCGTCCTTGCCGCGGACGGAGGTCGAGGCGATGAAATCGCCGTCATGGATGTCGCTAAGGTGTTTGCGAATGACAGTCCGCACAACAAAGTTCGGCGCCAGCGCAATCGTCGTTAGCACGCCGGAGGGCGTCCTCACTGTCAGAGAGTGATCGGTGAAGGCGTCAATCGTGCCGCGGACGCCGGTGGGCGGCGTCCGCGGCGCTTGCGCGTAGACGAGCGGTGTTGCGACGACAAGACCGAGCCCGATGAACGCCACTGCGGCCGTGATGGTCCGAGGCATGATAGGCCTCCGTGCTGCCAGACGTCCGGCGCTTCTAACACGAACGCGCCGTCGGCTAACATCACAGCCGCTTGAGCGTATCAGGGTTGACTGAGGCGCGGTGCGCGCAATTCCTCGGCGGCACTCCGCAGTCTAGCATACGCGCGGATGCTCACCGGGATTGAGCCGATATAGAGTGCGCCGATGATCAGCAGCGTGATCCACGGCTCGGTCGTGAGGAATGCGGCCAGCGCGCCCACGAGCAGCAACGTGGGCAGAACCCACTCCCGCGGAATGCGAAAGCTCTTGAACGCAAAGGTCGGCACGCGGCTTACCATAAGTGCCGCCACTGCCGCCAGCACGGCGCCGCACAGGATCGGCGAGCGGAAGAAGCTGATTCCGGTCTCGAAATATAAGAACATCGGGATCATCACCAACCCGGCGCCAGCCGGCGCCGGCACGCCGGTGAAGAAGTTGTAGGCGTAAGGCGGCAACTCGGCGCCGATCTGGGTGTTGAACCGTGCCAGCCGCAGCGCCGTGCATACCGCGAACAGCAGCGCCAGCGCCCAGCCGATGCCGTGCAGCGAATCCATCGTCCAAATGTCGAGCATGATCGCCGGCGCGGCGCCGAAGCTGACGAAGTCGGACAGCGAATCGAGCTCTGCGCCGAAACTCGACGTTCCTTTGAGCAGGCGCGCGATGCGACCGTCGATGCCGTCGAGGATGCCGGCGATGATGATCGCTGCCGTCGCCTGCTCGAAGCGGTCGAGGAAGGCGAGGCGGATCGCGGTCATGCCGGCACACAGCGCAAGCAGCGTCAGGATGTTTGGAATCATCCGGTTGAGCGAAAACGCGCCCATCGGCCGGACGCGGACGCGCGGGCGGCGCAACGGCATCAGTGCACCATGCCCGCGCGCGCGCTTTCGCTGGCGCGCGCATCGGCCAGCACCGTCTCGCCGCCGACCATGCGCTGGCCGACGATCGCGAAATGCGACCACGAAGGCGGCAGATAAAGATCGGTGCGGCTGCCGAAGCGGATCAAGCCGAGCCGCTGCCCGGCAATCACGCTCTGGCCTTCGGTCAGATCGCACAGAATGCGCCGCGCGATCAGGCCGGCGATCTGCACCACGGCGATCTCGGCGCCGTCGGGTAGCGCCAGGCGGATCGCCATACGCTCGTTGTCCTCGCTCGCCTTGTCGAGCGCGGCGTTGACGAACTTGCCCTTGCGATAGGCGGTTTTCACCACACGCCCCGCGGCCGGCACTCGGTTTACGTGCACGTCGAAGATCGACAGGAAAATGCCAATCCGGCGCATTGGTGCATCGCCCATGCCGAGCTCGGGCGGCGGCACGGCTTCATCAACCGTCACGATCACGCCATCGGCCGGCGCGACCACTAGGCCTTCGCGCTGCGGCGTGACGCGCCAGGGGTTGCGGAAGAAGGTCACGCACCAGATCGTCGCGATCACGCCAAGCCAGCCAAGCGGCTGCGCCATCCAGAACAGGATGAGCGTCACCGCCGCGAAGATCAGAATGAACCGCCAGCCATCAGGATGGATGGGCGGCAAAGCCCGGCGCCACATAGGGTTCCTCCTCGGCGCGGACCCTAGCAAATCCGGCAGGGCTTAGCCCACTGCGTTCGGCGAACCTTTTGATTAAGGCGCGCTGCGGTCCTGGCCGACCAGATAAATGATCAGGTCCCAGGCGTTGCGGATGCTGGCGACGATTAAGACGCCGAACGCCGCCGCCAACGTCTCCAGACTGAACGGCGTCTGTGCCAGGATCATAATCGCGGCGACGACGATGCCGACGTAACCGAGCAGGGGCAGGCCGCCGTACCACAGCCGGTCGACGTGATCGACTTTACTGTGCAGTACTTGCCAGCAAATACGTGTTGCGGCCGCCAGGCCGACGAGACCGCCGATCACGCCGATGATACCCAGGGTCTGGCGCTCCAATGTCGGCACGACCAAGAGCGCACAGGCCAATAGCACGACCGACAGATGGATCACGGTCGGTGTCACGAACGAAGCGACTGCAGTGGCACGCGCCCGCGTCACGTTGCGGCCACCGATCGACGCAACGATGAACATGGCGCCGATCAGCGTGCCCGCCGCCATCGCCAGAATGGCGTAGAAATCGTGCCAACCGCCAAGCACGGTTCAGCGGCCCTCCCGCCGCCACGCCAGAATCAACAGTCCGAGCGCCAGGAGCAAGGCCAGCGCGCCGGGCAGCAGCGGCGTCTCGCCGACGCCGGTCACGATATAGTCGCCGTTACGGTGCAACCCGATCCAGTTGCGGCCGGTCGCCGACTGCCCGGGATCGACCGAGCGGATGTCGGGCACGCTGCCCGGTCCGACCCAGAAAATTCCGCCGCCGCTGGCCGCGACGTCGGCCTTGACCTTTTCGTCCGTGGTGCGCACGTCGGCCATCTCGACCGGATTGAGCGAGCCGGCCGCCGCCAGCGCGGTGCGCTGACCATCGCTGACGCGATAAAGGCCGCTTTCGTCGACGCCGAGCGTCGCGACGCTGCGGCCGCCGTGCGCCGGCGTGAGGTTCAGCGTCAGGGTCTTGCCGTCCGGTTGCGTGACTTGTACCGGCGAATCATCGGGTTGCAGCGACTGCCGCGTCACCGTCAGCTTGTTGCCGTCGATCGCCGCGCGCAGGTCGTTTTCCTCAAGCTCAGGTTCCTTCATCAGCCAGTAGACGATCCGGCGCAGCAATTCGGCCTGCGGGCCGCCGCCTTCATAGCCGCGCGTCCACAGCCACATTTCATCGGACATCAGCTGTGCGACCCGGCCTTTGCCGACGCGATCGAGCACCAGCAGCGGCTCATTCTGATAGCCCGTCATAACGGTCACGCCGCGTTGCGCCTGTGCGCCGATGATGCGGAACCAGCGGCCCCACGGCGGCACCGCGTCGGGCTGCACTGGCAATCCTGGCAGATCCTCGGTCACCGGATCGCGCCGGCCGATTGCCGTGACCTGCGGCACGAATCCATCGTTATAGACATCGCCCGTTGGCGCTGCCGGCAGCACCGCACCAAGCGGCGTACGATAGAGCGACAGCGGCGTAGCAAATGATGGACCGGCGGATACCAGCAGCGCGCCGCCGTCACGCACATAATCGGCGATGTTCTCGATATAGGCCTGCGGCAGCACACTGCGCTGGCGGTAACGGTCGAAGATGATCAGGTCAAACTGGTGCAGCTTGACGTCGAACAGCTCGCGAATCGGGAAGGCGATCAGGCTCAATTCGCGGATCGGCGTGCCATCCTGCTTTTCGGGCGGGCGCAGGATGGTGAAGTGGATGAGGTCGACCGACGGATCCGATTTGAGAATGTTGCGCCAGGTGCGCTCGTCCTGGTTCGGCTCGCCGCTGATCAGCAGCACTTTTAGCCGGTCGCGGACGCCGTTGATGACGAAGGCAGCGCGATTGTTCTCGAGCGTGAGCTCGTGCGGTCCGGCGTTGACCGCGAGCTCGACAACATTGGGTCCGCCGTGATCGATCGTCACCGGCACGATTACGTCCTTGCCGACCGGCACCGTTTGGATCGTCGGCAAGCCGCCATCCTTGCGGATCGTGAGCTGTGCCTCGCCGGCAGCGCCAGAGGCCGGCAGATCCTCGACGCGCACGGCGAGCTCGACGGTCTTGCCGACGAGGCCGAATTTCGGCGCGTTGCGGACGATAAGTTGACGGTCAGCCTCGCCGGGCTGGCCGGTCAGGAGGACATGCAGCGGCGCGTCGAACGCCAGACGCTGCGGCGGCGGCATGTCGTGGATCTGTCCGTCGGTGATCAGGATCGCACCGGCAATGCGTTGGCGCGGCACGTCCGCCAGCGCGCGGCTAAGCGCGGTATAGAGCTGTGTCCCCGCATCGACGAAAGGCGTGGCCGGATCGGGCGCGCCGGCGTGCACCACGCGCACGTCAAGGCCAGGCAGGCGGGCCAACCGCTCGGTGACCGTCTGCAGCGCCGCCGCCGCGTATTGCTGCCGCTGGCCGATACGCATGCTCGGCGAGTCGTCGACAATCACCGCGGCGACGTCATGGAGCGGCGCGCGTTTTTCCTCGACCAGCGACGGATTGATGACGATCGCTGCGAGCGCCAGGACCGCGAGCAGCCGCAGTGCCGTGCCACGGGCGCGCTGCCAGGCGCCGAAGGCGATCAGCACGAGGGCTGTGCCCGCAAACACGCCGATTGCCCACCATGGTAGCAGCGGCGAGGTGGCGAGGCTCCAGCCGGTCATTGTCCTAACCGTTCGAGAATTGCCGGCACATGCACCTGGTCGCTCTTGTAGTTGCCGGTGAGCGCGTACATCACCAGGTTGACACCGAAGCGATAGGCCATTTCGCGCTGCGGCTCGCCGCCCGGCACGACGGCATAAAGCGGCACGCCGTGAGCGTCGGCTGCCCAAGCGCCAGCCCAATCGTTGCCGCCGACGATGATGCTCGACACGCCGTCGTTGACTGCGTCCTCCGTCGGCTCGACCCAAAGCTGGCCGCCGCTCCAGCGGCCGGGAAAATTCTCCATCAGGTAGAACGAGCGGGTGAGCACGTGATTGGGCGGCAGAGGCTCGAGCGGCGGGATCGCTAGACTCGCGGCAAGCCGCTTCAGGCGCGCCTGCGCCGCGGCGGCGCTAAAGACGGTCGGTTGTTCTTGATCGCGGGTATCGAACAGGATGATGCCACCGGTGTTGAGGTAATGCTGCACGCGAGCGACCGCTTGCGGCGACATAGCCGGCTCGCCGTCGACCACCGGCCAATAAATGAGCGGAAAGAACACCAGATCGTCGGTTTCGGGATTGACGCCCATTGGTGCCGCCGCTTCGACCGCAGTGCGTTCGTTCAGGGCATAGGCCAAACCCACCAGACCGGCTTTCGATTCGACGTCGACGTCCGGCACGCCGGTGCGCACATAAGCGAGGTGGAACTGGCTGGCTGCGGCAATTGCTGCTGCGTCATTACCGGCGGCCTGCGCCGTCGCTGCGCCGAGTACCACGCACAGCGCGATGACGCCCGCGGCCGCGCCGATGCGCCGGCCGATCCGCGGCAGCAAACCGCGCAGCGCGAAGCCGATGGCGAAATCGGCCAGCATCAGCATTAAGGCGAACGCCAGCAACGGCGGCCGGAAATCGACTTCGGTGCCGCGCGCGAAATCTTGGCGCCGGACGCCGGCCGGCAGCGCCGGTAGCGGCGCGAAGTGCGTCACCGCCGGCGCTAGGTTGAGCGCCACGCGCGCGTCGGCCGTGCCGTAGAACCCGGGCGGACTGCGCGGCCCGGCGACCGTCTTGGCGAATGCGCCGGCCGGGATCGTCGCGGCAGTGGCGGGCGCTGCGTGTAATCGCCCGAAACCATCGAGGGTTTCGACCGGCGGCAGCGGCTTGTCGCTCGTCCCCGGAATGCCTTGGCTCACCGCGACGACGCGGCGCAGCATCTCTACCATCAGTCCAGAGATCGCCAGGTTCGACCATTCGGGGTCGGCGGTGGTGTGGATCAGGACGAGCCAGCCCTTGCCGCGTTTTTCTGCCGTGACCAACGGCGTGCCGTCGGCAAGTCGCGCCCAAGTCTTCTGCGCGAGATCGACCGTTGGCTCGGCCAGGACTTGGCGCGAAATCGTGACGTCGTCAGGTATCGTGAGCCCGGCGAACGGGCTGTCGGCGCTGAAGGGTGCGAGCTTCGCTGGCCGCTCCCATGACAGCGCGCCGCCGAGCATGCGGTCGCCGCTGCGCAAGTGCACAGGCAGCAACGCATCGTTCGGCTGCGCCGCCAGATGTGGACCGGCGAAGCGCAGCACGGTGCCGCCGTTATCGAGCCAGCGGGCGATCGCCTGCCGATCGCCGTCGCTCAAGGTCGCGCCATCGGGCAGGGCAAGCACCGCGATGCCGCCCTTGATAAGGGTCGCAACGTCACCGGTGCGGACCTCGCTGAACGGCGACAGTGCCTTGTTGAGATAATAGGCGCCGCTCAGCAACGGCTGCGCTGTGTCGCGGCGGGCGGCGATACCAACAGGCCGCCGCCGCCAGCGCTCATCGAGCAGGAGTACCGCGCCGGCTGAAGCTTCGTTCTCGATGGCAATCGAAGCAACGCGATTGCGCAGCTCGGTCGGCATCGGCATGTGTGCGACGATCGAGCGCTCGCCGGCCGGAATCGTCACTGCACGCCGCGCCAGCAGCCGGCCGTCGTCGCCGAGCGCGCGCAACGTCAACGCCTCGGGCAGACTCGGATCGGCACGCTCGACCGTCACCGTCAGGTCCTTGTCGTCAGCATCGGCAGGCGCCAACAACCGCGGCAAGCCGTTGCCGCTCGCCGCCATCACCGTCAGCGGTCCGCGACGGGTGAGGCCGGTGGCAAACTCTGCGGCGTCGCCGCCGTCGACGCCGTCGCTCAACCATACGATCTCAGCCGCCTGCGACAGGCCGAGGCGGTCGAGACGCGCCAGCGCGTGGGCGCGATCGTCCGGCCACGGACGCGGCTGCAGATTAGCGGCGGCGGCGCGCGCGTCGGCCGGACGCAACAGCGACAGATCGCTTGCAGCGCGGCCGCCCGGCGGATCGGCGGTGCCGAAGAGGACGATCTCGCGGCGTTCGCGCGCTGCCTGGTCGATCAACCGGTCGAGCGTACCGCGCATCACATCCCAGTTCCGTGCTGCGCTCCAGCCGTCGTCCACAGCGAACACGACGGGACCAGCGGCGGCAGTCGGCGCGCGCGGATTGAGCAGCGGCTGCGCCAGCGCCAGGATCACCGACGCCGCCAGCAGCATGCGGAGAAGGATGAGCCAAAGCGGCGTCTTCGCCGGCGTTTCCTCCGGCGGCGCCAACCCGAGCATCAAACGCAGCGCCGGAAAGCGGACGCGCTTCGGCGCCGGCGGCGTCACGCGCAATAGCCACCACAATACCGGCAGCGCCGCCAAACCGGCCAGCAGCCACGGCGCGGCGAAGGCAATCGAGCCGAGCGACAGCATGCGCTAGCGCTCCGTCAGGATTCGGTAGAGTCCGAGCAGCGCATGTTGCGGTGGATGATCGGTGCGGTGTGTGGCGAAGGTCCAACCCGCGCCGCGCGTCAACGCCGCCAGCCCGTCGCGGTGCCGCTGCAAACGCTCGGCATAACCGGCGCGGATCGCTTCGACGCGGCTGATCAGCAGCGGGTTCTCGTCTTGCAGCCCTTCGAAGCGAACCCGGCCGGCAAACGGCAAGCTTTCCTCGGCCGGGTCGAGAACTTGCAGAAGATGACCTTTGAGACCCGCATCGGCGTAACGCAAAACTAGCGCCGCAGTCGTTTCGAGCGGTGCCAGCAGATCGCCGATCCAGACCACCTGGCCGTGCCGCGGCAGCTTCTCGTAGGCGGGCAGATCGGCAGCAGTCGCACTGCGTTCGAGCAGCAGCGCCAGCCGGTCGAGTACGCCGCGACCATAGGCCGGCGCCAAGCCCGAGCCCATCAGCGTCACGCGCTCGCCGCCTCGCACCAGTAGCGAGGCCAACGCCAGCGTCAGCAGATCGGCACGGTCGCGTTTCGTCGGCAAATTGGCATCCGAGGCGTAATCCATCGACCCTGATGCGTCGCGCCAGAGATAGACGCTCTGTGCCGCTTCCCATTCGGTTTCGCGCACATAGACGTGCTGCGTCTTGGCGGTTTCGCGCCAGTCGATGCGCGTCACCGGATCGCCCGGCTCGTATTGGCGGAACTGCCAGAAGGTCTCGCCCTGACCGGTGCGCCGCCGGCCGTGCGTGCCCTGGAGAACGGCGGCGGCGACGCGCTCGGCGGCAATCAGCAACGGCGGCAGCGCAAGCGAGGCTGCTTCGGCGCGATAACGCAGCGCCGGCCTGACCATCAGCGCAACGGATCCAACAGCCGGTCGATGACCTGCGCCATGCTGACGCCATCCGCGCGCGCGGCGAACGTCAGCGCCATTCGGTGGCGCAGCACCGGATGAGCAAGCGCCAGAACGTCGTCGATCGATGGCGACAACCGGCCGTCGAGCAGCGCCCGCGCCCGCGCGGCCAGCATCAAAGCCTGGCTGGCACGCGGACCCGGTCCCCAGGCGATGTGCGTCCGCGCCGCGTCGGCCGCGCCGTCGTCCGGACGGCCGGAACGCACCAGCGTCAAAATCGCGTCGACGATGCTGT
>Ga0187805_10000177_pt1 | contig 19358 bp, 15 predicted proteins | sample NC_wetland_sal_i_6_FD_132965 | JGI IMG/M metagenome (GOLD analysis project Ga0187805, IMG submission 132965) | Wetland sediment microbial communities from Neuse River Estuary, North Carolina, USA - Control_5 | ecosystem: Environmental > Aquatic > Freshwater > Wetlands > Sediment | place: USA...
GAGGCGAACCCTAATTCCAACCCAGAATCCATTCGTCCCTGCCAGTAGTTCCTGGAAACGGATCGCCCGAACGTTCCGCAACTCTCGGCAGCCGATCTTTACTCTTTCTACGTACGAGGCCAGTAGTTCCGATCAGTCCTGGCAAAAGTCTTCGCTGTGCACAACTATTTTGAGTGCTCCCGCTTCAAACGCGCATTCGCCGTTACCAACCAATCCGATCTGGAAGCCCACTCTTGAAGCCAGTAATTTCGCTTAATATGGCGGGATTAGTCTATGACCTGGACACTGTAATTAACCTAGGGATAAAGCTGTATGGACGATTTAGCCTGCCGGTTTTGAACGGTTTTATTGCTTTTCTTAGCTTCGCAAATGGGGAGGGCCGATTTCAGTCCCTCCCCATGTTGCCTCGAGGTTTCCCGGAGGAAAGCCAATTCTTATTTGAAGGGCCCTATTGCCAAGCGGGGATAATGCTAGGACAAACCTAGATCATTCTCCATACGATTTAAGCTGTATACGAACCGGGAATGTCCTGTAGAAGCTAACTGAGAAATAGCACGGACCTCCGTTGGACGCGGCTACAGGGACAAAATGGTTAGAAGTACACAATCTATTGGATTGGCGATTCCAATCCTGCTCCTTAGGCTAGCTACGGACGGATAAAGTGCCGTCAATCGGGGGGTTAAAATGCATATCCGATGGGAAGCAGTCATTTTGTCGACGAATTTGGAGTGGCGCCGTGAGCTTGCGCAAGTTCTCAATACGAATGAGATTGAGTACGCCTACGCATCGAGTATTGAAGATTGTAAGGAAATCGTGGCGCGGGAAAGCGTGGGGCTCATCTTCTGGGACAGCCACGTGGCGGACGAATCCTGCCAGCATTTACTTCAATCCATTTGGTCGTTGGACCGAAGAGTGAAAATTGTTGTCATATCCCACTTGAATGATTCGGATGAGCACCTGGCATTTGCTCAAATGGGCGCATTTGGCGTAATCCCGTTCCCTTGCCAACCCACGGACATTGAATGGGTCCTGAGTCGGGCAATTCATGCGGAATGCGAAGAGGCAAGGACGGAGCATCTCCGTGTCCAGCATCTCGGCATCTAAAACCGCCTTGCGCAGGACACCCATCGCTTACTCTAGATGTGCCTTTCAAATCGAGGGCGAGGTGGAATGGTCTTGCTTGGCGATGTGCCAGGATTGCAGCGGATCTCGACCGCGGAGACGGGATTTCGCAAAGAACATATAAAAGCGCATATCGCACGCTTGACACAGAAGCGGGCAAATTTCAAAAAACCGCAGAATCGCCTGCTCCACAACCCCTCGATACTCAGCCCTGGATACCTGCGAGCTTTGACAGACGGGGCAAGAAAAATTCGAAAGCGTGTGGACATGCATTCCCTTAACCCTCCCAAGTTCGTCTCTGCGGTGTGCAACGCGGGAACCCATCGGGGGGCGCTGCTGCACGTCTTCACATTGCAACGAGTGGCGATGCGGGCCAATCCCTAGAATCCCGTATTTGTCTTTCGATATCGCCCTAGTTTCGTCGCGTCAATCGAAAGACGAACTTTCTACTTGGCCTTCCGAACTTGAACCACTCCTATTTTGTATTGAAGGCCAAGGGTGGAATGGGAACTGCGGGGCCGGGAAATTTGTGAACCTTATTCCCCGGCAGAAATACACGGTTTAGCCGATAGCAAGGCACGCACAATTGACTTACCAGTTGTATTTCGAACTTGCGAAGGCAAACTGAAATTCAACTTGAAAAGAAGTGAAGAGGGCTATTGTCTGCAGCGGATGATTTGGACGCCCGTCCCGAAATGACGTCTGGGAGGCTGCGGTGGAAGGCGAGATGCATGTCATGATTGGCTCCTCCGACCGCGCAATTTGGGAGAGGCTTAGCAACGTTTTTATATTCAGAGAACTTGTTCCAACACAATTCCGATCGATATAACGGGCGTGCGAGTTTCTCGATTGAAAATATGTACTCTTGGTGCGACGTAGGAACCGGTGAATAAAGGCACGCGTATGGTTACGACTCCCCGGCTCCGCGGGCAAGACTCGAATCCCCAATTGAACGCCCAGGTTGTGATTGCTGACGATCACGAAATCGTGCGGGAAGGAATTCGGAAGCTTCTGACCAGATTGCGTCCGAACTGGGAAATATGCGGCGAAGCAGCGAGCGGCGGGGAGACCATAGACCTCGTGAAGGGTCTAAAGCCAGATGTAGTAGTCCTCGATATCACCATGCCCGGCATGAGTGGACTCGAAGCCGCGCGGCAGATTGCCAAACTTCATCCTGGATGCCGGATTTTGATTTTTACCGTGCATGATTCGGATTGGCTAAAATCTGAAATTCGGCATAGCGGAGCCCACGGCTACGTCCATAAATCACAAGCCGCACGGGATCTAGTGACCGCGATTGAGTGCCTGTTGGAGGGAGGCGTTTTCTTTAGCGATCTAAACGGGATGGAGCGGCAACAAGACACGAATCCTCGGCAAGCCTAGAGCCAATGGAGAACTAAGACCATTGCGCGGGCGATGGCGCGCGCTGGGCAAAAGTGGAAGAATTGGCGGACGGAACTGGAATCACAATCTCAACGACGGTTCCAGGATTTGCGTTTCGCATCCTCATCTCTCCACCCAACTCCTTTGCCCGTTGCCGCATACTTGCAATTCCCACGCCCGTGTTCCCCGGACGGAATTGCGCGGTGAATTCCAAGACACCCACTCCGTCGTCGCGAACCGTGACGGCGATCTCTTTTTTCTTGTCCACCAGGTTGACCCAGACTTTTTGCGCCCGGGCATGCCGAAAGACATTCGTCAAGGCTTCCTGAATGATGCGGAATAATGCTGTTTCCACTTCCGGTGGGAGCCGAGGGAAATCGGCAGGCTGAGTCTCGAGTGATGTTTGAATGCCGCCCCGCTTCGAAAGTCCGTCCAAAAACCAACCCAACGCCGAACGGAGACCGATTTCGTCCAACAATGGAGGATGCAAGAGATAGGATATATTGCGAATTTGTTGAAGCATCCCATCGATCATGCCGCTGACTTCTTGGACGCATCCTGCTTTGGAACCGCCCAAATTGTCCAATTGAAGGAATTCTTGCAGCATGAGTTTAGCTGCCGTGAGCTCCTGTCCCAGGCCGTCGTGAAGTTCGCGGGCAATTCGACGGCGCTCTTCGTCCTGCGTTGTAATCAAGCTCATCGAAAGGCGCCGCAACTCCACGTTTAACGCTTCCAATTGTTGCGACTTGCGGTGGAGGTCAATAAATGTGCGGACTTTGGCCCGCAATAGTTCCGGGATGATGGGGACGGAAATATAGTCCACCGCGCCCCTTTGATATCCCCTTAGCTGATCCAGGTCCGTCAAATGAACGGCGGAAATGAAGATGATCGCGGTTTTCTGAAATCGCGGGTGTTGATGGATGATTTCCGCCATTTCAAACCCATCCATTTCGGGCATGCTTACGTCCATCAAAACCACGGCAATTTCGTTTTTCAAAAGAATTTCCAGCGCTTCTCTCGCTGAGGTAGCCTTGAGGAGGTTTTCGTCCAGTTCCGCGAGGATGGCTTCATAGCTCATGACCTTCCCCGGCTGGTCATCCACCATCAGAATGTTTACCTTTTCTTTGGGGGTCATAGTCTCTTTGCCCTCTACTCGGCAAACCGATCATAGGCGCCCAGACAACAAATCTACCTGTGAAGCCACATTCGCAACGCCGAAAGCAGCTGCTCCGTATTGACTGGTTTAGCCAGATATTCCGAAGCTCCCGCTTCCAGGCATTTTTCGCGGTCGCCTTTCATGGCTTTGGCAGTCAGAGCCACGATCGGCAGACGCCGGAATGAGGGGTTCTGCCGGATCACTTGCATCGTTTCATACCCATCCATTTCCGGCATCATAATGTCCATCAGCACAATGGCGATATCCGGAGTCGACTCGATCGTGGCGATCGCCTCGCGCCCCGTTCCGGCCGTAAGGACGCTCATCCCGCGACGTTCGAGAACGCTGCTCAGAGCGAAAATGTTCCGGACATCATCGTCCACGATCAGCACTTTCTTATTGAACAGCGCGTCATCAGAGCGATGCAACTGGTCCAGCATTCTTTGCTTTTCAGAGGGAAGATCGGCGACGACGCGATGCAGGAACAAAGCCGTCTCATCCAGCAGCCGTTCCGGCGACTCTACTCCTTTGACGACCACACTTCGCGCCAGGGTGCGCAGCTGGGAATCCTCTTCAGGCGACAACTCTTTCCCAGTGAACACGACGACAGGCAATTCAGTCAGGGAAGGCGTATCGCGCAGGCATTCCAGCACTTGAAACCCCGACATGTCGGGGAGGCGAAGGTCAAGTACCATGCAATCGAACGGTTTCTGCCCGGCAAGCTCCAGCGCCTCGGCGCCGGTTGTAGCCATCGTCAAATCGATGTCGTCGTGCCCCAGCAATTCCCTTACGCTGAGCTGTTCGCCAGGATTGTCCTCGACAACTAACAATCGCTTACGACGCGGCAAGGTATATTCCTTGATCCGATCGAACACAGTATCCAGTGCTTCGGGCGACGTAGGTTTGGTTATAAAGGAGAAGGCTCCTCGAGTTAACCCGTGCTGCCGATCTTCGTCCAACGTAAGTATCTGGACGGGAATGTGCCGCAGCGCGGGATCCTGCTTCAAGTGGTTCAGCACAGTCCAGCCAAGCATGTCTGGCAGAAAAACATCTAATGAGATCGCTGTGGGGTGGAATTCGCGGGCGAGATCAAGAGCGTCTGCACCGTGCGAGGCCAGCAGGACCTTGAAACCTTTGTCGTGAGCCAGATCGCACAGTATCCTGGCGTAATGGGGGTCATCCTCAACGATCAACAGCATCGTGTCATCTGGCTGCAGATTTTTGCGATCGTCTTCGACGAGTTCCGCATTCACATCCGCAAGCGAAGTCGGCTGCAACTGCCCCTGCTTCGCCGCGATAAGTCCGGAATCTTGCCTCGCAACGCTTATTGCGGAACTGCCAAAATAGGTATGTGGCAAGTAAAGCGTGAAGGTGCTGCCCAGCCCAGGCGTACTGCGTAATTGAATCTCGCCGCCCAACAGCGTCGCCAATTCCCGGCTGATCGCGAGTCCCAACCCGGTGCCGCCATATTTTCTGCTCGTGCTGGCATCCGCCTGCTGGAACGCCTCGAAGATGATCCTCTGTTTTTCGACCGGAATGCCGATCCCTGTATCGGACACTTCGAATCCGATAACGGAGGCCGCGCCGCTGAGAATCGGATGGTCGGGGCTCCAACCGTCGGAAGCCGCAAAAATGGAGAGCCGCACGCTGCCGTGGTCCGTGAATTTGAAGGCATTGGACAAAAGATTCTTCAACACTTGCTGCAGGCGTCGCGGGTCTGTCACCAGGCTGCGGGGCAACAAGGAATCGGTGCGAATCTCGAAGTTGAGCCGCCGGTTCTCCGCTTCGTGGCGGAACGGACGCGCGACCATTTCGAGGATGCTCGTGAAGAAGACATCCTCCGCCTGAACGGATACGGTGCCGGATTCAATTTTGGAAAGATCCAGGATGTCGCTGATCAAGTTCAAAAGGTCCGTCCCAGCGCCGTGAATAGTGCGGGCAAATTCCACTTGTTTGGATGTCAAATTACCGTCTGGGTTATCCGTGAGCTGCTGGCCAAGGACGAGAATGCTATTGAGAGGGGTGCGAAGTTCATGCGACATGTTGGCCAGGAATTCGGACTTGTACTTGGAGGTCAGCGCGAGTTCCTTGGCTTTTCCCTCCAGGGCCCTCCGGGCCTGTTCGATTTCCTGGTTCTTGCGCTCCACTTCGACGTTCTGCTCGGCGAGCTGCTGCGCCTTTTGCGCCAGTTGCTCATTTTTCTGCTGCAATTCCTTTTGCTGCGTTTGGAGTTCCGTCGCCAGTTGCTGTGATTGCTGCAGCAGGGATTCCGTCTGCATCGTCGCTTCAATGCTATTCAGCACGATGCCGATGCTGGCCGTCAGTTGCTCCAGGAACGCCAGATGGGAAGCGGTGAATTCGCTGAGGGATGCCAGTTCGATTACTGCCTTGGCGCTGTCTTCGAACAATACGGGCAAGACGATTACATTCTTCGGCGCGGTCTTGAACAAAGCCGAATGAATCGGAATGGCGTGTTCCGGCACCTCTGTGATGAGCATGCTGCGCTTTTCCGTCGCGCATTGCCCTGCAAGCCCTTGTCCGGTTTTCAAGCGCTGCGGATGGCCGTTGGCCGCATCGTCGGCATAGGCGGAAAGCAATGTCAGCCCGGCAGACTCCTCCGCTTCCATCCGATAGATCACGCCTTGCTGCGCATCAACCAGAGGAACCAACTCGGAAAGAAGCATTCGGCCGACGGTGGCGAGGTCGCGCTGTCCTTGCAGCATTCCCGTAAATCGTGCCAGGTTCGTCTTCAGCCAGTCCTGCTCGGTGTTGCGGTCCGTCGTTAGCCGGAGGTTGTCGATCATTGTGTTGATGTTGTCTTTCAACTCGGCAACTTCGCCGCTGGCTTCGACCTGAATCGAACGCGTTAGATCCCCCTTGGTGACGGCCGTGGCGACCTCCGCGATGGCTCGCACTTGGTTCGTCAGGTTGTCGGCCAGGAGGTTCACGTTGCCGGTCAAGTCTTTCCAGGTTCCCGCGGCGCCGGGCACGCTCGCCTGGCCGCCCAAACGTCCTTCTACTCCCACTTCGCGCGCGACCGTCGTCACTTGATCCGCAAAAATGGCCAGCGTGCCAGTCATGTTGTTGATCGTCTCGGCCAAGGCCGCCACTTCTCCCTTGGCATTCACAGTTAGCTTTTGCGTCAGCTCGCCGTTCGCAACGGCCGTGACCACTTTAACAATACCGCGCACTTGTTCCGTAAGATTTACCGCCATCACGTTGACGTTGTCCGTGAGATCTTTCCAAGTGCCGGCGACGCCCGGCACTTGTGCCTGCCCGCCCAGTTTGCCGTCCGTTCCCACCTCTCGAGCTACACGAGTGACTTCCGCAGCGAAGGCGTTCAACTGATCGACCATCGTGTTAATCGTGTTCTTTAACTCGAGGATTTCACCCTTCACGTCCACTGTGATCTTGCGCGACAAGTCGCCGCGCGCGACTGCCGTCGTGACCTCGGCGATGTTTCTCACCTGGGCGGTCAGGTTTCCGGCCATCGCATTTACGGAGTCGGTCAGATCTTTCCAGGTGCCCGCAACCCCCGGCACGTTGGCCTGACCGCCGAGCCGACCTTCCGTGCCGACTTCGCGCGCCACGCGTGTTACTTCTGCCGCGAACGACCGCAATTGCTCCACCATGGTGTTGAGAGTTTCCTTGAGCAAAAGGATCTCACCGCGCACGTCTACTGTAATTTTTTTGGAAAGGTCACCGTTGGCGATAGCAGTGGCGACCTCGGCAATGTTGCGCACCTGGCCAGTGAGGTTGCTGGCCATGAAGTTCACGTTTTCCGTCAAATCTTTCCAAGTGCCGGCAACGCCGGATACCTCAGCCTGGCCGCCGAGCTTTCCGTCGGTACCCACCTCTCGAGCCACGCGGGTCACCTCCCCCGCGAAGGCATTCAACTGGTCCAGCATCGTATTGATCGTGTTCTTTAGCTCGAGGATTTCACCCTTCACGTCCACGGTGATCTTGCGCGACAAGTCGCCGCGCGCCACGGCCGTCGTGACTTCAGCAATGTTCCGTACCTGGGCAGTCAAGTTGCCGGCCATGGCATTCACGGAGTCGGTCAAGTCTTTCCAAGTGCCGGCGACTCCTGGCACGTTGGCCTGACCGCCGAGCCGGCCTTCCGTGCCGACTTCGCGCGCCACGCGCGTCACCTCACCCGCGAAAGTATTCAATTGATCCACCATCGTATTGATGGTTTCTTTCAGCAGCAGAATTTCGCCGCTGACATTGACGGTGATTTTTTTGGATAAGTCTCCGCTCGCAATCGCGGTGGAAACATCGGCGATGTTCCGGACCTGGGCGGTGAGGTTACTCGCCATCGAGTTCACCGAGTCCGTAAGATCCTTCCATGTGCCAGCGACGCCGGGAACTTGCGCCTGCCCACCAAGTTTTCCATCGGTACCGACCTCGCGGGCCACGCGCGTCACTTCGGAAGCGAACGCTCTCAACTGGTCCACCATCGTGTTGAAAGTGTCCTTTAGCTCCAGGATTTCGCCCTTCACGTCCACGGTGATCTTGAGCGACAAGTCTCCGCGGGCCACGGCAGTGGAGACCTCGGCAATGTTGCGAACTTGCGCCGTCAGGTTGCTCGCCATCGAGTTCACTGAATCGGTCAAGTCCTTCCAGGTTCCCGCCACGCCGGGAACCTGCGCCTGGCCGCCGAGGCGGCCCTCGCTGCCGACCTCACGCGCCACGCGCGTTACTTCTCCGGCGAACGCGTTGAGCTGGTCCACCATCGTGTTGATCGTGTTCTTCAACTCCAGAATCTCACCTTTTACGTCCACCGTGATCTTGCGCGACAAGTCGCCGCGCGCCACGGCCGTGGTGACCTCAGCGATGTTGCGCACTTGCCCCGTCAGGTTTCCGGCCATCGAGTTGACCGAATCGGTCAGGTCCTTCCAAGTCCCCGCGACGCCGGGAACGTTGGCCTGTCCGCCCAACCGGCCTTCGGTGCCGACCTCGCGCGCCACACGGGTTACCTCGCCCGCGAACCGGTTCAACTGGTCCACCATTGTGTTGAGTGTTTCCTTGAGCTGTAGGATCTCGCCGCGCACGTCGACCGTAATCTTGCGCGAGAGATCTCCGCTGGCAATCGCCGTCGCGACTTCCGCAATATTTCGCACCTGGCCGGTGAGGTTGCTGGCCATGAAGTTCACGTTATCCGTAAGGTCCTTCCAGGTGCCTCCGACTCCGGGCACTTGCGCCTGGCCTCCTAGTTTTCCTTCAGTGCCAACCTCGCGCGCCACGCGCGTCACTTCGCCCGCGAATGCGTTGAGCTGGTCCACCATCGTGTTGATCGTGTTCTTTAGCTCGAGGATTTCGCCCTTCACATCCACAGTGATTTTGCGGGACAAATCGCCGCGCGCCACGGCCGTGGTGACCTCCGCGATGTTCCGCACCTGAGCCGTCAAATTGCCGGCCATGGCATTGACGGAGTCGGTGAGATCTTTCCATGTGCCCGCGACGCCTGGGACGACAGCTTGCCCGCCGAGTTTTCCGTCGGTGCCGACCTCGCGGGCCACGCGCGTCACTTCCGAGGCGAATGAGCGCAGCTGGTCCACCATGGTGTTAATGGCTTCTTTCAACTGCAGGATCTCCCCGCGCACATCCACTGTAATTTTGCGCGACAAATCGCCGCTCGCCACCGCGTTGGTTACTTCCGCGATGTTTCGCACTTGGCCGGTCAAGTTGCTGGCCATCGAGTTCACGGAATCGGTCAGGTCTTTCCAGGTGCCAGCCACGCCGGGCACCTGGGCTTGACCGCCGAGTTTTCCGTCCGTGCCCACCTCGCGGGCCACGCGAGTCACTTCCGCGGTGAAGACGCCCAACTGCTGAATCATGGTGTTGACGATGTTCGCGGAGCGCAGAAATTCGCCTTCCAGCGGGCGCCCATCGACGTCAAGGCGAACGGTCTGCGTCAAATTTCCTTGCGCTACCGCCCCGATCGCTCGAGTGACCTCCGTAGTCGGACGGAGCAGATCTTCCGTAAGCGTGTTGATGGAGACTTCCATTTCTCCCCAGGAGCCCCTCGATTGATGAAATCGTGCACGCTCGGAGGTCCTGCCCTCTTTGCCGACGGCCTGCCCCACACGCGTGAGTTCTCGAGATATTTGTTGGTTGGCGGCGACGATTTCATTAAAAGTGTCAGCAATCTTTCCGTGCAGCCCCGTCCAGTGCCCCGGAAGACGAACTGAGAAATCTCCTTCCCGCATTGTCTGCAACGCTCCTAGAATCACGCTCAGATCTGCGGAGACGATTCCACCGTTGGCAGCGGTGTGGCCGTTGCCCGCTTCCATGGCAACATTGGGCCCAGTCTCGGCGCTGGCGTCACCAACCTCACGGATGGGTTTGTTCATTGCGTTCTCCTTGCCAAACGAAGAATTCTCGAATTCGGCGGACAAGCAGTGTGGTTTCTCAGTTTTCCCAAGCAAGAAAGGATGCGAAAAGTGTTTTGAACGAGCAATTTAAGTCAACCGGTTTCGCATTGACGAGGCAGAATACCGCGGATCGCAATTCGGCCTCTCGACGGACCGGCGGCCAAACACCCCACCGCCTCCTTGATACCACCAAGGGTCGGCTATGGCTCTAGGGTATTCAGTGTATGAGGCATAGGGAAATAACCGTAGTTCACTTGCGGCCAAAGAATTTCGAAGGTCTTTCCTCGATGCGCGCTCCAATCAGGTTCTTTCCAGCACAGAAAAATTCCATCCATCCTCCAAACCGAATTGGAGGGGGCGGCATGTTCCGTTATTCGCGTGCATGACAATTACCGCCAAAAAGTACTAGGGAATCTGATCAAGCTAACTACAGCTTCGTCCTGATGGTCGGTAAGCACGGGAACTGTTATTTGAATACCACGACACTCATCTCGAAAAATGCCAAATCGAAGCAAAGAAAGGGGCCATCCAGTGAAGCAAACTTATCCGTTTTTGTTGTCTGGGGAAAGAATGTCGGGGGACCGTTCGTGGAACGACGATGCCGTTCGAAAGAATGCTGGTAGTGCGCTTACACTGGATCAGGAATCCGGCCAAAGAATACTCTCCATGCCTTCTCCGAAACCGAATGAATCGCTGGATGATATGCTCACGTCAGCTCTTCTAGTTCAAGATAAAGAGCTCGCAGGCATTGTCAGCGAAGTAGATGAACTCCTGAGAACCATCAAGGCAGATACCCCGGAATCTCAAGCGGTCAGCAACGCTCTCCTGCGCACGGTCCTCTGCGCCGTAAAGCAGTCCCTATTGGATCGAGAGCTTCGGTCTCTTGCTCTCACTGATGACCTGACACGTCTATTCAACCGGCGGGCCTTTGTAGCGATGGCTGCACAGCAGACGAGAATTACATGCCGCAAGTGCGAAGGGCTCCTGCTTTTCCTTGCCGATGTGGATGGCCTGAAAGATATCAATGATTCCTATGGCCATCGCGAGGGAGACCTCGCACTGATCCGAACTGCGGATGCCATGGAGCGGGCATTCCGTGACTCTGACATACTTGCCAGATTGGGAGGAGACGAATTTGCCGCGTTGGCACTAGATGCTTCCAACCAGAACGAGGACATCATCCTCCGCCGCTTAGAAGAGAGCCTTCGAATATCAAATAGAGACGATTCTCGCTACCGGCTTTCTCTCAGCGTTGGCGTGGCGAGGCTGGATCCGGATCATTTGGTATCCGTTGGTGAACTCCTGGAGCAGGCGGATCGGGCCATGTACGCAGTGAAGAAAAAAAGGACCTTTACCAGAACTTGAACGGACAGTTCTTGAACAACTGGGGATCCGACAAGTGCGCGGAGCCAGTCGCACTACCGTATTCACATTAGAAACTTTCGGCGCTAACGCGGAAAAATCTTCTTAATGCATGCGCTTCCTCGATGGAATTTGACCCAGTCGAATCGCTCAAACAATTGACCTCGCAAGACTTTCAGCTTCCACCTCCTCTTGTCGGGGAGTGGCCTTGCGTGTGCACAGCTTCAAGCGCCCTCCCAGAGTAAAGGAGGAATTCACCCATGATTGGCAGGCTTTTGATGATTGTTTCAATGGCAGGATTTTTGCTGGCTGCTTCCGCGCAATCTCGGCCCGCGCAAAAGAAATCTCAACCGGACCAGCAGGCTGCCCAAGTTCAGTCGGTTACTGGAAAAGTGACACAGGTCGAACCCGGCGGTAAGGCATTTTCGATGGACGTCAATCAAGGCAGCGACAAGCAACAAATGCGGTTTGTCGTTAACCAGACCACCACGGTGCAAGGGCATGTGGCCGCGGGAACGACGGCCAGCGTAGATTATCAGCCCGACGCGAATGGCCAGCTCGTAGCACTAGTAGTCAAAGAGCAATCGCAACAATCGCGGTAGCACTGCAACGTTGCAAAGCGGCTCGACGGGCGAAGTCGTGCATGCGGGAATAAATTCGTGTTCGATTTCGCCCGCCCATCTTTTGGATTTCACGGTTTAGAGCACCGCAAGACGCGCTCAGGTGAAAGTGATTATTCTTGACGATGTCTCCCAAGCCGTTGATGGTAGTGAGCCGACCCCGTCGAATTTGCTGCGACACTGCACGGTCTTCAGAGGGCAATTCACCGCGGTTCTCTGTGTGTCGCCAAATCTGACATTCCGGCTGCTCGTCTTTTCGTGGGGTGCGGTGCGGGCGAAAATACATGGTTTGATGTATTTGTGAAAGCTCTTCCATTCGCTATTTTTCGATTGGGCTGCCAGGAGGGGGTGCCGTTGTATATACGGCAGGTGGAGAGCAATTGATGCCCAAGAGATCTTTCAGCGAGCTTCAGGAAGAATTTGAAAGAATTTTGCGAGAAATTTCTTCATTTCCCGAAAGCGAAAGAAGGAGAATGCTCCTTGGCGAGTTGCTGAGTCTGATAGCAGAGGCTGACAAGATCTGCTTTGAGGGACTTTCAGACGTACAATAAGTGCTTTCCTTGAAGGAAGAGCCACAAATCTTCCGCACTCAAAATCTCGGTCCAAATTGCGAGACAATTTACGATCGCGATCTCTCTCGGTGAAATCTCCAGATTTTTTCACCTGCTTGCACGACCCTCAGGAAATTCCAATGTTGCCATGAACACCAAGATGCTGCCCAATACCAGCAGAAGGCTGACGGCTACCTGTCTGCTTTTCAACTTATCCATGGCTTGCCTCAATTCTTTAGAATCTGCGTTGACGAACTAAAGCCAAAGGTAAAAGTCTTGCGGCACCCTTCGAGACATCCGAAACACGGCCTGCGAGGAGTTGTGCACCTGGCTTCCGTGGCTGAGTGCATATCTCTGAATTGACTCGAGTCCCCAACGGGACGGATTCCACCCCGTATTCCCGAACCAGGCTGGCGTGTTCAGAAAACATTTCGGCTGCAACGAGAAATAGGATTGCACAAACAACAAGCGCGAGATAAGAAGCAACGAAGACCAAGATCGCCGCAAAAACTTGGAGCGCGGCATAGATTGTGCTGACGGAATTCATTGAGTACCTCCTAAGCGGCAGCCCCGGTCCAGTAATGGCTGCGATCACCCCTTGGCCGGCCGTTCTGTTTACCCATCGCGTTGAATAGACGAGCAAAATACATGCCAGGAAAGAAATTTATTGCTAAGTGGTGGGCGTTCAGCGGTATATGTCCTGACTTTCCGGTCCTTTCAGAGGGGTACTAGCACTCGTAAGTTTGGAGGTGTTGGTGTTTTTTACGCAAGAGTCTTCTCGGAACGGCAATTCCCACCAAGGTCTCATTTCGGAATACAGCGTTTTCTACTAGGCTTAAGTCGAGTTAGATCCTGGCAGTCTGGAATCGGAAGGTGAGTTCACGCGCTTTTTCATGCATTCCGTGCGGCACCAGTCATGGATTAGAGATATTCGCCGCGCTCATGCTCTTTAATTTAGATCGAACATTTGTGCCGGATTGAAGTACGCGACAGACGGTTAGTAGGAGCTCCTCCAGGGCCGATGATTTTGAAACGAACGCATCTGCGCCGACCCACTGGGCCGTGGCAGGAACCTCGTGGGCACTGAAGAAGACGATTTTGATCGAGGGCGCAACGGTCACAATGTTCGCTGCGGCCTCGAACCCATTCATTCCCGGCATCGTCAGGTCAAGGATCACTACGTCAGGTGACATATCCAGGACCATTCGAACTGCTTCAATGCCATTTTGTGCTTCTCCACAGATCTCGAATGAGCCATTATTCGCGAATAGAGCGCGTAGACCCAATCGAACAACTTCGTGATCGTCAACAATTAGGAGACGGGCTGGCATAGTCAGTTTTAGACCGTTGCGTATGATTAATCTGGGCCGTGTCCCGAACAGTGACACAATCACGTTCCGATTGGTATACCGTGAACAGCGTATGCAGGAATGGAAGAAACACTGAATCTCAGTCTTAAAGAGTCCACATTGTCGAAGACCGCTGGCCAGTCCCGCAAAGTACGTCTTCGATGATTGAATATCCACGTAATGATTCAAGCCTACATCTTTTGCTGTATTGAAGGGCGACATTCGCGGCTGTAAGCTGACCTAGCCTTCTGTCTCCGTAAGTCATTTCCCAGAATGCCGGCGACCTTTCGGTGGGCAATTCAAATTATGCCAAACTCTGTTCTGATCGTGGACGACAGCCATATTGTCCGGAAAGTTATGCGCGATTTCTTCGAGAGCCGGACCGATTGGAAGATCGGAGGCGAGGCGGGGAATGGCGCGGAGGCCCTCCAAAAAGCAAAAGAACTGAAGCCCGATTTAATTCTATTGGATTTCTCCATGCCGAATATGAACGGCATAGAAGCCGCGTCCGAACTGAAAAGAATTTTGCCGGATGTTCGTATCATTGTGTTCACGATGTTCGACGACGCCTTGGGTTCGAGTCTGAGTGCGGCTGCCGGTGTGGATTTGGTTGCCCCCAAGGCGGAAGGTTTAACGGCCTTGGTGAAAACCGTTCAAGATTTTTTGGGAACTTCTAGGACAATCGAAAATGAAGCCGCGGTAGACCTGCGACCGTCCAATGCCACCGAGCAGCCATAGATCCCTTTTTGCGATCATGAGATTGACGCTTGGGCGATCACGGTTCTCGTTTGTCAAAAGCTTTCTGATAGGCTGCGAGTAGATTCTGAACCGAGTATTCCCAGGCGAGTTCTTCTTCGACTCGCCTTCTTCCGAATTCCCCCATCCTTCTCCTTTCGGCTGGCTTCTCCAACAACGAGAGGATTTTCTGAGCGAAATCATTCACTGAGTCTTCTTTCTCCGCATACAGCGACGCTTCCCGGGCGCTAAACCGACCTTCTTTGAAATCAAATTGCACAATGGGCTTGCCAAGGGCCATATATTCCATGATTTTGATCATCGTGGAGATATCATTCATCGGACAGGGCCTGTCAGGATTTACACATACGTCCGCTGTCGACAGGATCTCCAACAATTCCTGGTCTGGAATTCTACCGGTGAATTCGACCATATCGGAGAGATTCATCTCCCGGGTCATATTCCTCAGTCTGGGCAGCTCGGAACCTCCGCCTACGCAGGTAAAATGGATGTCGCGCCTTCCCGAGTTCTTTATCCGCAGCGCCACATCCAGAAGAATATCCAAGCCGTCTTGGGTACCCATGACTCCGACATAACCGACCAAGTAGGCTTTGCCCCGCTTCAACGCAGAATTGGGGGGAACGGCTTTGAAGGTCTCCAAATCGGGCCCATTGCGGACAACAAACACATCCTCGGAAGCAAGATGCCCTCTGGTAATAGCCAAATCCCTGTAGCTGAGGTTGGTGGCCATTACTACGTCGCTGAAGCGGTAACTCTGCTTTTCGAGCCAAATTAGAACTTTGTATAAGAATCCTTCCTTGTTGAATTTGGAAAGGAACAATTCAGGTCCCGCATCGTGATTGTCGAAAATGTATTTAATTCCTAGAAGCTTGAACGGCAAGGCGACCAAGAAAATATCATCTGGAGGATTACAGCCCTGGATCACATGAAATCCATGCCGCAAATAAATCCAGCAAGCATACAAAAACTCCCAAAACAGGGCGAAGCTATACTCCCACAGATACCCGGCAGGGGAGTTTCCTCCCCCAGGCATCGGGTGCCTGTAGATACGAATTCCTTCGATCACTTCGTACCCTCGGTCGCCCCCATTGCATCGAGGACATAATATGGTCACCTGATACCCGTTGCGGTGAAGCGAGAGGGCCTCCTTCCACACACGTGGGTCCGATGGAGCGGATTGGTTTTCCACGATGATGAGAACTTTCCGATTCGCAAATGGGATTTCACTGTTCTTATGATGATTTGTGGAGTCCACGAGCGCGTAGGGTATTGTCGCCTGCCCGCAATCCAACGTGGGGGCTTCATTCACCGACGACCGCTGATGCGAAGGATAAACGTTTAGATGGCGCATTCGACTATCCCCTTGTGACCGGTTCTGTTGAATCAATTTGGCTCAATACGGACAATCTTTTTGTCTTCCTGGGGCCAGTACAAGAAGCATTCCGTAGAAAAGGGCCCCGCGACGTTAGAGAGCGCACGTTTCTCAGCCTGCACATATTCTTGCTAACCATGATTAAGCACTTGTTACGGACTGTAGAAGAACCCGTAACGATCGAATATTGCCTGCAAGAAGTACGGCTCTCTTTGCCGCCTACTTAAGATATCGTCGGCGAGACTTAAAGACATGAGCCGGATTACTTCGAGGGCCCACGTTTGTGGGGTCCGCGCGAAGATTGGCCAAGCTGAGCAAACCTCCTCCGTTAGGATTGTTTACCTACTGATTTTAGTTGCTCATCAATCTCCGGCGATCCTGCTTTGTGCAGGCCGTATTGCCGAATTTTATAATGCAAAGCGCTATAGCTAATCTTGAGTCGTTCTGCGGCAAGTCTGCGGTTGTATCGAGTCTCAAGGAGCGCTCGAACGATGGCTTCTCTTTCCACGTTGGTTTTTATCTCGCGACCCCACGCCTTTAAATTTCTTGGAGCAACCTTCGCGATCTCAGACTGGCATGACTCATGTGCAGCCCGCGTCAGCGACTGGGCTTGTAAATCTTGAACCGCTTGCCTCTCATCTCTTTGAATCAAAAGGCGCAAAACAAAACTTTGCAATTCGCGAATATTCCCCGGCCAGGGATAATTGGTGCACGCTTCAACCGCTTTCCGGGAAATCGAGATCGCCGGACACCCGTAGTCTGTTGCGAAACGCTCGATAAAATGCTCAAGAAGAAACGGGATTTCATCCTGACGCTCTCGCAAGGGGGGGAAGAGAAATGATGAAAGTATTCAACCGGTAATAGAGATCCTCCCGTAACAGGCCCGATTCAAGCGCTTTGAAAACATTCACGTTGGTCGCGCCGATGATGCGTACGTCGACGTGAACGGCCGCATGAGCGCCGAGACGTGAAAAAGTCTTGTCTTGAAGCACATGAAGGAGCTTGGCCTGCAGGGACGGCGGCATTTCTCCAATCTCATCCAGGAGGATGGTTCCCGAATTGCAGAATTCAAATTTCCCGATTCTGGAACGGGTCGCTCCGGTAAAGGCCCCGCACTCATAACCGAATAATTCGCTTTCCAGAAGTGCTTCCGGTAGAGCAGCGCAATTCACTTTCAAGAAAGAGTGCCCAGCTCTAGAGGAACGATTGTGGATGAGACGGGCGATGACTTCCTTCCCGCTTCCGCTTTCGCCTAGTATTAAGACGGGAAGATTGAAATTCGCGATCTTCTCAACTTGTTCTCGTATCCGCAGCATTGCAGGACTGGATAACACGAATGACGATCCATCCTTCAGGATCTCGGCTTGACCCAGCAGCTCATTTGCGAACGGGTGTTCAAGCTCATCGTTGGAGTTATCCTCGGACGTTTTTACCGTGCCCAATTCATGAACTGATCTTGCCTCCGACACGTCGTTCATCAGGCTGGATTCATGCAACATTGTCGGTTTTCCTCCTCGCGGACGTTCAATTGCCGCTTACATTGATTTGAAATCTTCGGGGAACCAAAGTGACGGTCTGCCTAATATTCGAAACTGGATGCTCTGCTCGATGCCTGGTCCACGAACGCAATTCGTGATCAATATCTCTTTTTTCTTGGCATTCCTTTCCAGGCCATAATGTGAGGCTCCCCGCTCCCCTTTGTAGTCGTAGAGCACACCTGTCGTCTGAGCTTTCACATTAGGCGAGATCCTTTTTAGTCGTGAAATGGTGGAGAAAAAGCTGCCATTTGCACATCAGGCGAATGCCTTATTTGGGAGAGGATTTTACGGGTCGGTTTTTATGACTTGAATGGCAATGAGTTCTAATACGAATTAATTCACCTAAATTGAATATTCTTCATATTCATTCGTGCTTATTTATTTTCCAGTTGTGGCGACTCGTTCCAAAAGAAAGAGAGCCGCGAACGAATCGCGGCCCCCCCTCCTTTCCTGCCCAGAGATTATGGAACTAGCGCGCTGACTTCGACGGAGTAAGCGCTTTCTTCATTTTTGGAATTCACCGAAGTGACGACGAAGTAGTAGGTTTGTCCGGCCTGCACAGCGGTATCGGTGTAGGTCGTAGCCGGAACAGGCATACTGTTCATCTTTGTAAAAGGTCCGCCAGATTGAGCTGAAACGTAGGAATAGTAACCCATCACGGTAGACGTGCTCGGAGACCAGGACAAAGTCACCGAGTGATTCGGGGCGGCGACTCCCGTGCCCGAAAGGGAGATGATGTCCGGCGAGTTTGTCGCATTGCTGGAGACTGAAACGCTGCCGGTCACGCTCCCCGCCCCGGACGGAGCGAAGGTGGCCGTCAAGGTCGCCGCCTGCCCCGGGGACAGAATGAGCCCTGAAGAAACGCCCGCAGCATTGAAGCCCGCGCCGGAAACCGTGACATTGGAAATGGTGACGCTGAAATTTCCGGCGTTTGTAAGCGTGACCTTTTGAGCGCTGCTGCCGGACACATCTACGCTGCCGAAGCTCAAAGAGGATGAGCTGGAATCGAGAAGCAGCGACGAGGAATCTACCGTGAGAATTGCTGCATTGCTTTTGGCGCTTCCGACGCTGTTGCCCACTGTGACGGTGAACTGCGCCTTGTTGTCGGCGGTCGTCTCCGCTGGAGTCGTGTAACTTGACGATGTCGCGCCGCTGATCGCGGCGCCGTTTTTGCTCCATTGATAAGTAAGGGGAGGCGTGCCGGTCGCCGCCACGTTAAACCTCGCTGTCTGCCCGGTTGTAATGGTCTGGTTGGCTGGTTGAGATGAAATCGAAGGACCCGTCGACGTCGCAGTACCGACTCCGCTCAAACTGATTCTTATGATGGAGTCATTATTTTGTTTAAGTGTCAGGACTCCCGAATAAGCTTGCGCTGACGACGGGTCAAATTTCACTGAAAGCGTTAAACTCCCTCCTCTGCCGGCGATATGGATTGGCAGAGACGGTCCAGAATACGAAAACCCGCCGCCTGGAGTCGAAGACATGGAAGCGCTCATGATTTCGACACTGCCCCAATTGAAGTTTTTAATGATTAGTGTTTGGGAAGGGCTCGTTGTGCCAACCAATTGGCTCCCGAAACTGATCGATGCTGCACTTGCTTTTACTTGACCTTGAGCCGCTGTTACAAGAACAAAGACCATCGCAAACGCTGCCCCAATTTTCTCACCTCTTTTTCTTATTCCCTCCGAAAACCTCATTTCGTTCCCCTGACTTTGGTCGGTACTGGGCCCCCCAAGTTGGCGTTGGATCGCGTGTCCATCGGCTTAAGAAAA
>Ga0187805_10000178_pt1 | contig 19333 bp, 15 predicted proteins | sample NC_wetland_sal_i_6_FD_132965 | JGI IMG/M metagenome (GOLD analysis project Ga0187805, IMG submission 132965) | Wetland sediment microbial communities from Neuse River Estuary, North Carolina, USA - Control_5 | ecosystem: Environmental > Aquatic > Freshwater > Wetlands > Sediment | place: USA...
AGAATGCGTGCCGAGGCCGGCCATCGCGTACTCGCTGCGCCCGACGATTTCATTGACGAACACGTAGGGCATGAAGCCGAGTCCGCCGCCGCCGATTTCCCTGGGCAGGCCAAGCGCCCACAGGCCGCGCTTTTTCGCCTCGGCCTGGATCGCTTTCATCATCCGCGACGATTCGTCACCGCCCCGCTCGAGAGTTTTTTCGTTGGGATAAATCAGTTCGTCGAGAAAACCAAAAACGCGATTGCGCAGCTCCTGTACTTCCGGACTGGCTTCGATTTCGGCGACACTTTGCATGGTGGTTCTCCTCGATCAGCGGATGGCACGCATGCCAATCGTTCGGAAATGGCTGCGGGCCCTGTCTGCGATGATTATCGCGGACCGCCGGCCGCTGACAAGCGCGGATGCACAAGGTTTGACAGCGCATGCCCCGATGCGCTCGAATCCGGGCGGAATGCGATACCGCGCCCTCAGCGACGTTCGCGTCGTCGATCTCACGCACTTCATTGCCGGTCCTTACGCGACGAAGTTGCTGGCGGATATGGGTGCCGACGTCGTCAAGGTCGAACCGCCATGGGGCGAGCGCGGACGCAAGCTGGGGCCGCATCGCGCCGGCCATAACGACCGCGGCGCTCTGTTCGCATTTCTCAATCTCAACAAACGCGGCGTTACGCTGAACTTGAAGCATGATCGTGGCCGCGAACTCCTCGCCGGTCTGCTCGACGGCGCCGATCTCCTGATCGAAAACTTCGCGCCCGGCACTCTCGCCGCGCTCGGTCTGGCGCCCGATGAGCTGATCGCGAAGTTCCCCAGCCTGTCGATTGTCTCAATCTCAAATTTCGGGCAAGACGGGCCGGAGCGCGACGGCAAGTTGAACGACCTGCTGCTGTTTGCGCGCGGCGGATGGACGTTTGAGGTGGGCGAGCGCGATCGCGAGCCGCTGACGCCGCCGGGCTCGCTCGCGCAGTACATCGGCGCTCTGTACGGGGCGGTTGGCGCGATGCAGGCCCTGGTGGCGCGCGATCTGGCGCTGGGCCACGGCCAGCACATCGACGTCTCGCTGCTCGAGGCTACCGTCTCCACGATGATCTACGAGACCGTCAGCTTTCAGTACACCGGGACGGTGCGCGGCCGCGTGGGCAAGCGCTACGCGGTCGGCCCGTTTTTGATCGTGACCCTGAAGTGCAGGGACGGATACGCCGGCTTGCATTGCGTGACCGACAAACAGTTCGAAGCATTGTGCGATCTGATGGGGCGCCGCGAGCTCGCCTCCCACCCCCGGTTCAATACCGCATTGAACAGGATGATCAACAACGACGCCCTGCTCGAGATCGTTGAACCGTTTTTCCTTGGCCGCGAACGCAACTGGCTCTACCGCGAAGGGCAGCGCCGGGCGATTCCGCTCGTGCCGATACCGAGCGTGGCCGAAGTGCTGGAGTGGGAGCAGACCAGGGCGCGCAATTATTTCGAGACCATCGACGATCCGGTGCTCGGAACCATTCGCGTGCCGGGGACTCCGCTTCGGCTGACCTCGCATCGCGCGCAAGGGTCGCGGCCTGCGCCGCAACTCGGCGAGCATAATCGCGAAGTCTTCGGCCGACGGCTGGGACTGAGCGATAGCACGATCGACGGGCTTAAGAAGGCGGGCACCGTATGAAGACGATCTTCGACGGCAAGCTTCGCGTGCTCGACATCTCGATGGGATGGGCGGGGCCGCTGGCCGGTCAAATGTTCGCCGAGATGGGCGCCGAGGTGATCAAGGTTGAAGACACGCATCACTTCGACTGGTGGCGCGGATCGCTCTCGATGGCGCCGCCGGAGATGCACCCGATTGAGCGCTCGGCGGTCTTCAACAGCGCCAATCGCGGCAAGCGCGGCGTCACGCTCGATCTTGCCAGCCCGCGCGGAATCGAAATCCTCAAACGCCTGGTCAAGCTCTCCGACATCCTGATTGAGAATTTCAGTCCGGGTGTGGTGGATCGGCTCGGACTCGGCTACGAATCGGTGCGCGCCATCAACCCGCGCTTGATCATGATCTCGATGCCGTCGTTTGGCAGCGACGGTCCCGAACGTAACGCGCGCGGCTACGGCAACACGGTCGAGGCGATGGCGGGAGTGACGGGACTCGCCGGATATCACGATGGCAGCGGGCAGCGTTACACGCTCAGCAACGCGCTGGGCGATCCGGTCGGCGGATTGCACGCCGTATTCGCGCTGATGGTGGCGATACGCGAGCGCGAACGCACCGGGCGCGGGCAATTGATCGAGCTGGCGCAGGTCGAGGCGCTGATTCCGTTCGTCGCCGAGGAAATCCTCGATTATCAATTCACCGGCCGGGTGCCTTCTGCGCGCGGCAACCGCCATCGCGAGCACGCGCCGCACGGAATCTATCGCTGCGCGGGAGACGACAACTGGATCGCGCTTGCCTGCCAGAGCGACGATCAGTGGCGAAGCCTCGCCGCCGCGCTGGGGCTGGAGCGCATCGCCGCTGACCAGCGCTTTGCCAGCGCGTCTGCCCGCAAAGCCAACGAAGATGCGCTCGACGCGGAACTGTCGCGCGCGATCGCACAGCTAGATGCCGACGATTGCGTCGCGCGGCTGCGCGGCGCGGGAGCGCTGGCCGCGCCGGTCAATCCGGCGCCGGCGTTGATGGGCGATCCGCAACTGCGCAGCCGCGAATATTTCGTTGCGATCGACCGCGCCGTCGTCGGGACCCATCTTTACCCGGGCGCCGTCGCGCGCATTCCCGATACTCCGCTGCGCGCCGAGGTCCCCGCACCGTTGCTGGGCGAGCACAACCGGCAGGTTTTTGCAGAGCTGCTCGGCATGACGGATGACGAGATCGCGGACCTTGAGCGGGCTGGCGTCATCGGATCGGCTCCGCGCCAGCGCCGCGCCGCGCCCTAAAGAGATCGTCCCGAGCTGGTTGATGCCGGTTGGGTTATCGCGTGTCAGCGCACGTTGTCGGCTGGGACGAAGCCGTGCATGCCCTTGAACGCGCCGTCAAGAACCTCGATCTGCGAGCCTTTGTCGTCGCTGCTGATGATTCGTACCGGAGTGTGGTTGTCGACCTGCTTGGCGGCAAGCCCTTCGCCGAGCCCCCCGAGCATCCCTCCGACTCCGCCTTGCTTTTTCAAATCGGTCAGTTTCACGAAGGTGTTCTCGTCGGGATAGACCGCGACTGTGCTTTCGCCGTTGTGCGCGACCAGCCTGTGCCCGCATCCTATAATCGACAGCGAAGCTCCAATCACAAATGCGCATATGACGAGCGTCAAAATTCGCATCGAAAAAGTCCTCCTCTACCGCAGGTGCGACCGCGCCGACCGCCTCGTTTCCGGTCAGGTCTTCTAGCACGAGGTCAGGGGAAACGGCCATATGGCATGCGCGAGGTTGCGCGGCCCCACAAGCCGCGCCCGGCGTAGAACTACGGAGAATCGCAAGTGAAGGAAATCGGCGCCCATCCAGCCGAGACCGACGATCTGGGGCTCCTCCATCTCGATGTCGAGACAAGGTTTCTGATGTCCGGCTCGGAGCGCATCGAGCGGGAGAACGACCCTGATCGTTCAACCGGGCCGCGCCTGTTCTTCGCTGGATGCGCGCAGGGCAATATCGCGCGCGTCCGCCACGACGTTGAGGATCAGATCGCCCTGAAATTGCTTGCCATCGCCGCAGACGAGCCCCCGTGGCGCGATGCTGACGTCCTGCCTCAGTGTCTTGGGAAAGTCATCGAGGTTCTGTCTGCTGAGCAGCCGGTCGCGACGGTCGCCCCGGGTGTCATCTACAGACTTCCCAACCAGTTGAAATGTGAACATTCCGCGACGATCGTGCGAGGCGATTCGGTGGAGGGCGAGAAGATGCTGGCTCGGTTCGCTGACCGGGGACTGCCTCAGTCGATGCTTGACGCAGGCTTTAAGGGGGTCGGCGATTTCTGGAAGCCGTGGTGCGTTGCGGTCGAGCGCGATGAGATTGCCTCCATCGCGTTCGCAGCTCGCATCGGCGGCGTTGGCGCAGAGATCGGCGTCTACACTTTTCCAAGGTTCCGTGCGCGCGGATTCGCGGCCGCAGTGACGGCGAGTTGGTCGTCGATCCCGTGCCTTGATGGCCGCGCACTGTTCTACAGCACGGCAAGATCCAACCGGTCATCACAGCGCGTCAGCGCCCGACTCGGTCTTCGCATGATTGGCGCGAGTGTCAGCGTCGGCTGAAGCGCAAAGGGCTTCCAGATGCGGAAATTTCAAGATGCGTCGTTACCCCGCAGCGGGGCCGAAATCGCGAAAATTGCGGGGGATTCGGAGCCGTGATAGGCTTCACAATTCCTGCTCGGCGGGCAAGCGCGCCCGGAGCAAAGCGCAATGCGAATCGGCCTGATCTCTGACACTCATATACCCGAAGCCGGCGAGCATCTCCCCGAGAGGGTTTTCGAGGTCTTCGCCGGAATCGACCTCGTGATGCATGCGGGCGACGTGTACGTGAACCGCGTGCTCGACGAACTGTCCGCAATCGCACCGGTAATCGCGGCGCTCGGCAACGGCGACGAAGGACTCGACGGGCGCCGCCACCGCCTCGATCCCGACGATCGCGTGCGCGAGGCGCATCTGGTCGAGGTCGCGGGCATACGGATCGGCCTGGTGCACGCCATCGCGACGCCGGACGAAACCTCGGAGGAAGTGTTCGCGCGCGCGATGAATACTCAATTCGGCGGACCGGTGGACGTGATCGTGCAGGGCCACAGCCACGTCGAGGGTGTGACGCGGTTCGGCGCAACGCTGGTGGTCAATCCCGGCAGCGCCACGCTGCCGCGCAACCTCATCGGAGTGCCGGGAACGGTCGCGATACTGGAAATCGGAAGCGGCGGCGAGGTCTCTGCCGAGATAATCAGCCTGGGCTAGCCCGCGTGCTCCCGGTCATGGCCGGAGCGCTTTAGGAGGGATTTTGTTGTCCGCGGAAAACGCAGTGCCCGCCGCCAAACGCGCGGTCACGATGGAAAAACTGGTCAACCTGTGCAAGCGCCGTGGGATTGTTTTCCCCACCAGCGACATCTACGGCGGACTCGGATCCACCTTCGACTACGGCCCGCTGGGCGTCGAGCTCAAGCGCAACGTCAAGGAGGCGTGGTGGCGCGAGATGGTCCAGTACCGCAACGACGTGCTCGGGCTGGACTCGGCGATTTTTCAGCATCCGCGCACCTGGGAAGCGTCGGGTCATCTCCAGAGTTTCAGCGACCCGCTGGTCGATTGCAAAAACTGCAAGCAGCGCTTTCGCGCCGATCGCATTGCGGGCGACCGCTGCCCCGAATGCGGCGGCGAGCTGACGCCGGCGCGGCAATTCAACCTGATGTTCAAAACCTTCATGGGCCCGGTCGAGGACACCGCGGCGATTGTCTACCTGCGCCCGGAAACCGCACAGGGAATTTTCGCCAACTTCGAGAACCTCGTCGATACCCAGCGCGTCAAGCTGCCGTTCGGCGTCGCGCAGCAGGGCAAGTCGTTTCGCAACGAAATCACCACCGAGAATTTCATTTTCCGCACCCGCGAGTTCGAGCAGATGGAGATGGAGTTCTTCGTCCGTCCCGATCGCGCAGAAGAAGAGAAGTGGTATCGCTACTGGGTCGATTTCCGGCTCAACTGGCACGTCAAATTCGGCATCAAGCGCGCCCATCTGCGCGCCCGCGAGCACGCGACTGAGGAATTGTCGCATTATTCGAGCGGCACCACCGACATCGAATTCCTCTACCCGTTCGGATGGGGCGAGTTGGAGGGCGTGGCCAAGCGCGGCAGCTACGACCTCGATCAACATGCGAAGTACAGCGGCAAGGACCTTACTTATTTCGACGAGGACACCAAGACCCGCTTTCGCCCGTGGGTGATCGAGCCGGCGCTGGGCGTCGATCGCGCGATGCTCGCGTTCATGCTCGACGCATACGACGAGGATGTGGTCGACAACGAGGAGCGAATCGTGCTGCGCCTCGATCCCCGGCTTGCGCCGATCAAGGTTGCCGTCTATCCGCTGCTGCGCAAGGCGGGTCAGCCCGAGAAGGCGATCGCGGTGCGCGACGCGCTAAAGCGTCATTTCACAGTCGCTTACGATCAGGCGGGCTCAATCGGCCGGCGCTATCGCCGCCAGGACGAGGTCGGCACGCCCTACGGCGTGACGATCGATCATCAGACGATGGCGGACGACACGGTGACGTTGCGCGATCGCGACTCGATGGCGCAGGATCGCATCCCGATAGCGAAGCTGGTCGAAGAGATCAACGATCGAATAGGCTGGACGCGCCAGCCTGCTCCTGAGCCGGCATAACTTTCAAAATCTGTCCGCATGATGCGGAGACGGGAGAAACAGTTTCACATGGGTCGCATTCATCCTGAGATCTACTTTTTCGGTGCAGGCGTGGCGGAAGGCCGTTCCGAGATGCGCGATCTTCTCGGCGGCAAAGGCGCGAACCTGTCCGAGATGGCGCGGCTTAAGCTGCCGGTCCCGCCCGGCTTCACGATCTCGACGCGGGTCTGCAACTACTTTTACGCTCACGGCCACAAGTATCCCAAGGGACTCGCCGAAGGCGTGGCGAAGAGTGTGGCGCGAATCGAAAAGGCGCTCGGGCGCACGTTCGGCGACGCGAAGAATCCGCTGCTGGTGTCAGTGCGTTCGGGCGCGCGCGTTTCGATGCCGGGAATGATGGACACTGTCCTGAACCTCGGTCTCACCGACGAGACGGTGAAGGGGCTGGAGGAAATCAGCGGCAACCCCCGCTTCGCGTGGGACTCGTACCGGCGGTTTTGCCAGATGTTCGGCGACGTCGTGCTCAAGCTCAAGCCGGAGAACAAGAATGATCCCGATCCGTTCGAGGAAATCATCGATCACAAGAAGGCGGCGCGCGGCGTCAAGAACGACACCGAGCTGGACGTCGACGACTTGCGCGCACTGGTCGGCGAGTTCCGCGCGCTGATTCGTTCGCGAGTCGGCTCCGACATCCCGCAGGATCCGCGCGAACAGTTGTGGATGGCGATCGGCGCAGTGTTCGGCTCATGGAACAACGATCGCGCGATCACTTACCGGCGAATCAACAATATCCCCGGCGATTGGGGCACTGCGGTCACCGTGCAATCGATGGTGTTCGGCAACCTCGGTGACGATTGCGCCACCGGCGTCGCATTCACCCGCGATCCCGCCACCGGTGAAAAAGGAATCTATGGCGAGTATCTGCCCAACGCACAGGGCGAGGACGTGGTCGCCGGTATCCGCACGCCCAACCAGATCAGCCTGAAGGCGGGGCGCCAATGGGCTGTGCGCGCGGGAATCAGCGAGGCTGAGCGTGCGGCGCACTACCCGACGCTCGAGGAAGGCTTCCCCGACGTTTACAAGCAATTTCTCAAGATCTCGGCGCAGCTCGAAAAGCATTTTCGCGACACCCAGGACATGGAATTCACCATCGAGCGCAATCGGCTGTTCATGCTCCAGACCCGCACCGGCAAGCGAACGGCGCAAGCCGCAGTGCGAATCGCGGTGGATATGGCCGACGAGAAGCTGATCGATCGCAAGACCGCGCTGAAGCGCGTCGAGCCCGAACAGCTCGAGCAGTTTCTCCATCCGCGCCTGGACCCGTCGAGCAAAAAACACGTGATCGCGCGCGGACTGCCCGCGTCGCCGGGTGCGGTCAACGGCGAAGTGGTGTTCTCGGCGGATGAAGCAGTTGCCGTGGCCGAGGCCGGCCGCAAGGTAATCCTGGTGCGCCTGGAGACCTCGCCCGAAGACATCCACGGGATGCAGGTCGCCGAAGGCATTCTCACCGCCCGCGGCGGCATGACCAGTCACGCAGCCGTGGTCGCACGCGGGATGGGCAAGTCGTGCGTCGCGGGAGTCTCGGCGCTGGAAATCGACTACGGTGCGGGCACGCTGTCAGCCAACGGCGCGGTAGTCCGCCGCGGCGAGTACATCACGATCGACGGAGCGTCGGGCGAAGTGATCGAGGGGCGCGTGCCGACGGTCGATCCGGAGATGCCGTCGTTCTTCAAGAAATTTCTTTCGTGGGCGGACGCGGTGCGCAGGCTCGGAGTGCGCGCCAACGCCGACACCCCGAACGACGCGAAAATCGCGCGCGACTTCGGCGCCGAAGGAATCGGGCTGTGCCGCACCGAACACATGTTTTTCGATCCCCAGCGAATCTCGGCCGTGCGCGAAATGATCATGGCGGAGAACGCGCAGCAGCGCGGGCGCGCGCTCGCAAAGATCCTGCCGATGCAACGCGAGGACTTCATCGGGATTCTGAAAGCGATGGCGGGATTGCCGGTCACGATCCGTTTACTGGATCCTCCGCTGCATGAGTTTCTCCCCCATGCGGACGGCGAGCTGCGTGACCTGGCCGCCAAAATCGGCACCACGCTGGAGCATTTGAAGCAGGTGCGCGAGAACCTCTTCGAGGTCAATCCGATGCTGGGGCATCGCGGCTCGCGGCTGGGAATCAGCTTCCCCGAGATTTACCAGGCACAGGCACGCGCGATTCTCGAGGCGGCGTGCGAGCTGCGCAAGCAAGGCGTCAAGGCGATGCCCGAAATCATGCTGCCGCTGATCGGCGAGCGCAGGGAATTCGACATCCTGGCGGCGCAAATTCGCGAAGTGGCGGCCGAGGTGTTCAAGGAACGCGGCATCAAGGTGCCGTTCACGGTCGGCACGATGATCGAAGTGCCGCGCGCGTGCGTGGTGGCGGATCAGATCGGTGCGGCGGCGGAATTCTTTTCATTCGGGACCAACGATCTGACGCAGATGACCTACGGGATCTCGCGCGATGACTCGGGGAAATTCCTCGACGACTACCTCCGCACCGGAGTGTACAAGAAGGACCCGTTCGCGGAGCTCGATCCGGCCGGAGTCGGCGAATTGATGCGAATCGCGATCGAGCGCGGGCGCAAGGCGAACAGGAAATTGAAGATCGGGATTTGCGGCGAGCATGGCGGCGATCCCGAAAGCGTCAAACTCTGCCATCGCCTCGGCCTCGATTACGTGTCGTGCTCGCCGTATCGGATTCCGGTCGCGCGGCTGGCGGCGGCGCAGGCGGCTTTAGAGGCCTTGCAGAAAAAGGCTGCCTTCAAGGACGTGTAGCATCCATCGGGAGCTGCCCCGTTTCCGCCGCCGCCCAGGGCAAGAGCTTGGTGCGCGGCGGACCGGGAAACTAGGCGAAGTAATCTTCGGCGCGGATGGCGGGGATATCGAGCTGGTAAATGCGATTGTTGCGCAGGATCTTGAGATTGATGCTCTCGCCGGGCCGATGCTTGCGCAGCGCCTCGTAGAGAACCCGCCGGTCGTTCACGTCGGTGTCATCGATCGAAATAACCAGGTCGCCCTGTTGCAGGCCGGCCTTTTGACCCGGACCGCCGGGCATCACGCCCGCAATCACAACGTGCTCGCGCAGCGTGTAGGAGAGCACGCCGAGCCAGGCGCGGGGCGCGGCTGTGGTGCGCCGGCCATGTTTGATCAACTCATCGCGGACGGCGAGGAAACTTTCGCCCGGCACGCCAAGGATCGCGCGGCTCAGGTCGGCGAAGTTCAGGTATGAGATGCCCACCACCTGCGCCTGAAGATTGCAGATCGGTCCGCCGCTCATCCCGATGCTCAGCGACGAAGCGGTGACGCAGACGCACTTGTCGAGCATGAATTCCCAGACTGCGTCGAAGGGACCGAGATAGGTGATGATGCCGCAATCGGCGCATCGCTTCTCGCCGCCGAGACTCGAGACGGTGAACGCCTCCTGCCCGACGACGCATTTTTCCGACGACACGACTTCGACGCAGGGGATTCTTGTGCCGCAATCGATCTTCAGCAAACCGATCCCGGTGCTGTAATCCTTGCCCACGATCTTTGCCTCGAGTTGCTCGCCCCCGGGCATCGTGACGATCACGTTTTGCGCGCCGAGCAACAGGTAGTGAACCGTGAGGATCAGACCGTCGGGGCTGACCACGGTGCCGGTGCCGCGGCGGTCGGTGCCCAGGCCAATCGCGGTCGAGACATGCGTCGATGGAATATGCGAGTGAACGCCAACGGTGGCGCGGAGAACTTTTTCGAGCAGAAATACTGGCGCGTTCACGTCAATGTCCCGTGAATTAGGCTAGGACCGCCGACCCGCCGTTTCAAGCGCGATCGTTTAGGTGCGCGGCGAAAAAAAAGAGGCGGCCCCTCACGAGACCGCCTCGGATAAGAAAGTCGAATAAGGTTTTTATTTCGCGCTCTTCACCGGCGCACCAGGCATCGCGGTTTCATTCGCCCGAATCGAAAGCGTCTGCAGCGCCTCGCCGAGATCGAGTTCGCTGTACTTCTGATTCGAATACAGCTCGTCGAGCCGCTTGACCGCCTGATTCGTGCTCAACCCGTTCATCGAGAGCTGTCCCGAGAGCTGATGGATAATGCGCCGCGCGCCCTTCCAATGAAACAGATCGGCGGCGGAATTGAGGACGTCGAGTTTGCCCACGCTCACCCGCATCGCATCAGAATAGCCATTGACGTAGCCGTCTTTGGCAGCGCTGTTGAGGCGGTTCCAGAAATTGCCATCGTGGCTCACCGCGGACGAAGCGAAAGCAACAGCCCAGCTAGCGATAAAGCCCAACATTACACCGGCGGCGAATTTCTTCATTTCGCGATCTATCTCCCCCGTCGCAGCTTGTTTAGCAAAAATACGTCCCGAGCGCAAAATGGTTACTTCCCAACCTGGCTGCGCCGCATAGCATTGACTAAGTAAAGCGCTTTAACTACCGAAGACCCCGCTTGCGCGGCCATTTGACCGCTGCGCGAGCCCTGCCCGCCACCACAACACACGAAAGTCTATGGTATTTCGATAGCCCCGTAAATGCTGGCATTTTTCACTCTCGAAGGTGCCCGGCGCGCAACGGCAGGATTGAATGGGTGCGCGCGGCGGTGCCATGATCATTCGCCGCCCCGCCTGTGGCGTGAATGCGATGTCCATCTACGAGCAGGTTCTCTCGTTTATCCACAGGCCCAAGCCTGAATCGTTCCAACGACTCGCGCTGGACGTTTTCCGCCATCAATTCGAAACCCTCGGCGCATATCGGCGCTACTGCACAGAACGCGGCGTCGACCCTGGGTCGGTGCGCATCGTGGACGATATCCCTGCGGTGAGCAACGTCGCCTTCAAGTACGCCGACCTCGCGCTTCACGGTGCCGCGCGATCCGCCGATGCAGCCATCTTTCTCACCAGCGGAACCACGCAGGGGCCCGAACGCCGCGGACGTCATATCGTTGCCCGGCCCGAGATTTATCATGCTTCGGCTATCGCCCACCTGCGCACGATGCTGTTCCCTGACGCTTGCCGAATGCCGATTCTCGCGATGCATCCGACGGCGGTGGCGATGCCGGAGTCGTCGCTGGCGGCGATGGTAAGCTGGTGTATCGAGGAATTTGGAACGCGCACGCTGGCGGCCGCATCGCGCGACCGTATCGATCTCGAGGCAGCGGCCGGCTTTCTTGCCGACGCCCAGGCACGGCGCGAACCGGTCTGCATCCTGGGCACCACGGCGGCGTTTGCGGCGTTGTTTTCCGAGCTTCGCCGCGGCGGCGTGAAACTTAAGCTCGCCGGGGGTTCGCGAATGATGGACACCGGCGGGGCGAAGGGCCAGGCCGTACCGATGCAGGCCTCGGAGGTGATCGGGAATGCTGGCGAATTGCTCGCGATCGCGCCCGCCATGGTTATCAACGAATATGGGATGACGGAATTGTGCTCGCAGCTCTACGATGCGACGCCGTTCAACTGCCCCGGCATCTCGAATACGCAAGAGCGCCTCAAGATTCCGCCGCCATGGTTGCGCGTGACGGCGCGGGATCCGATCACGCTCAGCCCGATGCCGGACGGGGAGATCGGACTGCTGACGTTCTTCGATCTGGCCAACGTCGGCTCGGTGTCCGCCGTCATGTCGGAAGACCTGGGCTGGGTCGAGCGTGGCCGGGTTCGCGTGCTCGGCAGAGCGGCAGGCGCGGAGCCTCGCGGCTGCGCGCTGGCGATTGGCCAATTCTCCGCGACCGACGCGATGCACAGGGTTGGCGCGACTCCCGTCGGCGATGGGGCTCGGCGATGAGCGCGCGTACGGCGTCGAGCCAGGCGCGGGTGCGGGTGCCGGATGGCGGCCTGGCCGGGCGCGATTCATCGCGGCTGATCGAATCGGATATTGCGTCGGCAGCCGCGCGCGTGCGCGGAGCGGGAAATGTCAGCCCCGGCGCGGATCGAATGGCCAAGGCGCTGGCGCGCGCATTCGAACTCTGGCGCGACCGGGGTTACGCGCGCCGGCGCGACGCAATCGCCGCAATCGCACGCTCGGCGGGGTATTCCGTCGCGATGTTGGAAAACTCGACCGACGCGCTGCTGAAACCATTCAACAGCGATGCGTTGAAGGATCTGGCCGCGCGGGTTTCGGCCGGCGGCGCGATCGACAGGCCAAAAACGGTCGGATTCATCGCCGCCGGCAACGTTGCCGGCGCGGGGATGCATGAGATGGCGATCGCGCTTGTGGCAGGCGCAGGAGTGGTGGTCAAAACCGCCTCGGCCGAGCCGATATTTTTTGCCGAGTTTGCGCGCACGCTGGCCGAGATCGATCGCGGCGCCGGCGAGCGCATCGAGGTCTTCCAATGGAGCCGCGCACACGCCGATCTGACCGCGGCGTTGATTGCGAATTGCGAGCGGGTGGTGGCGTACGGCGACGACCTGACGATCGAGGCGCTTCGCAACCGGCCTAACGTGATCGGATTCGGCAGTCGGGTCAGCGCCGCGCTGCTCGCGCCGGGTGCCGCCGAGCCGTCGCGGATCGAGCGGGTCGCGGAGTTGCTCGCGCGCGATGTCGCGTTGTTCGAACAGCTCGGCTGTCTCTCGCTCCATCAGGTGTTCGTGGTGAGTCCTCGCGCGGGCGCAGCGCGCGACCTGGCGGTGCGAATGTCAGCGGCGCTCGAACGTTTGGGCAAATCGATGCCGCCGGCGAAAATCTCACTGCGCGACGCCGCCGAAATACGCGGATTGCGCGAGCGCACGCGCTGGCGGCGGATTGCGGGCGAGCCGGTCGAGCTGTTTGAGGGTCCAGGGCTTGAATGGACGGTGGTTTTCGAACCGAGGCCGGACTTATCCGCGCCGCGGGCCGCCGTGGCGGATTTATTCAAAGTTTCGCCGGGGTTCAGGACCGTGCACGTGACCAGAGTGCGCGACCTCGGGGAATTTCGCGATTGTCTGGCGGGTGTAGCGGGACGGATCGAGGCGATGGCGGTCGCCGGCGATGAATCTGAAGCGGCCGAGATGCGTTCTACGGTCAAAAGGATCGGGGTACCGTACGTGTGCGCGCCCGGCGAGATGCAATCGCCGCCGCTTGATTGGCGCCACGGTGGAGGCGGGTTCGTCGACCTGATGGTTGGACCGCGATGAGCGAGCTCGGCGATTTCTTCCGCCAAAATCTGGCGCAGACTTCCGAGGCACCGATCGGGCTGGAGATATCCCGCGCCGAGGGTTCGTGGCTGGTCGCATCGGACGGGCGGCGCTATCTCGATTTCATCGCGGGGATTGGGGTCTCGGCGCTCGGCCATGGACATCCCGAGGTGCTGGCCGCGATCGGCGAGCAGGCCCGACGCCATCTGCACGTCATGGTCTACGGCGAGTACGTGATCGAGAGCCAGGTGATGCTGGCGCAAAGGCTGACCGAGCTGCTCCCGCGGCCGCTTGAGCGCGTGTATTTCACCAACAGTGGCGCGGAAGCGATCGAATGTGCGCTGAAGGTGGCGCGCAAGTTCACCGGACGCGCGGGCTTCGCGGCGTTCGACGGGGCGTATCACGGTGACACGATGGGCGCGCTGGCGCTGGCCGGAAATCGCTCGATGCGCGAGCCGTTCGGCGCGCTGCCCGGGCCGGTGCTGCATCTGCCGTTCGGCGAAGAGCAGGCGCTCAAGGAAATCGATTCGACGATCGCGGCGGTGGTTATCGAGCCGGTGCAGGCCGAGGGCGGCGTACGCATACCGGAGGCCGGATTCATTCGCGCGCTGCGTGAGCGGTGCGATCGCGCGGGTGCGATGCTCGTCTTCGACGAGGTGCTGACGGGCTTTGGCCGCACCGGCAAGCTGTTCGCGCTCGAGCATTCTGGCGTCGTGCCGGACATGGTGGTGATGGCCAAGGCGCTCGGCGGCGGTCTGCCGCTGGGCGCGCTGTGCGGCCGTGATGAGCTGCTTGGCACGCTCGCGCACGATCCGCCGCTTGGACATATCACGACCTTCGGCGGTCATCCGCTTTCGTGCGCGGCCGGACTGGCTGCGCTGAACGTGATCGTGCGCGAGCGTCTGTTCGAGCGCGCTGCGGCGATGGGCAAGGAGATCGTGCGGCGGCTGCTGGCGATGCGCGCGCCCCAAATCGCGGCGGTGCGCGGGCTCGGGATGCTGGTGGGCATCGAGTTTCGCGATGCGGCGCGGGCGCGGCGCTTTGTCGCGGCGGCTTTGGCGCGCGGGGTGGTTCTGAACTGGACGCTCAACGCGGACAATGTTGTCCGGCTTGCGCCGGTGCTGACGATCAGGCCGGATGAAGTTGACTTTGCGTTGAGCGCTATGGAGAAGGCGCTTGATGAAACGCTGCGGTAGGGCTATTTGCGATAATGAGGGTTCAGACGGCGCAACAACGAGGGGGAGCCTGTTTGGCGGAGCCCATCAATAGCAACGGCCGCTCCGAGCTGACCGATCCCGGGCGCGGCCGCGCCGCTTGCGAGTTCAGTTGGACCGAGGACGACGAGGAATCTCTGCGCGTCCTGAAACTCGGCGGCGCGACCGGAATCTTATTGCTGCTGGCGTATCTTGCGTACGATGAGCAGATGCGGGGAAGGAATGCGCCGGGGACCCTCTTGCCTTGGTTGCTCCTTGGCGCGACCTGCCTGTTCTTCGGCCTGGCGTGGACGCGCTCGTTCAGGCGCCGTTGGAAAACCTGGGTCCTGCTGTACAATCTGTTTGTGATCGCGGCGTTCATCCTGAACAGCCGGTGGACGGGAAATGCCGAGTCGCGCTTTCTCGCGATCATGTTGTGTCCGCTGGCAACCGCAGCGTTTGTGAGCTGGGGCACGCGCTGGCAGTCTGCGATGGGTGTCATGGCGCTCGGGGGCTACGCGGCGGGCGAGTACCTGGTGCCGATCAAAACGCCCAACGGGTCCTACCAATGGATAGGCCTGATCGCGGCGGTGATCCTCGCTCAATACACGGTGACTTTCATCGATCGATACCGCGGCCGCCTCAGGAAACAGGTGCAGGACCTGGAGGAAGCCGCGCGCTTTCGCCAGAGCCAAATCGCGACGATGGCGCATGACATCCGCAGTCCGGTCGCGGCGCTCGCCGGCTACGTCAGCCTGCTCGAGGAGTCGGACATCAGTGCGAAGGAGCGGACCGACCTGCTCGGACGAATCGGCTCGACCGCGTGGAACATGGACCTGGTGGTGAGCAACGTGCTGGACTACTACCAGGCGCAGCAAGACGAGGTCATCCCGGCTCCGGACGAACTGGATCCGAACCAGGTGCTCAGCGAGGTCGCCCAGGATTGCGCCCTGCAGGCGCAGCGGCGGCGCCTGACTCTGCGTGCCGAGATCGCGCGGCTCCCGCCGTGCAAACTCGACCGGCATCATTTGGAGCGGATCGTGAGGAACATGCTCGCGTATGTGATCGGAAACATGGTGGCCGGCGAGGTCGTGTTGCGCGCGCGGGCGCGAAACGACTCGATCGCGGTCGAAGTCACCGACCTCGGCTCGTCCCTGTCGCCGGCGGAAATGGGAACGCTGTTCGAGCGCCCCGACAGAAACGGGAACGGCGTGGGGGCGCGCGGGCTCGGACTGTATATCGCGCGCGCGATGGCGGAAGCGGCCGGCGGCCGGGTCGAGGCCCGGTTCGCCAGCGGCCGGCGCGGCCTGACGCTGGTCGCCGAATTGCCGCTTGAAGCGCAACCAGCGAAAGCGCGCACGCCGTGAGCAAACTGACAGGTTTATCCGGCAAACTTCCCAGTGAATTCGAACTGATCGCGCGACTGTGTGCGCCAATCCGTCCGGGCCGCCGCACGATCCTGGGCGCCGGCGACGATTGCGCAATCGTCGCACGGCCGCGGGGGCCGACGCTGTTTACGATCGATACCCTGGTCGAGGGCGTCCACTTCGACCTGCGATGGGGGCCTGCGCAAGCGCTCGGCGCGCGCGCTTTGGCGGTCAACCTGAGCGATATCGCGGCGATGGGCGGGCGTCCGACGGCTTGCGTGGTGAACCTGGCCGTGCGCGAGGGAATTGCCGCGCGGACGCTCGAGCAGATTTATGCCGGGCTGCGCAAAGCGGCGCGCGAGGCCCGCACCGATATCGTGGGTGGCAATATAACGCGCGCGCGCGAGCTGTCGATCACGATCGCGCTGCTCGGCGAGGTTGGACGCGGTGTGATGCGGCGAGATGCGGCGCGCGTCGGCGATGAGATCTTCGTGACCGGCACGCTCGGCGATGCGGCGCTCGGCTGGCGCATCCTGGCGGGCAAACTTAAGCCGCGCGGCGATGCGGCGAAAAATCGCGCCGCAAGAAAATATCTGGTCCAGCGATTCATTGGTCCGCAAGCCCGGCTGTTTGCCGGGCAGCGCCTGGCGGCTCTCCGGCCCACGCCAGCCGCGATCGACGTCAGCGACGGATTGATGCAGGACCTGGGGCATATCTTGGAACGAAGCCGCGTCGGCGCCGAGATCGACGCGTCGCGAATCCCGGTGTCGCCGGCGTACCGCGCGCTCATGGGCGGCAATCTGATGCATGCGCTTGGCGGCGGCGAGGATTACGAACTGATCTTCTGCGCGCGGCCCGGCCACAGCGAAGCCGAACTGTCGCGCCGCTTGCGCGTCGCGGTGCGGCGGATCGGCACGATCGTTCGGGGCAAGCGCGCGAACGTGATTGGCGCCGGCGCGCTGAGCACCGCGGGATGGGATCAGCTGCGATCGCGCGGCTAGATTGAAGCGATGATATTCATCCTGCAGCTCGCGGTCCTGATCCTTATCGTGCTGAGCGCCACGCTGGCGGCGTCTGAGACCGCGCTGTTCTCGATGGCGCGGCTGGAGCATACGCGCGAGCAGCTGAGCATGTCGGTGCAGCACGCTCTGGACCGTCTGATGCGCCGGCCGCTCGAGTCGCTGGTGGTGATCATCGGGCTCAACGAAACGTGCAACATCTTCGCCGACTGCCTCGCGACGATAATTCTGCTGGCGTGGCTGGGCTCAAAATGGGGGCCGATCGTCGCGGCGCCGGCGATGCTCCTGATCGTAGTTTTGTTCTGCGACATCACGCCCAAGACCTTCGCGCTTGGATTTCCGGCGGCGCTGACCTGGATTACGGCGCGTCCGCTGGCGGTGCTCGCCGACCTGGTTCATCCGTTGGCGCGGAATTTCACGCCGCTGGAGCAAGCGCCGCGCCCGGGCCCGGTCTCGGAGGCGGAGTTCAAGACGCTGCTCAAGCTCGGCGAGACTCAGGGACAGGTCGAACCGGCAGAGCGGGCGATGATTCATCGCGTGTTCGACTTCGGTGCGCGGCGCGCGGCCGAGGTGATGACGCCGCGCGAGCGAATTTTCTCGCTCGACATCGATACGCCGGTGGCGCAGCTGATGGCGGAAATCGCGCACGAAAATTTCTCGCGCGTGCCGGTCTATCGCCACAGCCAGGACAACGTCGTCGGAATTCTGCACGCCAAGGATCTCGCGGCGCGGCGCCTGGAGCCGTCGCCGCCGCGCGTCGAGCGCCTGGTGCGGCCGGCGTATTTTATCCCGCCGGGCAAGCTTCTGGGCGATTTATTCGACGAGATGCGGCGCGGGCGCTTCCAGATCGCGCTGGTGGTCAACGAGTATGGCCGCCTGCTGGGGTTGGTGACGCTCGAAGATCTGCTCGAGGAACTATTCGGCGAGATTCGCGACGAGTTCGAGAGCGAAATTCCGGAGCTGACGAAAATATCCGACGACGAATGGGCGGCGTCGGGCAAAGTCGCGCTGGGCAAGCTGGCGGACGCGCTCGCTCCAGCACGCGTGATCGAGATCTATGGCGGCGGCAGGACGCTGAACAGCCTCGTCCTGCACCGGCTGGGGCGCGTGCCGCGCGCGGGAGAGAAGCTGCGGCTCGGGGACTTCGAAGCCACCATCGAGCGCGTGCGCGGCGCGACCGTCGAGCTGGTGAGGTTGCATCGATGATGATAGTCGGGCTCGTCGCCGTGCTGGCGGGATGCATTGCGGTGCAGGCGTTTTTTGCCGCCTCCGAGATCGCATTGGTTTCAGCCGACGAGTTGAAAGCTCGCGCCGCGGGCGAACGCGGGGATGAGCGATCGCGAATGCTCGGCGAATTGCTGGCCAATCGCGACCGGTTGCTGGCGCTGACGCTGACCGGCACCAACCTCGCCATGGTTGTCGCGGCGGTCCTGTTCACCAGCTTCATCCATCAAGTCCGGCCGCACCTGGTTTATCTCGCGCCTTTTATTCTGACCCCGATCATACTGGTGCTGGGCGAATGGATACCGAAGCTGCTGACGCTTGGAAATCCGCAGAGCTTTGCGCTGTTCGCTGCGCGGCCGTTGCGTTTCCTTGCGGCGGTGCTCGCGCCGCTGCTCGCCGCCGAAACGGTTATGAGCCGATTGCTTCGCCGTCTTGCCGGTGTGCCGGCCGATGCCGCGAGCGTGTTCATGAGCCGCGAGGATTTGGCGCGATTGATGCGGCGGCGGCCGAGCGAGCCATCTGAGCAGGCGCACGACGCCATCCTGCCCGCCGAGCAGCTGATGATCAGCCGAATCTTTCGCTTCTCGCGGGCCGAAGCGCGCAAGGCGATGGTGCCGCTGGTCGGTGTCGATGCGGTCGAGGAGGAAACCTCACTTGCGGCGGTGATCGAGACGGTGCGCCGCGAGGGATTCAGCCGCATCCCGGTCTTCCGCGGGCGCATAACCGACATCGTTGGCGTCGTTCATGTTTTCGATCTTTTGCAAGCGCCCGATCTCAGCCGCCCGGTGAGCGAGGTGATGCGGCCGGTCAGTTATTTTCCGGAATCGATGCCGCTCGACGAGGCGCTGGTGGCGATGCAACGCACCGGGGAAAATCTGGCCGTGATCGTCGATGAGTATGGCGGCGCGGCCGGAATTCTGACGCTGGAGGATCTGATCGAGGAGATCGTCGGCAGTATCGAGGACGAACACGACCTGAGCGAAGAGCTGGCCAAAATAGTCAATCCGCGCGCGCTGTCCGTGGTCGGGCACGCGCCGATCGCGGAACTGAACGAGCGCTTCGGCCTGAAGCTTCCGGAGGCGGATGAGTATGCTACGATTGGTGGACTGGTGGTCGAACGGCTCGGCC
>Ga0187805_10000179_pt1 | contig 19285 bp, 15 predicted proteins | sample NC_wetland_sal_i_6_FD_132965 | JGI IMG/M metagenome (GOLD analysis project Ga0187805, IMG submission 132965) | Wetland sediment microbial communities from Neuse River Estuary, North Carolina, USA - Control_5 | ecosystem: Environmental > Aquatic > Freshwater > Wetlands > Sediment | place: USA...
GAGGAGATCGCCGGGGAGATGGGCCTCGAGCCTGAGCGGGTCGCGGAGATCCAGCGGATCGCCCAGGAGCCGGTATCCCTGCAGTCCCCGATCGGCGAGGAAGAATCCGACCTGGGGGACTTCATCGAGGACGCGGACGCCGTGGTGCCCATCGAGGCCGCGGCGTTCATCATGTTGCAGGCACAGCTCGAGCGGGTCCTGGACCAGCTGGCCGAGCGGGAGCAGCGGATCATCCAGCTGCGGTTCGGCCTCACCGACGGGCACCCGCGGACGCTGGAGGAGGTCGGCCGGGAGTTCGGCGTGACCAGGGAGCGGATCAGGCAGATCGAGTCGAAGACGCTGGCCAAGCTCCGTCACCCCAGCCGCGCCCAAGTCCTGCGCGAGTACCTCGACTAAACGCTTCCGCTCCGCGGCCTCGAACGCGGTCGGCTAGCTTTCCGGGCGGGTTCCGTTCACCGTTGAAGGCTCGTCGTCACCCGTACGTCGGCTGGGTATCCGGTCGATCTGACCGCGTACCCGGGTGGCGCTGTTCTTGGCCGTCTCGGTGATCTTCGGCATCCGCTCCGCGGCCTTCTGCCCGGCGGTCTTGGTGAGCCCGGCGGCCGTCGACCCTGCCACGCGCGTGGCCTGGCGCACGGCGGGGTGTTCGGCGGCCTTCTTGCCCATCTGCTTCATTTGCTCGTAGCGCTCGCGGCCCACGCGCGTGCCGGCGATGAAGCCTGCGGCGAACCCCGCGAGGAACGTGACACGGATCCGCATCTGGTACCCCTTTCCGTTCAGGTGCATTCATGACCTTCCCCGGTAGCACGAGGGTACTCATCGTGACCAGAGCGAGATGAACGGGAGGTAGCGGACCGGGCGACCGTCACGCAGCCGCCTCAGGTGCGCTACCCTTATCCGGGTCGATCCCGCGTAGCTCAATCGGCAGAGCGTCCGGCTGTTAACCGGCAGGTTATAGGTTCGAGTCCTATCGCGGGAGCTTTCTATTCTTGCTCCTGACCAGCGGATATGCATTATGGCGGGAACTTCCCCCTGGTGCTGGTGAGATCCCGTGTGGCGTGTGTGGTGTGGGGATTTTGTGGGATCTTGGCCTGCCGTCGTTTTTACTTTCGCGTGGTGCGTTGTCTGCAGCGGGGGAGCGGCGCGCTGCGGGCGAGGCGCTGGAAGCGTGACGTGCCTGGTCAGGGCCGTAAGGATGTCCGGTAACCGCTGATTCGGGTCCATGGGGACGCTGAGGCAGGGGTTTGGCTGCGTCATGGACTACCTGCCGGGCTGCAACCGGCAGGTTTTGGGTTAGGGCCTTATCGCAGGCGGGCATCGTGGTCGACACCGACGGGCTCGACCTCGCCTACTCCAAGCTCAAGCTCCACTCCAAAACGCAGCTGCCGATCTCGTCTCCACATCGAGCTCGCCGGAAGCCCCTGCACGCGAAGGTCATCGAGCACCGGCCGCGACGTCAGTCCGCGGTGGCGTGACAGGGCGTCAGATCGCTCATGCCTCCAGAAGGCACCCGCTGCACCGGCGGCCGGCATGTTCGGGCTCTACCTGGAGCAGAAGGTCTCCCGGACCAGTTCCGTTCCGGACGGGAAGCCTACGGCACCAGGCCGTGCCAATAGGGCCGGGAAAGGCTGGACTTATGGCTTGGTCCTCAATACGATCCCTGGCGCCGAAACCGAACAGGTGACCCGAACAACCGCCGCGCGAACAGTTCAAGTCAACTCCGCCAAGCCCAGCTAGTGTCGACGGTGATACCCGGCTCGGTGACCGGTGCTGGTGGCGCTGGCAGGACCGCGCCGCGCCCGTACCCTCTGCGCTGAGCCCGCGCCACGTCCCCGCGCTCGAGCAGATCCGCGGCGGCCCGCTCACCGCCGGAGACCTGGCCTCCCGGCTGGGCCTGACCCTGCCCACGGTCAGCGGCGTGCTCGCCGACCTTGACCGCGCAGGCCTGGTCGAGCGGCGCCCTGACCCAGCCGACCGGCGGCGCACGATCGTCCAGATCATCCCCGGCCAGGCCGCCCTGATCGGCCACTGGCTCGATGGCGCCGCCCAGCCGCTGGCACGCGTCCTGGACAAGCTGACCCCCGCCGAGCAACAAGCCTTCCTCAAAGCCATGGACCTGCTCGAAACCGAATTGCACCAGCAGGACACCGGCGCTCGCGACGCACCGTAGCTGCAGTGCCTGAGCGTGATCTACGTGATCGATGCCGAATATTTGCGGCCGATCAATTCGAGTTCGTCGCGGGCAGGAATAGCACAGAAGCGCAAGTTCTGGCGCTGTCTTCCCTGCGGTGTATTGCGTGACCGCATCGTTCTTGCCGCACCCTCGCGCTGCTGTGCGGCGGTGTCGCCGCGCATGGACCGGGGCGCTGCTCACCACGGATTTTCGCGCCTGCCGGCAGCACGACGGATCAGGACGGCCCAAGCCAGGCCAGCGACGCTATCAAGCCGGGAAACCGCAGCTTCCTTTGGTGATGGCCGCAAGCTGTCCGGGCCATGGCGGACGAGCAAGATCACCCGATCAACGTGTCCACGCTTCAAGGAGAACCCCGGCAACTGCCGCGCGCCCATTTAAGGTGAATTTTCGCGTCAGCTATCAGGGGATTTGTATGGTGCCGCCGCACCGCGCCTTGTCGGCCGTTGCCAGGGAGAGTGACCGCGCCGGGATGTCACAGGCGGGCAGGAAGCCTGCGGATATGCTGCATCACACGAATGAGGAGCGGGCCAACGCGTCAGGACCCGCCAGATAGGTCGGCCAACGGCAGCTCGGCGTGCAGGGACGTGCCCGCACCAGCGGGGCTCTGGACGGTGATGGTGCCGCCGAGGGCCTCGACGCGGTCTTTCAGTCCTACCAGGCCAGAGCCCCGGACTAGGTCGGCCCCCCCGGCCCCGTCGTCACGAACGCTGAGGTGAAGGACCATGTCGGTCGCTTCGGCGACCACCTGTATGACCGAGGCGTTTGCGTGCTTGGCGGCATTAGTGAGGGCCTCGGCGATGACGTAGTATGCGGCGACTTCAACTCGCTCCGATAGTCGCGGTTTAGTCCGCACGTCGAGCTGGACCGGAACGGTGCAGCGGCGCGCAAGTGCTTTCAGTGCCGGGGCGAGGCCGCCCTTGGCCAGGATCGCGGGATGGATGCCGCGCGCTATTTCCCGCAGATCGTCCTGGACGTCGCCGAGTCCGTCAGCGATGCGGGCCAGATCATCGCCCAGCTCGCCGTGCTCGGGCATAACCGCCGTCTGCACGGTTCGAAGCGCGAGGGTGAGTGACACGAGCCGCTGCTGGGCGCCGTCGTGCAGGTCACGCTCGATCTGCCTGCGGGCCTTGTCGGCAGCGGCCACGACCCGTGCCCGGGAGGCCTTAAGCTCGGTGAGGTTCTCCGCGTTGGCAATCGCGGTCGCGACAAGCTCGGTAAACGAGGCGAGGCGCGTTTCGGTATCCGGGGCTAGCGGCTGCTCGTTGACCGTGGCGGCGATGAGGACGCCCCAGAGGCGGCCCTGGACCACGATCGGCGTCCCGGCCGCTGAGCGGAAGCCGAACTCGCTGAAGACTTCAGCTACCTCACCTGAGGCGTCAGAGTAGTCGTCCAGTCGCGTCGGACGGCGGCTCCGGGCAACGATCGTGGTGAGGTTCTTCCCTCCGAGCCGTAGCCGCGCGCCAGAAGGAAAGGCGCCGCCGGATCTGTTCCAGCCAGCGACGCAGGTCACTGTATCGTCGGACTCGTAACGGTTCATCGTGGTCTGGTCGGCATGAAGCAGCTCCCCGGCCTCCTCGCAAACGGCCGCGAACAGTTCGTCCGTCGGCGCCCCGACGGCCACCAGCGTGGCGACCCGCCGCAGAGCTGCCTCGACCCGCCGGGACGACGCCTGCTCCTCGGCGAGCTTGGCAAGCTCGCCGATCAGGATCGCGACAACAGCCCCGGCAACAGCGAACCCGGTCACTGAGACAGGGTTGGGACCCAGGTCAGCACGCCGGCTGACGAAGGGCGGAGCGAAGAAGAGCTCCCGTGCCAGGACGCCGAGCACAACCGCGGTGAGAGCCGGTCGCGCGCCATCAAGGGCCGCCGCCACGATGACCACCAGCATCATGGAGAACAAGAACCCGCCGAGCACGACCGATGACCGCAACGGCAGCGCAGCGAGGGTCAGCAGCGCTGGCCCGGCAACGGCCAAGACCCACGCCGCCGCTCGACGGGCCAGCGACCGCCGCCTCAACCACGCGCCGGCCAGGCCGCTCGGCAGCCTCACAGCTCAAAGGCTAACTGATGACTACCAGAATGAGCCGACGGCAGACTGCTCCTCTCCGGCTGGCGCGTGGCCGCCCTCGGCAGGGCGCGCAGAGCGGCTCGAGCGCTCGTCAGACTGATGTTTAGCTGCAGCCGCAGCGAGGTGCGGCATGCTGCCGCGGTCTACTGGGCCGGAGCCGGGGCCGATGTGTCGGTCTGCCAGAGCGCGAACTCGTTCCCTGCGGGTCCGTGCATGTCGAGAACCGGTCCATGCCCGGAACCGGCATCGGCTCGTTTGCCTGGCCGCCGAGTTCCGTCACGCGCGCCGCACCTGCCTTGATGTCGTCGACCGCGAAGTACGGCCGGGTACCGCGCTAGCCGGGCTCCATGTTGGTGATCGCCGCGCCCTGCTCGCCGCCCAGTCTATATGGTCTGGTATTCGAACGGGCCGGGACTTGCCTGGAACTGCCACCCGAACAGGGAGCCCCAGAATTCCTGGCTCGTCTTGGGGTCGGCCGCCGGGATCTCGATGTGCACGATCTGACCTGGCAACGCAGCCTCCTCATTTCGTCGTTCACCGTGCCGCCGTCACTCCGGTCGGCCGCCCGCCCGGGTCAAACTCATCGGTGGTCAGCCAGACGTTGGCCGCTGGATATCTGTACACCTGACCGAATAATGCCAGCGCGGTCGCACGGCTAACCCGGCAACCCATCCGGGCGCTAGCGCGGGCCTGCGTTCCTGCCCGCGCCGGTCTAGCCGGGCGGCCATGGCAAGCCCTCCAATCCCGCCGCCCACGATCAGGACTCGCGGTCTGCCGGGCGTTCCCGGACGGTAGTAGTTCCCTGGCCTCGTGGCATCGGCCGTCCGCCGGTAACCAGCGCGCAGAACGACCGATCTGTACGTGATCGCTCACGCTGCTACAGAAACCGAAAGGCCCGGGTCTGGTAGCTGGGGTGGTGCCAGGGCCTGAGCGCCGCCACCGGCGAGCTGGGCCGGGTTCACCGGCTGACGAGCGGGAGGAACACCTGGTCGATGATCTCGGTCATGGCGTCCTCGTCGCCGGGGCTGAGCAAGAGTTCGTGCCGGAGCAGGTCGATGGGAAGGGTGGCAACTCGCGGGGGGATGTCGTCTCGTGCTTCGCCGCGTTCGGCGGCTCGTTTGAGGATGGCCGCCATGACCTCTCTTCCGGTCTGGAGCAGCTGGGCTTGGAAGTCGGGGACGAGGGCAGGATCGGCGAAGTAGTCGCCGGCCACCCCGTAGAAGGTCTCGGGGCCGAGCTCGGCGAACCGGGCAGAGATCCGGCATAGCACGGCGAGCACGTCGCCGCGCAGGCTCCCGGTGTCGGGGATCTCTCCCGAGAGCATGGGGCGGTGGCGGCGGAGGGCTGCGATGACGAGCTGGGGCCGGGTCGGCCAGCGGCGGGCGAGCACGGGCCGGCTAGTCCCGGCCCGCCGGGCGACGCCTTCCATGGTCAGTCCGGCGTAGCCGACCTCTCGGAGCTCGTCCCAGGCGGCGTCGAGGAGCGCGTCCTCCAGGGCTGACCCGCGCCGGCGCGTACTGGTCGGCGTGCGCGGGATGGCCTTGTCGGTGCCCGGTGGCGTTGCGGTATGTCCGGTCACGCTCCCCACCTCTAAGAATCAGCTTGCATCTTATCGCCTGAAGACATATAGCCTAGTTAGGATGCGGAGCGCATCTTATAGGAAGGCGCGGCGATGACGAGCACGACCCAGGCGGCAGACGCGGAGCGGCAGGCAGCGGCGCCCGGCTGGTGGCCGCTGCTGGTCATCGCCTCCGCCCACTTGATGGCGATCCTCGACACCACGATCATGTTCGTCGCCCTGCCGTCGGCCCAGCGCGCCGTCGGGCTGCCGGCGGCTGCCGGGCAGTGGATCGTCACCGCCTACACGCTGGCGTTCGCCGCGCTCCTGCTGGTCGGGGGCCGCCTGGCCGACCGGCTGGGCGCCCGCCGTACGCTCCTGGCCGGGGTCATCGGCTTCGCGCTGGCCTCCGCCGTCGGCGGGGCGTCGGTCACCGGCGCCATGCTCCTAACGGCCCGTGCCGTGCAGGGCGCATCGGCCGCGCTGCTGGTATCATCCACGAAGTCCCTGCTGGTGACCGTGTATACCGGCGACGAGGAACGCTCCCGCGCCATCGGCATCTTCACCGCCACCCTCGCCGCTGGCGGCGCCCTCGGGCTTGTCGTGGGCGGGGTGCTCACCTCCGCGCTCGGCTGGCGCTGGTGCCTGTACGTGAACGTGGCCGTCTCTCTCGTCGCCATCATCGGCGGCCCTAAGGTGCTGCCAGCGGTGGCGAGCCGCCGCGAGATCCGTATCGACCTGACGAGCGCCATGCTGGCCTCGGCCGGGATGGCCGCCCTCGTGTACGGGCTGGGGGAGGCAGCATCGGTCGGCTGGGGATCGGGTCAGGTGGCCGGCTCACTCGCCGGCGCGGCCATCGCCCTGGCAGCCTTCGTGACCCGTCAGGTCGGCAAGCCCAACCCTCTCCTCCCGCTGCGCGTGATCTGTGACCGCAACCGGGGCGGGGCGCTGCTCGCCATGATCGCCAACAACCTGAGCACCTTCGGCATGCTGCTCATACTCACCTACCAGCTCCAGACGGTAATGGGCTACTCGGCCCTTCGCACCGGCCTTGCCCTGCTTCCCTTCGCGATCGGCGGCGCGGCGAGTGCCGCGCTGATCGCCCCCCGCCTCGGGAAGCGGATCGCCCCGCGGTGGCTGATTGCGGCGGGCATCTTCCTCAGTGCCGCCGGCCTGGCACCCCTGATCGGCATCACGCCAGCCAGCCGCTACATCCCGCTCATCTTCACCGCCACGATCATCGAAGGCATCGGGACCGGCATCGGCGGCCCGCCGATCCTCCAGACCATTCTCCGAGCCGTGCTTCCCACCGACACCGGCGCCGCGTCCGCCGCCCACAGCACGGCGGGCCAGCTCGGTTCCTCCATCGGCGCCGCCCTGCTCAGCACCATCGCCGCCACCGCGACCGCCGCCTACCTTGCTTCTCATGCAGGGACGACCGCCGTGACGGCCACCGTCCACGGCTACACCACCGCAATGGCCTGGGGCGCCGGAATCCTCCTCGTCACCGGCATCCCCACCCTTGCCCTCATCAACGCCAAAGCACCCTCTCCACAACAGACCCCGGCCATTCAATCTCTGTAGCAAAAGAAGTAGGCCGCCGATTAGGCGATCTGGCTCTATGCGTCTCCACAAAAGGTCGCGTAGCAATTGCCGTAGCGGTGTAAAGGGATTGGCTGAATAATGGAAGATTATGCATGACTGTGCATAAACGCGGGCGGTCGCGACGACCTCAATTCAGATCCGGACGGTGATCTGCCATCGAGGATCCCCTGCAGCCCAGATCGGCTGCGGCCAGCGGGACGAGCACCCATACTGTCCAGGTCGGCTCACCCGCGGTGGCCGTCAGCTGATAGATGTTCCCGTCCGCGGCATTGTTTGTCTACGGACAGTGGCTTTCGGAGTGATAGACCGCCCGTTAACCAGCGGGTGATGGCCTCGGGTTCGCCCGCCTGCGCCTCCAGTTAAGCCATGACCGGGGCGCCGGCGGGTCTTGGATCGATGATGCTTATTGTGCGTCAGCGATTCTCGCTCGCGCCCAGCGGCGGGACGTGCGCCCGAACATCTGAGCCAGCCGGCGTTCCGAAAGCGGGTTGCCAGCCCGCACACTGAGCCTGTACGCGGCCACCGCCGCGTCATTGACGGCGCTGGCTTCAGATACCTCATCGCCACGCCGCTCGTTGGCGGGAATGGTCGGCAGCGCGGCGGCCTGACCTGCGGACCGCCGCGTCGGGTCTGACGCGTGGCGCTCGCTCGCGCCGGGACGATCGCTGTCAACGGCCAAGATCGGGAGAGGATATATGGCAGGACTGCAGGTCTTACGATTGCAGAGGTGCGCTGCCGACCGCCTGAGTTCTGCCGCTCCGGAAGTCCGGATCAGCCAGACTAGGAGCTCATACGAGCCTACGAGACTGACCGCCGACCCGACCTGCTGACAGGGGTCAACCCGGCCACCGGCCAGCGCCAGCTGTACGGCTCGGTCGGGTCGACATCAACTGCGCGGTGATCGGCCACACCGCCACCGCGCCCACCGCCAACCTCCCCGAGTCCCAATTCCCACCCAGGTAACCGGCATGCCGCCGCTGAGCGCGTCACCGAGACTGAGGATGTACTCGACCAGATCAGGCGGTTACAGGCGCTAGCTAGCAGGGGTTGAGCTGGTTGGGCTAGCAGGGGGCGAAGGTGGGCGTTCGCAGTAATGGCAGGCGGCCCGCTGCACGGAACACTCGGGTATGTAGGGCGTGACGGCGGAGAGCCGAGGCGCGCTTGCCGACGGGGAGGAAGGGTGGCGTGGCCCGGTGAGTGATGTGGACCAGGGCCGTGTGCGGCGGCGGGACGCCGCGGGCAGGGGCGCCGTTGCCGGCCGTCGGCCTCGATGTGATCGGCGGATCGCCGGGAACGGCGGATCGCCGGGAAGGAGAGGAAATGCCTGCTGGTGAGGTCCAGGGCGAGATGACGGACGGGTTCAATCTGGTCGTTGATGCTCTCAAGCTGAACGGGGTCCAGACGATCTATGGCGTGGTGGGTATCCCGGTCACCGACCTGGCCCGGGTCGCGCAGGCGAAGGGGATCCGATACATCGGATTCCGTCAGGAACAGGCCGCGGGTCACGCGGCGGCCGCGGCGGGCTTTTTGACCCAGCGTCCGGGGATCTGCCTGACGGTGTCCGCTCCGGGGTTCCTCAACGGGCTGCCGGCGCTGGCGAACGCCACGACGAACTGCTTCCCGATGATCCAGATCGCCGGTTCCAGCGACCGGGCGATCGTGGACCTGCAGCAGGGCGACTATGAGGAGCTGGATCAGATGGCCACGGCCAAGCCGCTGGCCAAGGCCTCCTTCCGGGTGGAGCGGCCGGCGGATATCGGGATCGGGGTGGCCCGGGCTATCCGCGCCGCGGTCTCGGGCCGCCCGGGCGGGGTGTACCTGGACCTGCCCGCCGCGGTGCTGGGCGCGACGCTGGACGCGGCGGCGGGCCGGGCGTCGCTGTTCGAGGTGGTCGATCCGGCTCCCCGCCAGCTGCCCGCGCCGGAGTCGGTCGCCCGGGCGCTGGATCTGCTCGCCGGGGCGCAGCGGCCGCTGATCATCATCGGCAAGGGCGCCGCCTACGCGCGGGCCGAGGAGCCGGTCCGCGCCTTCATCGAGTCCACCGGTATCCCGTTCCTGCCGATGTCGATGGCCAAGGGCCTGCTGCCCGATGACCACCCGCAGTCGGCGATGGCGGCCCGGTCGCTGGCGATCGGCCAGGCCGATGTGGTGATGTTGCTCGGCGCCCGGCTGAACTGGCTCTTGGGGCACGGCCAGCCGCCGCAGTGGGCGGCGGACTGCCGTTTTGTCCAGGTGGACATCGATTCGGCGGAGATGGACAGCAACCGGCCGGTCGCCGCCCCGGTGACCGGTGACATCTACTCGGCCATGACCCAGCTGGTCGCGGCGCTGCGGGCCGGCCAGATCACCCCCCAAAAAGCGTGGCTGCAGGAACTGGACGCCAGGAAGGCCCACAACGTCCAGCGGATGGCCGCGCGGCTGGCCGCCGACGTCAAGCCGATGAATTTCTCCACGGCCCTGCGAGCCATCCGCGATGTGCTGGCCGAGCACCCCGGTACCTATGTGGTCAACGAGGGCGCGAACACCCTGGATTTCGGGCGTGATGTCCTGTCCATGTTCGAGCCGCGGCACCGCCTGGACTCAGGCACCTGGGGGGTCATGGGAGTCGGCATGGGCTACGCCATCGCCGCCGCGGTGGAGTCCGGCAAGCCCGTCGTCGCCGTCGAGGGCGACAGCGCCTTCGGGTTCAGCGGCATGGAACTGGAGACCATCTGCCGGTACAAGTTGCCCGTCATCACCGTCATCTTCAACAACGGCGGCGTGTACAAGGGCGATGAGGTCAACCGCTATTCAGCCGATCCCGCCCCGACCGTGCTGCTGCAGTCGAGCCGGTACGAACAGCTCGGCCAGGCCTTCGGCGGCGAGGGCTACTACGCCGAGACCCCGGACGCGGTGACCGCCGCCCTGCATCAGGCCTTCGCATCGGGCAAGCCGGCCGTCGTCAACTGCCTCATCGACCCGGCCGCGGGCACCGAGAGCGGCCACCTGCAAAACCTCAACCCCAAGGACTCCGTCGAGCCCAGCACATAGCCATCTCAGCCAGCCCCTGCCCAGCCGCATTTTCCGGGCGGCTGCCCCCATCCCACCGGGAGGAACCATGAGCACCGCCACGACCGATTCCGCCGCGACCGGCCCCCAGGGCCACCTTGATCCCAATAAGCCGCTGGCCCTGGACGGCATAACCGTCGTCGATTTCACCCGGGTCCTGGCCGGCCCGACGTGCACTCGCATGCTCGCCGACGCCGGCGCCCGGGTCATCAAGATCGAGCGTCCCGGCACCGGCGACGACACCCGCCTGATGGGACCGTACGCCACCGACGGCGTCTCGGAGTACTACCGGTTCGCGAACCTCGGCAAGGAGAGCATCGCCCTGAACCTGAAGGACCCCGGTGATCTCGCCCTGGCCAAGTCGATGATCGCGCGGGCCGATGTCGTGGTCGAGAACTTCCGGCCCGGCGTCATGGCCAGGCTCGGCCTGGACCCGGCCGGCCTGGTCCAGGAGCACCCGCGGCTGATTGTCTGCTCCATCTCCGGGTTCGGCCAGTACGGCCCGATGCACCAGCAGGCCGCCTACGACACCGTCATCCAGGCAATCGCCGGGATCATGGACGGAACCGGCGCCGAAGACGGCGGCCCCACCCGGGTCGGCACCTCCATCTCCGACATCCTGGGCGGCATCTTCGGCTACTGCGGAATCGTCACCGCCCTGGCCGCCCGCGACCGCACCGGCAAGGGCACCACCGTCGACATCGCCATGCTCGATGCCACCTTCTCGGTGATGGAGCAGGGCCTGATGGACGCCCTGGGCGTGCACATCCGCCCGCACCGGATCGGGAACCGGCACCCGTCCATGGCCCCCTTCGACACCTACCAGTGCTCCGACCAGCTCATCGCCATCTGCGTCGGCAACGACCACCTGTTCGGGGAGCTGGCCGGTGTGCTCAACGCCCCAGAACTGCTCAAAGACCCCCTGTACAGCAACAACGTCGACCGCACCAATAACCAGGCCGCCCTCAAACAAGCGATGGAAGCCATCCTCAAGACCGACACCGCCCCGGCCTGGCATCAGCGCCTGGAAGCGGCGGGCATCCCCAGCAGCCTCATCCTCAACGTCGACGACACCCGCAAGCTCGACCAGATCAAGATCCGCGGCATGGTCAAGAACGTCGCCGGATCCGACGTCCCCGGCACCCCGCTGAAGTTCAGCACCTGGGACTCCCTGGGCACCATGATCCCCGCACCCGCACTCGACGAACACGGCACCGCCCTCAAAGCCGAGTTCGGCGGCAAGTAAGCCGACCATAACAGGTCACATCATGAACACCGTCACCAATGCTACTGGTGGCATTTCGGGTTCTGTCGGGCGCTTGTTCCTCCATATCGTCTTTGCCTCGACGAGCGGTCACACGGAGTATGTCGTTGATACGCTGACCGGCTTCCTGAGGGGTGCTTTCCCGGGATGGGAGGTCGGGGAGACGATGGCTGAGAAAACACAGCCACAGGATCTGCTACGAGGAGATATCCTCGTGCTCGCCTCCGGGACCTGGGACACCTGGAGCATCGAGGGGCAGCTGAATCCGTACATGTGGGTGCTCCTGCGGGACAAAGCGAAGGATCTCGATCTGGCCGGTAAGGCATGTGCCTGTATCGGGCTCGGCGATCACCGGTATTTCTACACGGCCCGGGCGGTGGATCACTTGCAGCGTTATGTTAAGACGCATCATGGCCAGCTGATTCTCCCGGCCCTCAGAATCATAGACGAACCCTACGGCCAGGAGGAAACAGTGAGAGCCTGGGGAAAACAGCTGGCGGAAGCCGCGCAGCGGATAGATCGGCCTTAGGCGGTGTCCCGCATATCCGTCAAGATCGCCGGCGCCTCCGGACAGGGGATCAACTCTATCGGAGAAATTGCCGGCAAAGGCCTCAAGAGATCCGGATACTGCGTGTTCGGCTACCGCGAGTACCCGTCTCTCATCAAGGGCGGGCATGCGAGCTATCAGCTGGACGCCTCGGATGAGCGCATCCGCAGCACTGAGACGAAGATAAATGTGCTTGTCGCGCTTAACCATCATGGGCTCGAGCTGAACATGGAAGACCTGAAAGAAAACGGGATCGTGATCCACATGACGCCCGGATGGCAGTTCCCGGAGCGCCATCAGCGGCTGATCAGAGAGCGGAGCCTTCAAGTCATCTATTTCCCGGTCGATGACATTCTCTCTCGCCTCGGCGCGAGGCCGGTGCTCGCCAATGTCCTGGTTACCGCATTCGTCTGGTCCATGTTTGATCAGGATATCAATGCCCTCAAGTCCGTCGTCCGGGAAAAGTTCGCCGGAAAGAAAGCCTTGGTCGAACTCAACATGCAGTGCGTTGATGCCGGATATTCCTACGCGGACTCGCAGGAACGCAAGGTCACCGTCGCGTTGCCTGCGCCGGATAAAGAGTTCTCCAGCCACCTCCTTGTCACCGGCAGCCAGGCGATGGGACTCGGCGCGATGCATGCCGGGGTGCGGCTGTACGCCGGCTATCCGATGACGCCATCTAGTCCCCTGCTGTCCTTCATCGCCGATCGCGAAAATGAGACCCGCATGGTGGTGAAGCAGGCCGAAGACGAAATCACCGCCGCGCATATGGTCAGCGGCGCGATGTACATGGGCACCCGCGCGCTGACCGCCACTTCCGGCGTGGGATTCGATCTGATGAGCGAGGCCCTGTCGCTGAACGCCATGATCGAGAACCCGGCGGTCTTCGTGCTCGCCCAGCGCCCCGGTCCGGCGACGGGCCTGCCGACCTGGACCGCTCAGGGCGCCCTCCTGCAGGCCGTCCATGCCTGTCACGGCGAATTCACGCGCTGCGTACTGTCGGTCAGCAACAGCCAGGATGCGTTCGATTTGATGCCGGTAGCCTTCAACCTGGCCGAGCAGTATCAGGTCACCGTCATTGTCCTCACCGACAAGCAGATCGCCGACGCGCTCTACACCCAGGAACCCTACGACCTGGAGAAGGCCGACATCTACCGCGGGAAGCTCGTCACCGATCCCGGGGAGCTCCAAGCGCTGACGGCCGCCGACCGGTATGACCCCGGCGCTGCCGACGGCATCTCACCGCGGTGGCTGCCCGGCAGCCAGGCCGCGACGTATTGCGCCCAGGGCGATGAACACGATTCCACGGGCGCGGTGGATGAGACCGGGGCCAACAATAAGGCGCAGACGGAGAAGAGGATGCAGAAGTTCCGCACGCTGAAAGCAGGCCTGCCCGAGCCGTGTTTGTGCCTGGCTGGTAACGGCAAGCAGGGTCATAGCTGGATGGACGACGGCGACGAGATCGAGTTGCTCGTGATCGGCTGGGGAAGCACCGGTGACGCGATGCAGGACGTCATGTGCAGCCAGGAGCTGCGCGACCGGAAGATCGCGTACTTGCACTACACATACCTCTGGCCGCTCTGCACTGAGAAGCTGCAGAATCTGGCGGGCAGATCGAAGCGCATTGTGCTGGCGGAGCAGAACTATCAGGGGCAGCTTGGCATGCTCATCAAGATGGAGTGCGGCTTGGATATCCCGGATAAGATCCTGAAATACGACGGCCGGCCGTTCTTCTATGACGAAGTTCTCTCGCTGCTGCTGGAGAAAGTCACCGGTCCGGCCACGCGCAGCCGGGTCACCGGTTCCGCCCCGGCAGGCCAGGAGAACCCCCGAGATCCCGGACGTCCGTCATCATGAAGACTACAGTCCGGGCTGGCACGGTCGCCGTTCCCGAATATTACTCGGAAACCAGATGCACGTGGTGTGACGGCTGCGGCAACTACGGCATCTGGGCGGCCGTGAAGTACGCGCTGGCAGGCCTGGGTTTGCATCCGTGGCAGGTGTGCCTGTGCTACGACGTCGGCTGTCACGGCAATGGTTCGGACAAGATCCAGGGCTACCGTTTCCACGGGCTGCATGGCCGTGTCATCCCGTTCGCAGCGGGCGCGAAGCTCGCGAATATGAAAATCCCAGTCATCGCCTTCGCCGGGGACGGCGCGACTTTCTCCGAGGGGGTAGGGCACCTAGTCCATGCCCTGAGGAGTAATTATCCCATCACGTTCGTACTTCACAATAATGCGAATTACGCGCTCACGACCGGCCAGGCGACACCGCTCACGTGGCAGGGCCAGCCGATGAACACGAGCCCCAACGGCATTCCAGAGCGCACGCTACCGAGCATGGACTTCATCTTCTCGCTCGAGCCAACGTTCGTTGCGCGGGGTTTCAGCGGTGACATTAAGTTGATGACCCGCATCCTCAAAGCGGCCATCCAGCACCGCGGGTTCGCGTTTGTCGAGATACTCCAGGCCTGTCCCACCTACGATCATTTCGCGACCCACGAGTACCTGCTTGACAGGTACTTCGATGCAAATGCCGATGGTCATGATCCAGGTGACCTGCAGCAAGCGAAAACACTTGCGGCACAGGCTCAGGACCGCATCGCCTGCGGCATCCTCTATCAGCGCGAAGACATCCCGGACTTCTATGAGCGACTCATTCCACGGCACGGACTAGAGACGACGTGCGTGGAGGAGGTACGCAAGTACGACGTGAGCGAGTACTGGAAGGAGCTGGTGTGAGAAAGCGTCAGGTGAAATATTGGAGGAGCACGACATGGCACTACCACCAGCACTGTCGCTGCCGACCCAAGTGGCCGCGCAGGCTGAGTTCATCGTCAGCAATCTGCGGCAGACCGATTACCAGCACACCGAGCACATCGACGTGGACCGCGGCATCTACGACTGTGACTGCGACGGCTTCGTCGGCTTTGTCCTGACACGTGTCGCACCCGACCAGTACGCGATGATCCCGCAGGAAGCAGGGCAGTCGCGGCCTCGCGCCTTCGAGTACTGCCTATTCTGCAGTTCGCTGACCCCGCAGTCAGCCGGCTGGCATCGGATCGATTTTCTCCGTGACGTACGCCGTGGCGACTTCATCGCGTGGCGGTTCCCGGAAGTGGAAATCGAGGAAGGTCATGACACCGGGCATGTCCTTGTCGCGGCCGAAACGCCCGGAATGGATGATTCAGGCATCTTCACGGTCCGCGTATACGATTCTGTCACCCAGCCGCATTTCGACGATACGCGCGGAGACGGCCCGGGGCAGTTCCCGAACGGAGTTGGATACGGCGCGCTCAAGTTCCAGGTCGACGCGGGGGGGCGGCCCATAGCCTTCCAGTTCGCGCCGTCGGACCGGTTCAAGTCGCTGCCGATTGCCATCGGGCGGGTTGAATCGCTGCCTGCAGCTCCTGAGTCCTAACGCGGGGTGCCGCAGCGAGCTGGTCGAGTTCGTCGTAATCTCGCCGCTGCAGGTCGACGATCGGGCGCTCGCTGGACCCGGAGATCTGGATCATCGGAAAGCACTTCGTGGTGGCGTTGCCCAGCGCGATCAGCCCGGGCGGGCCGCGGCCTGACGGGCCCGCGGCCCGCCCGGCCGGCGGCCGATGGCCACGGCTGCGAGGCAGGCGACGGCACCGAGGGCGAGCGCGTAGCGCGGCCCGGCCACGTCGGAGAGCACGCCGATGACCGGCGAGCCGATGGCCGTGCTGCCGACCAGGGCCATCGACCACAGTGCGGTGACCCGGCCGCGGTAATCGGGCTCGGCGGCGAGCTGGATAGTGGCGTTTCCGGTGGTGAGGAAGGTGATGGTGGCTGCGCCGGCCAGGACGCAGGCGGCGACCGCGGCCGGCCAGCTGGGAGCGGCCGCGACCAGGCCGACGGCGATCGCGTAGAACAGGGCAGCCCTGGTCAGCCGGGCGACTCCGGTGCGGCCTGACCGGGCCGCGTACAGGCCGCCGGCGACCGCCCCGGCGCCCAGCGCGCCGATCAGCCAGCTGTAGGTGGTGGCGCCGCCATGGAAGGTCTTCTCGGCTAGCAGCGGCAAGCTGGTCTCGAACTCGAAGGTAAACGTGCCGACCAGCGCCATCATCAGCAGCGGCCGGGCGATGTCCGGCACGGCCGCGGCATAGCGGAGCCCGGCGCGTAGCTGGCCCCGGCCGCGCCGGACCGGCGGGACCGGGTGCAGACGCGGGGTGTCGAGGCTGAGCAGGGAAGCGATGACGAAGCCAAAACTGACCGCGTTAACGATGAAGCACCAGCCGATACCGATCGTGGCGGCCAGGACCGCAGCGATGGTAGGACCGATGACCCGGGCGACGTTGACCGACGTGGTGTTCAGCGTCACCGCGTCCCGGACCAGGTCTCGGCCGACCACCTCCTGAACGAACGCCTGCCGGGCCGGGTTGTCCACCGCGCTGAGCGTGCCGAAGAGCAGGGCCAGGACGATCACCTGCCACAGCCGGACGCCGCCGGTCAGCACGCTCACGCCGAGCGCGGCCGAGACCAAGCCGAGGCCGGTCTGCGTGGCCAGCAGAACGTGCCGCTTCGCGTACCGGTCCACCAGCAGGCCCGCGTATGGCGACAAGATCAGGATCGGGGCGTACCGCGCCGCCGTCGTCAGCCCAAGGATGGTGCCAGAGTGCGTCAGCCGGAGTACCAGCAGCGCCTGGGCGACCGTCTCCACCCAGGTGCCGATGAGGCTGAGCGCCTGCCCGGACACGTACCGCCGGAAGTTCGGCACGGCCAGCGCAGCGAACATCGCCGAGGATGCCGAAGGCCGCCCTTGTCGCGTCATCGTCGGCTCAGACCGCTCGCCGCCGGCCGGTGCACCAGTCGGCGGCGTACCGGGGTGATGGGACACGGGAAACAGTTCTTTCGGTCGCGGTGAGCGGGACCGCCGATGCCGTGCGGTCCTGGCTGTCTTTCAACCTTGGTGCCGACCGGGTGGTGAACAAGCCTGCCAGGATGGTAGGCAAACGGAGCGCTGTCGCTCTCTGCGCGCGAGCGGATACCGCGCCAACCCTACGTGCGCAGCGGTCACCGCCACGCCAGTAAGATCCATCGCACCCCTCCTGGTTCAGGCTGTGAGGTGCGCGCTATCGCCGCCGGTGGCGGCGAATGAGGTGCCGCTGACCATCCGGGCTTGATCGGAGGCCAAAAAGACGACGAGCGGGGCAACGTCCGCGGGTTCGATCCAGGGAACGCCCAGCGGTGTCCTGGCTTTCAGCAGCCCGATGGCCGTGCGCTCATCGGTGGCCGTGTCGCCGCTGGGCACATGCCCGGCCTCGCTGATGACTTGCGCGTAACGGTCCTCGTGCCGGGTCAACGCGGTATCGATCAGCCCGGGGATGACGGCGTTCACCGTGATGTTGTGCGCGCCAAGCTCCAGCGCCGCGGACTTCATCAGGCCGATAATGCCCCATTTGGACGCCGAGTACGACGACCCGAACTTCGTCCCGTGCTGGCCCTGCGTCGAGGAGGTGACGATGATCCGCCCGCCGCCGCGGCTGACCAGCAGCGGCGCGAAGACCCGCAGCACATTCGCGGTCCCGTTCAGGTTGTTCTCGATCTGGTCATGCCAGTCGGGATCAGACATTTCCAGCAGCGGCTTGAACGCCTGGATCCCGGCGTTGGCGAACACCACATCGACACCGCCCCACTCCCGCTCCACCGCCTCGGCCGCGGCGCGGATCTCAGCGATCTTGCGCTGATCGGCCACGTACGGCATCCACCGCCCCCCCGCGGCCGTCACCAGCCGGCCCGTCTCGGACAGGTCTTCGACCGTGGCGGGCTCGAAATCGAGGATCGGGCTCACCCGGGCGGCGATATCAATCCCCGCCACATCCGCCCCGGCACCGCTCAGCGCGACGGCTGCCGCCCGGCCGATCCCCCGCGCCGCACCGGTCACCACAGCGACACGGCCGGCCAGCGGCCCTGACGGGGGCGCCTCATTCCTGATCGTCATCGTTGCTCCTGACCTGCCGTGATGCTTCCCAGAGATCTCGTCCCTCCATGGACCAGGTTCCCGGCGAACAAGCTCATCGGCAACGCGTACAGCATCACCATGCGGTTCAGGACGGACGCCTGGCCCATATTGAAGTCTTTGCGCCAGGCCGCGAAGAAGCCAAGAACCAGTGTCACGACGATGGGAAGCAGCGCGCCGATGACGGTGTTCAGCATGTCTCACCTATCCAACAGAACCTCGATTACCAAGGTCCAGCTTCACCAAGCAGGGCCGGTATCGTCATTGCCGGAGGCGCCCAGAGGGGGGTCCCGCTACCTGGAAACCCGGAGTTCCCGTTACCAGGTAAACCTCAGCGCGGCTGCCGGACGGGTGAGCGCCGGGCCGGGCACGCGGGACGCGCCAGCTTGGGCTGACCGGTCGCTGATCCGGCCGCCATGACCGCCATGCCGGCTGAGTTGGCTGGCCAGGGGCCTGAGCGGGCAAGGAGGCAGTGGTGCCGGTGGCAAGGCGGCATGCCGCTGCTGCGCTGTGCGTAATGGTAGGAGGCTGCGCACACAGTCCCACCGCAGACTCACTGTCGGCGGCGGCACGGTCTGCTCCGCCGGCGCGGCCGGGTATCCGGCCCGTCCGAATCGAGGTCGCCGCCTGATGCCGGAGACGTCCGGTATGTACGGTGCACGGGTTGCGCCTGGCCGTGGGGCTCGGCGGTAGGTCGGCATAGTCGGCGAGTCGTGACCTGGCGGGCCGGGTGGATCGCCCGCCGTGCGGGTGCGGCAAGCGCGGCTGCGAGCATGGGGGCGAGCAGGTAAACCCACAGGAACCGGGTCTGGCCGGAGTTGAGGGCGGGGCCGAATTGCCGGGCGGGGTTGTCGCTGCCCCCGGAAAATGTGCCGAGCCCCGCGATAGCGCCGCCGACGAGGAGGCCGACTATCCAGGGGACCGCGCCCGCAAGCCGGGGCACGCTCAGGCAGAGCCCAATGATCAGCACGATGACGAACATGCTGAGAGCCTCGGTGCCGAACAGCTGGCCGGCCCCC
>Ga0187805_10000180_pt1 | contig 19220 bp, 17 predicted proteins | sample NC_wetland_sal_i_6_FD_132965 | JGI IMG/M metagenome (GOLD analysis project Ga0187805, IMG submission 132965) | Wetland sediment microbial communities from Neuse River Estuary, North Carolina, USA - Control_5 | ecosystem: Environmental > Aquatic > Freshwater > Wetlands > Sediment | place: USA...
ACCCCGCAGCGGCTGATCCGCAGTTGTAGAGCGGCGGTGGCTGCCGAGCGATCGGGCTGGCTGCCAGAGGCGGCCGCGAAACAACCGAAGCCGCATGCGCCACAACTCCCGGTGTGCGGAATGTCACGGACGGCGCATCTGGGCACGTCCGCTGACGTCAGGCTATGCTCCGGCGCGCCGCCGTGTCTGCCAGAAATCGCGCTGGATAAGCCCGATAAACGCGGTGCCCGCAGACGCTGGCACCGAATCTGACAGTTCGGCCGGGCGGGTCGTGACTTGGGCAGAAGTTGCATTTCATGACCGAGCACCCGGTCACAGCCGCTAGGCTGCCCGCATGTGGCTGGCTGGTGCGCTTATCATCCTGGTGACTGTCGGATTTGTCCTGCCGTGCATGCTCGACATCACGATGACACCCGACTCGGAGTTCACCACGTTTAGCAAGGGGACCTGGCTCCTCATCGCCGGGGCCTTCTGGATCTTCGGCGCGATCGGCTGGCTGATCGCCGGCCGGCCGCGGCGCCTGTCGATCCTGCACCGGTCGAACCCGTATCCGGCCGGCGGCTACGGCCCGGCCGAGGCCATGTACCGGCATCCGGCAGCACGCGCGGCTGGTGGCTACGGCGAGCCGGCCGGCTCGCTTGGCTTCGCGACGGCACGCCAGCCGCTAGGCCCAGACGACGATCCCGAGTTCCTGATGGAGCTGGACCGCCGCATCCGGGAGACTCGTGACGACGGCCGGCCTGATGGCCTGTTATCAGCAGCGGTAATAGCTGACTAACTCAGGCCCTCCGGCCGGCGGAACCGGCCGTCAGCCCATCCCGGCGTAGGAGTGCAGGCCGGTGACCCAGAGATTGACACCGATCACGTTGAACATGAGGCAGGCGAAACCGGCGAGCTGGATGTAGCCGGCCCGGCGGCCGCGCCAGCCGGCTGTGGCGCGCGCGTGCAGGAACATCGCGTACACCACCCACGTGATGAATGACCAGGTTTCTTTGGGATCCCAGCCCCAGTACCGGCCCCAGGCGTGGTCCGCCCAGATAGCCCCGGCCATTACCCCGAACGTCCAGACCGGGAATGCGAACAGGATGCTGCGGTAGGAGAGCCGATCCAGCACGACCGCACCAGGAAGATGGCGCAGGATGCCAGCCGACCAGGATGGCTGGCCCGCCGCGAGGCGCCGCTGACACCGGTCTGCCAGCAGATACAGCGTCGTGACTACGGCGCCGAAGATGAACAGGCCGATCGCCACGATCATTGCGGTCACGTGGATGGCAATCCAGTACGACTGCAGCGCTGGGACGAGCGACCCGGCGGGCGTGTACAGCACCGTGAGGTCGATGCCCAGGCCGAACACGACCGGTGTCAGCACGAACAGGCCCATGTAGTAGGCCCGATACCACACCGAGGCTGTCACCAGTACCAGCACCGCCACGCAGGTGAACGCCGCGATGAACTCGTACATGTTGCCCCACGGCGTCCTGTCCTCGGCGAGCCCGCGGGTCAGGATGGCGAGCACATGCAGTGTCACGCCAAAGCAGGTCAGCCCGAACGCGAGCCGGAGCCAGAAGCCTGATGGCCAGCGGCCTGATGGCCAGCGGCTCGCTGTGCGCCCCGCCCCGGCCACCGCCAGCGCGGCGGCAGCGCCGGCCGGCTCCTCCGAGCCCCCCGTCGTGCCGGCTCGGGGGGACGACCCTCCGGAACCACCCGCGGTGCCGGCTCGGGGGGACGACCCCGCGGTCACAAGCTCAGCCATCGGAACCTCGGCGGCGGCGTCATCGGCCAGCCCGGCCATCAGCCGGGTCCTGGCGAAGGCGAAGTCAGACGCGTAGCACAGCATCGCCAGCGCGTACACGATGACAGTGCTGAGCAGCAGCGCGTTACTGAGGTCTGCCAGGTTCGTGTTGATGGGCATTCCAGCTCACTCTCCCTCTGTGCGGGACCGGGAAGACGACCCCCCGGAACCCCCCGCGGTGCTGGTGAGCGCCGCCTCCGAGTGGTCGGCACTGGCCACGGCGATGGCGCCAGGCGAGTCGGCGGCTGCCTGGGTGGAAACGGCCGGGACAGCGGGCCGGCCTCGTTCCCCTTCATCAAAATCTTCAAGATCATCGACCGCGCGGAACGAAACCTGACCGGCCGGTCGGGGCGTGCCGTCAATCTCGGCGCGCAACCGCTCGGCGAGCTCGGCGAACTCGGCGTCGAAGCCGCCCGCCGCGTCTGACCGCGCGAGACCGCCGACCGTGACCTCCGTACTGCCGTCCTCAGCCGTGATGGCGCGGACGAATACCCGGCGCCGCCGGACCAGGAAGGACAGGATCAGTCCGGCCAGCGCCGCGATGCCTGAGACCAGGGCGGGCAGCTGGCCAGGGTCGTACGTGATCGCAAGACTGACCCACTGCTGGTAGCCAAGGTAGGTCACGGTGCCGAGGCCGCCGGGGAGTCGCATCGACTGGCCGGCCGCGAGCGCGCGCGGCTGCACCGGAAGCTGCCGCAGTCCGGTGGTATTCAGCTGATAGACCGACTGCGCCTGGCCCGAGTTCATGCCTAGGTTCCCGCTGAAGGCGACCAGGCTCACCCTGGGGTTGAGCGGCGCCGGGAACGCTGACCCGAGCCGTCCGGCCGCGTCGACAGCGGAGGGCAGGAACACTCCGGCGAAACCGAGCTGAGCGGGCTTGGCGTCCGGCACCTTGATCACGCCCTCGGACGTCATCGTCGTCTGATCGACGGGGATGAATGGCACCGGGCCGTCCCAGCGCACCTTGCCGACGCCATCGGTGACCCTGAAGACCGGCGCATAACCATGCCCGATCAAGTACACGCTCACGCCGTCCACGACCAGCGGATGGTTCACCCGGAGCTGGTAGTGCCGCACCGGCGCGCCCGGCTGCGACTGATAGGTCAGGCTGGCATCGTAGAACAGCGGCTGATCGGTTTCTGGTCCCGAGGTGACGTACTTCGCGGTGAAGCTGTGCAGGTTGACCGAGAACGGCTGCAGGTTGCCGGGGCCTACGAGCCGACCCGGGCGGAAAACGTCGAGCGCTGTCGGGGTGTTGGCGAAGCCCTGGCCGACGATGAGCAGTCGGTTCGCCTTGTAGCCGAAGATGCCGCCGAGGCCGACCGACACCAGCAGCGCCAGCAGCGCGATGTGGAACAACAGGTTACCTGCCTCGCGCAGGTACCCCTTCTCGGCCGATACCCAGCCGTCGCCCCGGTGCAGCCGGAACCGGCGGCCGCCGAGCAGGCTGGCCGCCGACTGGAGCGCGGTCGCAGTGTCGGCCGCGGTGACGTAGCTGGCGCTCGCCGGCAGCCGGGCGAGGTTGGTCGGCGCCCGCGGCGGCCGCTGCCGGGCGGAACCAGCGAGCCGGAACGTGCGCGGCAGCACGCACCCGGCCAGCGAGGCGAACAGCAGCAGGTAGATGGCCGCGAACCACGGCGCGGCGAACACGCTGAAGAGCGACAGCCGGTTCAAGATCGGCGCGAGCGCCGGGTGCGACTGGTAATACTGCGACACCGCTGCCGGGTCGACTCCTTCCTGCGGCAGCACCGATCCTGGCACGCTGGCGAGCGCCAGCAGGAACAGCAGGATGAGCGCGGTGCGCATGGAGGTGAGCTGGCGCCAGCCCCAGCGCAGCCAGCCGCCGGGACCGAGGCGGACGCTGCGGGCCGTGTCGGCCGTGCTCGTCATGATGTCGCCGGTGGTTGTCATGCGCGCGGCCCGGTCACCTCGTTGATCACCGACAGCAGCTGTCGGTAGGTGGACGCGCCGAAGATGCGTGCGGCAATCCGGCCGCTGCGATCGATCACCAGCGTGGTTGGGATGTCCGCCGGTGGGACCGTGCTGCGGAAGTCGAGCGCGATCTCATCCTCGGGATCGCTGAGGCTGGGGTAGCCGACGTTGAATTGCTGCATGAACGCGACCGCGCTATCTGGCTCGTCCCTGATGTCGACCCCGACGAAGCGGACGCCGTTCGGTCGCAGCTGACGCGCCAGCTCCCCGAGTGCTGGCGCCTCGGCCCGGCAAGGCGCGCACCAGGATCCCCAGAAGTTGACCACGACCGTGTTGCCGCGCAACTGCGACAGGCTCAGGTGCTGCCCCGTCACCGTTGTCCCGGATACGGGGGGGGCGGCGGGGCGGTGGCCAGGCTGGTAGAAGGTCGACTCGTAGCTGTGCCCGACAAAGCTCTGACCGCTGCTCGCCGGGGTATCCGCGGCGATGGCACCGCCATCGCAACCAGCCGCAGCCAGCACTGCAGCCGCAGCGACGGCGGCGAGCAACGCAGACCGGAGCGGGACAGGCAGGCCGGACACGAGAGTTATCTCCTACAGGCAGTAGTACGCGGCCTATTGTGCCGGACCGGACGGCCGGACGTGACGCCGGGGCGGTGAATACCCCAGGTCTTGCTCAAGCACCGGCCACCTGATGGCGGCCCTCGCCCGAGGGCGCCGCGTACTGCACGCCGATGACCCGATCGCCGGCGAAGGTGAGGCTGGTCACACTGCCGAGCGCGCACTGCCGCCGCCGCGGATCGTGCCATAGCCTGCGCTCCTCGGTGCTGCGACGGGCGACCCAGATAGGCAGCTGGTGGCTCACGCAGACAGCCTCGTGGCCGGTAGCGGCGCGGGCCACAGCCCGCACGGCAGCCAGCACTCGCCCGGCGACGTCCCGGTACGGTTCGCCCCACGACGGCCGGAACGGGTTGCGCAGGTACATCCAGTGCCGGGGCTGGCGCAGCGCGCCGTCACCCACGGCGAACCGCATCCCCTCGAAGTGGTTCCACGGCTCGATGAGCCGGTCATCGATCTCGATCGGCAGGCCGAACTCCGCCGCGATCGGCTCAGCAGTCTCCAGCGCGCGCTCCAGCGGTGACGAACGCAGCACCGTGACGTCGCGGCCGGCCAGGAAATCCGCCGCGGCCTTGGCCATCAGCCGACCGGCCTCAGACAGGTGAAAGCCCGGCATGCGGCCGTACAGCACGCGGTCGGGGTTCGTCACCTCGCCGTGCCGGACCAGGTGGACGACGGCCGTGACAGCAGCCGGGCGGTGATCGCTAGAGCTCATTGCGGGCACAGATTACCCCGGGGCCGAGCGGCTTCCTGAGGCGCCGTGCGCCGCGGCTGCGTTTCGGGACGGCACCGGCCGGCCCAACCGAGTCGCTCAGCCGAGTGCGGCAGCCGCCGCCGCGGCTGCGCTCGGCAGTGCCTCGGCGACCTTGCTGATCGCCTCGTCATCGTGCGCCGCGGACAAGAACCAGGCCTCGAACGGCGACGGCGGCAGGTACACGCCACGGTTGAGCATCGCGTGGAAGAAGGCCGCGTAGGCGGTAGTGGACTGGCTGCGAGCGGCGCCGAAGTCGCGTACCGGGTCCGTCATGCCGAGGAAGACGGAGAACAGGCTGCCAGCCTCCTGCAGCCGGAACGGCACCCCGGCCGCCGTCAGGGCGTCGCTGGTCAGCTTCGCGACCGCGGCGGCTGCCGAGTCGACCCTGGCGTAGACCTCGGGCGTGCACTCGCGCAGCGTGGCGAGCCCGGCCGCGGTCGCTATCGGGTTCCCTGACAGCGTTCCGGCCTGATAGACGGGTCCGGCCGGCGCGAGCCGGTCCATGATCTCCGCTCGGCCGCCGAACCCGGCCGCGGGCAGCCCGCCGCCCATCACCTTGCCGAAGGTCGTCAAATCACCGGCTATGCCCTCGCGCCCGTACCAGCCGGATCTGGTGACCCGGAAGCCCGTGAGCACCTCATCCATGATCAGCAGCGAGCCGTACTCGCCGCACAAGGCTGCCAGCAGCTCGTTGAAGCCCGCTGCCGGCGGGACGACGCCCATGTTCGCCGGGCAGGCCTCGGTGATGACACAGGCGATGTCGCCGCCCGAGGTCGCGAACGCCTGGCGCGCCGACTCGGCATCGTTGTAGGGAAGCACCACGGTGTCCGCGGCCGAGGCCCCGGTGACGCCGGGCGAGTCGGGCAGGCCGAAGGTGGCCACGCCCGAGCCGGCCGCCGCCAGCAGCGCGTCGACATGCCCGTGGTAGCAGCCCGCGAATTTCACCACCAGACGACGTCCGGTGTAGCCTCTGGCCAGCCGGATGGCCGTCATGGTCGACTCGGTACCGGAGTTGACGAGCCGCACCATCTCGACCGGCGCGCGGGCGGCAATCTCGGCCGCAAGCTCCGCCTCGCCAGGGGTGACCGTGCCGAACGAGGTCCCGCGACTCGCCGCGGCCTGCACCGCGGCGACGACCGCCGGGTGAGCGTGGCCGAGGATCATGGGCCCCCAGGAGCAGATCAGGTCCACGTAGCGGTTGCCGTCCGCGTCGGTGAGATACGGGCCAGCGCCGGACACCATGAATACGGGTGTGCCGCCGACCGAACCGAACGCCCGGACCGGTGAGTTGACACCGCCGGGCATGAGCAAGCTGGCGCGCTCGAACAGTTCGTCGGACTTCGAGCGGGTGCTGCCGGCGCTCATCGTCCTGCCCGCTCACACGCGTCGGCAAGAACGTCAAGCAGCCGCACGCCGTCGGGCAGCTCGTACGCCAGCGGGTCGCGGAGCCACCGGGCCGGACCGCCCGTGGCTGTCCGCGACGGCGGTGCCAGCACGTAGCTGTCGCGGCAGTGCCAGCGGAGGCTGGCCACGTCTGCCACCTCCTCGGGCAGGCAGTCCAGGTGACACGACCACCACTCGTTCTCGTCCTCGGGTGCGCCGCGCGAGCGAACAAAAAAGTGGACCCGGTTCCCGGCGCTCAGCGCAACCGGGCCGGGCCGAAGGCCAGTCCGCTCCATCGTGCTCAGGGCCGCCAGCCCCGCGGCGGCCGGCACGTCGAGGACGTCGAATACCCGGCCGGTCGGCAGGACCACATTCGCGGCGGGCATGGCCAGCCATCGTCGGGCGACCACGTCGGGTGCTGCGCTCGCTGTGCTCTGCCAGGCCGGCGAGACCGGATGGGAGCCCGGCGACGGACAGCCAAGGCGGTCGCACGAACAGGAACGCAGGAAGTCGTCAGGCCGCTCCGCATGGCTGGGCGGGTAGGCGCCGAGGCACACCGGCCAGCCCAGAGCGGCATAGCGCACGGCGGCTTCCGCCATCCGTCCCACTGCCCGGCGGCGCCTGCCTCGCAGTACAGCTTCGACCACTCTGCCGTTACTCCCGCTCAGCAACTGTCAGCCTCTGCGGCATCCCGTCGCATCGATGATGCCTGGCGGTGCGTGACTCACGGCGCCGACCCCGCCAACGTGATCTCGCTGATGCGCGTCGGAAACCGCGAGGTGACCAGGCTACCCGCTGGCTGGCGGCGTTCCAGCAGGCGTACCGCGCCGACGCGCCGACGTTGGCTATCGCAGAGCGGACCTGGTGGTCGGCCGGCGTCGCGGTCACGCCAGCCGGCGCGCGACCTCAGCGGCCCAGTAGGTGAGGATGATGTCGGCCCCAGCCCGGCTGATCGCGGTGAGCGTCTCCATGATCGCGCGGTCCCGGTCCAGCCAGCCGTTCGCGGCGGCCGCCTCCACCATCGCGTACTCGCCGCTCACCTGGTAGGCGGCAACCGGCAGCGGCACGGTGGCCGCGACCTGGCTGATCACGTCCAGGTACGGCAGCGCGGGCTTGACCATCACGATGTCGGCGCCCTCGTCCACGTCCAGGAGCGCCTCGCGCAGGCCGTCCCGCGCGGCCGCCGGATCCTGCTGGTAAGACGCCCGGTCACCGAACTGCGGCGCGCACTCCGCCGCGTCACGAAATGGCCCGTAGAAGGCCGAGGCATACTTCGCCGAGTAGGCGCAGATCGCCACGTCGCAGTGACCGGCCGTGTCGAGCGCGGCCCTGATGGCCGCGACCTGGCCATCCATCATGCCGCTCGGCGCGACCACGTGCGCGCCCGCCGCCGCCTGGGCCACCGCGATGGACGCGTACCGATCAAGCGTCGCGTCGTTGTCCACTTCGCCGCCCGGCGTCAGCAGCCCGCAGTGGCCGTGGTCGGTGTACTCGTCCAGGCAGAGGTCGGCCAGCAGCACGGTCTCCGCTCCGACGTCGCTAGCCAGGTCCCGGAGCGCCACCTGCACGACACCGTCGGGATCGTCGGCTGCCGAGCCGCGGGCGTCCTTGACCGCCGGGATTCCGAACAGGATCAGCCCGCCGACGCCGGCCTCGACCGCCTCATGCGCTGCCTTGCGCACGCTGTCCCGGGTGTGCTGGACCACCCCGGGCATCGACACCACCGGCTGCGGTTCGGCGATGCCCTCCTTGACGAACAGCGGCAGCACCAGGCTCGAGGGCCGGACGCTGGCCTGGGCGACGAGCCTGCGCAGCGGCATCGTGCGGCGCAGTCGCCTGGGCCTGGAAACGGGATAGCGGGGGGTCACTGAAGCTCCACTCGGTTGCGGCCGTACTACCTGATCCGGCGGCGCGCCCCGCGGCGGCGCTCGCTGGGCCTGCGCACCGGCTCACCCGCCTCGATCGCAGCGTCGCGCAACGCCGCGCCGTGCGCGGCTAGGGCCTCGACCAGCGAGCTGACCGACGGCTTGTCCGCTATCACGTCGACCCGCAGGCCGAACTCGCCGGCCGTCTTGGCAGTCTGCGGTCCGATCACCGCGATCACGGTGACCGCGTGCGGCTTGCCAGCGATGCCGATCAGGTTGCGCACGGTGGACGACGATGTGAACAGGACAGCGTCGAACCCGCCGCCCTTGATGGCCTCCCGGACCGGCGCCGGGGGCGGGGCTGCGCGCACCGTCCGGTAGGCGGTCACGTCCTCCGCCTCCCAGCCCAGCTCCGCGAGCCTGGCCAGGAGCCCCTCGGTGGCTATGTCGGCACGCGGCAGCAGTACCCGGTTGATCGGGTCGAGGAGGTCGTCATAGACGGGCCAGGCATCCGCCAGCCCTTCGGCCGACTGCTCACCATCAGGCACCAGGTCCGGCATGATCCCGAACGCGCGCAGCGCCTTTGCCGTCTGCTCGCCCACGGCAGCTACCTTGACGCCGGCGAAGGCCCTGGCGTCCAGCCCGTACTCCTCGAACTTCTCCCGGATCGCCCGGACCGCGTTGACCGACGTGAACCCGATCCACTGATACCTGCCAGTGACGAGGCCCTTGACGGCCCGCTCCATCTGCTGCGGGGTGCGGGGCGGCTCGACCGCGATCGTCGGCACCTGCTCGGGCACCGCCCCCCGAGCGCGGAGCAACTCGCACGCCTCATCCGACTGCTCCTTGGTCCGCGGCACCAGCACCCGCCAGCCGAATAGCGGCTTGGTCTCGAACCAGGAAAGGAGTGGCTGGGCGGTCACGCCCTCCCCGACCACTGCCACCGCCGGGCCGTGCGCCGTCAGCAGGCTCACGCCGGCCGCTTTGAGGTCCGCGGCGATCGAGCCGAGCGCGCCCACGACGGTGTGCTGCTCAGTCGTGGTGCCATTCCAGGTGATGGCCAGCGGCGCCGTCTCCGGCCAGCCCGCTGCTATCAGCATCTTGCCCAGGTCGACCGGGCCGGATTCGGCACCAAGGATGACAAGCGTGCCGTCGTTAGCCGAAACCTGGCTTGCCTCGCTCGCGTGAATGACCCGGACCTCGCCAGCGGCGTCTCCCGTCAGCGGAATGCCCGCGTACTCCGGCACTGCGGTGGCCGGGGAGATGCCGGGCACTACCTCGAAGGGAACCCGCGCCTTCGCGCACGCCGCAGCCTCCGCGGCCGCGCTGCCGAACATGAAGGGGTCGCCGCCCGACAGCCGGACCGCAAGCTGACCAGCCTTGGCCGCCTTGACCAGCAACTTCGGATCGGCGAGCTGGGCGTCAGCGTCGGCGAGGGTGGCCTGCGGCTTCAGCAGGTGACCCAGCCGGTCGCCGAGCCACCGGGGGGCAACCACGAGGTCCGCGCGGCCTATCAGGGCCGCAGCGCGTACTGTCAGGAGGTCCTCGTCGCCGGGGCCGGCGCCTACAAACGCCACCCAGCCGGGCACTCGCGCATCGGCTGCGTGACTCGCGGACCGCGCGGCCGTCCTGTCACTCGTCGGCCTTGCCTGCCTGCCGACCTTCCTGGTCGTGGTCGGTGTGGGGTTCACTTCTCATCGTCCCCGCTACTGATGTGTCCGCCGGACACTGCCATATAGGTCGCCGCGCCACGGTCTAGCAGATCCGCAGCCACCTCGCGGCCGATGCGATCAGCCGCTGCGAGTGGCCCGCTCGCGCTGCTACGAAGGGCCATACCCCCGTCGGCCGCCACGACCACGCCGTGCAGCCGAAGTGCGTCCGTTCCGGCAGCATAAGCGCCGACTGGTGCCGCACAACCTGCCAGCAGCCCGCTGAGCAGGCTGCGTTCTGCCGTCGTCGCGGCCCGGCTGGCCCGATCGTCGATGCAGCCCAGGAGCGCCACAAGATCTTCCCTGGCCGCACTGCACTCAACCGCCAGCGCGCCCTGGCCAGCGGCCGGGAGCATCTCGTCCGGGTCGAATATCTGCGTCACCGCGTCCAGCCTGCCAATCCTCGCGAGGCCCGCGTGCCCGAGTACCACGGCGTCCAGTTCGCCGGTCTCCACCTTGGCTAGCCGGGTGCCCGCGTTGCCGCGGACCGGTACCGGCCGGATGTCAGGGCGCAACAGCAGCAGCTGGGCGGCCCGGCGCGGCGAGCCGGTGCCTACCGTGGCACCGGCTGGCAAGTCGGCCAGCTTCGCGCCGTCGCGCGCGATCAGCGCGTCCCTGGGATCATCGCGGATCGGCACCGCCGCCAGCACGATTCCGGCGGCCGCCCCGGTAGGAAGGTCCTTCAGCGAATGCACGGCGACATCCACCTCGCCCGCGAGCAGGCTAGCCCGCAGCGAGCTGACGAAGACGCCAGTGCCGCCGATCTGGGTGAGCAGCTCCCGGCTCCGGTCACCAGCCGAGTCGATGCCGACGATCTCGACATCGCGCCCGGTCTGCGCGGTGATCGCGCGGCCTACCAGCTGAGATTGCACCATCGCCATGGGGCTGCGGCGCGAGCCCAGGCGCAGCGCGGTGCGGCTCATGCTTCCTCCCGATCCCCCTCAGCCGTTGGCAGCTGCGGCCAGCCGGCCAGCTGAGCGTCGGCCTGCGCGACAGCCTGCACCGCCGCTGGATCCAGGTCAAACAGCACGCGCAGCGCGTCATCGTAGCTGTCGGCACCGGGAGCGCCAGCCAGCTGCTTGACCCGGACCGTCGGATCGTGCAGCAGCTTGTCGGTCACCCGGCGCATTGACCTGGCTACCTCGTCCATGGCCGCGGCGTCGAGCCGAAGCCGTCCGGCGAGCCTGGCCAGCTCGGACTCGACCACCCCGGCGGCCTTCGCCCGCAGGGCCACCACCGTCGGCGTAACCGCCGCTGCACGATTGGCAAACATGTGCGCGGCAAGTTCCTCAGCCATGATCCGGCGAACCTCATCGACATCCGCGTCGCCTGGCTCGAATGCCGTGTGGCCTGCGGCAGCCAGCGTCTCCAGGTCGGTCAGCTGCACCGCGTCGAGCCTGGCGGCGGCTGGCTCGACGTCTCGTGGCATGGCAAGGTCCAGCAGCACCAGCGGCGCGCTCGCCGCCGAGACGGACCCTGACGACTGCCCGGCTGCACGCTGGCGCAGTGCCTCGGCTACCACGGCTGCCGTGATCACGTGACCGGACGCGCCGGTGCAGGTAACCACCAGATCTGCAGCCGCCATCTCGGCCGCGAGGTCGGCGATCTCAGCGGCCCGGCCGCCGACCGAGTCCGCCAGCCGCTCCGCCCGCCGCGTGGTGCGGCTCACGACCACCACACCGGCTGCCCCCGCCCTTTTCACGCTGGCGACAGCCAGGCTGCTCATTGCGCCGGCGCCAACCACCAGGACGTGCTTCCCGGCCAGCGCGGCTGGCCCGCCCGCCAGATGCCCCGCTGGCTGCGGCCGGGTACCGCGCGAGCCGCCGTCCGGCCGGGCCGCTGCTTGCTGGTCGAGATGTCTCGCCGCGGCGTGCAAGCCGACGCTGACCAGGCTCGCGCCTGCCGCGCCGATGGGGGTCTCGGACTGCGCACGCTTGCCGGTGCGCAGCGCCAGCGACCCGAGGTCAAAGAGCGCGCGGCCGAGCGTCCCGTGCTCCCTGGCCAGTCGCAGCGCCTGGCGAAGCTGACCGAGAATCTGGCTCTCGCCGACCACCATGGAGTCCAGCCCGCAGGCCACGGCCAGCAGATGCTGGACGGCGCGGTCTTCGTAATGCACGTACAGGCACGGGGTCAGATCGGCCGGGGGCACGTTCGAGTGCCGGGACAGCAGCTCGCGGATGCCGGCGACAGCGCCGTGGAACTTGTCGACCTCTGCGTAGATCTCGACCCGGTTGCAGGTGCTGAGTACCAGCGCACCGGCGACGTCATCGGCTCTGGAAACGTCGTGCAGGAGCTTGTGGAGCGCGTCACCGGTCAGCGCGACCCGCTCAAGCGTCGCCAGCGGCGCGCCCTTATGGCTGAGTCCGACGACCAGAACGCTCATGTGCCTACCGCCTGCGCCCCTGCCTCATAATCGTCAGCCGCGCCGTAGCCAGCTGAACTGTACTGCGGACCGGTAGCCGCCAGACCGGCGGTCGCATCCAGCCGCGCGGTCTTGCCCGCCTCGGCCGTGACATCCACGCCCAAGCCATCCCCCCGCGCGCTGCCTCCCCCTGGCAGCGCGTCGACCTGTCGACCGTCCCGCCCGTCTTCGCCGGGCGGGAGCACCGCTCCGCGCCGCTGCGCATGGAAGGCGAGGATCTGCAATTCAATCGACAGGTCGACCTTACGCACATCGACGCCAGAAGGCACGTTGAGCACGACCGGTGCGAAGTTCAGGATGCTTGTGACCCCGGCCGCGACCAGCCGATCACAGACATTCTGGGCGACTGTGGCAGGCGTCGCGATCACCCCGATAGCGACGTCAAGCCGGTGGATGACGTCTTCCATGTCGGCAGCGCTGCGCACCGTGTGCCGGGCGATGACCGTGCCAACGACAGCGGGATCGCTATCGACCAGCGCCGCGATGCGGAACCCGCGAGAGGCGAAGCCGCCGTAGTTGGCGAGCGCACGGCCCAGATTGCCAGCTCCGACGATGAGCACTGGCCAGTCCTGGGTCAGGCCAAGCTCACGGGAGACCTGGTAGATCAGGTAATCGACGTCGTAGCCGACGCCGCGGGTGCCGTACGAGCCCAGATGCGACAGGTCCTTGCGCAGCTTGGCCGAGTTGACCCCGGCCGCCACCGCGAGTTCCTCGCTGGAGACGGTTGCTACGCCGTGATCGGCCAGCGCGTACAGCGCTCGCAGGTAGACGGGCAGTCGCGCCACGGTTGCGTCCGGAATGCCGTGGCTGGTGCCGACGACCTGGGCGGCGCCAGCCGAACCGCCGCGGGCAGCGGCACTGCGGACGGCGGGGCCGCTGGCAGCGCCACGGCGGGCAGAGGCTGCGCGGCCGGCCGTAGCAGGACGGCGGGACATGCGCCTGCACTCCTGGGGACTCGATAGGCCGGTGCGCGCGAGGGGGGGTGCTCGCGCGCAGTCTCGTCTCACCGTACGCCCTTGTGAACGTTTGCACAAAGTCGGCCTGGCAGCCGGCGGCCGACTCGGCGGCGGACCGCCGCCGGTACCGCGGCGGCCGCGGGCACAGCCCACGACCTGGCTGGTTGTTGCGGGACCGAGGTAGCACCGGGCCGTGCGGGAGGTGGGACTGGCTAACTCAGCAGAGCCGCCCTGAGGCGTACCTCACTCACGCGCCAGAAATCGTGCTGTACGCCGTCGATCAGCGTGACCGGGATCAGCTCCGAGTACAGCCTCAAGTCGTCCGGGGACGCCGTGATGTCACGCTCCTCCCAGCCGACGCCAAGATCCGCAGCGACCCTCGCCACGACCGCCCGGGCGTCCGCACACAGGTGACACCCAGGCCGAGTGAGCAGGGTGATCCGTGGCGGGCCTGGAGTCATCTGTACTCCCGCGCGCTCCCACCTGCCTGCGGCGAGCTCTTCCCGTAGTCACGCAGGTAGTCGGGCCGCTCGAACCCGGACGTGTCGTAGCCGGGCTCAGGGAACAGCTCGGTCACCGACGGGAACGGCGAGACCTTGGCCTGCTGCAGCCCGAGCTCGACCACGTTCGTCGCGAGCACGCACGGCCGACGGTCGAGCTCGAACTGGTAGATGTATGGCTGCTCGAGGTGCTTCTGGTAGGCCGCCTTGGAGCGGTAGACCTGATAGAGGATGCGCTGCGTCGGCGCTGAGGGGACGGCGTGCGCGATGAAGACCAGCGTGTCTGGCTCACGTCTCCGGACGAGCCCGACGACGCGCTCGGTCAGCTGGTCGAACGTATCGACCTGGCCTTCTGCCAGCGTGTAGATCGTGATCTGGCCGAACAGCTCCGCCCTGCGCCGGTCAGCAACGTCGTCATCGTCGCCCCGCCCCGGTCTCGACTGCCAGCCGCCACCGGGGTACCCGTCATCACGGCCGGTCCGCCCAGGCTCGCCAGCGGCGAAGTCGCCCGGAAGGAAGTCACCCGTTGCGAATTCCGCGTAGCCGGCCACAGACTCGTCGTCCTCCGGCCAGCCATCGCGATACCGTCCAGCTGACTCCGGGCTGAGGGGGTCTGGCCGATAGAGCCCGCCGCCTCGATACACGCCTCCGTCGGGCGGCGAGTCGAAATACCGGGCGTCACCGTAGGCATTGTCGCGGCCGGAGCGATCGGTGTGGCCGTACTGGTCCGGTTGGCCATACCCGTCCGCATCGTGGTAACCGTTGGCGCCGGGGTGCCGATCGCGGTATCCGTCGGCTCCGCCGTAGTCGTCGCGATATCCGTCAGCCCGGCCGCGGCTGACGGTGCGAGCGCGATCCTCATAGCCGTCGTCAGCCTTGCCATGCAGGGCCGCGAGCGATACCCGTCCGGTCCGCAGCCCGGCTAGCCAGGCCAGGCCGGCCGCGAGCAGGCACGCCACGCTGAACACCGAGCCCAGTGGCAGGTGCACGTGCTCGTGCTGAATAACAAGCTGCGCCAGGCCCGGATAGGCCAGGCCGAGCGCGGCCGCGCCACCGAGCAGCTGACCGAACACGACGTCGTGCCAGCCCGGCTGACTCGATCGCGCGAGCACGGTCGCCACGGCGATGACAGCGACGAGGGCGGTAACCGGCCCGATGGCGAACGTCAGCACGTAGTTCGGCGGCGCCTGGTAGAACGTGAACGGTGGCGGCCAGGCCTTGCTGAACTTCGCCGTGGTCAGCTGGTCCAGGGCCAGCACCACGAGGGCGACGATTCCCAGCGCGGGAATGTACAGCCGGGCGCAGAACCTGACTGCTGTGCTCTTCGCCGCCACCTCAGACACCGCCAGGGCGAACGCGAGCGGCGCGATCACCTGGCCGCCGAGCTCCATCGCGCGGAACATGGCCGGGTCGAAGCCGGAGAGGTAGCCCATGGCCTGTGCGCCCAGGCTTACCAGCAAGCCGAGCAGGCCGACCGAGAAGGCGATGAGGTCGCCGCGCGGCGCGCGAAGGCAGCGCGCGAGCAACACACCGCTGCCGACGGCAGCAATGACGGCGCCGATCACAGATACGAGAGAGTGCATCGCTGTCTATGGTGCCTGACTCAGGCCCGTGCTGTGGCCAACGCGGCAACCCTGGCACCGAACGAGCCCTCCGGCCGGACGCCCCGTTGGGTCGGCGACGCGCCAGCGCCAGACTCATGGCGGTGCGGTGGCGGCCGCATGGCCGTCAGATGACGCTACCGCGCCGCGCCTGGATACGGTGCAAGCCGCCGGTAGGCTCGAAGGCATGAGCGGGGAGTCCGACCTCGACAGCAGGTCCGGCGGCGACCGAGTTGGCGTGCTCACGAGGCTGGGAAGGCTCGGCCGGCACCCCGATGCCGACTCGTGCGAGACGTCGGCCGAGCCCGCGGACCCGCACCCTGGCCCGCCAGAGCCTGACCCGGACGCGGCTGCCTTCTTCGACGTCGACAACACCCTGATGCGTGGTGCGTCGATCTATCACTTTGCCAAGGGCCTGGCGGTCCACCGGATGTTCAGCCCGGCAGACCTGGCCAGGATCACCTGGAGCCAGGTTATGTTCCGGCTGCGTGGCGCCGAGAACGCCGACCACATCGACGCCGCCAGGGAAGCTGCGCTGGCGTTCGTGGCCGGCTACCAGGTCGCCGACATCGTGGCGCTAGGCGAGCAGATCTACGACGAGAGCATGGCCGACCGGATCTGGGCCGGCACCCGGGCGCTTACTCAGCGCCACCTCGAGGCCGGCGAGCGGGTCTGGCTCGTTACGGCCACGCCGGTCGAGCTGGCCGCCATCCTTGCCCGGCGTCTCGGCCTCACCGGAGCCCTCGGCACCCAGGCTGAGGCCGTCGACGGCGTATACACCGGGCACCTGGTCGGGGGGCTGCTGCACGGTCAGGCAAAGGCAACAGCGATCTCCGCTCTCGCCAGCCGGGAAGGCCTGGATCTGTCCCGGTGCAGCGCCTACAGCGACTCGGTCAACGATCTGCCGATGCTTGAGCTGGTCGGTCATCCGAATGTCGTCAATCCGGACGCCGACCTGCTCCGCGCCGCACGCAGCCGGAACTGGCCGGTGTATGACTTCCGATCCGGCCGCCGCGCCACTCTCATCGCGCTGCCGGTAGCGGCCGGCGCCAGCGCCGTCGCTGGCGGCATGGCGGCCGGAATCGCCTGGCGACGGCGGCGGGCGGGCGCCTAAGCCGGCGCTGGCCAGCGGCGCTCCGGCGGTAGCGCTGACGTCGCGGCGGGCCGGACCGGGCTGGGCTGGCAACGGCGCGCTAGCCGAATGCCGGGCCGCGCTCGACCAGAAGCTCGTCGATCTTGGCCTGAATGGTGTCGCGAACCTGATCAGCCAGATCCGCGATCAGGTCGTCGGCCGGGCCGGCATCCGACCCGGTGGCCTCGCTGGCCGGGGTCAGCCCCGCGGTCGGGACCGGCTCGCAGAACTCAATGATCCAATTCGACGGCAGCGGAATCGCTCCAAGCGGGCCGAGCCAGGGGAACAGGGGAGTCACCGGGAAGTACGGCAGCCTGAGCGCCTGAGCCAGCGCCGCCGAGTTCCCGATCATCGGGTAGATCTCTTCGGCACCGACGATGGCACAGGGAACGATCGGCACCCTGGCACGCAGCGCGGTGCGAGCGAACCCGCCACGGCCGAATCGCTGCAGCCGGTACCGCTCACTGAACGGCTTGCCGAGGCCCTTAAAGCCCTCCGGGAACACGCCGACCAGTTCGCCCGCCGCCAGCAGCCGGTCGGCCAGTTCCGGGTCGGCTCTGGTGTGACCGCTGCGGCGCGCGAGCCAGGCCAGCCCGGGTACGGCGTACACCAGGTCGGCCCCCAGCAGGCGGACGTTGCGGCGGGCCGGGTGCTCGGCAAAGATGCCGGCCTGGAGCATCACAGCGTCCAGCGGTAGCGCGCCTGAGTGATTGGCGACGATCAGCGCCGGGCCGGCCGCCGGCACGCTGGCCAGCCCGCGCATCTGCACCCGGAACCAGTTCCGGTACAGCGCCAGGGCGGTCGGCATCAACACGGCGGAGTTCAGGTCGGGATCGAATCCGAACTCGTCAACCTCGTAGCCGCCGGCGACGCGGCGCCAGGCGAAGTCAGCCAGCTCGGCCAGCCGGTGCTGCCAGGGCGGTGCAGGCAGTACCAACCCTCGGGGAGGACCCTTCGTACCTTCGCTTGGACTTGGCCGCGACTCAGCCATGGCGGGCCAGCCACGATTCCCCCGTCATGATCGCCTGGCCAGCCCGTCGGCAGGCTACTTCTTGTTTCGGCGCTGAACGCGTGTCTTGCGCAGCAGCTTGCGGTGCTTCTTCTTGGCCATCCGCTTGCGCCGCTTCTTGATGACAGAACCCACGTGACCACCCTCAATTAATGTCCTGGCTGACGGGCATGCCCACGCACATGCTCGCCACGTCGGGCGGCCGGGCACATGCCAACGCCACAGCGTACCTCCGGTTGGGCGCATTGCCCGGCGTCGCCCGGCATCTCACCCGGGTGCGCGCTAGCTGGAAACCCGGCTAGGCCGGCCCGGTGCCCAATCCGGCGGCCGCAGTGCGCTCAGCGCGTTACCCGCACCGCGCCCTCGCGAACGCTTACTCCGTCCCTACGTACGCTTCCCGCAGGTAGCCGGTAACCGCCTGCTCAGGCACCCGGAACGAGCGCCCGACCCGGATGGCTTCGAGCTCACCTGAGTGAACGAGTCGGTAGACAGTCATCTTGGAAACACGCATGATCGCGGCCACCTCGGCCACGGTCAGAAACCTGACGTCGCTGAGCGGAGTAGCGTCTGCTGCCATTGGATAGCCCTCTTCCGACCGAACTGCTACGCCTCTCGAGACTTGGCGCATCAGTCACGCCCGTCTCCAGCGTAAGTCCTGTATGGGAAAGGGCAAGCCCGGCCGAGCCAGGCAATTCGGCTGCTCTTCAGCAAATCTTGGCCACTCGGCCACAGCAGCTATATCGTCGCAGGTCAGAACCTTGGCACCGACGGTACCAGCTGACATCACCGGCCAATCGAGTGTCATTGCGACCAGCCAGGCACACCAATCCCGCGGGCAATCCGGGAACTCGCCCGCCGCCGAGACGGTAGTGCCACCCGGCGGCGGGTAGATCCGGGCCAGCCGGAGCTAGCCGGAGCCGAGCTCGCGGCCGCGATCTCGGGCCGCCTCAATGGCCGACAAGATGGCGGCGCGCACGCCATGGCGCTCCAGCTCCCTGATGGCGTTGATCGTGGTACCGCCGGGCGACGTGACCGCCTCGCGCAGCAGAACCGGATGCTCGCCCGAGTCCTTGAGCATGGTGGCGGCGCCATACACGGCCTGCTTCACCATTTCGAGCGCGTCCTGCCGCGGCATGCCGAGCAGAATGCCCGCGTCGACCATGGCCTCGACCAGGAAGTACACGTACGCCGGCCCGCTGCCCGACAGTGCGGTCGCGGCGTCCTGCTGTGACTCAGGTATCCGCAGCACCTTCCCGACCGGCCGCAGCAGCTCCTCCGCCCTGCGCAGGTGCTCCTCCGTCGCGTGCGGTCCGGCGGATATCACGCTCATCGCCTCGTCGACCAGGACAGGCGTGTTGGACATCACCCGGACCACCGGCACGTCACCGGTGAGCCCGCGACCGATGAAGGCGGTGGTGATCCCAGCCGCCACGGAGATCACCAGCTTGGCCGGCGTCACGACCGCGGCGATCTCGTCGAGCAGCCCGCCCATGTCTTGCGGCTTGACGGCGATCACCAGGGTCTGCGCGCGCTCGGCCGCATCCGCCG
>Ga0187805_10000181_pt1 | contig 19175 bp, 16 predicted proteins | sample NC_wetland_sal_i_6_FD_132965 | JGI IMG/M metagenome (GOLD analysis project Ga0187805, IMG submission 132965) | Wetland sediment microbial communities from Neuse River Estuary, North Carolina, USA - Control_5 | ecosystem: Environmental > Aquatic > Freshwater > Wetlands > Sediment | place: USA...
GAGCGCACCTTCGCGCGCGCCTGCCGCTTCCATAACGGCAGACAGCATCAGGCGTGAAGTTTCCGAGAACTCGCGCTCGGCCGTCAGCGCGGGCCCGAGCTCGGAAAGCGCTTCGACTGTGTGCAACAGCCGCCGTAAATTGTTTGTCTGAATCGCCACGAACGAAGTGGGAGCCAGATCGCAGAGCACTTTGAGCGTAACACGCGATAAATGTCTGTGCGAGGGTGGCTTGTTGGTTAGTTTGATGCGGTATTGACGATGCTGAAACCAAGGTGACACAGATTGTTCTACCACGAAGGTGGAAGAACCACTTGAGGTACTACTGCTCCTTGAAGCGCTGCTAGAAGTGCTCCCGCAGTTCGGCGAAGCGGCCGACGATGAGCAGCTTCTGGTCGGGCGGAGCAGGATTCACTTCCTCATGCTCGAGAATCCAGGTGTCGCCGTGCGGGATGAAAACCGCGTGCAGCCCGGCAGATAGGGCGGGATTGATGTCAGACTTCGGACTGTTACCGATCATCCAGGTGGAATGCGGATCTAGCGAATAGTTCTCTACGATGTGTCTGTAGGTGGCCGCATTTTTTTCGGCGACGATCTCGGTCGCGGCAAAATGCTGCTTGATCATGGACCGCTCGATCTTTCCCGCCTGCTCGGGAATGGCTCCCTTGGTCACCAGAATCAGACGATGGCGATTGGACAGGTATACGAGCGTTTGCGGAACCTCGGGCAAGAATTCAATCGGATGATTTTCAATCGCCAAAGCAAAGCTGCGGACCTGCTCGTGCAGTTCCGGCGTAACCGGCCGCGTGCTCAAGCGCTCGAAGGTATCGACCAAAGCGTGCGAAAAGCTGTGCAAGCCATAGCCGTGCTTCACGATGCATTCGCGCTCGACGTCGTTGAGTACCTCGCGAACCTGCTCCGCGGAGAACTCGTGATGGTTCAAGAAAGAGATGAAGCGGGCGATGGCGCGCTCGAAGTAGACGTTGTTCTCCCACAGCGTGTCGTCGGCGTCGATGAGGAGGGTTTGGGACAAGCTTCTAGCTCCTAGCTGCTAGCCAAGCCGCTTTGAACATCACGACTCAGAGTGGGCTACTTCAGGGTTGAACGGGTGCCTCGCGCCACTGGCTAGAAGCCAGGAGCTAATAGCTAGAAGCTTCTCTATACCCAATCCACGTGCGCTTCGGGACCGATGATGCCTGCTTTGTGTCCCATGTCGAGCAGGCGGCGGACGGCTTCGCGACCGTCGGGGCCGTAGTCGAGGGTGCGGTCATTCACGTACATGCCGACAAACTTGTCGGCCGAGGCCGTATCGAGATCGCGGGCGAATTGCATGGCGTAGGCCAGTGCCTCCTCGCGATGATCGAGAGCGTACTGGATGCTTTCCTTCAAGGCCGCCGTCACGGCTGGCATGAGCACTGGTCCGAGAGCGCGGCGAATCGCGTTGCCTCCGAGCGGGAGCGGCAGGCCGGTGACCTTGTGCCACCATTTGCCGAGATCGACGACGCGATGCAGGCCCGACTTCTCGTAGGTCAACTGTCCCTCGTGGATGATGAGTCCGGCTTCGTATTTGCCTTCGAGCACTTGCGGGATGATCTGATCGAAGGGAACAACTTCGGTCTCAATCCCCGGAGCGAAGAGCTGTAGAGCCAGATAGGCGGTCGTCAGAGTACCGGGAACCGCGATCCGCTTCGATTTAATCTCGGTTGCGGAGAATGGACGCGGCGAAACGATCATGGGGCCATAGGCCTCGCCGACACTGCCGCCGCAGGCCATCAGCGCGTATTTATCCTGAACATAGGGATAAGCGTGAAACGAAATCGCGGTGACGTCATAAACGCCTTCTCGGGCCTTCTGGTTTAGCGTTTCGATATCGCACAGGGTGTGGGTGAAGCGCAGGCCAGGCGTGCGGACCTTGTGGGTGGCCAGTCCGTAGAACATGAAGGCGTCGTCGGAATCAGGGCTATGGGCGACGCTGATTTCGCGGACTTGGGTGCTTCCGGGATTTTTTGTTTCCTGCTCGGTGACAGGCATCATGAAATGAACTCCAACAGCTAAGAAAAATTTAAGAAAAATTACAGTTGAACATCAACTGCGACGCCAGCGGACTGCGATGGCGGCAGCAAACATCACTTTGATCACTTCGGCGGCAAGGAACCAGTAAAGTCCGAAGTAGGCCGCCTTGGCCAGCGAATGCGTGAAAACATAGAGCCAAGTCAGGCCGCCAGCGAACAGTAGGATTTCTGCCATAAGGCCCGCGACGGCCGCGCGGACGAATGTCTTTGCGCCGCGCTCGAAGATGTATCCGGCCAGGAAAGCGACGAACGGGTACACCATTAAAAATCCGCCGGTGGGGCCGAGCAGTTGCGCCATTCCACCCAGACCGGTTGGATTAAACACTGGAAGTCCAAACGCGCCCTCGGCCAGATAAAGAGCCAGCGCCGCGAAGCCGCGCCGGCTTCCGAGAAGAAGTCCAACCAGCAGTACGCCGAGATTCTGCACCGTGAGCGGAACCGGGGTGAGCGGCAAAAGCGGGATCGTAATACGCGCGCAGAGCGCAACAAACAGGCTCGCACCAACAACCAGCGCCACCTGCCGCGAGGCTTCGAGCAGCCGCTCCTGCGGAGTGTTCAGAGTCTGAGTTGCAATCTTTGCCATAAGCAAAATCTCCCGATCGCGACGACATTTCCGAACCACAGTTCTTACTCGCCGCTCGCCTTACGCTCCCCGACTTCGTCATGGGAAGCGTGCGCCTTCTGCAGATGTCTTCGCAAGTGCATGAACAGAGCGATGGCCACGCACACTACCACCAGCGTGCTCACGCCCAGGATCAGGAACCACCAGATCATCCGCACAGCCAATTAGGATAACAGCTTCTTGCGGCTAGCTCCTAGCGGCGGCCTCGCCGGGTAGTGTCTTAACAGCGTTAAGACAGTACCCCTCGCCGGGTAGTGGGTCAGTTTCATCTCCACAGGTGAAATTTCCGAAAGGCGTCCTCCCGAACTCCCGCGTTTTCACCAGCGGGACGAGGGATCTCCCGGGGCATACAGTCCACGAAGTTCAAACTGATCCCACTAACGCTGGGACTCGTGCACACGCGAGATCCTTCGCTCCGGTTGAAAAGCGCCTGCGCTCAGGATGACGCCCATTTCAAATTGATTTGCAGCTCGCGACAGCCGGAAGCTAAGCGCTCTTGCGTTTCTCGCGCAGGACTTCGACGCGCTTCATCATGAACTCCAAACGCTTCTTGCCCCACTTGGTGCGCGTAACCGCCTTTTCTAGATTGAGGAAGGCCTCGGGATCGTTTAGTTTCTGGCGCAGTTCTTTCACGAAAGGATGAATTTTGGCGTAGATCACGAACAGTTCGCCGCTGAAGGCGGGCTGCAGAAATAGTTCTTCGTTCAAAACGCCGGCCAGTACAAACGAGGTCACGATGCCCCAGTAGCCGCCCACCTGACGCAGCCAGGCGTTCTCCTGTGTGCCCATCGCCCAGGCGACTTTGAGGAAGTCGTCGGCATTTTCGGGGAAAAATTCGCCGCCCACCCAGGAGCGGGCTTTGCGCATTTCCGCTTCGCGGCGCAGATCGTAGAGTTCGAGAATGAGGTGAGCATCGGCAGTGGTTGGCTTCTTGGCCATGGATTTCCTCCTAGGAATGCTGCAGGTCGTTAGACGCGGGAGAAGTCTACAAGAAACAAAAACTCTTTTAATCGATGGCGATCAAAATCCCCACCCTGATGCCTAAAGCGCGGCAAGGGTGGGGCACCCATTCGAATGATCAGCTGCTGGCCGCCTGCGCGCCTGCCGAGGGAGGCTCGGGCGGCGGCGCGGGCCGTTCGTAGTCGCACTCCTTGTTGGGACAGGCGATGACCGGGCCGGCTTTCAAATTCTTCTCTACCAGGTACCCGCTGCCGCAACTCGGACACTTCTCGGCAATGGGCTTATTGGCCGAAGTAAATTTACATTTCGGATAATTTCCGCAACCATAGAAGGTGTTGCCTTTGCGCGCGCGCTTTTCGACCAGGTCTCCGTCTTTGCACTCCGGACATTTCACGCCGATGTAATTCTGCTTCACGTACTTGCACTCGGGATATCCGCTGCAAGTGGTGAACTCGCCGTAGCGTCCGTGGCGGATCATCATGTTGCGCCCGCACTTCGGGCAGAGCTCGTCGAGCGGAATGTCGGGAACTTTCTTGCCTTGATCGAGACGCCGCGTGGTCTTGCAATCGGGATACCCGGTGCAGGCCATGAACTGGCCAAAGCGTCCACGCTTGAGCACCATGACGCGGCCGCAATTCTCGCAATATTCTTCCTGCGTCGTTCCCTGCACATCGGCTGAATCGAGATCGGGCAGGTTGATCGGATTTTCTTTTGTAAATGTGCAGGTGTTCGGATCGTCTTTATCGTAGGTGCTGCAGGCATAGAACGAGCCGTGCTTGCCCCACTTGATCACCAGCGGCGCGCCACACTTTTCGCACTTCTCGTCGGTGGGCTTCTCCATCCGCTTGATGTTTTCCATGTGCTTGGCCGCGTACTTCAAGTCTTTCTGGAATTTCTTGTAGAACTCGGCCATGGCGTCTTGCCACTTCTCTTTGCCTTCTTCAATTTCGTCGAGTTCTTCCTCCAGACGCGCCGTGTATTGCAGATCGAAAATATCCTGGAAGTTTTCTACTAGCAGGTCGGTGACAACCAGACCGATTTCGGTGGGAACGAATTTTCCACCGAGCTTCTGCACGTATTGCCGCTCCTGAATTGTGGTAAGAATGGCCGCGTACGTGGACGGGCGGCCGATGCCACGCTCTTCGAGTTCTTTCACCAGCGACGCTTCGTTGAAGCGCGGAGGCGGTTCGGTGAAATGCTGCTCCGGCTTCAGTTCCTTGAGCGTGAGCTTCTGTCCGGCCTCTAGCGCGGGCAGCTTGTGTTTCAATTCCTCGTCTTCTTCGTCCTTGCCTTCCTTCGATTCTTCGTAAACCTTGAGGAAGCCGTCGAACTTGAGTACCGAGCCGGTCACACGGAACCAGAACGAGTCGCCGGCGCTTTTTGCGTCGATGTCAACCGTGGTCTGATCAAACACGGCAGGATTGATCTGCGAAGCGACAAAGCGCTGCCAGATCAGCTTGTAGACCTTGTACTCATCTTCTTTCAGATATTGCTTGATCTGGTCAGGATGCCGCATCGCCGAAGTCGGACGAATGGCCTCGTGCGCTCCCTGCGCTTCCTTCTTCTCTTTAAATGTGTTTGGAGTTTCAGGCAAGTAGGTTGGACCGTATTCCTTGCCCACGTATTCGCGCACTTCTGTGATCGCTTCGGGCGCGACGCGGGTGGAATCGGTACGCATGTAGGTAATGAGGCCGACGGATCCTTCTTCGCCAAGTTCGACGCCTTCATAGAGGCGCTGCGCGATCATCATGGTGCGCTTCACGCTGAAGCGTAGCTTACGGGAAGAATCCTGCTGCAGTTTGCTGGTCGTAAACGGAGGCGCGGCGTTGCGGCGGCGCTCTTTTTTGTCGACCGAGCGGACAATCCAGTCGGCCTTTTCCAGCGCAGTGCGGATTTTTTCCGCATCCTCACCGTTGGTGACTTCAACTTTTTCTTCGCCCTTGCCTACGAAGCGGGCGTCGAACGCCGGGGGCTTGCTGGCGGCGAGATGGGCGTCGATCGTCCAGTATTCTTTTTTCTCGAACGCCTTGATTTCGCGTTCGCGCTCGACGATCAGGCGGAGAGCGACGGTCTGAACACGGCCGGCGGAGAGACCGCGGCGAACTTTGTCCCAGAGCAGGGGAGAGACCTGGTATCCCACCAGGCGGTCGAGAACGCGACGGGCCTGCTGTGCGTCGACCAAATTCTGATCGATCGCACGGGGATGCTCGAACGCAGCCTGTACGGCGCGTTTCGTGATTTCGTTGAAGGTCACGCGCTGAATGCGCGGCGGAGCTTCCGTCTCGCCCTTCTTCGCCTTTTTGGCTTTTTTCTTCTTTCCGCCGTTCTCCTCGAGCTCAAAGGCCAGATGCGCAGCGATGGCCTCGCCCTCGCGGTCCGGGTCAGGCGCGAGATAGATGGCGTCGGCCGAGGCGGCCAGCTTCTTCAGCTTGGCTACAACTTTTTCTTTCCCGGGAATGACGACGTAGTCCGTCTCGAAATCGTTGGTGATGTCCACACCAAGAGTGCTCTTGGGCAGATCTTTGACGTGCCCAAGCGAGGCTTCGACAGAAAAGCCCTTCCCCAGATATTTCTGGATGGTCTTCGCCTTGGCCGGCGATTCGACGATGACTAAACCTTTTGACAATGGAACCTCTGTTTTGTTGTGTACGTTTCCCGAAGCTAGCACGAATAGGCGGAAAGCAACAAGTTACGGGAAAGAAAGCTTCTAGCTGCTAGCTCCTAGCTTCTACCTAAAACCGGGCGCTCCAAGCACTGAACTAACGCCGTCAACATTCGTTGAACTTCCAAAATCCCTGCTTCCAAAATCTTGAACTCGTTCGGCGTCAGCAAGCCTAGGTCTCGCGCAAGGAGCAGGTTCGAGTTCGCTTGCGGATCCACGGGCAATCTGAACGAAACGCCTCATCTCCGGATCAGATCTTCTACCACATCCTTCAGCGATATTCGCGCCTATGGAAGCCGCTGATCGACGTATCTGACTAGTGAGCCCGTAAAGCTCGTCCTTGGGGAAAGCGCGCGTTTGTTGATACACGCTCAACGTCAGCGCGTGAGCTTTGGACCAGACTGTCAGCTTTTTGAAATCTTCCATTCATTCCCTCATCGCCTAGCTAGAAGCCAGCAGCTAGCAGCCTAGAAGCTTTTTACAAAATTCTTCCCTGGCATCTGCCGGATTTTGCCGTTCAGTTCCAGTTCGAACAATGCGGCGAAGATTTCCGAGGAGGACAATTCTGTTTCCAGCTTCTCGACCAGTTCGTCGATGTGCGTGGCTTCGTCGGCCTTGAGCAGGCTCAGGATCCGCTTTTCGTGAGGAGGAAGCCCTTCGTCCGGAAATAGAGATGCGGACGAGGAGCCTTGGGATTCAGGCGAGGCGGGTGGGGTCAATGCAAGTCGTACTTCTGCCGGGAGATCTTCCCAAACGTCTTCCCATGTCGCGACCAGCTTCGCGCCCTGTTTGATGAGAGTATTCGGCCCCCAAGAATTCTTGTTGGTGACGTTGCCGGGCACCGCAAAGACATCGCGATTCTGCTCGAGCGCAAGCCGCGCCGTGATGCGCGTGCCAGAATACTCGGCGGCTTCCACGACCAGCACGCCGACCGACATTCCGCTGAGGATGCGGTTGCGGATGGGAAAATTCTGGGGAGCGGCAAAGGTTCCTAGGGGAAATTCGGAAATCAAAGCGCCGCCGAGCGCGAGAATCTGCTCGGATAAACGGGAATTTTCTTTCGGGTAGATCACGTCGACCCCGGTGCCGAAAACGGCGACTGTCTTGCCTTTCGCCGCGATGGCGCCGCGATGGCTGGCCGTGTCGACGCCGCGGGCCATCCCACTAATAATGACCAGCCCTTGCGCGGCCAGATCAGAGGCCAGACGCTCGGCCATGCCGGAGCCGTAGGGCGTGGGATGGCGCGTTCCGACCATGGCAATGCCGGCCTTGATCAGGACTTCCGGGTTACCGCGTACATACAGCACGAGCGGGGGATCATAGATTTCTTTCAGCCGCGGGGGATAGAGAGGGTCGTCCATCGAGAGCACAGTCGCGCCGGCAGCCGCGGCGCGGGCAATTTCTTCGAGAGCCAGTTCGGCGGACTTGCCGGTGGCGAGCGACTGCGCGGACATAGCCCGGATGCCTGTACCCTCCAGTTCGGTAAGGCTGGCGCGAAACACGGCTTCCGCCGATCCAAAGTGCTCGACGAGTTTTCGAGACTTGGTCGGACCCAAGCCGGGGGTCAGCGAAAGAGCGAGCCATTCGACAAGATGGGTATTCGCGGACAGGACTGCGGCATTGGACACAGAGGACTCCGAGCGGACTGTACCGACGGCCGCAGAAGGGTGTCAAGGTCATCCGTCACAATGGTTTGTTAATATTGTGGAAAGTCCCGAAATTGAATAGATAAATGAGACGTTTGCGAATTTCCGCTATTTCTTACCTGAATACTGCTCCTTTGATGTGGGATTTCGAGCACGGGCGTGCTGTCCGCGACTTCGATATTTCTTACACGTTGCCCTCGGCCTGCGCCCGGGCGCTGGCTGAAGGCACGGCCGATATCGGGATCATTCCAGCGGCGGCGTACACGCAAATTCCTGGGCTGCAGATTTTGCCTGATGTTGCTATCGCTTCGCGGCGGGCGGTGCGTTCAATTTTGCTGGTGAGCCGGATCCCCATCGAGCAGGTGCGCACGGTTGCCCTCGACACGTCTTCGATGACTTCGGTCGCGTTGACCAAGGTGTTATTTGAGAAATGGCTTGGGGGCGGACGCACTTTCACGCCCATAGAGCCCAACCTCGAGCAGATGTTAGCCCAGTGCGACGCGGGGTTGTTGATCGGCGATCCAGCGTTGCAGGTAGATCGTTCGCGTTATCACACCCTCGATCTGGCCGAAGAATGGATTCGCTATACGGGCAAGCCGTTTGTGTTTGCCTTCTGGGCGGTGCGCGGAGAGGCACTTCGTGGCGCCGATCCAGCGCTGGATTTGGCAGTCGTATTTCGCGATTCGCGCGATCACGGACTGGAAAGGCAAAATCTAGACCAGATCGTGCGCGAATGGGCGCCGCGATTGGGGCTCAGCGAGAATGGTGTTCGCGAGTATTTGAGGGAGAACATTCATTATCAGCTGGACGCGGGCTGTCTCGAAGGGCTGCGGTTGTTCTATAAATACGCGGCGGAGATCGGGGTGCTGCCGGCAGCGCCGGAGCTGCAGTTCGCGGACTCGGCCCGAGAGACGGCACATAGAGGCTAAAGAGCCGTTCTTTCATGACGACGCCGACGGCATCTCCAGCACGGCCAGAACCGTCAACCACGAAGGATACGAAGTAACACGAAGGAAAATTGTTCGCGACTGGCCTTCGAGTAACTTCGTGTCCTTGGTGGTTGATGCTTTTGCGTTAAGCTGAGAGTGATTAATCTGTGAATCTCTTCCAGCCCATCCCGAATGCCGGTAATGCTGCGGATGCTTCCCGGCCGCTGGCCGACCGCATGCGTCCGCGGACGCTCGAGGAATATGCCGGGCAGGAACACCTGATTGGGCCAGGCAAGCCGCTGCGCGTTCAAATCGAGCGCGATGATTCGGGCTCGCTGATTTTCTGGGGACCTCCGGGAACGGGCAAAACCACGCTCGCGAAGATTATTGCCAACATGACCAAGGCGGATTTCATCGAGTTCTCCGCCGTTCTGGCCGGGATCAAAGAGATCAAGCAAGTCATGGCCGACGCCGAACGGGCGCGGCAATACGGCACTCGGACCATTGTTTTCATCGACGAGATTCACCGCTTCAACAAGGCCCAGCAGGATGCGTTTCTGCCGCACGTGGAAAAGGGAAACATCCGTCTGATCGGCGCGACTACCGAGAATCCGTCGTTCGAAATCAATTCAGCACTGCTCTCGCGGTGCCGCGTGTACGTGCTGCAGCCGCTGACGGAAAAGCAGATTGTGCAATTGCTGAAGCGCGCGTTCGAGGATCGAGAACGCGGGCTCGGCGAAATGAATCTGACCGCTTCCGATGACGTACTCAAGACTATCGCCAGCTACACCAGCGGCGACGCGCGCAGCGCCTACAACGTGCTGGAGGTCGCGGCCGGGCTGGCCCAGAAGAATTCATCGGGCGCGCGTGAAATTACCGACACGATCGTCCGCGACGCGTTGCAGAAGCGCATTCTGCTGTATGACAAGACGGGCGAAGAACATTACAACCTGATTTCGGCGCTGCACAAATCGGTACGCAACAGCGATCCGGACGCGGCGTTGTACTGGCTGGGGCGCATGCTCGAGGCGGGAGAAGATCCGCTCTACGTTGCGCGGCGAGTGGTGCGCATGGCTGTGGAAGACATTGGCCTCGCCGATCCGAATGCGCTGTCTTTGTGCATGGCCGCGCGCGATGCCGTGGATTTTATCGGCATGCCGGAAGGAAATCTGGCGCTGGCGCAGGCCGTGGTCTATTTGTCAGTGGCGCCGAAATCAAATGCGCTATACACGGCGTATGGCAACGTGCAGGCTGACGTGGAGCAAACGGCCGCGGAAGCTGTCCCGCTGCATTTGCGCAATGCCCCGACCAACCTGATGAAGGGCCTTGGCTACAGGCAGGGATACCAGTATGCCCACGACCTCGAATCCAAGGTCGCAGACATGCAGTGCCTCCCGGATAATCTGAGCGACCGCGTTTATTACCGTCCCACGAGTGAAGGAATCGAGAAACGGATCCGCGAGCGGATGGAGGAGATCAGACGGCAGCGGACCCGCGCCGCCGAGACCGACCTGAGACCACGAAAGAAAGAATCGTAAACGACCTACGCGGCATCTTTAAATCCATAAAAGTGAATAAGTAAGGGCGGTCCTATGGCTGCGATTCCAAACCTTCCCCGTATTGAGCCGTCTCCGCGGACTCTTCCCGCCGATCTGGCGGAGGACCTGCAGCGCGTGCAGAAGTCTGCCCAGAAGATCAATTCCATCCTCGATCTCGATCAGCTGATCGACAGCGTCGTGAGCGAGGTGAGGCATTCTTTCGGCTGCCTGGAAGCGGGTATTTATCTGCACGACGAAGAGCGCGGCGATATGGTGCTGGCTGGGGTTGACGGCTGCACCGAACGCGGCAAGGGCTACCGCCTGAAGATCGGCCACGAGGGTATGGTGGGCTATGTCGCTGCGACGGGGGAAACACGCTATGCGCCAGACGTACGCAAGGATCCGTACTACGTGGCCTGCGAGTTGTCGACGCGATCAGAAGTAGCCATTCCGCTGCGGGTGGGCGAACGCCTGGTGGGCGTGTTCACGGCATCGCATCCTGAGGTGGACGGATTCTCACGCCAGCAATTGCGGATGTTGCAGGCCTTGTGCGATCACGCAGCGGTGGCGATTCACAATGCGCGGCGCTTGCAGTCGGAGCGTGCCGAGCGGGCTGCGCTGGATCGCGAGGCCGAAGAGGCTCGCAGCATTCAACAGGCGCTGTTGCCTAAAAGTTCGCCATACATTCCCGGCTTCGTGGTTTCAGGACGCAGCGTCCCGGCGCGCGCGGTGGGCGGCGACTGGTACGACTTCATTCCATTCGAAGACGGACGCTGGGGAATTGTTCTGGCCGATGTTTCGGGCAAAGGAACGGCGGCTGCTCTGCTGATGTCGGCAACGCGCGGCATGCTGCGCTCGCTGGCCGAGGCATGCTGCAGCCCGGGCGAAGTGCTGACGAAGCTGAATCAATTGTTGCTGAGCGATTTTCCGGCGGGAAAGTTCGTCACCATGGTCTATGCGGTGCTGGATCCCAAAAAGCGCATGGTTACGTTTGCCAATGCCGGCCACTTGCTGCCTCTGTTTATTGACGATGAGGGCGAACACTTTCTCGACGTGGAGCGCGGACTACCGCTCGGACTGGCGAGTGGAGATTATTCGGAAACACATGTTTCGTTGTCTCCGGGATCGCGGCTGATTTTCTACAGCGATGGCATCACCGAGGCGGAGAACTCGCAGACGGAGGAATTTGGCTTGTGCCGCCTGGTCGAACATGCGATTCGGCCGGAGGCTTCCGCGTTGAGCCTGGTGGATGAAGTCCAGTCGTTTTCGAATGGCTCTGGCGTGCGGGACGACGCTAGCGTGGTGTTTATCGGCGTAACTCCGTGATCACCGCATCCGCGCGCGGTGTTCCTTCAGGATGCAGCGGTCCATCACCACAAAGATTCCCGCCCTGCGGGCTTTTTCCGCGGCCTTCTCGTGAATCACGTCTTCTTGCATCCAGATCGCGGGCACTTTGAGTTGGATGGCCTGATCGACGATCTCTTCCACAAATTCCGAACGGCGAAAAATATCGACGATGTCGATTTTCTCCGGAACATCAAGCAGGCTCGCGTACGCCTTCTCGCCCAGGCATTCGTCGATCTTCGGATTCACCGGAATGATGCGATAGTCGTGACTCTGCAGGTAAGCCGAAACTCCATGGCTGGGGCGCAGCGGATCGCACGAGAGGCCGACGACGGCAATGGTTTTGGAGCGGCGGAGCACGTCGGCGATGGGATCGGGTGGCGGAAGTGAGGCCAAAACTCCCCCAGTTTATTTCTTATTGGCCGCGTCCAGTTTCTGTTTGTACATTTTCAGCGCGAGCTTGCGAATGGTCTCGGAAACTTCCTTGTTGGAGGAAAGATTCTTGAGATCCTGCGCCAGCAGGTTCTTCATCAATCCCAGGCCGAGATCGAGCGGAGTGCGCGGGTTCGCCACCAGGTTGCGCACAACGATGTAGTTTTTCATGAAGCGGCGCTTGAGCGGGATCTGGCGCAGTACGGCTTCCAGCACGTTTTTCTGGCTGGCAAATTTTTCCACTTCACCATCAGCCAGTTTCGGAGCCTCGAGCACGGCCAGCGCGACCACCTTGGTGCCGTCACGGATCAGGATCGAGCGCTCTTCCTTGTTGCCTTTCAGCGCCAGCTGGATGCGTCCCTTTACATCCAGAGAATTGATTTTCTGGAACGTGTTTTCCCGCTTGGGCGGACCTTTGGGCTGCTGGGGATGAGCGGCATGTGTGGGTGCGTGAGCCTCGGTCGGTGCAGCGGCCAGCGCTACAGGCGCGGGTGATCCTGCCTCTTCTTCGTGGAAGTATTCAGGGGTGAGCAAATCAAAAGTCCCACCAATCGCCTGAAATGGTTTGTCGCCTTCGGCGGCAATATCCTGAGCGTGCTGCTGGAAGTACGAGAACACCGTTTCATCGTCCACGCCGACGGTAGCCTCGGGATCTTCTTCGGCAACAGGAACAGGCTGAGCGGACACGGCCTCCGCAGGCTCTGCAGCATGGGCCACTTCGCCAGGCGCAGGGGCATGGGCCTCCGCGGCGCTATGCAGCACGGCAAGCTCCGCTTCGGCAGAAGTGGCGCTCGGGTGGTCCCCATAGCTCTCTGGCGCCGGGGTATGTGCAGTCGGCCCGGCCGCGTGCAACCAGCGTTTCAGCTCTTCCGATTCTTCTTTTTTTAAATATGGGCTGGCGTGGAGCGCTTCGAGAACGGAGTGCGTCGAACGGACGCGCTGGCTCTGGAGCATAATTTCCAGCGTCTCGCGGAGTGCCGATCCTGCGAGCTTCACCAGTTGCGCTTCGCGGACGGACGGATTTTCCAGCAACGCGGGCAGCAACTTTGGACGAACGTTGTCGGGCGAGATGAAATAATTCAGGACTTCCACCGGGGTCTGAGGGTCGCTGACAGCATCGAGGCAGGCTTTGTGGTCCCAGCCGGCCAGGGTCATGCGAGCGGTTTCGCCGAATACCTTGTTGTAGCGCGCGAGATAAACGAGGATCTCAATGTTCTCGGCGGCAGGAACCTGAAGCGCGCCGCGGGCAGCGAACTGCATCATGTTGGAAGGTAACTTCGAAGCGCGGATTTGGTCGATCATGCGCGCCATAGCTTCACACCTCGGAGGCAGAACCGGACTGTTGGCGGCCCGAAACCGCGTTGCCCTCGGCTAGAGACTCGAGCTCGCGTACGGCGAGTTCGAAGTCTCGGGTAATGCGATTCGGTTTGTGCCGTAGGAATTCGTCCCTCAACGTTCGATAGTACCAAAGAGTACCCTCGCGTCCACCGTTGAAACGGGACCACACAGATTCGCCGATCGCACGGTAATCGCTAAGGATGGAGCGAACGTTATTGAGCTTGTCGGCGGCCGACACCAAGTGCGTCTCGGCATCTTCTTTTTTCAGCCGCGCAATGTATTTCTGCTTGCGCTCGAGCCACGGCGGTTTCGGGTAAGTATTGGCATCGGTGCAACCATCGACAATCTTCTCCACCCGGGCGCCGAAGCGACGGCGGACTTCTTTCAGCATGGGCGCGCCGCCGCAATCTTCAACCACGTCGTGCAGCAGCGCGGCAATGGCAAGATCTTCGTCGCCTCCCGCCTCGAGCACCAGCGATGCCACTCCCATCAGATGGGCGATGTAGGGGATGGTCGAGGCTTTGCGCGTCTGCCCGGAATGTTTTTGGGCCGCGAATTCGAAAGCGCGAAGGAAGCGCGGGCCGAGTTTGGAATTCCTCTGTGCCCTCTGTGTCCCCTGTGGTGAGCGTTTTTTCCTGGAAACCGTCACTGCTTTTCTCCGCGGCGCGCCAGCAGATATGCACGAATGAACGGCTGCAGATCACCGTCGAGCACGCGATCGACATCACCGACTTCGGTCTTGGTGCGATGATCCTTGATCATGCGGTAGGGCTGCAGCACGTAAGAACGAATCTGCGATCCGAATTCGATATCGAGCTTGGAATCTTCGATCTTCTTCGTGGCGGCGCGCTTCTTCTCCATTTCATGTTCGTAGAGTTTGGATCGCAGCATGCTCATGGCGCGTTCTTTATTTTTGTGCTGTGAGCGTTCATTCTGGCAATTGGCGACCAGACCCGTGGCAATGTGCGTGATGCGCACCGCGGAATCTGTGGTGTTCACGTGCTGTCCGCCCTTGCCGCTGGAGCGGTAAGTATCGATGCGGATATCTTCCGGCTTGATGACGATGTCGATGCTGTCGTCAATTTCCGGTGAAACGAAAACGCTGGCGAAAGACGTGTGGCGGCGCTTGGCCTGATCGAACGGCGAGATGCGGACCAGACGGTGCACTCCGATCTCGCTCTGCAGAAGTCCGAAAGCATAGTCGCCGTTCACGGCGAAGGTGGCAGATTTTAATCCCGCTTCCTCGCCCGGCTGGTAATCGTAGAGGACGGTCTCAAAGCCCTGCCGCTCGGCCCATCTCAGGTACATGCGCAGAAGCATGTCGGCCCAGTCCTGGGACTCGGTGCCGCCGGCTCCGGGATGGATGGTGACGATGGCGCTGCGGGCGTCGTTTTCGCCAGAGAGCAACGTCTCGGTTTCGAGCTTGTCGATCAGGTCGCGCAGCGCGGCGATTTCCCGCTGCAAGTCGCTGTCGACATTCTCGCCTTCTTTGGCAAGATCAAAATAGGCAGAGATATCTTCGCCGCGGCGAGCCAGGTCGGCGTCGGTGGCGAGCACATGTTCGAGGCGCTTTTTTTCGCGCATCACCTGCTGGGAGCGCTGCGGATTCGACCACAGGTTCGGGTCGACGGCCTGCTTTTCGATTTCGGCTAGCTGCGGACGGAGCTTCTCCGCGTCAAAGATACTCCCGAAGTTCGCGGACCTTCTTGCTCAGCTTTTCGTATTCCTGCTCGATCTCTTGATTCATGAGGACGTTTGAACTTTCTCGCCGTATTTACCGGATAAAAGGCGCTGCAGCAGCGCTCCGATAGAAATTATCGCACAGGCGAGGGCGAACCAATCGCCGTGACGCGTGTAGAACGTGGTGACGGAAGTGAGGGCATAGGGCGCGACCAGCGTGGTTCGCTCCTTGCGCGGAACGCGAGCGGCAATGCGCCCCCAGGGATCAATCGCGGCGGTGACGCCAGTGTCGGTTGTGCTCAGAAGCCAGCGATTGTTCTCGATGGCGCGCATCCGGGTCTGGTTCAGATGCTGCGCGTAAGCGCCGCTGTCACCGTACCAGCCATCGTTAGAAATGTTCAGGAACACCTGCGCGCCGTCATTGGCGAACTGGCGCACTTCGCCTGGAAAAACGGATTCGTAGCAGATGAACACGCCGAGTTGCTTGCCTTCCGCGGTGAGGGGGCGGCGGGATGCACCGCGCTCAAACGCGCCCACTTCTTTGGTCAGGCCTCCGGCAAAAGAGAACAGGCTGGGAAAAGGAAGATACTCGCCGAACGGCACAAGATGAACTTTGTCATAGCGGGCGATCCACTTGCCGGTAGGGTTGATCAGCGCCGCGGAGTTGAAAACGGGAGCGTCCGCATTCGGCGTGGCGGCGTCGCTGCCGATCGAACCGGTGACGATCGGGACATCAAGCCGGCGCGCCAGATCGGAAAGAGTGCTGCGGAATCGTGGATCGCTGGTGAAGAATGGCGCGGGCGATTCGGGCCAGACGACCAGATCAATTTTTGTGGCAGCGTTGTTCTCTGCGGACTTTAGCGTGAGATTCGTCAGGTCGGTCAAGGTCTGCTGGAAATAGCTGGGCGTCCATTCAGCCGAGACAGGAATATTCTGCTGCACGAGCAGAGCGGAGTGATCGGCGTGGGCCGGTGGCGCTTCGACCAGCCTGCCAGCCTGCAGAACTGCAGCCGCTGCCAGCGCCGCGACCAGCATGGCCCCGCGCTTTTGCCGCGGAATGAGAAAAGCGGCTGCGAGCGCCACATTTACCAGCACGATCTCAAACGAAATTCCATAGACGCCTGTCCCTGTGGCGATGCGCGAGAGTGCGATGTTGTCGACTTGCGCGGTGCCCAGAAGATCCCAGGGAAATCCGGTAATGCGGGCACGGGCCAGTTCGACTGCGACCCACAGAAAGGGGGCGGTAATCAGGGCGCGGCGACAGTCGCGCGGGCCGGCGAGCAGGCTCACTAGCAGTCCGAAGAATCCGTGATAGAGGCCGAGATAGCAACAGAAGAGAAACAGAGCGAGCAGCGCCATGGGGGCGCTCAGGCCTCCATACTGGCGCATGGTATCGAAGATCCAGTAACACGTGCCCGCATACCACAGAATGCCGCAGACGTAGCCGAGAACAAACCCCTGAACGGGCTTCGCAGGAATTAACCGAACCGCGCCGGGAACCTCGAGCTCGCCCGCCGGACGCGCGCGCAGCAGGGCGACGAGCAGCGGCGCAAGCGCGAACCAGGAGAGAACGTACACCCCTGGCAGCGGGAAGATAAGTATCTGCAAGACTGCCGACAACAGTACGAAAAGCCAAGCGCTGGAGTGGATTTGGTGCACGGGAAAGGATAGCAAAAGGAAGCTGTCCGATCTCAGCTGCCAACTCTCAGTTTCCGGGAAGTCAGGCTCGATCGAACGAACTCCGCAATCTCAGGCGTGACGTAGGGGGGCGGGGTGATGCGGAAGATGGGGCGGCCTGCCACCGGCTTCAGAGAGACTGCCTGCCACGCCGGACTGCCCGGCGTTTCGTGGAGGATGACGGCATCGGCGCGATCGAGAAATTCGCGGGCGGAATTCTTGAAATCTGCCGTCTCCGGATGCAGCACCGTCAGATACAGATCCGGCCGCAGAAATTTCAGCACGCTGTTGGATTCGAGGATCACGTTGCGCGCGGCTTCTAGCCGTTTGCGTAGGGTGGGCATGGCTTCGGCGAGGCGGCCTTGTTCCGTTCTCACCCAGAAAACCTGTACCGCTCCAGCCAGCAGAAAACGCGAAGTATCCGATTCGCCGGAGCGATCGCGCTCTTCCGTGATCGCCCAGGAATGTTCGCCGGTCGCGCAGTCGCAGGCCTCGCCGTTGGCCGAGCAGATGCCGTGACCGTACTGGGTGATTTTCGCCGCCGTCCATTCGAATTCGGGCAACGCAGAGATCAGCCCCGCGACGACGCTGGTTTTGCCGACGCTCCGCGAATGCCCACCGATGACGATCAGAGCCACGGTCTAACCTTTCTTTGCGAATCGGGCCAGAGCCGCCAACTGCTTCAGATACTGCCGCAGCGGTTGCGCGGGAGTGCCCCAGAAGACAACGCCTTTCCCGCGCAAAACTTTGTTGGGTAGGACTCCGCCTTGGCCGCCGAGCATGACGCCTTCTCCGATGCGAGCGTGCTCGCCGATCCCGACCTGTCCGCCAAGCACCACGCCGTTCTCGACGGTAATGCTGCCGGAGAGCCCGGTCTGCGCGGCGATGACGACATCTTCCCCGATCTGGCAGTTGTGGCCGATGTGAACCAGGTTGTCGATCTTCGATCCCCGGCGGATTCTCGTTTCATCGAGCGCGCCGCGATCGATCGTCGTATTGGCTCCGATCTCCACATCGTCTTCGATGACTAAACGACCGACCTGGGGGAATCTTTCGTAGCGCCCGGTCTTGCGATCGCGCACATAACCGAAGCCGTCGCTCCCGAGCACAGCGCCGGCATGCGCGATGACGCGATCTCCGATGATCGTGCCGGGATAGATCGAGACATTGGGATAAATCTCGCAAGCGGCGCCGACTTTGACATCTGCCCCAATGGCGCACCCAGCACCGATGCTGCTTCCCGCGCCGATGTGTGTGCGTTCGCCGATCACCGCGTGCGCGTCCACCGAAACACCGGACCCGAGGCTGGCCGAAGGATGAATGACCGCCGTCGGATGTATGTTTCCCGCCTGGGCCCCAGGGTCCGAACCCTCCAGCAACATCCGCGAGGCGCGGGCAAACGCGAGCCTGGGATGATCGCTGATGAGCAGCGGCCTTCCGGCAGCAACGGATGCCGCGAATTCCGGGGCAATCACGGCGCCGGCTTCGGATCGCAGCCCGGCGGAAAGATATTTTTCGTCGTCGACGAAAACAATATCTTGCGATGACGCTGACTCGATGCTGGCGACGCCGCTCACCTCAACGTGACCGTCGCCCACAAGGCGGGCTCCCACAGCATTCGCGATCTGCTCCAGCGAGCGGTTCATGGCCTTCACTGTATAGCAGCAGGGCGAGCAGACGGAAGAGCGCACAACGAAAAGATACCAAGCGCGGCAAGCCCAAGCATCGCCTTCATCCTAACCGTCGCGCAAAACGTATTACGCTGGAGGCGTGCAGGTAGCGGCTCCCTGGCACATCACGAAAGTATTGGTATTGTTCGGATTCGAATTATTGCAGCTCGAATTCGAGCTTTTCAATGTCCAAGTCCCCACCACAACTCCGTTACTCAGAGTGCCGATGGTCGTAGTGGTTCCGTTCGATGTCCCCGTCAATGCGCCGTTGGGGGACGTCGTCAAAGTCAGTACATTGCCCGGAATAGAGAGCGAAGTAACGACGAAAGTGAAGCTGCCGGTGACTTGTCCGGCGTTGTTGGTATTCAGAGTGGCCGTTCCGGTAGTGGTCTGCGAGCTCAACCCTGTATCGAAACATGGCCCTGAATTGAAGAAGCCAAAGCCGGTGATATTGAGCAGTTCGTTGGAAACCGTCGTGTTTATGTTGTTTGTGATGTTGAACGAGGTCACAAAATTCAGGTCGCTGACGGGAGCGTTGTTGCTGAACAGCTGGGCCTCCCAGTTTCCGCTGGTATTCGTGGTGACGACGGTTTTGATGGGAGGATTCC
>Ga0187805_10000182_pt1 | contig 19113 bp, 17 predicted proteins | sample NC_wetland_sal_i_6_FD_132965 | JGI IMG/M metagenome (GOLD analysis project Ga0187805, IMG submission 132965) | Wetland sediment microbial communities from Neuse River Estuary, North Carolina, USA - Control_5 | ecosystem: Environmental > Aquatic > Freshwater > Wetlands > Sediment | place: USA...
AACACCGACACCGTGGTCGCCGGCAATATCGGCTCCAGCAAGCGCATGGATTTCACTATCATTGGCGATGGCGTGAACCTTGCCTCGCGGCTGGAATCGGCCTGTAAGCAATACGGAGCACGTATCCTGGTGAGCGAATTTACCATCCGCAAGCTGAACGGCACTTACCGCAAGCGCGAGATAGATCGCGTGGTGGTCAAGGGCAAGACCGAGCCGGTAGGCGTATATGAAATTCTCGCTTACCACACCCCGGAGACATTTCCCAATATCACCGAATTGCTGGGTCTGTTCAAGGATGGTCTTACCGCCTACCGCAGCCGCCGCTGGGATTCCGCCACCAAGCTGTTCCAGGAATGCGCGGCGCTCAACCCCAACGATCAGCCGAGCAAGTTATACCTGGAACGCGCGCAGCATCTCAAGCAAACACCACCGCCGGAGGATTGGGATGGGGTGTGGGTGATGGACTCAAAATAGCGGCAATCCACTACTGGACCGAACGGATGGAACATCATCCTGCGTCATGATGTAGTCACATCAAGAGCAGCGGCAATGGGCGAGCCCTCTCCCGGCAGGGAGAGGGTTTGCAGTGAGCTGACTTCTTTATCGCCCCTTGTCCAGCGAAATTGGCCCGCTGCCGTGGACAATGACATAAAGCAGCCCGCCCATCATGGAGATGTTCTTCATGAAATGGATCATTGTGTTTTGGACCTGATCCGCGGGCACTGCCCAGAAGTTATGGAAAATCAGCGCGGCCAATCCAGTGAACACAAACAGCGCGGCGGCAGCCCAGCGCGCCTTCCAGCCGGCCACCAGCAGCAACCCTCCGCCGAGTTCGACGATGATCGCTCCGACTGCGGCGAGCTGCGGCATCGGCAACGACTTGCTGGCGATGTAGCCGACCGTACCTTCAAAGCCGGTTATCTTTCCGTATCCGGCGAAGATAAATATGAAAGCGATCAATATGCGCCCTAACAGGGGGCCAAAACGACGCAGTGTTTCCATGATTCCTGCTCCTTTCAATAATGAGTTAACCAAGCACCGCAATCCCGGACATCAGTGCGTTTCCGCGAAGTGGCCTTCGCGAAAATCGTTGATGGCCTGAAAAATCTCTTCCTTGGTATTCATGACGAACGGCCCATACTGCACTATCGGCTCGCCGATAGGCTTGCCTGCGATCAGGATCAGGCGGGCAGCGCCATCCGCAATGACACGAACACCATCGGCACCTCCACCGGAGAGTATGCCCATGCGGCCTTCGCTAACTTCCCGCCCGTCTATGCTGACGGCACCGCGGTAAATAAAGACAAATGCGTTATGCGTCGTGGGAATCTTTCCTGCGAAGCTGCTGCCTGCCGCAAGCTCGATGTCCAGATAGAGCGGTTCGGTACCCTCGCGCTGCATGGCGCCCGCCACGCCGTGGCTTTCGCCCGCAATTACGCGCACCTTCGCACCATCGGGCGTGGCGAACTCCGGAATCTGTTCGCTCGAAATGTCGCGGTACCAGGCAGGCGTCATTTTGCTGCGTGCGGGCAGGTTCAGCCACAACTGAAAGCCTTCCATCACGCCATCCTGCTGCTCCGGTATTTCGGAGTGGATTACCCCCTGGCCCGCCATCATCCATTGCACGCCCCCGCTCTGCAGCAAGCCCTCGTGTCCGGCGCTGTCGCGGTGGCGCATGCGCCCCGCGAGCATATAGGTCACCGTCTCGAAGCCGCGATGGGGATGGTCCGGAAACCCGGCGATATAGTCTTTCGGGTCATCGCTGCCAAAAGCGTCCAACATCAGGAACGGATCCAGGCGACGCTGCAAGGGCTGCCCCAGGACGCGCGTCAGCTTGACGCCCGCGCCATCGCTGGTGAGCACGCCTTGGACGATTTGTTCGACCGAGCGAGTCGTTTCCACCATTTCAATACTATTTATCCGTTTCATGCCAACTCCTTCCCGCCCGCACTCGGGCTATTCGGTTAATTGTTGAGCAAAATGTTATGCCTTATGCAAGGTTAGATAAATCCCCTGAAATGAGTTAGACTGTTCCAATTATGGAACAGTCTAAAATCTCTTCCGATGATCTGCTGCTGTTTGCCGCCATCGCGGAGGAGGGCAGCCTAGTACGCGCCGCCGATAGCCTGGGCATGCCCAAGGCCACTGTATCGCGCCGCCTTTCCAATCTTGAGGCTGCGCTTGGGCAGCAGCTTATGGTGCGCACTACGCGCAGACTGAGCCTGACCGATTTTGGACAGGCATTCCTGGAGCAGTGCCAGCGCGTCGCCGAGGAAGTGGCATCTGCGAACGACTTCGCCAGAAGCCAAGAAAGACAGCCTCGCGGCCGGCTGCGCGTCTCCATGCCCGGCGATTACGCGCAGCAGCAACTCGCCGGGGCGATCGCCACTTTTGTCGAGCAATATCCCGAAGTACAGCTCGACCTGGACCTGACTTCCAGGCGGGTGGATCTGATCGGCGAACACTTCGACCTGGTGATCCGCATGGGTGAGCTGGCGAATGACGCCACCCTGGTTGCGCGCAAGATAGATGAACAGAATTTCGGTCTGTACGCCAGCCCGATTTACCTCGCCTTGCGTCCCGCACCCAAGCAACCGGATGACCTGATGATGCACAACTGCATCAGGATGTCATCCGCGCGCGGCACGGCCTTGTCCTGGAAGCTGATTAGCGGAAAGAAGGTGTGGGAGCAGATTCCGCCGGGTAAACTGACACTGAATTCGCCGGGCGTCATTCAACAATTGCTGCTGGACGGCGCGGGAATTGGCGCATTGCCGGACCGCTTCGCGGAAGCTGACGTAAGATCGCGACGCCTGGTGCGCGTGCTGCCGGAGTGGTGCTTCCCCTCCGTTCCAGCATGGGCGGTGATGCCGACCCGCCGATATTTGCCCGCCAAGACGCGGGCATTCCTTGATCACATTCAAGGCGCCCTGGATGCAAACCGGTAAACGGATCGATCAACCGGCCAATTGTTTCAGCAATTCTGCGCACAACTCTTCAACCGCCTGCGGCTGATCCAGCGATTCCCCTGAGATCCAGAAACTATCCTCCGCGCGCGCGCCCAGCGTGTTGATCTTAGCGCTATGCAGGTTGACGCGATGGCTGGCCAATACTTGGGCGATGCGCGCCAGCAGACCAGGGCGGTCGCCCGCGACAATGGAGAGCAAGAGCTGGCCTCTTCCGTCCGGCTTGATGTCGGCTTCAGGGGCGATAGGGAAGTGCTTGAGTTGGCGGCTTACGCGCCCCCCCTGAGGCGCGGGCGGAATTTCATTCGCGGCCAGCCGCTGTCCCAGTTCGTGTTCGATATAGCTCATCACATCACGGTAGAGGGTCTTGGAATCGCCCACTGCCATCACCAAAAAGCTGTCCAGCGCGTAACCGTGCTGGGTAGTGTGGATTTTGGCTTCCACGATGTTGTAGTTAAGCTTCTCGAAAAAGCTGCAGATGTTCGCGAACAGGTAAGGGCGGTCGGGGCTGTAAACCATAACCTGTATACCTTCGCCGATACGTGACAGGCGCGCCTTAACAATGGGGGCAGGGCTGTTGACGCGGGATGCAAGCAAGCGCGTGTGCCAAGCGATTTCATGCGGTTCGTGGCGCAGGAAATACTCAGTGTCCAGTTGCGCCCAGAGCAGCGCAAAGCTGTCCGGGGCAATGGCATACAGAGCCAGACGTTCCGCAGCGAGACGGCGCACCTCCCCGACCTGGTCTGCGACTTTACCACCCGCCATGAAGCGCCGCGCCGCCCAGAACAAATCTTCCAGCAGCTTGGCCTTCCAGGCATTCCATACTTTAGGACTGGTGCCGCGTATGTCCGCCACGGTGAGCAGATACAGCGCGACCAGATAGCGGTCATTCTTTATTTTCGCGGCAAACGCTGCGATCACGTCCTGGTCAGATAGGTCCTGCTTCTGCGCCGTGGCGGACAGGGTCAGATGGTTCTCCACCAGCCAGACGATGAGATCGCTGTCTTCGCCGCTTAGCCCGTGCTGTTTGCAAAAACGCGCAGCATCGGCGCGCCCTTTAAGCGAATGGTCGCCGCCGCGCCCCTTGGCGATGTCGTGAAACAGTCCTGCGATATACAGCACCTCGGGGCGGGCAAATTCCCGGATCAGTTTGCTGCACAGCGGATTTTCGTGAGCATATTCGGGCAACGTGAAGCGGCGCAGGTTGCGCACCACCATGAGGATGTGCTGGTCCACCGTATAGACGTGGAACAAATCATGCTGCATCTGGCCGACAATGCGTCCGAAGGCAGGCAGGTAAGCTCCAAGGACGCCGTGCTGGTTCATGCGCCGCAGCACATGGGTGAGCCCCTGAGGCTCGCGCATGATGGACATGAACATATCGCGGATGCGTGCATCATCCCTGAATTTTGCGTCCATCAAATGATGCGCGCGCCACAGGGCGCGCACGGTGGCGGCAGAAAATCCTTCTAGCTCGGAATGCTGCTCCAGCAGCAAAAAACTCTCCATGATCGCAGAGGGCTCGCGTTCAAACAGTTGCTCATCGCGCAGGTCTAGCAGGTTGCCGCGTGCAATAAAACGCGCATTGATCGCCCGGGTTTCAGTAGATTCCGGGAACAGGCGGGCACGCATGTTTTGCAACATCACCGAATTCAGTTGCTGCACGGCCTGTTTGGTGCGGTAGTAGTGCTGCATCAGGTGCTCGCTGGCCCGGCGTGTCGCAGTGGCATCGATGCCCATTTGCAGTGCCAGTTCCGTCTGGTACTCGAACAGCAGGCGGTCTTCCCGGCGTCCCGCGAGGTAATGGAGGCGAATGCGCAATGTCTGCAGCAGCGACTCGTGGCGCGCAATGGCGACTGCTTCCGGCGCGGTGATCATGCCTGCCCCGGTCAGGTCTTTCCAGGTGTTGCCGAAAGCGCACGCACGGCTGATCCACAGGACGGTCTGCAAGTCGCGCAAGCCGCCCGGACTTTCTTTCAGGTTAGGCTCGAGGTTGTAATCCGTGTCAAGAAAGCGGGCGTAGCGATTTTCCTGCTCCTGCTGCTTGGCAAGGAAAAAAGCGCGGCGGCTCAGGTGGTCGGACAGCGCTTCGCGCATCTCTATGAACAGCTTGCGGTTGCCCGTGATGAGGCGCGCTTCCAGCAGGTTGGTCTGCACTGTGATATCGGAGGATTCGGCCAGGCACTGTGCCACGGTGCGCACGCTGTGACCCACCTCTAGACCGATGTCCCATAGCATCTGCACCAATTCATGCAGGCATAACTGCATGTCCTCGTCCGGCTCCTGCGGCAGAAGGATCAGCAGGTCAATATCGGATTTTGGATACAGTTCGCCGCGCCCGTAGCCGCCGGTTGCCGCCATTGCCAGTTTCTGCGACATCTCCAGTTTGCCCCACACCAGGCGCAGATGCTCATCCACCAGTCTTGCATGGGCACGCAGCAAGTGAGCAGGGCGGGACCGGGTGCCGTAGTTCTTCCGCAATGCGGCACGCCCCGCACGCAGGCTGTCGCGTAACGCGGCGACATCGGACATGGTTTTACGCAGCTGGAGGAGGGAGGGAGCCGGCGGAAACGGTCAGCACCTCAAAGCCGGTCTCGGTAACCACGACCGTGTGTTCCCATTGCGCGGACAAACTGTGATCCTTGGTCACGATGGTCCATCCGTCACCCAATTGCTTGACGCCTGCCTTGCCCGCATTGATCATCGGTTCGATGGTGAATGTCATGCCCGCTTCCAGCCTCAGGCCGGTGCCCGGCTTTCCGTAATGCAGCACCTGCGGTTCTTCATGAAAATTCCTGCCGAGACCATGACCGCAGAATTCGCGCACCACGCTGTATCCCATCGGTTCGACATAGCTCTGGATGGCGTGGCCGACGTCGCCCAGATGCGCGCCCTGCCGCACCGCGCGTATGCCTCGCCACATGGCCTGGTAGCTTGCTTCGCACAGGCGGCGCGCCTGGATGGAGACATCACCGACACAGAACATGCGGCTGGTGTCGCCATGCCAGCCATTCTTGATGGTGGTGATATCAATGTTGACGATGTCGCCGTTCTTGAGTACCCGGTCACCGGGCACGCCGTGGCATACCTGATGATTGATAGAGGTGCAGATGGATTTGGGATAAGGCTTGTGTCCAGGCGGAGCGTAATTGAGCGGCGCGGGAATGCATTGCTGCACATCCACCATGTAATCATGGCAGAGCTTGTCCAACTCACCGGTGGTAATACCCGCCTGTACGTAAGGAGCGATATAGTCCAGCACTTCCGCAGCCAAATGGCATGCAAGGCGCATATTTTCTATTTCCTGCGGGGTTTTGATGCTGACGGACATATACGAACCATGCTAAAGTTGGAATGGTAATGGATAGCGAGGTGATATACAACAACCTGAGTAACGTACGGTTGGTTCACCACTAAGAAGGCCGCCCGTTAGCCATGGTTGTATCCACGTCATGCGCAAGCTCATACAGGAGACATCCAGCATATGAGAAAAATTGCCGCATCTGTTTGCTGCCTGTTTCTTGCCGAAACTGCGCAGGCTGGGTCAGCCGATATTATCGCTTCCGATAACCAGTTTGGCCTGCAGTTTATCGCGACTCAGGTGGACTACAAGGAAATGGGGAATGGATTCCTGGGGACAAGCAACGAGTTGCTGGACTCCGAGAGCGGCACCGTGCCTGGCATCGCCTTGTCGCTATCGGTAATGGATGCGCCCGAGAATTTCTATTTTCATGCCGAATATGATCGTTCCAGTGGCCACACGCACTATGTGGGATCATACATCGGCGGGCCTTTCGGTTCGGTGACGGGCACAACCGGAGTAACGATGTCGAACTACGACACACGGATCGGAAAGGGCTTCGAGTTACAAGGTCCGTTCATGCTGACCGCCTATGTTGAAATGGGCGGCCATGAATGGGAACGGCAGGTCAATTACGGTGAAACGTATATCCATAGCTACTTCGGGGTTGGGCTGCTTGGGCAGTATGCGCCGGCAAAAGATCTTGTGCTCTCCGCCAACGCAATGCTGGGCAGGACCTTTGGAGCCTACATCCAGGTTAATTCCGGCCCGGGACTGACTGGTTTTTCAGGGCCGCTTGGCAATTCGGCGCTGTACAGGATAGGAATAGGCGCGGATTACGCGGTAACACATCAACTCCACGGAAACATTGTTGTTGACTATACTGGCTTCCGATATGGCATGAGCGGAACATATCCAGTCGGCGGGGGCGCCGTCGCCTGGGAGCCCGACAGCAAGACCTGGTACACCGCGATCAAGTTTGGACTGGGAGCGACTTTCTGATCCGAATGACATGCTCACAGGAGCGCGACGATGAGACCTGACTCCCAGTCTCCGAAAATTCCCTTTTGTCGCGTCAATCGAGTAACCATTGTCCCGGCCTGCGACTGACCGGTGGCCGTCAAGCCATTCAGAACGCAATGCCTATGCCAATTTTGAAGGTAGTGTATTTTGTCTTGCTGTCCGGCTCCCATGCGACGGAGTTGACACCGTTGATGACAACGGGGGTGATAGGACCCATCCCGTAGTTAAAACTGGAATAATCGACACCGACGCTTCCATGCAGTTGTTTCGTAAACGCATAATCTGCCGAGACGCCAACCCTGTAAAGTACGGAATCTCCGAGCGCCCCCGCAAATCCGCTGAAGCCGGGGCCTGAATTAACGACGATGTTGGAGTTAAACGTCCGTCCGAGCAGGGCATTGCCTGAAAGCACCAACTCGTTGGCAGGGGAATATTGCCCCAAGCACCCCACTCCAAAATAATAGTGCGTATAAATTTCACCATTATTGACCCCCCTGTCCCATTCATGGTGACCAAGCTCGACATACGGGGTCAGCATGGATTGGCCGTCGAGGGTGAGACCTTTCCCAAAGCGGGCGCTGTAATCCACCAGTGATGCCGTAGAGGTTCCGACAACCGAACCCAATGTCCCCCCTGAAATGCGCCCGATATGTCGTATTACCATTAGACGAATTGAACTCCGCGTGTAGATACGCGTCACCAGGTCCTTTCATGGTTGATATGGAAAAAGCAAGACCGTTTACCGGCCCTGTCTCCGTATCCAGTACTCCCGTCTGCGTGCCGAGGATTCCGTTGCCGGTTTCAGTATAGTTTACGTTAGTGGAAATGCGCTGAATGCCAAATTCGTTATTGGATGCCACAATATCTGTTACATCGGCATATGCGAAAGCAGAGAACGTCAAACAGCAAACTGAGATGGCGATTTTGGTCAAAGCGGCGCGTCCTGCATATTTGGGAAGCTCCGTTTTATCATTAATTGCTAAAGATTGCCATTGGGACCGAACTGTGCGCGTGGGCGTGGCTTCTGCCATATTTCTCCCGCAAGAGTAACGTTTTTCACGATCTTTCCCCGGCGCTAAGCGCCCTAAAATCCGGGGCATGTCCGGCAAGCAACTTCCATCTCACAACTGGGGGCATTGTTCGTGCCCTGATTCGCGAAAATGTAAATATATTGATGCCAGCCCCAAAGCTAACCAGTACAATTTACCTTCAAAGAACCATCCACATCATCAGCATGAACCCAGCTATCCTTGGATCATCGGAACCACGCTTCTGCATGCGCAAGGCGCAGTAATCGAACGAGAACAACATATGACGCAAGGCCGGAATACCCCGGAATCGCTAAAGCCGGAATCGCTAAAGCCGGAATTGCCAAAGATAGCACCCCGGCACTGGCCTTCCGGCCTGAATTCGACGTTCACCGGGGGACAATCGAACGTTGCGGATTATGTAGCAGCTTGCCGGGAAATGCTGCGGCAGGCACATGCGAGCCGGATGTCGCGAGACCGGGACAAAATAGTGGCAGGCAATGCGCCGTTTGAACTCCAGCCTGTGGGTGACTTTCCTGCAGGAAAGGACAAGCCATACCGGCGCGGCATACTGCTTGTGCACGGACTCTCCGATTCGCCCTATTTCATGCGGCCACTGGCCGAATTTTTCCGGCGGCGCGGATTCCGCGCCGTGGCGGTGCTGTTGCCGGGGCACGGAACGCAGCCCGGAGACCTTCTGGATGTGCGCTGGCAGGAATGGGCGCGCGCCGTGGCCTGGGGCGTAAACCAACTGGACCAAGAGGCGGATGAAGTCTATCTCGCGGGGTATTCTGCGGGGGCCACGCTGGCGATACGGAACAGCCTGCACGATGGACGGGTGAAAGGACTATTCCTGTTTTCCCCCGCACTCAAAGTTTCACCGCGCGCTGCCTGGGCCAATATTCATAGAATATACAGTTGGCTATTGCCTTCCGCAAAATGGGTGGACATCCAGCCGGACACCGACAACTATAAATATGAGTCGTTTCCCAAGAACGGCGCATTCCAGATGCATGCCCTGACCGCTGACTTGCACGCGCAATTGCGGAAACGCGAGACGGGCATCCCCATGTTTGCCGCCGCGAGCGCCGACGATGTCACGGTTGACAGCTCAGCAACTGTGGAATTTATGGCGCGCGCGCGCCACGCTTGCACCAAGCTGGTTTATTACACCAGAAATACGGCGCAAAATTTATGCGGCATTCCCGAGAACCGGGTCGAATTGGTGAACAGCGTAGTCCCTGAACAGAATATCGTGAGCTTTTCACACCTTTCCATCCTGGTGCCGCCGGAAGACGCGCATTATGGTGTGGCCGGGGAATACTCCAACTGCCTGCATTACTATCCGGATGACATGGAAAAATACGCCGCCTGCCGCAGGAATTTCCCGGCTGTCTTGCAGGGCGAGATTACAGCGCACAACCTGCAAGCCGGAGTAATGCGCCGCCTGGCCTACAATCCCCATTTCAGGGCGCTTGAATCCTCCATGCAGAAATTCATTGAGAACCTGCCATGAGTGCCGCCCCATACGTTATGAATAAGACCATGATCTATGCCCACCGGGGCGCCAACCGGGAAGCGGCGGAAAATACCCGCTCCGCATTTGATCTCGCACTGTCCTATCCAATAGACGGCATGGAAACCGATGTGCAGCTCAGCCGCGACGGCGTGACCGTATTGTGGCATGACGGATTTCTCGGCAAGCTTGGCCTGCCCGCCAGGCGCATCGACCACTACGAATACCGCGAGTTGCGGGCCATGGACTTTGCCGCACATTTCGGAAGGGGAGCAAGACCGGAAGGCATCATGGCCTTGCGCGAATTTATTGAGGCCTACAGGCCGCGCTGCCGCCTGCTTCTGGAAATCAAGAGCGGCGATGACGAAGATGCCGGACGGCGTGAAGCCAAGATCAGACAGACTCTGGAGCTGGCCGGGAATCCGGGGGACGGACGAGTCCTGGCGTCCTCCTTCCATCTGCCCAGCCTGATATACGCCCATCAATGCGCGCCGGATTTCCCACTTGTTTACAACTGCGAATCGTCGCAGACCGTTGTTGATGCCGAAAAGATCGTGAATACATATCCATTTTTTCATGGACTGTGCCTGCACAAAAAAACACTGGGGCAAGACATGGTGGACATGCTGCGCCGCCACAATATATCCATCGCCGTCTATACCTGCAACAACGACGAAGAAATCCACCGGGCGCTTGAACTGGGCGTGGACATCCTAATCACCGACCTGCCGCAAAAAGCCCTGCAAATGAGGGACGCATGAAGCGGATTTTCGGGCAACTGAGGGACAAGAATTTCGACCTGCTGGTTTGCGGCGGGGGCATCTATGGCGCGTGGGCCGCCTATGACGCCGCTTTGCGCGGGTTGAGCGTCGCCCTGGTCGAGCAAGGCGATTGGGCGGGGGCAACCTCATCCGCATCCAGCAAATTGGTGCATGGCGGTTTGCGCTATCTTGAGACATACGATTTCAAGCTGGTTAAAAAGGCGCTGGCAGAACGGCAGATGCTGCTGAAAGCCGCCCCCCACCGCGTGTGGCCGCTGCGGTTCGGCGTGCCGGTATATGCCGACAGCAGGGTCGGTTCGCTGATGCTGAAGGCGGGACTCAGCCTTTACGATTTCCTGGCGGGGCTTCCCGGCCCAGCCATGTCCCACCACCGTTATGGCCGCGAGGATTTTTCCGGGCGTTTCCCCATCCTCAAAACCGGCGGGCTGAAAGGCGGATTCACTTATGCCGATGCGCAGACCGACGATGCGCGTCTGGTTCTGGAAATAGTTGATGGCGCCATCTCTCATGGGGCAGCATGCGTAAATTATTGCCGCCTTTCACGACTGATCGAGCAGGACGGCAAAGCCATTGGGGCAATGGTGCAAGACCTCACCGATGGCTCAGAATCCAATCTGTTTGCCAAACAGATCGTCTACGCCACCGGGTGCTGGATGGCGGCAGAAGGGGAGATCGCGCAAGAGCAGGGCAGTCGCGTCCGCCTTACCAAGGGCGTGCACCTGGTGATGCCCTCATCCGGACTGAAAGAGGCGCTGTTGTTGACGGCAAAATCCGATGGCCGTGTGTTTTTCATCATTCCCTGGTATGAACGCACATTGCTAGGCACCACCGACACGGACTACCGCGGAAGCCTGGACCATGTGGCAGTCGAAACGCAAGACGTTGCCTACCTGCTGGCGGAAGCCAACCGCTACCTGAACAAGGGCTGGAATGCAAAGGATGTAATCGGTAGCTTTGCCGGATTGCGCGCACTTAAGTACAGCGATGTGGCAACGCCCTCGGACGCCAGCCGTGACTGGAAACTGGAGACCGCAAAAAATGGCGCACATTATTCCATCGGCGGCAAGCTCACGTCGGCGCGGGAAGATGCAGCTGTCATCGTGGATACCGTCTGTGAGCGCCTGGGTATCCAAACACCTTGCGCCACCAATGGAAAACCGTTTCCCTGGGTGCCGGTTCCATCTGCCATGCCGCTGCGCTGGCTGGCTGCTCCCGAAATGCCGGAAATCTGGACGCCGGGGGAAGACAAACTGGGGAGGTTTCCTGCCATGGAAGCGCAGGCGCAGCAATTTGGGATTGATGGCGAATGCTTCAGGTGGCTAATTCGCCGCCACGGCAAGCGCATTGAGGAAATATTTATCATCCTCGCCGGCGAACCCAAGCTGGCATTCCGCATTGTTCCGGACCTGCCGTTTATCCATGCAGACCTGCTGTTGTGTGCCCGCGACGAAATGGTAGTCCATCTGGATGATTTGCTGCGCCGCCGCATGCCCTTGCTAATCTTGTCCCGCCTAGATAAAGACCAATTGCATCGGCTCGCCACCATGGTTGCGCCCATTATGGAGTGGGATGAAGCGGCAATTGAGAGCGAAGCGGAAAATTGCGCCAGAATGATTAGCCGGGAACACCCGGAAAGGCTGTCTGACCCGCGAAACGCAACATAGGCAAAGCGCAGCTCATGCGATGCTAGGCCGATTTGGATAGATGCTTCGCAAACCAGGTCGCAGCTATGTTCGCCGCCTGTTCCAGCGTGCCTGGTTCCTCGAATAAATGAGTGGCGCCGGGTATGATGGTGAACTGCTTGTCGCAGCATAAATATGCGTAGGCTGCCTGGTTCAGTTCGATCACACCATGGTCTTCACCGCCCACGATCAGCAGGGTAGGGGCGCTGACTTTTGCCAGCGATGGTGCTCCGGCAAGATCGGGGCGTCCGCCGCGGGAGACCACCGCCGAGATGGCTGCCCCCATTTCCGCCGCTGCCTGCAATGCCGCCGCAGCGCCGGTGCTGGCTCCAAAATAGCCGGTGCCTAGTGTATGCGTGGAGGGATTTTTCCGCACCCATGCCGTGGCGGCGAGCAGCCGCCGGGTGAGCAGCGAGATGTCGAAGCGCATCTCATAATCACGGTCCTCCTCGCGAGTCAGCAAATCGAACAGCAAAGTTGCGATGCCCGCCCTCTGCAATACCGAGGCGACATAAGTATTGCGCGGACTGAACCGGCTGCTGCCGCTGCCGTGCGCGAACAACACTATGGCAGAGGCACCTTGCGGCAACACCAATTCGCCCTCGAGGGATGCCTGATCAGCCGGAATCGAGACGGTTTCTCGCAACATGGTTTCTCCTTCTGGTGATTTGCACCACCCTTGCGGCGGATCATCTGCCGTTCATGAAAATGGGAATGCGCCTCGGCCCGAACGGTTGGGCAAATTTGCCGAAGCGCCCCGCCAATTTTTCACCGCAATGCTTACAGGCCCCATTTTCTGTTACGTTGTATTCGTTGATCTTGTACCAGTCACGCACAATAAGCGGGGCATGGCATGAAGTGCACCAGGTCGTCCCCCCCTCAACGTCATGCACGTTGCCGGTATAGACATGATGCAGGCCTGCATCCAGCGCAATGCGGCGCGCGCGAAAGAGGGTGGGGGCTGGCGTCGGAGATACGTCCGCCATTTTCCAGTCCGGGTGGAAAGCGGAAAAATGCAAAGGCACGTCCGGCCCCAGCTCCAGTGCAACCCATTTGGTCAACTCAGTAATTTCCGCGTCCGAATCGTTGTGGCCGGGAATGAGCAGGGTGGTGATCTCCAGCCAGCAGTGGGTATCGTGGTGAACATAAGCCAGCGTTTCCAGCACCGGCTTCAGGTGCGCGCCAGTGAGTTTGACATAGAATTCTTCGGTGAAACCCTTAAGGTCGATGTTGGCGGCGTCCATTTTGGCGAAAAACTCGCGCCGCGGCGCCTCGTTGATATAACCCGCAGTCACGGCCACTGTCTTCAGTCCCTGCTCATGGCACGCGTCTGCCGTGTCCAGCGCATATTCGAAGAAGACCACCGGATCGTTGTAGGTGAACGCCACACTCTTGCTGCCATGTCTTTTGGCGGCCTGCGCAATGGCCTTGGGCGAGGCGCTGTCCATCAATCTGTCCATGTCGCGCGATTTGGAAATATCCCAATTCTGGCAGAATTTGCAGGCAAGATTGCATCCCGCGGTGCCGAACGAAAACACGCTGGAGCCGGGATAGAAATGGTTGAGTGGCTTTTTCTCGATCGGGTCTATGCAAAATCCGGATGAACGCCCGTAAGTGGTAAGCACGACTTGGTCGTCCGCCCTGCCGCGCACGAAACACGCGCCGCGCTGTCCTTCGTGCAGTTTGCAATCGCGCGGACAAATGTCACACTGAATGCGGCCGTCCGCCAGCTTGTGCCAGTATTTTGTCGGATGGCGCTCGTCGTCGAGTATAGGCGCGTCCATGAATCACTCCTTCCATTTTTCCACGCTGTAGCGTGACAGCCTGACTTCGGGAGACCAGAAATCCATCGGCAATCCGGCCTTGTGTTTAAGGTGTGCCATGAACTGGCGTGGAGTGGACAATTGCTCCCATACTTGCGGCAAAAAGGTGCTGCGGTAATGTCCGAACTGGAATATTACGCCATCCTCTCCCTGACGCAATTGCGCCAGGGCATCTTTCTCGTCGCGAAACATCATGGGCTGCGGAGGCGTCAGCAGCGACACCTCGACGGCGATATGAGGAAGCTCCGCATGGGTCAGCGGACCAAAGCGCGGATCACGAAACGCCGCAGCCAAGGCATTAGCCTTGACGTCGTGGAGCAGGGGGCGATGCGCTTCCAGCGAGCCAATACAGCCCCGCAGATCGCCATGCAGAGTCAGGGTGACAAAACAGGCGCCGTGCTCCGCCAGCCACGGCAGGCTTTCATCCACATCGTGCCGCACGTCAAATACCCGGGCTATTTCGGCACGTGCGATAGAAAGTAGGACGTCCCCCCGGTCAGCGCTCATCCCATGTCCCTCTCCACGTCGCCCGACGGTTTTTCCTCGAAAGAGAAGGTGGCATAACCAACCACCCCGTCCCTGGATCCCGCGGTATCCCCCGAATTGCGCAAGTCGAGCAGGCGCGGCGCAAGATGATGGCGTTGAGCAGCAAGCAGCAAACCGTTGATGGCGGTCGCTCCACATGCATGGTCGTGGGTTATGCCTTCCTGCATTTTCAGGATGGATTGTGCCGTCAACGAATCCATTCGTTTTGCCAAATCGTAGGGCAGGTAATGTGAGAGGTCTGAGCTGATAACGATCAGTGTTTCGTCGCCTCCCCAAACCAATTCCAGCACCTCGGCGACTTCTTCCGCCGTGGCCATGCCAACGGCCAACGGCACCAGCGTGAAATCATGCAATACAGCCTGCAGAAAGGGCAGTTGAACTTCCAGCGAATGTTCCTGGGCATGAGCTCTCGGGCTTACCGTCACCTGCGGCAGTTGCGCGATACGCTGGATCGCCCCCTTGTCCAGAATAACCTCACCCAGCGGCGTGGAAAACACATCAACCCCGGGCAACGCCAGCCCCGGCACCGCCACGCGGTGTGCAGGGCCAAGCAGTACCACGCGGTGGACGCGCGATGCGATGCTTGCCAGGGCGGCATAGCCGCTGGCTGCAATGGCGCCGGAATATATGTACCCGGCGTGCGGGACAATCAGCACCTTAGGGGAGCATGTAACCCGATTTGCGGCTGCCAACATGGCGCGTATGTCGCGGGAAAGAATTTCCGGATCGCCGGGATAGAACAACCCGGCTACAGCGGGTGGACGGGTGGATTGCATGGCAACCTCACAATTGGATACGTGCGATTAACATGGGGCGTTCAAGAAAAAACCAGATGCTGCCGCAAAATCCAGACTATGCGTTAGCAGTATTTTGCGCCACTTAATTCCCATTGCAAGAACATTTTTCTTACCCGCACTGCGCATTATGGGATTAGTATATTCCCGTTGCGACTCCAAAGGCATTGAAAGCACGGCCAATCAGTCGCAAAATGGTCAACGTGAGATGACAACCTACATAGCCAGAGGAGACCTATCATGCGAAGCAAAACCAGCACCGATAACAAGAACCTCGAAGATGAGGTTCGCAAGGCAGTAGAAGAAGGATACGACGTGCAGGAACGGGTGCGGCAAATTACTTTGCGCATCATCCGCGGGCGATCGTTTGACATTGAATCACTGCGGCAAACTGCGAATGCCGTACTGAGAGGCGCGCGGGCAGGAGTACAGAAAGAATTGCGGCAGTCAGGCGAACAATCGAGGAAAGCGCGGGACCACCTTAAACAGGCGGTTAACGGCCTGGACGTGGCTTTGGCGCAATTCGCCGAAGCCGCAAAGCTGGCGGTCGAAGAGGCGGCAGGCAGGGCACAGCGTTACTCCAGCGAAGACTTGGCGCGCGCGCGGGCAGACCTGGAGCGGCTGGAAAAGATGTTCCTGGAATCCCTGCAAACAGCGGCCTCCGCCACCAAGGATGCGGCAGGAGACATATTGCATGACTTCGCGGCCCACTCACGACTCCAAGGTTCCGCAGTCGGCAGGCAGATGAAGGATACGCTGGCGACCATTGCGCGCCAGCTTGGTGCAGCGGGCAGCGCACAGGCTGGAATAGGCCTGCACCTTGCACGCAACACCTCCGACTTGCTGCGTCAAATCGCCGCCGGCATGCTCACCGGTCTTGCCGACCACGTGCGGCCCGCTCACCACGGCGACAAGGAAAAGTAAATGCTGTTGCAAGCGCTGGGGGCAGCGCGCGATCTCAGCAGGCTGCATGTTATCGCATCGGTTCTGATCCGCTACGGCTTCGGCGATTTGGTCCGGCGCATGGGCATGGCCAATGCGCTGGAGCGGGCAGGGCGAGCGCTAATGTGGAAACATGCGGATGAGTACGCCCATATGGAGCCGCCCGTCAGGGTGCGCCGGGCGCTGGAGGAACTCGGGCCGACGTTCGTCAAGCTCGGCCAGGTGCTGGCGTCGCGCGTGGACCTGTTTGCACCGGAATGGATAGCCGAGTTCGGCAAATTGCAGGATAGCGCGCCACCTTCCCCCTACGACAAGGTGCTGCAGCAATTCACCGAAGACATGGGCGCGCCGCCCGAGAAAGTGTTCGCCTTTTTCGATCCCGAGCCCATTGCCGCCGCCTCCATCGCGCAAGTGCACCGGGCGCGGTTAGAAGACGGCAGCGAAGTAGTGGTCAAGATACGCAGGCCGGGCATCACGCCGATCATCGAGGCCGATCTGCGCCTGCTGATGCGCCTGGCCGAGTTCGCCGAAGCAGAACTCCCGGACTGGCGCAATTTCCGTCCCCTCGAAGTGGTCAGGCAGTTCTCGCTGTCGCTCCAACGCGAACTCAATTTCACCACTGAATGCCGAAACAGCGAGGTCATCGCGGAAAATTTTGCGGACTATAGGGACCAGGACGTTGTGCCTCCTAAAAGAGCAGACGAGACAACCGGACTGGCCTATGCGCCGATCATCGTCATCCCCAGGATATATTGGCAATGGACGGGCGAGCGGCTTTGCGTCCAGGAATTCATAGACGGCATTCCTGGGCGAAATCTTGCGTCAGTCGACCACGCAGGTTTCGACCGCAAAATACTCGCGCGGCGCGGCGCGCGCGCCGTGCTGAAAATGATCGTCCAGGATGGCTTTTTTCACGCCGACCCGCATCCCGGAAATGTGTTTTACCTTCCTGGCAACCGTATCGCCTTCATCGATTTCGGCATGGTCGGACGGCTAACCGAAGAACGCCGCATTCAGTTGATCCAATTGCTGCTCGGCTTGGTGCGGCACGAGCCGGACCGCGTGGCCGGCGTATTGCTGGAGTGGACCGGGGATGTAACCGGGGATGGGGCAGTGGATGAAACCGGTCTGATAAATGAAATCCAGACGTTTGTGGATCAATACCACGGTGTATTGCTGAAGCAGCTGAGCATAGGCGCCATGCTCAACGACCTGGCTGCCACGTTGCGCACGCACTCGATCGCGCTGCCGCCCGATCTCGCATTGTTGATCAAGGCGTTCATCACCCTGGAAGGAATGGGGAGCGAATTGGATCCCGATTTCGACATGGCAGGGGAAGCCTTGCCGATGCTGGAGAAAACGTTTCGTGCACGCTACGAACCTGCCGCATTGTTCCGGCGCGGCTGGCGCTCAGTCACAGAAATAATGGGGCTGGTAACGGAATTCCCGCACGACCTTTCACGGCTACTGCGCGCCGCCCGGCGCGGACGCCTGGAAACACGCATTGAAATAGCCAACCTGAAGCACGTCGGCAACCAACTGGACGGCGCGGCAAACCGACTGACCGTCGGCATTGTCGTCGCTGCGCTCATTGTCGGTTCCTCCATCGTCATGACCGTCAGGGGCGGGCCCGAACTGCTTGGTCTGCCGCTTTTCGGCTTCCTTGGTTATCTCGGCGCGGCAATCGGCGGCATATGGCTGCTGCTTTCCATTTGGAAGAGCGCCAAAGCAGATAAAGACTAAACACATGATAATGCTTAAATACAGTCAGTTACAGAACTACTCTCATGTGAATTCGCGCATTAATTCCACCGATGTAACTGCCATTGCCGCCCTAGCAATTGCGATCTCCTGTGCCGGGTGCACTGCGGCACCCATGGCTGATCGTGGCAACTATCCGAGCAGCAATAGCACGGCAAAGAACGCGAAAATCGACCGTGCCGCGATTCTCTCCGCCCACAATAAATGGCGCGCCCAAGCGGGCGTCGGCAAGTTGAGTTATTCGCCAGAACTTGAAGCCTCCGCCCAGGCATGGGCCGACAGCCTGAAGATAAACAATCACTGCCAGATGCGCCATAGCCAAGCCGGGGGCAAATACGGCGAAAACCTTTATTGGGCAAGCGCAATCACGTGGTCGGACGTGCGTAGGGAACTCCAGAAGGTGACGCCCGAAACACCGGTGGACAGTTGGGCCAGTGAGACGGCCGATTATCGCTACAGCGACAACAGTTGCAAGCCAGGCAAGGTGTGCGGCCATTACACCCAAATAGTCTGGAGAGACACGCAAAAAGTCGGTTGCGCATTCGCTATCTGTGAAGACAGCTTGGAGCAGATTTGGGTGTGCCAGTATCAGCCCGCGGGAAACTGGATGGGGGAGAAACCTTACTGAGCAGCCGACCAGAGAAGGCCATTGGACAACTTTACGCTATTTTACATAATATACATTATGCGCACCAAGTGATACTAGCTGCTAAACATGAACATCACTGTAACACTCGTGTAGCAAAATAAAATAGATAGGCCGTTACGGTTATTGCCCATTGGTCTGTTATGGGGCATTATTTCCAAGTCGTTATAACGCATCAGATATGGCAGGTATTCGTCTGGCAAGAAGGTCTGTATTTGCGGGTCGCATCCTGGGGAGAACACAGTGAAAACGATAGAATATTTCGCCGATGTGGCGGGCGATGAAAGCATGGAGGCATGGCGA
>Ga0187805_10000183_pt1 | contig 18865 bp, 22 predicted proteins | sample NC_wetland_sal_i_6_FD_132965 | JGI IMG/M metagenome (GOLD analysis project Ga0187805, IMG submission 132965) | Wetland sediment microbial communities from Neuse River Estuary, North Carolina, USA - Control_5 | ecosystem: Environmental > Aquatic > Freshwater > Wetlands > Sediment | place: USA...
CGGCTTCCAATCCACCTACGGCCCGGACCCCGCAATCGATGCGGGTCTCTCCGAGTGGCCCCTGCGAGACCTCGACCCGCAATCCCTGAGCGTCGCGGATCAGGCCTTCAACGAGAGGTACGACCTCTCGATTGACGCTAGGCCACTTGGTTTCGCTCCGTGCCTCTAAGGTTTCCTCGTTCATCACGTCCACTGAGCCCCTCCTTCTTGGCCGGCGCAGGCGGCCAAAATGGTAGAAATTCGCTCCATCACTAACCGCTTGGCTTCCGCCCCGGTCGCGGCGCGGGCCAACACAGTGCATATTGGACGGTGCTTGTCGATGCGTTCCCCGCAATTGGGCCGATCGGCGGTCCAATCTGGCCAGACCATCGTTTTCGACACAGTGATGGGCTCCATTGCGTAGACGACGGCGGCGGAGCTTGCCGCCGGAAGGGTGAGAGGAGCAGTCGGAAGCCGGTTCTCTACCACAGCCTCAAGGTGAAGGCGAAGCAAAGGCTGCGCCTCACTGTCGAAAATATCGAGGGTGGCACCTGGTCGAGGATTGATCTCAAGCAGGCGCACCTCGTCCCCGTTCACCAGGAAATCAGCGCTGCCGAGCCCACTTAGCTCAAAGCGTGGGGCCACCCGCTCCACGATCTCTGTCAATCTTGCCTCCAGACCTTCGTAAAGCTCGGCCGGCTGCGCGGCGCCCCCATAGCGCCACCTCGCGCGCCGGGTCGGGGTCGCCCATTGCTCGCTGAAGCCTAGCACGCGGCCGCGATTGCCAGCACTGACGAACAAGGCCGAGACCGGCCGCCCTTCCACCTTCTCCTGGAAATATAGGCGGCCTCCCCCCGTCATGCCCCCACCTGCGTTGGCTGCGGCGGCGTGACTTATCACTACGTGACTTGTCACGACGTGACTGCCGCCGGCGCCGCCTTGGCGTTTGGCAAGCCAGCCGCCTTTCTCCGCGGGAGGCTCCGTGACGGTTCTTGGATGCGGGATGCCGAGGCGGGCAAGTTCTGGAAAGAACATTTCCGGCGCCTTGACCCGCTCCACCACGCTTGCGCCATTGCCGAGCAGCGGCCAGCGCTCCGCGATCTTGGCCAGCAGGCCTGTGCGATCCTCGAAGCCTGCGCCATACACAACCCCGAGAGGCGGCGAGGGCGCGGTCGCTGCCAAAGTGTCCAGCGCTGGCGCGAGAGCCTTCCACAAGAACCCCCGCTTCAGATCTTCAAGCTTGTGGCAGGCCAGCGCGATCCGGCGCGTGTCGGCATCGGCGAAGAAGTCGGCGACGAGGGGGGTGAGGCCAGCTCTTGTTGCGGAGGTCGCGAGCGCGCGTCCCGACATCGCCGCGATAAGCAGGGATGCGCCGTCAGCCGGCGAGCTTCTGGGCAAGGGCGTAAGCATCGCGGAAATCGAGATAGAGCGGCTTCTCCGACTGAATCATCTGGTCGAAGAGGCCAGCCTCGGTCCGATATTTGATGTTGCCGACCGCCAGCGCCCCGATACCGACCGCCTTGGTCCCAGGGATTGGCACGGCGTTGTCGTTCACGCCGACGCCTTCCACGCCCGCCGGCGGCACGGCATTCACGTCCGTCGCGACGAGGAGGTGGGTCGCCTGTTTGAGTTGCTGGGTCGTGAGCACCCTGCGCCCGGCAGGTCCAGCCGAGAAAATGACTTGCGCCTCGCGAGCGAGCTCAGTCTTCTGCTCCTCGGTCGAGCCGTCGGCGTAGTGGAGATTGACCGAGAAGCGCGCATTGGCCTCCTCGGCAAGTTTGCGCACCCGCTCCGGCCCATCGTAGCCGACCAGCGTCGCCTCGGCGCCCTCGACGGCTGCGATGACTGCGGAAGCAAAAGCGACGACGCCGGTGCCCCCAAATACGACCACACGCTTGCCCTTGAACTCGGTTGAGAATTTATTTCTGAGCGCCGTTTCAGCACAGGCGACCATGGCCGCGGCGGTGGTGAAGGAGCCTGCAGGATCGGCGAATACGGAAATCTCGAAAGGCGGCACCATCGCCGCCTTGGCCCGCTTCATCATGTCGAGTGCCTCGATGGCGCGCTTTCCTCCGATGAACATGCCCGTGCGCTTCACGCCTTCGGGCCCGCGCGAGAAGATCGAGTCCTGCACGAGCCCCGTCACATCTTCGACCGTCACCGACGTATAGGGAATGGCTGCGTCGTAGCCTGCATCGAGGGCCATGTTCACGTCGAACGGGCTCATATGCTTAAGCGGCGTGATCATGTGCAGTATGCGTGGATGAGCCATGGTTCCTCGGGTCTCCGTCGTTTGGGCTGGTTCGCCGGGGGGTTACCGGCGACGCTCGCGTGCCTCGCTTTAGCATAAGGGGCGTGACGGCAAAGCGTCTGAATAGGAGCGAAGCTTAAGAATCCGGCGTCAGCGCGTCTCGATGGTAGCGGGTTCGTTGCGCCCCCGCGCGAGCTCAAAGCGCAGCTTGGCTGCGCCGGCATCCGCACGGGCGGCTTCGAGCAGCGCTTGGCCCTGGGTCTCGGATTCCGCGAAAGCAAAGCCCGTCGGGCCCCATGAACTTTGCCCGAGCCCGGTGACGCCATCCGCCGCGAACCCCTCCAGCACTGCGGTAACGCCCGCGCTGACATAAGGACCGCCCTGCATCGGTCCGAAATAAGCGCCCATCTTCTTCTGCAAATAGCCGACCTGATCGCAAAAGGCCTTGAAGTCCTCCTCGGCGAGCGCAGGCAACGCGCCGAGCAGAATGCGCCGGGTCAGATCCGCGCTTTCGGCTTCGGGGAAGTCCGGCAGCGCGGCAAAGGCTGCGGCCTCGCTTGCGCCATGCACGCCAGTCTCAGCGGGATCGAAGATGAGCAGCACGCGCCAGCCGGTCGGGAAGGGAAGGCGGCAAAGCACTGGAGGGAGCGCACCGTCGCCAGGACCGCCGTCGAGCACGGCGCCTCCCTGCCCGAAGGTACCGATGCCGATGCCAGACCGTTTGCCACGGTCGAGCCGCGCGGCAATCTCAGTCAAGTCGAGCGGCAAGCCTTCCAGCACCGCGACGGCGGACCCGATGGCAAGCGCAACCTGCGTGCCCGATCCAAGCCCCGCATGCGCCGGGATCACCTCGTCGAGATGCAGATGATAGGGCGAGGCAAGCGCGAAACTCGTGGCGATTGAGCGGAGATAGGGCTCCGCACGCGCGCAGTCCACGCCCGTGATCTGGAATTCGCTGCCCCGCCGCAGCGTCAGCCGCGTTTGCGGCCGGTCGATTGCGAGCCCGAAGCTGCCGAAGGGCCGCTTGCCCCGTCCGCTTGGATCCAGAAATCCAAAATGCAAGCGTGCGCTTGTACTTACCGAAACAAGATCGCATGGCGCCGTAACCCTATCGGCGCCTGTGCACGCGGGACGCAAGGCCTCCTCCATTGTTGGCTCGAAGCCTCTGGGATATGCTCTGAAGGTGCAGGATAGTGCCGTACTGTTTCAAAAGATCGCCCCGATGGCAACTTCTGAGCGAACTTACACCGACGCGGAGGTCGAGGAGCGGCTAAAGGCCGAGCTGCCCCATTGGTACCTCGAAGGCGGCTGGATCAGGCGCAAATACAAGACCAATAGCTGGAAGGGCACACTGATGGTGATTAATGCCATCGGCCATCTCGCCGAGGCTGCCTGGCATCATCCCGACATCACCGCTTCCTACGCCTGGGTCGAGGTCAGGTTGATGAACCACGCCGCCAAAGGCGTCACCGACAAGGACTTCGCGCTGGCGAAGAAGATCGAGGAGGTGGTGCACTGGCAACCTGCGCTTGAGGGCGGACCGCTGGAAGGTACGCCCGCCAACGACATGCGCTTCGCCTATGTCAAGCACGACAAGCCGAAGAAGTAGGCCGAGTCCCGGGGGCCCGCTTCAAGATCATCCCCGAGTAGAGGAATAAGCGTCACATTCGCGCGCTTGCACGCCTCCCGGCACCTGTTTAATGGTGCGGCTCGATGGTGGTGTACCTGAAGGGGGAGAGGGCCGCCGAGGCAAGCGCGCTCGGAGGCGCGGCCGAACTGCTTGGTCGCATGCGATCGCCAGTAATCGGCAGTCTGGCTTCGACGCCACCATCAAGCGCCGGGTGGAAAATTCCTACGACCGCTATCACGGAATTGATCCTGCAAGCTTCGGCGTGCCTGGCTACATTGCCGCCCGCCCAGATCGGTTTCAAACGGTGCCATGTCTAAACTGAAGATCAAAGGCGTCGAAATCGTCGAGACGTTTGCCGAAGCCTTTCCCATGGTCGGCACGCGCATCATCATCACCGCGCCGACACAGAAATGGGCGCTTATCGCCGCGCAGACCATGACGGGCTTTGCCACCTCGGTGATCGCCTGCGGTGCTGAGGCCGGTGTCGAACGCCTGCTTGGCCCCGACGAGACACTCGACGGGCGCCCTGGAGTGGCGGTGCTGATCTTCGCCATGGAGATCGAGAAGCTGCAGCGGCAGCTGCGCAACCGCGTGGGTCAATGCGTGCTGACAAGCCCGGGCTCCGCCTGCTTCGCCGGCCTCGGAGGGGAAAAAAAGCTCAAGCTCGGCGCCTCGCTCCGCTTCTTTGGCGATGGCTGGCAAATGTCGAAGGTGATCGGCGGACGGCGCTTCTGGCGGATCCCGGTCATGGACGGCGAGTTCGTGTGCGAGGAGAAGACCGGCCTCACTAAGAATGCGGTTGGTGGCGGGAATCTACTGGTGCTCGGCCGATCCCACCGCGCCGTGCTTGCAGCCTGCGTGCGCGCGGTGAAGGCGATCGGCGAGGTTCCCGACGTGATCGCGCCCTTCCCGGGCGGCATCGTGCGTTCGGGCTCGAAGGTCGGCTCCAAATATAAGGGCCAGATCGCCTCGACTAACGACGCGTATTGTCCAACGCTCAAGGGCGCGGTGAACACGGCGTTGCCTCTCAATGTCGAGGCGGTGATGGAAATCGTCATCGATGGCCTGACCGCCCCCGCCATTGCCAAGGCAATGCGCGCCGGCATTTATGCCATTGCCAAAGCCGGCGCGAGCGAAGGCATTACCCACATCACCGCCGGCAATTACGGCGGCAATCTCGGGCCGCACCATTTCCACCTCAAGGAGATCGTCGCGTGAGTGCGTTGACGCTCGAGTTAGTGACCGAGCCAAATCAGCGGCTCGACCTGTCGCCGCTGACCACTGCCGGGCTCGCTGGCCGCAAACCCAAGGACATCCAGGCAATCGCCATCGGCACGACGCGCGAGTCCGTGACTGTGGGCGATGTGTTCAAGCTGAAGGGCACGGATGCTGCCAAGCTTCGCTTCATCGGCACCGATGAAAGATGCGACCGGATCGGGCAGGGGCTCACCGAGGGCGAAATCATCGTCGATGGCAGTGCCGGGGCCTATCTCGGCGCCACCATGCGCGCAGGGAAAATCGCGGTGAGCGGTTCCACCGGACCGTTCGCCGGCGCCAGCATGCGGGGCGGCATGATCGACATTGCGGGCGACGTCGGCGAGCGTGCAGGCGGCGTGGGGGTTGGCGAAAATTATGGCGTTTGCGGCGGCCGGCTCTCAATCGGCGGCAAGGCGGGCGCCATGCTCGGAGAGCGGATGCGTCGCGGCCTCATCATCGGACGTGGCGGCGCTGGCGATTACGCCGGGGCCCGCATGATCGCCGGCAGCATCCTGCTCAAGGGCCGCATTGGCCGCTGGGCCGGTTATGGATTGCGCCGCGGCACGTTGATCCTCGACAAGGAGCCGAACGACCTGCTGCCGACCTTCGGCGATTGCGGCACGCTCGACTTCGACTGGCTCCGCCTGCTCGACCGGCAACTCAAGGCGACCGATGGCCGGTTCAAGATCGGGTACCGCGCCCGGAGACTGATCGGCGACATGGCCGTGCTCGGCAAGGGCGAAATGCTGATCTTGGCGTAAAGCCAAATTTCCTCGATGTTGACGTGCTTTGCCCCCATATGGGCTATGCTCTGACCTGAGCGGACGCGATTGGCTTTAGTGAAATGACCGCCACTCCCTTCATTCTCCTCGACGACAGTTTGACCGCGACGGCACCGGGCGCGGCCGACAGGACTTTGCTGTTCGAGACGCCGGAGCGGGTCGTCGCTGTCTATGAGCCGGCGGAGGTGGAAGCCGGGCTTGACACCATCACCGAAGGTCTCGCGCGTGGACTCCACGCCGTTGGCTTCTTCGCCTACGAGCTTGGCTATTGGCTGGAGCCGAAGCTGTACACCCTGTTGCCCCGGGACCGGCAGCAGCCGCTCTTCTGGATCGGCCTCTTTCGCGAGCCCCGCCGCTTCAATGATGCCGAGACGCGTGCCTGGCTCGATGGCAATGGCGCTTTGGAGCGCTCGACCATCTCAGATCTGCAACTCTCCTGGACGCGCGACCAATACACGCGCGCCTTTGGGGAGGTGCAGGACTACATCGCCGCTGGCGACGTCTATCAGATCAACCTCACGCTGAAATATCGCTTCGCCTTCTCCGGCGATCCGGTCGCGTTCTACGCGGCGCTGCGGCGCAAGCAACGGGTGGAATATGGGGCGCTTATCGGCGCTTCCGATTTTAATGTCCTCTCTTTCTCGCCAGAGCTGTTCTTCCGCCGCGAGGGCAAGCACATGACGAGCCGCCCCATGAAGGGTACTGCTCCGCGCGGGCGCACGCCGCGAGAAGACGCCCGCCTCAAGACTTGGCTCACCGTTGATGAGAAGCAGCGGGCCGAAAACCTGATGATCGTGGATCTCTTGCGCAACGATCTTGGCCGCATCGCCAAGATCGGCTCGGTCGAGGTCACCGACCTCTTCACCGTCGAGACCTATCGCACCGTGCATCAGATGACCTCTGGCATCACCGCCGAGCTTCGCGTTGATATGGGGCTTAAGGACATGCTCAAGGCCCTGTTCCCTTGCGGCTCGGTCACGGGCGCGCCCAAGGTTCGCGCCATGGAGATCATCCGCGAGCTCGAGGCGCTCCCTCGCGGCGTCTATACTGGTGCCATCGGCCATATCGCGCCTAACGGCGACGCCCAGTTCAATGTGGCGATCCGTACTCTCTTCATCGACGCGGGGGGAGCTGGCGAGATGGGCATCGGCTCGGGCATCGTCTCCGATTCCAAGGCCGATGCCGAATTCGAGGAGTGCTTGTTGAAGGCGCAGTTCCTCACCAAGGCGGATGCGCCCTTCGAGCTGATCGAGACCATCCGCTGGGAACGCGGCGTAGGCTTCCATCTGCTCGAGCGGCATCTCGCGCGGCTCCAGTCCTCCGCTACCCATTTCGGGTATCCCTTCGAGCGCGGGAAAGTGCTCGGCGCGCTTTCCGCCGAAGTCGAGAAGCTCGACGGCGACGTGCATATGGTGCGGCTACTCCTCGCCGAGGACGGCGCCATTACCGTCACCTCGACCAAAGTCGAGCTTCCCTCCAGGGACACCATGTGGCGGTTTACGATCTCCGGCAGCCGCATCGACGAGAAGGACCATCTGTTCTACCACAAGACCACGCGGCGCCAGTTCTACGATCGCGAGATGGAGCGCCAGAAAGCGCTCACCGGCTGTGACGAGGTCGTCTTCCTCAACAAGAAGGGAGAGCTGACCGAAGGCACCCGCACCAATCTCTTCATCGAACTTGATGGGCGCCTGTTCACCCCGGCGCTCACCTGCGGGCTCTTGCCTGGCACCTTGCGGGAGGAGCTGATCGACCTGCCGCGCGCGGCCGCGAGCGAGGCGATACTGACGCTTGCGGACCTCGCTCGTGCTGATCGCATCTATCTCGGCAATTCAGTACGCGGATTGATCCGGGCCGAACCGTTAGGGCTTGAGCGTGAGTATAAAGCAGCGCGCGAGCTGGAACCCGCAAACGCTGGCACCTAGCCGTCATGGTTGGGCTTGTCCCGGCCATCTACGTCTTTCATCGCCCATAAAACGTGGATGCCCGCACAAGGCCGGGCACGACACCTGCTAATTGGCTTGCTGAGACGTCAGGCGCAGTGGTGATAGCCGGCTCGGCGCATAGCCGACGCAGCACGGACGAACATAGGCGACATTGGCCTTGGGCTTGGGCAACTGAACAACCTCTGGCTCGGGCAGCTGCACCGCTTCCGGCTACGGCGCGGATGCCGCTTCGGCGGCAGGGGCCTGCGCAGTGTTATGGACTTCAGCATCGGCGACGAGCTTAGCCTCGGCGGGCTTCGGGACGGCATCCTCGCCCTTGGCGACCGTAATCACCTCACCGGTTTTTGTGCTTCGTCTCCTCGACCACGATTTGGCGCGGGGTGTCAGCGGGTGACGTTGCTTGAACGGTGGTGGTGCTCGGCGACAGGTCTTTTGCTTCTGCCGTCATGGCCATCATGATGATGATCGCGAGCGTGGCGAAGGCGACGAGCGCCAGGAAAGCGTTGGGGAGAATCCATGTCATGGGTGCGAGCTCTCCTCGGTCAAGGTTCCAATCTCACTCAAATTCGTGGAGACTTTCTTAGGGGAGCGCGCCTGAACCGAGCCTGAGGGCGCTATTCATTCTGCGTTCAGCGGGGAGAGAGCGATCTCTTGCTCCAATCAAGCGCCGCGATTGATCGCAAGCCGCAAGCGGCCATGCTGGGCAATACGCTCGAGCTGGGCAATACGCTTGAGTGGAGTTCGCGCGCCATGACTGTGCAGGCCCTGAGACGCTAAGGCGACCAACGGCGATGGCGCGCGCTTCCGCGGGTCCTGCTCCTGCTCTTGGTGTTGGGAGGCGGTGCGGTACCGGCGGAGGAAGGGCCCTATCTCGAGCTCGACACCGGGGCCCATATGGCCTTGATCCGGAGCCTGGTCTTTACGCCGGACGGTCACGACCGTGGCCAATTGGGAGGCGCTGCAATCGGCCATCGAAACGAGTAAAGGCCGCCGAATCATGCTGGTCGACACCTGCCACTCTGGCAATGCCTTCAATGCACGCCTGCTCAAGGACGCGGCCGATGCGAGCATCGCCGTCTATGCTGCGACCGAGGCCTAGACGACGCCGAGACGCTCGCGCGGCTACGGCCGGCGCTCGGCCATGGGGTGTTCACCTATGCGGTGATTGAAGGACTGAAGGCAAGTGCCGATCTCTCGCACAGCCATTTCATCGACGCGCAGGAGCTCTCGACCTCTGTGCAGGGCACCGTGCGCAAGCTGACCGCAGACAAGCAGCAGCCGACCTTCCCCCAGTCCGGTCGCTCCGATTTCGTCATCTCGAAGGTCCGGTATGCATCATGCGCCCGAGGGAAGACTGATCCACCCGACGGCGAGGGCAAGGCCGGCGATGCCGGCAAGCATGAGCGAGACGACGAGAACCCAAATCATGGCCCGCGGACGCTTCGTCGCCGCCCGCGCTTCCGTGGCGTTGAGGTAGGTAACCATCGCGCACGTCCCTTCCGTTATTGAAAGAAACGCTGACCGAAGCGCCGCTGTTCCTTGGACTAGGATCATTCCGGACTAGGATCATTCCGAATGTCAGTACGAGCTGCAGCAGCCGCTCGATTGCAGCGATTCGATCGCTTCATGCAGCGCGCGGAGCAGCTCGGCAGGGCTGTGGTTGCCGGCGGGCGGCATGCCTTCTTCCGTGGCGCGAAGCAGAGCCTCTGCGTCGGCTTCCCAGCGGATCAAAATCGCCTTCTTGTCCTCCGCAGAAAGGCCCGGAGCCCCAAGCACATCCTGCGGCGAACGAAAGACCGCGCCCGGGTCGAGCTTGGCTTTGTCGAGGTCGATGACATCAACTCTCTTCATGGCAGGGCTTGCCTCCATTCCTTGTTCAGTTGCAAGACGCGTTCGCTTTCGCTCGCGTTCCCGGCCGCGGGCACTGATGCGCATTGCGCTCTAACCTATAGCAGAATTTGCGACCAGACCGTGGGGAAGCGAGGCGTCAGGCGCTCTTGGTGATGCCGGGCTCGACCTCGGTGACATCGTGCATGCCGAGCATCTCGCCCAAACGATTGCGCGCGCGATTGACGCGGCTCTTAATGGTGCCAACGGCGCAGCCGGAAATCTCGGCTGCCTCCTCGTAGGAGAAGCCCGCGGCTCCGACCAGGATCAGGGCTTCGCGCTGGTCGTCTGGAAGGCGCGCCAGCGCCGCCCGGAAGTCCTGCATCTCCATATGGCCATGCTGCTCGGGATAAGTGGACAGCGTGGCCGCATAGCTGCCATCGGCATCCTCGACCTCCCGGCGGCGCTTGCGCCGCTCCGAAAAATAGGTGTTGCGCAGGATGGTGAATAGCCACGCCTTCAGATTGGTGCCCTCGCGGAACGAGTCGAGATGGTTCCATGCCTTGAACAGAGTCTCTTGCACGAGATCGTCCGCGCGCTCACGGTCGCCGCAAAGTGACACGGCAAACGCGCGAAGATTGGTCATCTCGTCCACGAGAGAGTCTCGTAGGCTCGTCGACACTCTGCGCCGCAATTATCTATCTCCGCTTCGCTCGAGGTCTTTCAAAAGCTGAAGCAAACGATCGGGGATCGGCTCTCGCGCAACCTCATCAAAGACGGCCCGCAAATGGCGGCCGATATGGGCCTGCAAACTGGGCGACAATCCCTCCTCGGTGGAGGGTGAAACACCCGCCCGGGTTTGGGCTCTGGTTGCTTGAGTCATGGTTTTCCCGGCGTTCGTTGGCTTCCGCCGGCGTTCCTTTTTCTCTGCCTGATCCACAATCATCCCCACCCGCCGAGGTCTCTACCGAATGCGGCGGATACGCTCCTAGCTTAGCCCAACGCTTCAAACCTCAACTGGTTCCAGGTATCGGGAAACCTTTTTGGCCTTAGCGGCGTTTAAGCACACTGTGACGAGGGTTTCCAGTTGCCAACCTTGCGCCCGGTGGTAATGGGTACCACCAGGTCACCAAGAAAGACGGATGCGCATGTCGATTTCCCAGGCGATTGCGCCACATCTTCCCTATTTGCGGCGATTTGCACGGGCACTCGCCGGCACGCAAGCTGCAGGCGACGCGTATGTCGCCGCCACGCTTGAAGTGCTGATCGAGGACCCCTCGCTGTTCGACGCGAAGCTCGATCCGCGGGTTGCCCTGTTTCGCACGTTTGCCGGCCTGTGGAATTCGGTCGGCGTCAACCTCAAGCCCGACATCCAGATAAGCGCCGCGACTCCGGCTGACCGCAAGCTTGAGTCCATCACGCCGCTGCCGCGTCAGGCTTTTCTGCTGAGCGCCGTGGAAGGCTTCTCCGTCCCGGACATCTCCGTCATTCTCGGCCTCGATGAGGTCGAGGTGATGGAACTGGTCGATCAGGCCGGGCGCGAGATTGCGGCGCAGGTCGCGACCGACGTGCTCGTCATCGAGGATGAGCCGATGATCGCCATGGACCTCGAGGGCATCGTCGAAGGCTTGGGCCACAGGGTCATGGCCGTGGCGCGCACCCATGGCGAGGCGGTGAAGGCGATCGCCAACGCGACACCCGGCCTCGTGCTCGCCGACATTCAGCTCGCCGACGGTAGCTCGGGCCTCGATGCCGTCAATGAAATGCTGGGCTCGTTCCAGGTGCCGGTCATCTTCATCACCGCCTATCCAGACCGACTCTTGACCGGCGAGCGGCCGGAACCTGCCTTCCTGATCACCAAGCCCTATCAGCCCGACACGGTGAAGGCGATCGTGAGCCAAGCGCTGTTCTTCGAACGCCGTGCCGGGTTGCGGGACCGTCCGTCGATCCGCGCCTAGGCCACCACGGCAGCACGTCACATCGTTTGATGTTTGGGAGCTTGGGAGCGAGTCCTAGGGGGACTCGCTCCCAGCGCCGAAGCGCTAGATCTTTCCAACCAGCAAAAGAATAAGAAGGATCAGCAGGATCAATCCGACCACGCCCGAGGGGCCATACCCCCAGCCGCGGCTGTACGGCCAGGATGGGACCGCGCCCACCAGGATGAGGATTAAGATGATGATGAGGATCGTACTCAGCATGTCGCCCTCCTAGAGGGCCCCCAGGCGGCACGGGCCACGGGATTGGGGGCCGAGTGGTAGGGGCAGCGGAACGCTTATGACTAACCCTGCCCAGGCTTCTCTGTCAGTGGGAAAAAAAATCGCAAGACCTTGTGGTCAGCCGCACCTCCTCGAATACAAGGAGGTGCGGCGGACCGAATTTACTTACATATTCCGAAACCAGCTATCGACCTGCTTCTCGGCCTCGTCCTTGGCGATGCCGTAACGCTCCTGAATCGTGCCGACCAGCTCGACGCGGCGTCTTTCGCTGGTGGTGAGGTCATCGTCGGTCAGCTTGCCCCACTGCTGCTGAACCTTGCCGCGCAACTGCTTCCAATTTGCCTTCGATACGATCCCAGTTCATGAGCGCTACTCCTTCCGTTAGGTAGCCCACGTTGGTCAGGGGCAGCGGGGTGAAGCAGAGTTATGTTGGCATCAACAAGTGGTTCCCTCAAGTCCTCTTGCGGCGACGCGGGGCTTGATCAGAATAGCCGAAATCGATGAAAGAATTCAGATGGAAGGCTAAGATCCTAGGGCTGGCGACCGCGCGAGACAGGGGGAGCAATGGGAGACAAACGCATCCTTGTGGTCGAGGACGAATTTCTCATTGCCCTCGATATTGCAGGAGCGCTGGAGCAGGGTGGGCTCGTGGTGATCGGGCCTTTGGCCTCCGTCCGCGATGCGCTCCACGCACTAGAGCATGAAAAGGTGGATGGTGCTCTGCTCGATGCCAATCTTGGCGGAGAGCCGGTGGGCCGCGTCGTCGACGCGCTGCTCGCACGGCGGATTCCCTTCGCCTTTGTGAGCGGCTATGGACGAGAGCAGTTGCCACGGCAGCATCAAGGAGTTCCCTTGCTCGGCAAGCCCTTCACCGCGGCGGACCTGCTTGGCGTCGTCGCGCGCTTTTGGACGCGCTCTTGACGGAAGCGCAGCGTCCCGCTCATCTCCGCCTGGAACGGAATCGGAAGACCGCGCGTTCTGAGGGGCGTTGGCGCGAGTTGGTCGCCGAGAGCCGACCGTCCAACATTGGGAAAGTGAGATGTTCCTCTATTGGGCACTCGTCTTTGCTGTCATTGCGTTGGTGGCAGGAGTGTTCGGCTTTGGCGGTGTGGCATCGGCCGCCGCCGGCGTTGCGCGTATTTTGTTCTTCATTGCGATCGTCATATTTCTGATCTTCCTCATTACCGCACTCTTGTAGCTCCCCCCTCTCATTGGAAAAGAGCTGAAGCCGCCCGGGCGCTTTTGGGCCTAGGCTGAGGGCTTTTGCCTGCTGCCTGCGTGTTGCATAAGGAACGCCCGCAACCGGGGGTCGGCTGCGGGCGTTTTGTTCGATCGCCGCGGGGAGGAGTGGGGCTGGGGGGAGCGCTCGAACGGCAAATCAACCAGTTCCGCTCAGAAAAGTTCCGAGAAAATCCTCATAGTTTCGAGAACCAAAGCGTTCGGGCGGTGTTGTAGGTAACGAGGAGTGGGCGGCCGGAAGGCGGGAGCTTCCGGATTGGCGCCTGGGCGTAATCGTTTTGGCTTAGACTACGGAAATGGCGCGCTGGTTTACCGTCCTCGGAAGCGGAGACCCCTCTATTCATACCCAATCGGTAACCACCGGGCTCGACCTGCTCCATGCCGTTGCCGACGCCGTCATTGCTGCTTCACTCTTCCTGATCCCGGCGGCGCTCCTTGTCCTGTACTTCCGCCGAGAAGAGCGTAGCCCAAGCGACCAGGCCCTTCTCACGCTCTTCATCGTCTTCCTCGCGTCCGCAGGGGTTGCGCATTTTGCCGCTGCGCTGTTCGGGCCGATGCACGGTTTGGTGGGTGTGCTGAAAGCGCTGAGTGCTCTTACTGCGCTGACGGTGGCGATCGTCATCTGGAAGCTGACGCCGGAACTCTTGAAGCGCCCCTCGCGCGATCGCCTGCAGGCAGAGATTGCCGCGCACCTGCGGACTCTGGACGAGTTGAAGGACGCTCGTCAGCAACTCGAAGAGCGGGTCGAAGAGCGCACCAAGGAGCTAGCGGAGGCTAAGCAACGCTTCGAGATCGCACTCCGCGGCTCGCCGATCATGGTGTTCAGCCAGGACCAGGACATGCGTTTCGTCTGGGTCCACAATCCCCCGGCCGGCGTCGATCCGGCATTTATGCTCGGCAAGACCGACACCGAAATCCTGCCACCCGAAGCTGCCGAACCGATCATGGCGGCGAAGCGCCGCGCCATGGAGACGGGAGAGCCGCAGACGATCGAAAGCAATTTCGAGATGTTCGGGCGCCGGCGGGTCTTCTATTTGCTGATGGAAGCGCTCCGTGACGACGACGGCAACGCCATCGGCACGACTTCCGTTGCCGTCGAGATCACCGAGCGAAAGGAAGCCGAGAACCAGCTGCGCATGCTGTTGCGTGAATTGACCCACCGCTCGAAGAATCTCTTGGCCGTCATTCAAGCCATCGCCAGGCAGACCGCCTCGCGCACCAAGACCATCGACGACTTTCTCGATCGCTTCGGGGCTCGGCTGGTCGCCATCGGCTGCTCGCAGGATCTGCTCGTCGCCGACAACTGGCATGGCGCGTCGCTGCGGACGCTAGTCGAGCAGCAATTGAACATGTATGCCGACCGTCTTGGCGGGCAGATCGTCATCGATGGTGAAGACGTGATGTTGAAGCCGGAGGCCGTGCAGAACCTCGGGCTGGCGCTGCACGAGCTTGCGACCAACGCCCAGAAATATGGCGCGCTCTCCAGCGACTGCGGCCGCGTGCGTATTCATTGGCAGTTCTGCGATGCCGCGAAGCTCAAGCTCACCTGGGAAGAGCAGGGGGGTCCGCCGGTAAGCGCGCCGGAACGGTCCGGTTTCGGACGCGCCATGATCGAGAGCGTGGTGGGAAAAGCGCTCGAAGGCGAGGTGAAGCTCTCCTTTCCCGCCAAAGGCGTGCACTGCGTCATCGTGATTCCAGAAGCGCAGGTCGCCTCCCGCAACTAGGGCGCGGGCCTCACGTCGCGGCAACGCACATGTGAAGGCCCGTGCGCGCAAGTTGAATTGCCCTTGCGGGCTCAACTGCTTAGCCTTCACCAGACCCAAAGCGCGGAAAAAACCCGCGCGCCGGCAATGCGCCACGCGTTCGGAAAAAAGGAGATATCTGATGAGATTCACACGGCGCGAGATCGGTATCGGCGCGCTGGCCGTCGCCGCTGTTGGTGCAACCGTTGTTGGACTGCGCCTGATTGGTGGCCGCAGCACGGCGGTCGCCGGCACCTTCGACGTCACCCACACGCCGGAGGAATGGCAGAAGCTGCTCACGCCGGAGCAATATGCGGTGCTGCGCGAACAGAACACCGAGCGTGCCTTCACCAGCCCGCTCAACCATGAGAAGCGGGCCGGCACCTTTGCCTGCGCTGGATGTAATCTGCCACTCTTTTCTTCGAAGACCAAGTTCGATAGCGGCACGGGCTGGCCGAGCTTCTATGCGCCAATCGAGGGCGCGGTGCTGACCGACACCGACTACACTTTCGGCATGGTGCGGGACGAGGTCCATTGCCGCCGCTGCGGTGGTCATCTCGGACACGTGTTCAACGATGGTCCGCCACCCACTGGCTTGCGCTACTGCATCAATGGCGTCGCGCTAAAATTCGTCCCGGCCTAAAGGCCTTCGGCCGCTTGATCGAGATCAAGGCCCTTGGCGTGCAACGCGCCAGGATGCCGCAATGTGGATAGGCTTTGCATCTGCGCGTGTTCTGATTCTGACGGCCCTTGTTTTGGCGCAGGTCTCGACCGCATTTGCGCAAGAGCGCCGATCGGGAGGGCCATCGAGCCTGTGGCCCGGTCCGTCCATAGGATGGAACCCGCGCAGCGGCAGCGGATGATGCGCCAATGGACCTTCATGAACAAAGGCGTTCCGGAGGCATATCTCACGGCGACCAACGAGGTTGGGTATACGACGAAGGCGATCGATGAAGGCGGTCCGCTCTACGTTGCCCACTGCCTGAAGTGTCATGGCGAAACCGGGCCGGGGAACGGCGAGCTTGCGCAGGATCTGACCCCTTCGCCGGCGCTTCTGGCTTACTTGGTCCAACAGCCGATTGCCGTCGACCAGTATCTCTTGTGGACCATTTCTGAGGGCGGCAAACAGTTCGACACGGCGATGCCGGCGTTCAAGGACGTGCTGACCCAAAAGGAGATGTGGCAAATCATCGCCTATTTGCGCGCTGGCTTTCCGCAGGTTGAAAGGGAGGAGCCTCAAGCCGAGACTGGCACGGTTCCTCCGGCCACGACCGATGAGCCCAAGCCGAAGTGATGCGCCCTTGCGTCCATTCGTCATGGTGCGTGTCTTGGCCCGAAGGCTATAGTGCAGCCTTCAGTTGTTTGGGGGAAACGGGCCATGCAACCAATACTGATCTTGACCGTGACCGCAGCGCTCCTTCTGCCGGGCGCGGCTTTTGCTTTCGATGTGGATACATCGAGCGCCAAGAATCCAGATGGCTCGGCGCGCTTCTCCGATCCGGATGAGGCGCCGGCTCTGCCTGGCTTGCAGGCCTACGGCAATAGCGACACTGCGCGGTCGAGCGGCGTTTACATTCCGCAGTCGCCGGCCTCGTCGGATTTGCCGCCCTTGCTCTATTCGAACCCGGCCTTGCGCACCCGCTAATATGTAAGCTTCGCTGCATTCGGCTGACGCCGCGTTGAGGGTGGGAGATTCGTCCCGCCCTTGCGTCCGTCCTGTGGCAAAGTGCGCGCCGTGAGCCATCCCGTTGATCCGATCCTGGCCGCGCGTGCGCTCGATCTTGCCCGCGCGGCGCGCGCACGTCGCGGCGCGCCACCCGAGCTTCCATCGCGCTTGCTCGTGGTGGACGTCGAACGGCAGCGTGCTGTCTGGTTCGAAGATGCGGTGGCCAAAGCTGTCTGGCCCATCTCAACCGCGCGCGCCGGCATCGGCGGCACGGAAGGCTCCCATCGCACGCCGCCAGGCTGGCATCGCGTGCATCGGCGGGTCGGCGAGGATGCTGAACTCGGCTCCGTGTTTATCGGGCGCGAGCCGACCGGCGAGATTTGGCGCGGCGAGGCGCGCGACGATGATCTCATTCTGACCCGCATCCTTACGCTCGACGGGCTCGAGGAGGGCGTGAACCGCGGACCCGGCCGCGACTCGCTTCAGCGCTATATCTATCTTCACGGTACCAATCACGAGCGGCTGCTCGGGCGCCCGGTGTCGCATGGTTGCGTGCGACTTGCGAACGCTGACGTCTGCCATCTGTTCGCTGACATGCGGGAAGGAGATTACGTCCTGATCGCCGAGCCAGCTACACGGACCATCCCCGATCCGAAGGGGAAGGGCAGATTTCATTATGCGGGGGTCGGCGGCTCCGGCATGAGCGCGCTCGCGCAGTTCCAAGTCATGACTGGCGGATGTGCGAGCGGCAGCGACCGCGCCTTCGACCGCGGCGAACGCGCCGAGCTTCGCGCGCAGCTCGAGAGCCTCGGCGTCACCGTGCTGCCGCAGGATGGAAGCGGCGTCACCGAGGACTGCGCGGCGCTCGTACTTTCCACTGCGGTGGAAGAGCAGGTCCCAGACTTTGCCGAAGCGCGCGCCAAAGGCATTCCCATCGTCCACCGCTCGGAGCTGCTCGCTCATTTCGTTGCCTCGTACCGCACCGTGGCGGTGAGCGGCACGAGCGGCAAGTCCACCGTCACGGCAATGATCTTCGAGATCCTGACAGGCGCCGGCCGCGACCCTTCCGTGATCACAGGGGGAGATTTGCGCCTGCTGCAGGCGCAAGGCCTGCCCGGCAATGCTTGGGTTGGCAGCTCCGACCTCCTCGTCATCGAGGCCGACGAGAGCGACGGTTCGCTCGTGCGTTATGCGCCCGCGATCGGAGTGATCCTCAATCTCCAGCGTGACCACAAGGAAATAGCCGAGGTAGCGGCGATGTTCGCCGTGCTGCGCGCGCGCTCCCGCGAAGCGCTGGTGGTGGGCGGGGAAGAGAATCTCGACGCGCTTGCCGGAGGCGCGCTCCGCTTCGGCTTCGGGCCTCGCGCCGACATTCGCGGGGACAATGTCGAGCTTGGACCATCCGGCAGCCGCTTTCAGGTCGAGGGCGTCCGCTTCACGCTGCCGGTGCCGGGCCGGCACAACGTCGCCAATGCGCTTGCGAGCATCGCGGCAGCTCGCGTGCTCGACGTGCCGCTTTCCGACATGATTGTGCCGCTGGCAAGCTTCCAGGGCGTCGGGCGGCGTTTTCAGAGCGTCGGCACCGTCCGCGGCGTTACCGTGATCGACGACTTTGCGCACAATGCCGATAAGATCACGGCGGCGCTCGCCACGGCGAAGCTCCACGCTCCCCGCGTGCTCGCCATCTATCAGCCCCATGGCTATGGGCCAACGCGCTTCTTGCGGCAGGACTTCGTCGACACCCTCACCCGCGAGCTCAGGCCCGAGGATCGTCTCTGGATGCTCGAAGTCTTTTACGTCGGCGGAACAGCCAGCCGCGACTTCTCCGCTGCCGACATCGTGGGTGAGATTAGGGCGAACGGCGTCAAAGCCGAGTTCGCGCCATCTCGTCCTCGGCTCGCCGCGCGTATTGCCGAAGAGGCTCGCGCCGGCGATCTCGTGCTCGTGATGGGGGCCCGCGATCCTTCGCTCACTAATTTTGCACGGGAAATTGTGGCGGCGCTCGGCCACGATCCGGCCAAAATAGCTGACAAAACCATATGACTCTACGCCCAACAATTGAGCTATGATGGGCTCAGCACGCGGGGGTGCGGGCAACCCAAACTGGTTGTTGGCAGTTTCGTAAGTTTGGTGGGGTTTGCGGCGTCGTGAGTTTCGAGGCCCTTTCCGCTCCCAAGCGAAGCAAGTGAGCCCGATTAAAAAAACGGCCGCTTGCGCGTGCACGAGAACCCAAGGGTGAAGGGGAGGGATCGATGAAAGCAAAATCTCTTCTGCTAACTGTCCCCTTAGCAGTTTCCGCGTTGACGTTCACGTCGCTTCCGGCCGCCGCA
>Ga0187805_10000184_pt1 | contig 18860 bp, 17 predicted proteins | sample NC_wetland_sal_i_6_FD_132965 | JGI IMG/M metagenome (GOLD analysis project Ga0187805, IMG submission 132965) | Wetland sediment microbial communities from Neuse River Estuary, North Carolina, USA - Control_5 | ecosystem: Environmental > Aquatic > Freshwater > Wetlands > Sediment | place: USA...
AACAGCGGCGTATCTTCGGGCTTCTCTGACATGAGATACGCAGAAACGGTGGAAAATGTTCCGGCCGTGAGGGACCAAAGCCAGCGCTAGCGCCGAAGGGCCTCGTTCAGCGAACCCTGCCGGTAACCTTCTAAATCCAGCGCAACGTAGGCGAAACCCGCTGCCCTCAAACGAGCCGAGATGGACGCGGCCATTTCCGGAGACATGGCGCGGGGCATCTCCTCGGGGGCGATCTCGACGCGTGCCAATTTCTCGTGCAAACGGACGCGGAACTGGCGGAAACCAAGTTCGCGAAGGGCAGCTTCACCGCGTTCGACCAGAGCCAGCCGCTCTGACGTTACCTCTGTTCCGTAAGGAAGTCGCGAGGCAAGGCATGCAGAGGCAGGGCGATCCCAGGTCGGCAGCCCGGCGCGCAGGGAGAGGGCGCGGATTTCTGCTTTGTGTAATCCGGCGTCAAGAAGCGGCGCAAGAACACGATGCTCCATTGCCGCGCGGTGGCCGGGACGAAAATCCAAAGTGTCATCGGCATTGACGCCATACGCTACCGCGGCGAACCCGCGCTCTCTCGCCATGATGTCCAGCAAGGTGAATAATTCGTCCTTACAGAAGTAGCAGCGATCCGCAGCGTTGGCGCGGTACTGGGGATTTTCCATTTCATGAGTTTCGATAAATTCGTGGGGGATGCCGAACTTGCGGATAAATTCCTCGACGACGGTTTGGTCGTGGGCGGAATAGCTCGGCGAAAGCGCGGTAACGGATATCGCATGCTGGCCGAGCGCGCGGTGCGCGGCCCAGGCCAAATAGGCGGAATCGGCGCCTCCAGAAAGCGCGACGATCACCGATGGGAAGCCAGCCAGTTGCTCTTGCAGTAGCAGCTCTTTACCGACGGCCGGGAGCTCCGATTTGTGGGTCGCGCGGATGCGCACAAGAGTATTCATTTCCACCGAAAGTATACTCCACCCCAGCTGTTATTTCGTTTGCCGGTTGCGTCCAATGGCGAAATCACTTGAAATCCAGTAACACGTCCACGGATTGTTTGGCGGGATCGGTACGCAGCCAATGACCGACCGTGTCGTAATGAAGGGGCAATTCTCCAAAAATCTCCGCGGGGTGAGATTCCAGCTTGATCAGAAATTGCTCAAAGATAGCTTTGTCGAAAATGGCTCCGGCCTCGGTGGGCCACTTTTGAAGCAGAAGGCGCTCGGCATCGAGAGATAGCCCTGTCAGAACCATGGTGTTGTAATGATATTGCGCGCCCTCGGCCACAGTCACAGCATAAGAAACCGTGTGGGCCTGGTCGTCATAGGAAACGACGGGATCGATCTTTGCGTCGAGATAACCGCGATGGCCGTATTCCTCCCGGGCGCGGTCCCATCCCGCTTCGATTTGCATGCCGTTGGCCACGTCGCCGGGTTTCAGACCCAGCTCGTTGGAGAGCGTAATCGAAGACAGCACAGAGTTGCCAGACCATTGCGGTTCTTTCCAGTGGTAGAGACCGCCGGTTGCCACGGGGACGAAAATAGGGAGTTGCTCGGGCAGAGTCTGGTTGGGATTGCCCGTCAATCGAATTTGGGGCGGACCGAGCTTTACGCGCAGATAGCCGCGCTGCAGATAGAGCGGACGCACCTGCTCCGCGAGAAAAAGATCGATCGTCATACGCGAATAAGGCTTCCCTTGTACGGCAGAGAGTGCTTGCCGTACTACAGGAGACGAAGATAGCGAAGGATCGCCGAACTCGACGGTGGCGATGGCAAAGGAAACATCTTGGACGTGAAATTCCTGAACGTTTCCATCACCGATCGGATTGGCAATCAACTGGTGTTCCACAGTCACTTTCAGCTGACGCGATGCAAGTAGAGCGTTCACTGCATCGGCTGCCTGATCCAAGGCAGCGCCAGCTTCGGGAAGCGTGCCGTCGAAAAAGGAAAGCTTCGCGCGGATGGCGTCGTTGAGTTCACTATCGGAAAACCACGGGAGGTTGTCGAAGTAGACGGGAACGCGCGGGGCCTCCTGCAACTGGAATGTGAGAGTTAGCTCCTCGGCGCGCGTATCGTATTTGTAATTCACTTTGGCGAACATTCCGCTTTGCAGCAAGCGATCGGCAGCGGTCTGCAGGTCCGCTTTTCCAACCTGGGAGCCCTGTTGCAGGCCAGTGAGAGCGACGATCTGGGCTTCTGGCAGCGTTTTCAGGCCTTCGACGTGAATTTCGCGAAGAATCGCCGTCGAGGCGGCGGGCGTTTGCGCAGAGACGGAAGAAAAGAAAAATAGCGCGAATAGAAAGGAAACTCCCAAACGGGCACGGAAAACGCGAAGCATGCCTTTATAGTAATGGAAAAAGGCACACGAGCCTACTCGCGGAGGGCCCCATCGTAGGATGCCGCGAAAGAATGCGGGAGCAGGAGCGTTCTGCTATTCGACCGTCACGGATTTCGCCAAATTGCGAGGCTGGTCGACGTCGCAGCCACGGCGCACGGCGATATGGTAGGCGAGGAGCTGGAGGGGAATGATTTCCAAGAGCGGCGCGAGAATGTCCGGCGCGGGAGGGAGCTCGATGATGTGGTCGGATGCTTCGCGAGCGAGACGATCGTTTTCCGTGGCAATGGAAATAACGATGCCATCGCGGGCTTTCACTTCCTTGATATTGGAGACGCTCTTTTCGTAGCGTGTCACGGATTCCGGGTCGCTGTCATCGCGCGTGGCCAGAACTACGACGGGCAGATTTTCATCGATGAGCGCGTTGGGCCCGTGCTTCATTTCGCCTGCGGGATAGCCTTCGGCGTGGATGTAGGAAATTTCCTTCAGCTTGAGGGCGCCTTCGAGGGCGATCGGATAATGTATGCCGCGGCCGAGATAGAGAAAATCGGTGAAGCGGAAGAACTGTCTGGCGAGATTTTCGTAGTACCCGGACGCGTCGGCTTGAAGAATCATCTCCATTTTGTGGGGAATGCGGGTGAATTCCCGCATCAGTTTCACCGCGTCTGGGGGAGCGAGTTTTCCGCGAACTTGCCCGAGATAGGAAGCGAGGAGCAGAAGAGCGGCGAGTTGAGCGGTGAAGGCTTTAGTGGAGGCAACGCCGATTTCGGGACCGGCATGCGTGATGATGGTTCCCGCGGCTTCACGTGTGATCATCGAGCCGATGACGTTGCAGATAGCGAGCGTGGGCGAACCTTTGAGCTTGGCTTCGCGCTGCGCCGCCAGAGTGTCCGCCGTTTCGCCGGACTGGCTGATGCAGACGGTGAGAGTTTTGGAATCCAGGATGGGATCGCGATAGCGGAACTCGCTGCCGTAATCGACCTCGACTTGCAAGCGAGCCAGGCGCTCGATCATGAATTTACCGGCCAGGCCGGCGTGCCAGCTCGTTCCGCAGGCGACGATGCGCACTTGTTGGAAGCCACGGAACTGCTGTTCGGAGATTTGCATTTCGTCCAGAAAGATTTTTCCCGAATCTTGAGAGATGCGTCCGAGCAGGGTGTCGCGCACGGCGCGCGGCTGCTCGAAAATTTCTTTTTGCATGAAATGTTTGTAGCCGCCCTTTTCGGCCATGATGGGGTCCCAGGCGACGTGGTGTGCTGGGCGGTCGACCGGGCGGCCGTCGTGATCCATCACGCGCACGCCATTCTGGGTTAGGACGGCAATGTCGCCATCCACGAGAAAGAAAATCTGCCGGGTATGTTCGAGGAGGGCGGGAATGTCGCTGGCGACAAAATATTCACCATCGCCCAGTCCGATCACGGAGGGCGGACCGATGCGAGCCGCGACGATCTTCTGCGGGTCGCGCGAGGAGAGAAAAACGAGGGAATAGATGCCGCGCAGCTCCTTCAGGGATTTGCGCACGGCTTCTTCGAGCGGGACGCCGCCTTGCGAATTCTTTTCGACGAGATGAGCCACGACTTCCGTATCGGTTTCGGTGACGAACTTGTGGCTCTCGCGCTCGAGCTGTTCCTTCAGTTCGAGATAATTCTCGATGATGCCGTTGTGTACGACCACGATTTCGCCAGTGCAGTCGCGATGCGGGTGCGCATTTTCTTCGGTGGGGCGGCCGTGAGTTGCCCAACGCGTGTGGCCGATCCCGTAAGTGCCTTCGATGGGAGATTTCTGAATTACTTCTTCCAGGTTACGGAGCTTTCCCGGGGCGCGCCGCAGTTCGATCTTTCCGGCCGAATTGACGACGGCGATCCCCGCGGAGTCGTAGCCACGATATTCGAGCTTTCGCAGCCCTTCGATGATGACAGGGACGACCTTCTTCGGACCGATATAACCGACAATTCCGCACATGGGCGGGATCTCCTAAAAATGCTGATTCGTTAGACTAGCACGGTCCAGCGATAGGCCATGCGGGTTCCTGGCGGAAATGTGGCGAATTATATCAAGGCAGTAAGGGAGCGTCGGGAGCAGGCTGCAGTTCGTAGGAAAGGAGCTTGTTGTTCGAATCGAAATGGAAAGTGACACGAGCGGAAGCGTGCTGCAAGGTTTCGGTATCGATGTGACGCACGATGGCGACGACAGCGGTTTTGTCGGGGGAATCTTCGATGCGGTAACCTCGCGAATTGAGGAAGAATTCGACGCGGCCTCTCTCCGTGCCTTTCGGAAGCTGGGAGGCAAGCAGCTGATCGATCTTTTTCAGCTGCGGGTTAGAGGTGTGACCTTTGCGCTGGCATCCGGATAGGGAGAACGACAGCAGCAGGAGCATGAAGACTAACGACAAGAACGGCATGAGCCCAGCCGACATTCGCGCGGGGTTGCGACGACGAATCATCGTTCGCCGCATTTACTCCACAATTTCGAAGCGGGATTCTTCGATGACTGGATTCGTGAGCACCTCTTTCGAGATGTGCTCGACCTGTTTCACCGCTTCGTCGCGGGTGAGGCCTTCAACGTTCAAAACGAAGAATTTTCCCTGGCGTACATCCTTGACGGAAGCGTAACCCAGCCCGGAGAGCGCATGCTGAATTGTTTGCCCTTGGGGATCGAGTACCGTGCGTTTCGGCATCACCCAAACGTGTGCTTTCATGGGCCAAGTATAACATCGGAGCGCCGCCAACGATGGTTGACCGCGGAGTTGCAAGCGCCTCGCGCCGTAGCGCGTCAGCAATTGGCTGCTCCGCGGAGTGCGAGCTTGTCGGCCTCGGGAAGGAAGGCGTGCTCGAAGCTCAATTTCGCTAGTTGACCAAGCTCCATGTCGCTCATGCCCATGCTTGCCGCATTCTCGTATTCGGCTAACAAAGTGGTATGAAACATTGCGGGATCATCGGTGGAGAGCACGACGGGAATTCCATGCCGCCAGAGTTGCGGAAGAGGATGCTGCGCCAGGGTCGCATGAGTCAGACGCAACTGTTTTGCGAGGGCGCCAGTTCGGATATTACTTTGGGGGCATATTTCCAGCGGGATACGGCGGTCGACGAGCAAATCCATGAGCGCAGGATCCTGCGCGGCGGCGATGCCATGGCCAACACGCTCGACGCGGAGCAGTTCGATGGCTTCGCGTATTTTCTCGGGTCCACCGACTTCTCCCGCGTGCATGAGGAGATGCAGGCCATCGTTTGCGGCTTTCTCGTAGACAGGGCGAAAATCCTGCGTGGCTATGCTCATTTCGTCACCGCCGATGCCGAACGCGACAATCGAGTTCGAGCCGCAGCGTTTTGCCGCAGCCACGACTTCCATAGCCGCTTCAGCTCCGAATTGACGCGCAGCGTCGAAAATCCAGTTCAGGCGCAGCCCGCGTTTCTCAAATGGTTCAGCGGCCTGTATGAGGGCCTCGAAATTGGCTTCCGGGTGCTGCTTGCGAAGCAGCATCACTCCGATGGAGAGCGTGACCTCGGCATAGACCACACCTTGTGTCAAAAGATGTTCACACAAGCCTCGCGCAATGAGGCCGTAGTCGCGGGGCTCACGGAGAAAAGAGGTAACCCATTTGAAAGCATCGATGAAACCGGCGAAGTCGCTATAGTTGTACCGCTGCCGGACATCTTCTTCCGTGAGGAAAATGTTGTGCCGGGCCGTCAGCGCGCAAACAGTTGCAGGCTGGATGGAACCCTCGAGATGCAGATGCAACTCGGCTTTAGGAAGGCAAGCGATGCGGGGCGGGAGGGCAGACGGATTCATCCGAGGGTTCAGTGGGGCAACTGCGGCCGCCCTGCGTTGATCCACGCGGTCAGCCAATAGGAGCCAACATCGCTAGACGCTTCGGAAAGCTGGCGGATCAGAATCGCTGCGGCCTGATTGTAGAAACGATCGAAGTAGTCGTCGTTGTAGGAATCAGACCGTCCCGCGAGATAAGCATTGCGATCCGCCAGAAGAATCGGTTCGAGCCAGCTATGCGAAGTGAGGCAGACCTCGAACGCATGATCCGTGGGATCGCTGATCAATGCGGCATCGTTTGGCCGCATGGGGAAAAAAGAAGAAAAGCGGTCAACCAGTGCGGTTCCAAATCGTTCGTTGACGCCACGCTGCCCCGTCAATTTTCCGTCGAAGTTTTCCGTCGTGCTGAAGGGGTCGTGCGCATCCGCGACGTAGTTCGCCAGAATCGCGGCGTCCAGCCTGGCCTCGCTCCAACGGCCCGATTTCATATCTTCCGTCAGCTTCTGACTATAAACGCCAATCTGCCAGGGCAGCACACCGTTGGCCTGGAGCTTCGATTTTCCATATTTGTCCAATGCCGCTTTGTAGTCGCGCGGAAGGAGATCGAAAGGGAAGCGGCCGTACTTATCCAGATAAAGATGATTGTTGCGCTTTTCGGCGGGAGTTTTCGCCAGCTCGTCCAGGGGGTCGGTAACGTGCTGGAGAAGAATCGCTCGGCTGGCGTCGAAGAAAGCCCGAACGTCCGGGGGAAGCGCGTCGATCGCCTGATTTACAATCAGTTTGTTTGCATTGCGCCCCCACGAGGCGGCCCGCTGTGGAAAACACGCAAGAACCAATAGCAGCGCCAGCACTTTTGCCGACTCATGCAATTTGCTTGTTATTCCGCCCCGCATAGCCACTTCCTAATTTACGCCGAATCAACCGATCGAAGCGTGCTTCGATTGCGGCTATAGAGAAAATAAATGGCCAAGCCGATTGCTAGCCAGATGAAGAAGCGAAGCCAGGTGATCACGGTCAGACCGGTCATCAATCCCCCGCAGAGAAGGATCGAAATCAGCGGGAACCACGGGACCAAGGGCACACGGAATCCACGAGGCCGGTCGGGTTGCTTTCGGCGCAGGATGAGTACCCCCAGAGACACAAGCACAAAGGCAAAGAGAGTGCCGATGTTGGAGAGATCCGCGGCGTCGCTGATCGCAAAGATCCCCGCGGGAATTCCCACCGCGAAGCCTGCGATCCAGGTAGACCAATAGGGAGTCTTAAAGCGCGGATGCACTGCGGAGAAGATTTTCGGAAAGAGCCTGTCGCGAGCCATGGCGTACCAGATGCGGGCTTGACCATATTGGAAGACGAGGAGGGAAGAAATCATTCCCATCAGAGCGCCCACAACGATTATGGATCGCGAAAAACGGTTGGCACCCAAAACCTGGAGGGCGTAAGCAACGGGCGCTTCCGCCCCGGCGCCGGAAACAAACGTCGTGTACTTCATCATTCCAAGCAGCACGATCGACACGCCAACATAAAGAATGGTGCAGACGATAAGCGAGAGGATGATTCCGATGGGCATATCGCGCTGGGGATTTTTTGATTCCTCGGCAGCGGTTGAGACAGAGTCGAAGCCGATGTAGGTGAAAAAAACGATGGCTCCACCGGTGACGATTCCACTAAATCCGGAGGGAGCGAATGGCTTCCAGTTGGAGGGATTGACCAACATGCCTCCGACCACGAGGAAAAGCAGGATGGCGCCGATCTTGATGGCAACCATTATGTTATTGGCCTCGGCGGACTCACGGATTCCGCGAACGAGCAGCACGGTGAGGATGAAAATGATCAAGAACGCCGGAACATTGAAATAAGACCCTGTCCAATGCCCGGACTCCCACACGGGAGTCGACCATCGATCGGGAAGAGGGATTCCGAAGGAAGCCAATTGCGCCTTGGTGTAAGCGCTGAAGCCGATGGCTACAACCACGTTGCTCACGACATATTCCAAAATCAAGTCCCAACCAATGATCCAGGCGAAGATTTCGCCGAGCGTCGCATAGGAATAGGTGTAGGCGCTTCCGGCAATAGGAATCATGGAGGCCAGTTCGGCGTAACAAAGCCCGGCGAAACCGCAGGCAACGGCCACAAGAAAGAACGAGATGGCGATGGAGGGCCCGGCCGCGGGCCGGCCGTGCATAAGCACGTTTGCGGTGTTTCCGGTGCGCAGAAAATTCACGATGATGTCGAGGACTTGGGCATGCAGGAGAGAGGGGGCCTGGAAAAATTCACCCGCAGCGGCGGTCCCCGTAAGAACGAAAATGCCGGAGCCGATGATGGCTCCGATGCCGAGGGCCGTAAGGCTCACCCAGCCAAGAGTTTTTTTCAGGCGATGTTCCGGACGTTCCGAATCGGAGATCAGTTGATCGATACTCTTGCAACGCAGGAGCTGTGATCCCACCCATGCTCTCCGATCGCGTCCGGGCATGCCGGAAGCCTGGAATTACCGGAAACGCCACTCAGGAAAGATTGACTGGCTCAATTTACCCTGAGATGCCAGGTTTCGCAACAAAGTCTCTCGGGTGCCCTCGGACAATTATTTCGATTTTAGGCCGGCTCAAGCTGCGCGTAGCGCTCGACGAATTTCTTTGTCCCGCGTCCCGGGAAACTCACGGAGAGACGGCGGTCTTCCTCGTCGCCTTCGACACCGACAATGGTTCCAATGCCGTAGCTCGGATGTCGAACTCTGCGGCCAAGCATGGGATTTGCTTCGGCGCCTCGTCTCGCTGTGGGCCTGCCGAAAGAGCTCCCGACCCGAACGGGCTTCGGCTTTGCCGGCGCGGGTTCCGGTTTCCCTCGCACGCGCCGCAAAAATTCGTCCGGTGAATACGAATACTCTGGATCCGGCTCATATCGCCGCGTTTCGCCGATCTCCGCCATTGAACCACGAATAGTTTCCACCAGTTCAGATGGAATCTCGGCCAAGAAGCGCGAGGGCAGGGAAGCACGCAACTGTTGCTCGTTACCAAAAATACGCCTGTAAACCGCACGCGTCAGCGTCAACGAGGTGCGCGCTCGCGTCATCCCGACGTAGACCAGGCGCCGCTCCTCTTCAATTCCTTTTTCTTCGTTCAAAGAGCGCCCATGCGGGCAGATGCCTTCTTCCATTCCAGTCAAGAAGACGTGATCGAACTCCAGCCCTTTCGTGCTGTGGAGTGTGATTAGGGTAACGCCAGGCTTGCCTTCGAAGGAATCCGCGTCGCTCACCAGAGCCGCCGCATCCAAGAAATCTGTGAACGTCTCGCCAGCTTCCATACTTTCCGCCACCGCGCGCGTCAATTCTTCCAGATTCTCCAGGCGCGCCACATCCTCGGGCGTGTTGCGGTCTTTCAGCATATCCATGTAGCCGCTCTCTTCGAGCACGCTATGCAGAAACTCCGCTGGCTCTTTCTTGGCGAGGGCCTCTTGCAGTTTGGCGATTAATTCCTGGAACGAGCGCAGCGGTGTTACGGCGCGTCCGCCCGCCGCTCCGGAGACGAATTTTTCAATCCCCTTCCAGAGTGGGGTGCCATCCACACGCGCCGTCTCGCGCAGCGAATCGAGCGTGGTCTTGCCGATGCCGCGCGGAGGCACATTCAAAACGCGCAGCAGCGAAATGTCGTCTTCCGGATGCATCGCCAGCCGCACATAAGCCAGCGCATCTTTCACTTCGGCCCGATTGTAAAAACTAAACCCGCCGACCAGCTTGTAGCGCAATCCCAGGCGGCGGAAAACCTCTTCAAACGCACGCGATTGAAAATTCGTCCGGTATTCGACGGCGCACGTCTGCGCGGAATCATCGTTCAGAATCCGCTCCAGCTCCCCGGCGACGAATTCCGCTTCGGCCTGCGCATCGCGCGCCTCGAAATACCGCAGATTCGCGCCAGAACCCTTCGTCGCGCTCAGCGACTTCCCCAATCTTTCCGGATTGTTCGCCACGACCGCACCCGCGGCGTCCAAAATGTTTTGGGTGGAGCGGTAGTTCCGTTCCAGCTTCACAATCCGCGCACCGGGGAAATCACGCGAAAAGCTCAGCAAGATCGAAACGTCCGCGCCACGCCAGCGGTAGATCGACTGGTCCTCATCGCCCACCACGCACAGATTCTGTTGCGGCCCGGTAAGCAGCCGCAGCAAATCGTACTGCACGCGGTTAGTGTCCTGATATTCATCGACGTGAATGTACTGAAAACGCGCTTGCCATTTCTCACGCACTGCAGGCACTTCTCGAAGCAGGCGCACTGAACGCAACAATAAATCGTCGAAGTCCAGTGCGTTGCTTTGATGCAGGAGCTTTTCGTACGCCTCGAAAACATCCGCGGCGCGCCGGCCGTCTTGGCCGATGGCCTCGCCGCGCAAGATTTCTGGTGTTTTTGCGTGGTTTTTCGCGTAGCTGATGCGGCTCAGGATATTCCGCGGAGTGAGGCTGTCATCGTCAATCGCCAGTTTGCTCATGGCCAGCTTCACCGCGGCGAGCTGGTCGTCATCATCATAAATCGCAAAATCTCGCGGCAAACCTGCGCTCGGCGCTTCCCGCCGCAAGAGCCGCGCACACAGAGAATGAAATGTGGAAAGCCAGGGTTGCGCGGGCGGCACCCCCGAGCGCAGCAGCAAATCAGAAACGCGCGTTCGCATCTCCTCCGCGGCCTTGTTGGTGAACGTAACGGCAAGGATCGCTTCGGCGGGCACGCCCGCGGAGATCAGGCTGGCCATGCGATACGTGATCGCACGCGTCTTGCCTGTTCCCGCTCCGGCAAGAATCAGCACGGGGCCTTCTGTAGTTTCCACCGCCAGCCGCCGTTCCGGATTCAGTTCATCGAGGAGATTCAACATTTACCTGCAGTGGTCGAAGATGCGATGCCTTGTGATGGTAGCCGACTGTTCGTGCGCGTGCAAATTGCCGGCTTATTTCCAGCCATTTGAGAAGAAATGCGGGGCGAGGTTTTTCGACGCGCATGCACCGCTTACTTTACCGGCTCAAATCAATCTCGAAGTACAACAAAGGGTGATTTTTTTCTAGCGCGCGAATATCGGGGATATAAAGATGCGCGGTGTTCAGCAAATCGAATTGGTCCTGCATATCGAAGTAAAGCAGGCCCTCGATGGATTGATGAGGCGCCACAATACTGCCGGGAATCCCCGCATCGGCCGCCTCTTTTTGCATCTGCACCCAATGCTTATCGCGGCCTGCTTTGGGTCCGCTGGAAGGAATCGGAAATGGCGTCCTGAGACTCCTCGTTGGATCCTTTCTGTTCGCGTCCATCATGACGTCAGCCACATCCTCGGGCGTCAGCGGGTGCAGCGCTTGCCGGCTATCCTCGGAGAGCGTGACGTTCAACCGGATTTGCTCCAGGTCGATTTTCATGCTGTCGTCACTGTCGTTGCGGATGGTCGTGTCGATAGCCACAATGCCGGCCGCAACTGGAGACTTCTTCGGAAACTTTGCTTTGTAGCTGGCAGCATCGGTCCAAGGTCGCGCGGAGATGGTGACGCCCTCGTGCGACTCGACCGCTGCTGCCTTCATGGTGGCTTGCGGTGGTTGAGCGGCAGGCACGCCAGAAAAAAGCGCGGCGGCGAGAAAGGGAGCTATGATGGCTAGGTTTCGCATCGGGTTATAATAGTCTTTTCTCATCTCGACGCCTTCGATTCCTGGGGGAAGTGCAAGGTTGCCCGCGCCACGCACCGCCTGCTCGCGGCGGCGTGAAGAAGGACTGGAGCCACGTTTAGTGTATTTTATTTACAGCCTCTTGTTGGGCCTTGGCGCCCTGCTGCTTATGCCCTACTGGCTTTGGCAAGGAATTCGCCACGGCAAATATTTTTCGAATCTTGGCCAGCGTCTGGGTTTTTCGTTCCCTTCGGTCGCCAAACTTCCTGAAGATCGTCTTGGGGCTATTTGGATTCACGCCGTTTCCGTCGGAGAGGCGCTTTCCGGCGTTACACTTGCCAGGCGCTTGAGGCAGGCTTATCCGGATCGCCCGCTCGTGGTTTCGACAACTACTTTGACCGGCCAGGCTTTGGCTCGCGAGCGCATGCCCTTTGCCGACGCGATTTTTTATTTCCCTCTGGATTGGGCTTTCTGTGTTCGTCGTGCTTTGCGCGCTGTGCGGCCTTCGATCGTCGTTGTTCTCGAGACGGAAATTTGGCCCAACTTTCTTCGCGAAGCGGGCCGCCGAAGCATTCCGGTCGTGTTCGTCAGCGGCCGCATTTCGGATCGCTCTTTCGCCCGGTACAAACGCTATCTTGGCGTTTTTGGATTTTTCCTTCGTCCGTTCTTGCGGAGCGCCCTTGCGAATGCCGCCGCCTTTCTCATGCAGGGCGAAAAGGACTCCGAGCGGATTCGCGCCTTGGGTGCGCCATCAGAGCATGTGCATGTCAGCGGCAATCTAAAATATGACCTGGAGCTTCCCGCAGCCACGCCAATTTCCAACTGGCTCGCCACGGAAGCGCAGCGCCGCGGACGCGCGCCGATTATCGTCGCCGGTAGCGTCGTGGCCACCGAAGAACCCCTCGCGCTAATCGCCTTTGGCACGCTGCAGGGTGAGCATCCCAAAGCACTTCTCGTGTTAGCCCCGCGCAAGCCGGAGTGCTTTGAGTCGGCGGCCCAGTTCATCGATGATTCTCACCGCAAGTTTATTCGCCGTTCGCAACTGCCGGTTCCCGCGCCCTCGCGAAATGGCGCTCCGAATGGCGAGTGTTCCATTCCTGACGACGTGACGGTCATTTTGCTCGACACGATCGGAGAGCTCGCGTCGCTTTATCGCGTTGCAGACGGTGCTTTCGTTGGTGGTTCGCTTGTTCCAAGCGGCGGACACAATATCCTCGAGCCTGCTGCTTTCGGAAAAATTCCCGTCTTCGGTCCGTCAATGGAAAACTTCGCAGAGATCGCTGAACGCTTTACCGCGGCCGGAGCCGCCGTGCAAGTCGAGAGTCCCGAGGATGCTGGCGTTGCGTGGATCGAGTTCCTGCGTGACCCAGAGCGGGCGGCGCGCATGGGCGAAGCCGCTCGCAACCTCGTCGAAAGCAGCAGGGGCGCAACGGATCGAGCCGTCACGGAAATTGTCCGGCAGCTTGATATGGCTGCGCGAGAAAATGGATGAATCTTCCGCTGTTGCTGCAACTGCTGCTGTGGCCGCTCTCAGTTGTGTATGGCGGTTATGTTCGAGTTCGTTCCTGGCTCTATGCAAGAGGCTGGCTAAAGCAGCGGCGCTTGCGGGGCAAGGTGATCAGCGTCGGCAATTTGACTGTTGGCGGCACGGGTAAGACGCCCATGGTTCTGTGGCTGGCGGCGAAATTTCTCAGGGAAGGGAAGCGTGTCGCCATTCTGAGCCGCGGCTATCGGGGTTCCGGCGGCACGAGCGACGAGATCGAGCTGATGAAGCATCGTCTCCAGGACAAGGTCACGTTTGGCGTTGGCAAAGACCGCTTCGCCGAGGGCCACCGCATCGAGCGCGAACAACCCATCGACATCTTCCTCCTCGATGACGGTTTCCAGCATCTCCCGCTTGCCCGTGATCTCGACATTTTGATGCTGGACGGGTCACGCAAACTTAAAGACCAGTGGCTCCTCCCCTCCGGAGCGCTCCGCGAACCCATTTCCGCTTGCCGCCGTGCCGACCTCCTGGTTGTCACCCGCAAGACCGAACGTCCGGACATCGAAGCCGGAGACGCTCGCGAGGATTCTATCTTCTACGCGGAGACGCGCTTATTGGGTTTTCGCCGGCATGACGGCCGCGCCGACATTCAGTGTCTAAGCGAGATCGGCCACGGCCCGTTCTTCGCTTTTTGCGGTATTGGTAATCCCCGGGCATTCTTTGATGATCTCAGCCGCTGGCATGTCCCCGTCGCGGGGCAAAGTATCTTCCGGGATCACCATAAGTACAAGGCAACTGATCTGCGAGGATTGGAAAAGGCGGCTCATAAGGCGGGCGCTATAGCATTTGTGACCACAGAAAAGGATGCCGAGAACCTGGATGAAGAAAACGGCGCGGCAATCCCTATCTACGTCGCGGTGATCGATTTCGTATTCACAGCGGAGAGTGAATTCATCGCCGCTTTAGAAAGAAAACTGCACCCGTCCCACGGAGCGTCTGCGTGAAAATTCTCATTCGCGCCACGAATTGGGTCGGCGATGCAATCATGGCGTTGCCTGCGCTGCGCGCCGTGCGCTCGCGCTTTCCGGAGGACGAGATAACGATTCTTTCGCGGCCTTACGTCGCCGCCATCTATCAGAATCAGCAGGTCTGCGACAATATAATACTCCTAGATGATAAAACTAAGAACGACATGACCAGCGAACTCCGCGCGCAGAAATTCGATGCAGCGCTGCTGCTTCAAAATGCCTTTCAAGCGGCTTGGTTTACTTGGCGCGCCGGTATTCCGGAGCGCATCGGCTACGCGCGGGACGGTCGCAGCCTGCTTCTCACTAAGGCTGTGCCCGTTCCAAAGCCCGGCGAAATTCCGGCTCATGAGCAGTTCTACTACCTCGAGTTGCTTCGTCGCGCCGGCTGGTTGGACAATCTTCCAAATGAAACTTTTATCAAGCTCGATGTTTCCGAGGCCGATCGCCAGCGCGCCTCCGAATTTCTTTGTTCTGCCGGCGCGAATGCCAACAATTTTCAAGTTGCCATCGGCGCAGGCGCATCCTACGGCTCCGCCAAATGCTGGCCACCGGATCGCTTTGCGGAATTGGCGAATCGTCTCCAAGCGCAGCAGGGCGTTGACGTCATTCTCTTTGGCACACTCTCGGAAGCCACCGTTTCCTCCGCCATAGCGGCAGGCATGCGCCACCCGCCAATCGATCTCACCGGAAGAACCTCCATCGCCGACTTGCCTGCGGTTCTTTCGCAATGCCATCTCTTCATCGGCAATGACTCCGGCGCGATGCACGTCGCCGCAGCCGTGGGCCTACCCGTCGTCGCCGTATTCGGACCCACCGATCCTTTCGGCACCGCGCCCGTTACTCCGCGTTGCACCATCGTCCAAGAAAAACCATACTGCAGCCCCTGTTTTCTGCGCCGCTGCCCAACCGACCATCGTTGCATGACCAGAATCACGCCAGCCGCCGTCGAATCCGCCGCGCGCCATTGGATTTCCTCGCTGGAGGTGCGTCCTGCCTGAAACGCGCCCGCTTCGTCCCGCTGTTTTTCTCGATCGCGATGGCACCATTTCAGAAGAGGTCGGCTACTTGAATCATGTGAGCCGTTTTCGTATCTTGCCCCTTGTCGCGGAATCCATCCGCCGACTGAACGATTTCGGAATGCCAGTGATCGTTGTCACGAATCAGTCCGGCGTCGGTCGCGGTTACTTTCCGGAATCGCTTGTACAATCGGTCCACGAACTCATGTCTCAGCAACTCGCTGCCGCAGGTGCTCATCTAGATGCTATTTACTATTGCCCGCACACTTCGGCCGAAGGCTGCGCTTGCCGCAAGCCGATGACAGGAATGCTGGATCGCGCGGCCCGGGAGCACGCCATAGATCTGCATCAGTCGGTCGTCGTTGGAGATCGCCACGGCGATATGGAACTGGCCCGCCGGGCGGGTGCGCGCAGCATCCTCGTGCGCACCGGTTATGGCGAAGGCGAGCATCTTTGGAACGCCGCGCATTGGCCAGTTCAGCCTGATTTTGTTGCCGCTGACTTGGCCGACGCTGTTCACTGGATTTTGAGGCCAACGAAATGAAACGCTCCCCAAAGAAAAATCCGCCATCATCTTCCGTCGATCTTCTCGCTCTGGCGGACTACGTCGAGCAGTTTTCTTCCAAAACAGTTGTCCTCTTCGGCGATTTCGTCGCCGACGAGTATCAATTCGGCGATATTTCCCGCGTCTCACGCGAAGCCCCCGTTCTCATCCTCCGTCACCGCGAAACGCTTTTCGCCCCTGGCGGCGGCGCCAACGCCGCCAACAATTTTGCCGCCCTCGGCACACGCGTGTTTCCAATCAGCGCCGTCGGCGATGACTCCGCTGGCGACGCGGTTATCGCCTACTTCCGAAGCAAACGTGTCGAAGTCTCCGGAATTCTCCGCCTCAAGAGTTGGACAACTCCAACGAAGACTCGCATCCTTGCCGGCTGGGCCCATACGGTCGGCCAGCAGGTTCTGCGCGTCGATCGCGAACCTCAATCTCTCATTCCGGAAGCCGTGCACAAAAAGCTCCAGACAATGTTGCAATCCAAGCTTCGTTCCGCGCACGCATTGGCCGTTTCTGATTATGGCTTTGGCGTCGCCGTTCCATCGCTGGTGCGCCAGGCCATTTCTCGGCAAAAAAGAGCGGTGCCTGTAACGCTCGACGCGCGCCACAATCTTCACGCCTACGCGAAAGCAGGCATCACATCGGCCACACCCAACGAAGCGGAGCTTGAGGCTGTTCATCACGTCTCCATCGGCCAGAATCTCGCCGAGCTGACGCGCGCCGGCGCTGCAACACTCGCCGAAATGAAACTCCGCGCTCTTCTTGTCACTCGCGGTCGCGACGGCATGGCACTCTTCGAGCCCGGCGACCGCCTCACGCAGATATCCGTGTATGGAAGCGATCAAGCTGTCGACGTCACCGGCGCCGGCGACACCGTCCTCGCCGCATACACCGTCGCCCTAGCGTGCGGCGCTTCTCCCCTTGAAGCCGCGCACATCGCCAACATCGCCGGCGGCCTCGTGGTCATGAAACGCGGCACCGCCACAGTCACTCGCGAGGAACTTCTTGCCGCCATCCGTCACCAAGCCGGTGGCTCTGCTTCCTAAAACATGCGCAACGCCGCATCCAAAATCGTCCAGCGCGAATGGCTCCGCAACCGATTAGCGGATTGTAGAAAGCGGAGTCAGCTTTTTGTTTTTGCCAACGGCTGTTTCGATACACTTCATGTCGGCCACGTCCGCTATCTCGAAGGCGCCCGCCAAGAAGGCGACATTCTCGTCGTCGGCGTCAACGCAGACTCGAGCGTCCGCGCACTGAAAGGTCCCGGCCGCCCCATTCTTGATGAAAACGCACGCGCGATCCTGGTCGCCGCGGTTCGCTCCGTGGACTATGTTGTCCTTTTCAGCGAGCCGAGCGTCGAGTCTCTGCTCGAAGACCTCCGCCCGGACGTCCACGCCAAAGGCACCGACTACACTTTGGAAACCGTGCCAGAGCGCGCCACCGCCGCTCGTCTCGGCATCCGTGTCGCCATCGTCGGAGACCCCAAAGATCATTCCACGCGCGAACTTCTCGAATCTGTCCGCAAGGCTCCGCATGTCTGAGCCGCGTTTCCTGGTGCTGCGCCTCGGTTCGCTCGGCGACATCGTGCACACTTTTCCCGCCGTTTCCGCCTTGCGCGAATCCTTTGCAAACGCGGAAATCGTCTGGCTCACGCATCCTCGCTGGAAGCTCCTGGTCGAGAGCAGCGGACTGCCCTCGCAGGTCTGGGCCACGGAAACGCGCTCCATCCATTCGCTGCGCAAAATCATCGACGATCTCAGACACTCCCGCTGGGACGCCGCGATCGACTATCAAGGCCTCTGGAAGTCAGCCGGCCTGGCATTTTTCGGCGGCATCAAACGTCGAATCGGTTTCTCCTCGGAAACGATTCGCGAATTTGGTGTTCCCATCCTCTACACAGATCGCGTTCGCTGCACGGCAACGCACATCGCCGATCAAAACGGTGAACTCTCTCTGCGCGCGGGAGCACGCAATCCAGTGGCTCCCTTTACTCTGCAAATTCCGCAGGAAGCCGAGAGAGAACTTCAGGACTTTCTGCACAAGCACGGCCTCGACCGCTACATCGTCTTGAGTCCAGGCGGCGGCTGGCGTTCAAAATGTTGGCCTCCCGAACGCTTCGCCGAACTCAGCAAAATGATTCGAGACTCCCTTGGCCTCCGCTGCGTGGTGAATCACGGCCCCGGCGAAGATGATCTTGCGCTCGCCATCCGCGATTGCAGCGGTGACGCTGATCCAGTGCCTTACAATGGAGAGCTTGGCCCTTTGATGGCTCTCTTGCGCAACGCGGCGTGCATCGTCGGCGGCGATACCGGCCCTCTTCATCTAGCCATTGCTCTCGGCACTCCCGCCGTCGCCCTCTTCGGCCCCACCGATCCCGCGCGCAACGGCCCCTATCGCACGGACGATATTGTCTTACGCGTGCCTGGCGCTGTCCGCACGCACAGCCGCGTCGATCAGGTACACCCCTCGATGCTGCAAATCCAGGTAAACGAAGTCTTCGACGCCGTTCGCCGCCGCCTCGGAGTTCCCGCTTGAGCTCCGCCGCTGATTTCTTTGCTCGCTGGCGTGTGCGTCTGAGCTATCCTCTGGCCCTCCTCGTTCTGTGGTTTGCGCGGCCAACTCCCCGCAGCATTCTTTGGGGCGCCCCCATTGGTTTGCTCGGCCTCTTGATCCGCGCGCGCGCCGCAGGCTATCTTCACAAACAGGAAGTTCTCACCGTCACCGGTCCATACGCCTACACGCGTAATCCGCTCTATCTCGGCAGTGCCCTCCTCACGCTAGCTGCCGCGTTTGCGGCGCACTCCTGGATTTCCGCCGTCATCGTGTGCTCTTACTTCGCGTTGGTTTATTCCCTCGTTATGCGACGCGAAGAGGTCGAGCTCCGCCGCCAACATGGCGCCTCGTTTGATGAGTACGCCCGCGCCGTCCCGCTATTTTTCCCTCGGATTGTTCCGGCAAAACTATCGTTTGCCCTTGCCGGTTCATTTTCCTTTAAGCAGTACAAAAAAAATCACGAATACCAAGCAGCCATCGGTTTCCTGCTATTGCTCGCCGTGCTTCTCGCGATTTGGTGGCT
>Ga0187805_10000185_pt1 | contig 18849 bp, 29 predicted proteins | sample NC_wetland_sal_i_6_FD_132965 | JGI IMG/M metagenome (GOLD analysis project Ga0187805, IMG submission 132965) | Wetland sediment microbial communities from Neuse River Estuary, North Carolina, USA - Control_5 | ecosystem: Environmental > Aquatic > Freshwater > Wetlands > Sediment | place: USA...
ACCATCGGTCACGTCGATCACGGCAAGACCACGCTGACGGCAGCAATCACCAAGGTGCTGGCCGAGAAGGGCGGTGCCAAGTTCACCGCCTATGACGAGATCGACAAGGCGCCGGAAGAGAAGGCGCGCGGCATTACCATCTCCACTGCCCATGTGGAGTATGAGACCGCCAAGCGCCATTATGCCCATGTGGATTGTCCCGGTCACGCCGACTATGTGAAGAACATGATCACCGGCGCCGCGCAAATGGACGGCGCCATTCTCGTGGTGTCTGCCGCGGACGGCCCGATGCCGCAGACGCGCGAGCACATTCTGCTTGCCCGCCAGGTCGGCGTGCCGGCGCTCGTCGTTTACCTGAACAAGGTGGACATGGTGGACGACCCGGAGCTGCTCGACCTCGTCGAGCTCGAGGTGCGCGAGCTCCTGTCCAAATACGAGTTTCCCGGCGACGAGATTCCGATCGTCAAGGGCTCGGCGCTCGCCGCCCTTGAGGGCCGCGACGAGGAGATCGGCAAGAAATCGATCGAGGCGCTGATGGATGCGGTCGATTCCTACATCCCGCAGCCCGACCGTGCCAAGGACAAGCCCTTCCTCATGCCGATCGAAGACGTGTTCTCGATCTCCGGCCGTGGCACCGTGGTGACCGGCCGCATCGAGCGCGGCGTGGTCAAGGTTGGCGAGGAAGTCGAGATCATCGGCATCCGGCCCACGACCAAGACGGTGGTAACCGGTGTCGAGATGTTCCGCAAGCTGCTCGATCAGGGCGAGGCGGGCGACAATGTCGGTTGCCTGTTGCGCGGCGTCGATCGCGAGGGCGTGGAGCGCGGCCAGGTGCTGGCCAAGCCCGGCTCGGTCAAGCCGCACACCAAGTTCAAGGCCGAGGCCTACATCCTCACCAAGGAGGAGGGGGGGCGTCACACGCCGTTCTTCGGCAATTACCGTCCGCAGTTCTACTTCCGCACCACCGACGTGACCGGTGTGGTGCACCTGCCGGAGGGCACCGAGATGGTAATGCCGGGCGATAATATCGCCATGACGGTCGAGCTGATCGTGCCGATCGCCATGGAGGAGAAGCTTCGTTTCGCCATTCGGGAAGGCGGCCGCACGGTCGGCGCCGGCGTGGTGGCGGCGATCATCGAATAAAGGGAGGCAGACGAGAGCGCGCTGTCCTGAGGGCGGCGCGCTCTTCGACGATCAAGGACCATCGAGATGCAAAGTCAAAATATAAGAATCAGGCTCAAGGCCTTCGACCACCGTATTCTCGATGCGTCGACCAAGGAGATCGTCAACACGGCGAGGCGCACGGGCGCCGAGGTGCGGGGACCCATCCCGCTGCCGACGCGCATCGAAAAGTTCACCGTAAACCGGTCGCCCCACATCGATAAGAAGAGCCGCGAGCAGTTCGAGATGCGCACGCATAAGCGCTTGCTCGACATCGTCGACCCAACGCCGCAGACCGTCGATGCCTTGATGAAGCTCGACCTCGCCGCCGGCGTGGACGTCGAGATCAAGCTCTAGGCGGACGAAAGACGAGGCAAGGAATTAGTCCGATGCGATCAGGTGTCATCGCGCAAAAGCTCGGCATGACGAGGATCTTCACCGATGTCGGGGAGCACATCCCGGTGACGGTGCTGAAGCTCGACAATTGCCAGGTCGTCGGCCATCGCACCTCGGAAAAGAACGGCTACACGGCGCTGCAGCTCGGCGCCGGGCGGCCGAAGGTGAAGCGGCTGACGCGCGCGGCGCGCGGGCATTTCGCCGTGGCCAATGTCGAGCCCAAGCGTAAGCTCGCCGAGTTTCGGGTGAGCCCAGACAATGTGATCGAGGTCGGCGCCGAGATCACCGCCGACCATTTTGTCGAGGGCCAGTTCGTCGACGTCTCGGGCACCACCATCGGCAAGGGCTTCGCCGGCGCCATGAAGCGTCACGGCTTTCACGGCTTGCGTGCCTCGCACGGTGTGTCGGTGAGCCATCGAAGCCACGGCTCGACCGGCCAGCGCCAGGACCCCGGCAAGGTGTTCAAGGGCAAGAAGATGGCCGGCCACATGGGCGACGTGAACGTCACCACGCAGAACTTGCGCGTGGTGAAGACCGACCCCGAGCGGGGGCTGATCATGATCCGTGGCGCGGTGCCCGGTGCCAAGGGCGGTTGGGTGCTGTTGCGCGACGCGGTGAAGCGGACCCTGCCGGAGACCGCGCCGAAGCCCGGCGCCTTCCGTAAAGGATCGGGCGAGGCCGCGAACGGGCAGGCTAGGTCCAAGCCCGAGGCGAACCCAGAGCAAGTAGCGGCGGGGAGCCAAGAGTAATGCAGGCCGACGTCACCACGCTCGACGCCAAGAAGGCGGGAACGGTTGAGCTACCGGACGATGTGTTCGGGCTCGAGCCGCGCCCCGACATCCTCCACCGCATGGTGCGCTACCAGCTCGCCAAGCGGCGCGGCGGCACGCGCTCGGTGCAGGACCGCTCGGAGGTCAACTACACCGGCGCCAAGCTTTACCGGCAGAAGGGCACCGGCCGCGCCCGTCACGGCAGCCGCAGGGCGCCGCTGTTCCGGGGCGGCGGCAAGGCGTTTGGCCCGAAGCCGCGCAGCCACGCCATCGACCTGCCGAAAAAGGTCCGCGCGCTCGCGCTCAAGCACGCGCTCTCGGCCAAGGTGAAGTCCGATACGCTGATCGTGATCGACAGATGCGAGCTGAAAGAGGCCAAGACCAAGGAGCTCAGGTCGCGCTTCTCGAAGCTCGGCTTTGGCTCGGTGCTGATCATTGACGGTGCCGCGGTACAGGAAGCCTTCGCCAAGGCCGCCCGCAATCTGCCGGGCGTCGACGTGCTGCCGGTCGCCGGCATCAACGTCTATGACATTCTCAACCACGACAAGCTCGTCCTCACCAGGGCGGCAGTGGAAGCGCTGGAGGCGCGGTTCAAATGAGTGCGCTTTCCGCCTACGACGTCATCCTGGCGCCGGTCATCACCGAGAAATCGAGCATGGCGTCGGAATCGAACCAGGTGATCTTCAAGGTGCGCCGCGACGCGACCAAGCCCGAGATCAAGGCGGCCGTGGAGCAGCTGTTCAAGGTCAAGGTGCTCTCCGTCAACACGATCTTGCGCAAGGGCAAGACAAAGGCCTTTCGTGGTGTCAAGGGCAAGCAGCAGGACGTCAAGAAAGCGATCATTAGGCTCGCCGAAGGCGACAAGATCGACGTGACCACGAGGATCTAACCGGCCATGGCCCTCAAAACGTACAAGCCTACCACTCCAAGCCAGCGGCAGCTCGTGCTCGTCGACCACAGCAATCTGTGGAAGGGCAAACCCGTCAAGGCGCTCACCGAAGGGCTCACCAAGACCGGCGGCCGCAACAATCAGGGACGCGTGTCCATGTGGCATCGCGGCGGCGGGCATAAGCGCAGCTACCGCATGGTCGATTTCAAGCGCGGCAAGCTTGGCGTTCCGGCCACCGTGGAGCGGCTGGAATACGATCCGAACCGTACCGCGTTCATCGCGCTGATCCGCTATGAGGACGGCGAGCTCTCCTACATCCTCGCGCCGCAGCGGCTTTCGGCCGGCGACACGGTGGTCGCGGATGCGCGCGTTGACGTAAAGCCGGGCAATGCGATGCCGCTCGCCAATATGCCGATCGGTACCATCGTCCACAACGTGGAGATGAAGGTTGGCAAGGGCGGCCAGATCGCCCGCGCCGCGGGCACCTACGTCCAGCTTGTCGGGCGCGATGCCGGCTACGCCATCCTTAGGCTCAATTCCGGTGAGACGCGCATGGTGCCGGCCGACTGCATGGCGACCGTGGGTGCCGTCTCCAATCCGGACAATTCCAATATCAATCCCGGCAAGGCCGGCCGCATGCGGTGGAAAGGGCGCAGGCCCGTGGTGCGCGGCGTGGCGATGAACCCGATCGATCACCCGCATGGCGGCGGCGAGGGGCGCACCTCCGGCGGCCGGCATCCAGTGACGCCGTGGGGCAAGTCCACCAAGGGCAAGAAGACGCGGCATAACCGGGCGACCGACAAGTTCATCCTGCGCAGCCGGCATGTGAAGAAGAAAGGTTAGGCTCGTGGCACGCTCGATTTGGAAAGGCCCGTTCGTCGACGGGTATTTGCTGAAGAAGGCCGAGAAGGCGCGCGGCTCAGGCTCGAACGCGGTGATCAAGATGTGGTCGCGCCGTTCGACCATCCTGCCGCAATTCGTCGGCCTCACCTTCGGCGTGCATAACGGCCAAAAGCATATTCCGGTGCTCGTCACCGAGGACATGATCGGCCACAAGTTCGGCGAGTTCGCGCCGACGCGGACCTTCTATGGCCACGCCTCGGACCGCAAGGCGAAGAGGACGAAAGTGTAATGGGCAAGCCGCAACGCGAACGCACGCTGGCGGATAACGAGGCGAGGGCGGTGACGCGGCTTCTGCGCGTGAGCCCGCAAAAGCTGAACCTGCTTGCCCAGCTGATCCGCGGCAAGAAGGTCGACAAGGCGCTCGCCGACGTCACCTTCTCGCGCAAGCGCATCGCGCGCGACGTGAAGAAGACGCTCGAATCGGCGATCGCCAATGCCGAGAACAACCACGACCTCGATGTCGACGCGCTGGTCGTCTCCGAGGCCTATGTGGGTAAAGGGCTCGTGATGAAACGTCTGAAGGCCGGCGCGCGCGGTCGTTCCAGCCGTATCGAGAAGCCGTTTGCGCAGATCACCGTTATCGTGCGCCAAGTTGAGGAGTCTGCTTAATGGGGCAGAAGGTCAATCCGATCGGGCTTAGGCTCGGCGTCAACCGCACCTGGGATTCGCGCTGGTACGCGTCGCGGGGCGAGTATGCGCGCTTGCTGCATGAAGATCTGAAGATGCGCGACCACATCCTCACCTCGCGCAAGCAGGCCGGCATCTCCAAGGTCGTAATCGAACGCCCGCACAAGAAATGCCGGGTCACGGTGCACACCGCGCGCCCCGGCATCCTCATCGGCAAGAAGGGCGCCGATATCGAGAAGCTCCGCCGCGAGCTTGCGTCGATGACCGACTCAGAGGTGCATCTCAACATCGTCGAGGTGCGCAAGCCTGAGATTGATGCAACGCTCGTGGCCGAGGGTATTGCACAGCAGCTTGAGCGCCGCGTGGCTTTCCGCCGCGCCATGAAGCGCGCGGTGCAATCGGCGATCCGAATGGGCGCACTCGGCATCCGCATCAATTGCGGCGGTCGGCTCGGCGGCTCGGAAATTGCGCGCATGGAGTGGTATCGCGAGGGGCGCGTGCCGCTGCACACGCTGCGCGCCGATATCGACTACGGCACCGCGCTCGGACGCACCGCCTATGGCGTGATCGGCGTCAAGGTCTGGATCTTCAAGGGCGAGATCATGGCCCACGATCCCATGGCGCAGGAGCACCGGGCGCTCGAGGCACAAGAGGGTGGACGCTCCACGGGACGCCGCGAGGCCCCGCAGGCTTCCGCTTAGAGAGTAAGGACAAGGCTGAAACGCCATGCTGCAACCGAAACGGACGAAATTTCGCAAAGCCCACAAGGGCCGCATCAAGGGGACTGCGTCGAGCGCCATCACCCTTGCATTCGGCACATTTGGGCTGAAGGCGCAGGAGCCTGCCCGTATCACCGCGCGGCAGATTGAGACGGCCCGCCGGGCAATTACGCGGCAGATGAAGCGTTCCGGCCGGGTATGGATCAGGGTGTTCCCCGATGTGCCGGTGTCGAAGAAGCCGACCGAGGTGCGCATGGGTAAAGGCAAGGGGACGCCAGAGTTCTGGGTCGCACGCGTGAAACCGGGCCGCGTGATGTTCGAGATCGATGGTGTGAGCGACAGTGTGGCGCGGGAATCACTTAGGCTCGCAGCCGCCAAGCTGCCGCTCAAGACCCGCGTGGTCGCGCGTATCGTCGAGGTTTGAGGAAAGAGCAATGAAAGCGGCCCAAGTGCGTGGCATGACGCTAGACCAGCTCAATGACGAGTTCGTCAAGCTCAAGAAGGAGCAGTTCAACCTGCGCTTTCAGGCGGCCTCGGGCCAGCTTGAGAACACCGCGCGGGTGAGAGAGATCAGGCGCGACATCGCGCGCATTCAGACCATCACGCGTCAGAAGAGCGCCAACGGCGCCAAGTCTTGAGGACGTAAGAGAAATGCCGAAACGAGTGCTGCAAGGAGTCGTGGTGAGCGACAAGAACGACAAGACGGTGGTGGTCCGCGTCGAGCGCCGCTTCACGCATCCTTTGCTGCAAAAGACGGTGCGGCGTTCCAAGAACTATCACGCCCATGACGAGAAGAATGAGTTCAAGGTGGGCGAGATGGTGTGGATCGAGGAGTGCCCGCCGATCTCCAAGCAGAAGCGCTGGGTGGTGCTGCCGCGCGAGCAGGCGGCGAGCTAGAGGGTCGAGGCGTCAAGCCGAAGATAAATTGCCATGATTCAGATGCAGACCAATCTTGATGTCGCCGACAACTCCGGGGCCCGGCGCGTGCAGTGCATCAAGGTGCTCGGCGGGTCGAAGCGCAAATACGCTTCGATCGGCGACACCATCGTGGTGTCCGTAAAGGAGGCCATCCCGCGCGGCCGCGTGAAGAAGGGCCAGGTGATGAAGGCCGTGGTGGTACGCACCGCTAAGGGCGTGCGCCGCCCGGACGGCTCCATCATCCGCTTCGACCGCAACGCCGCGGTCCTGGTCAATCCGCAAGGCGAGCCGATCGGCACGCGCATCTTCGGCCCCGTCACGCGTGAGCTCAGAGCCAAGAAGCACATGAAGATCGTGTCGCTCGCGCCGGAGGTCCTCTAGATGGCAAAGCTCAAGATCCGGAGAGGCGACCACGTGGTGGTCATCACCGGCAAGGATAAGGGCAAGAAGGGCGAGGTGCTGAAGGTGATCCCGGCGGAGAACTGCGCCATCGTCAAGGGCATCGCCATGATGAGGCGGCACCAGCGGCAGACGGCAACCCAAGACGGCGGCATCATCTCCAAGGAGGCCGCCATTCATATCTCCAACCTCGCGCTTGAGGACCCCAAGGACGGGAAGCCCACGCGGGTCGGGTACAAGTTTCTGAAGGACGGGCGCAAGGTCCGTTTTGCCAGGCGCTCCGGCGAGGTGATCGATGGCTGAGGCTTATATCCCACGGCTCAAGCAGCAATATCAGGACGTGCTTCGCGCCGAGCTGATTAAGGAGTTCGGCTACGCTAACCCGATGCAGGTGCCGCGGCTCGACAAGGTCGTGCTGAACATGGGCGTGGGCGAAGGCATAACCGATTCCAAGAAGGTGACGGCGGCGGCCGCCGACCTTGCGCTCATCGCCGGGCAAAAGCCGGTGATCACCCGCGCTCGGAAGTCGATCGCCACCTTCAAGCTGCGCGAGGGCATGCCGATCGGCGCCAAGGTGACGCTGCGCCAGAACCGGATGTACGAGTTCGTCGATCGGCTGGTGAATATCGCACTGCCGCGGGTGCGCGACTTCAGAGGGTTGAACCCGAAGAGCTTCGACGGCCGTGGAAATTGCGCGATCGGGCTCAAGGAGCACATCATTTTCCCCGAGATCAATTTCGACAAGGTCGAGGAGATTCGGGGCATGGACATCGTCGTTTGCACCACGGCGCCAACCGATGACGAGGCGCGCGCGTTGCTGAAGCATTTGAATTTTCCGTTCCGCAGCTAGGGCTTGGCGGTCTGAGGCGGCGTTAGGAGGACTGAATGGCAAAGACGAGCATGGTCGAGCGGAACAACAAGCGCCGCCGGCTCTCCAAGAAATTCAAGGTGCGGAGGACGAGGCTCAAGGCGATTGCCGCGGACCGCAAGCTTCCGGCCGAGGAGCGCTTCGCGGCGAGGCTCAAGCTCGCCGAGCTGCCGCGCAACTCGTCGCCGACCCGTATCCGTAACCGCTGCGACCTGACCGGGCGGCCGCGCGGGTATTACCGCAAGCTCAGGATGTCGCGCATCGCGCTGCGTGAGCTGGCGAGCCAAGGACAGATTCCCGGAATGATCAAGTCGAGCTGGTAGGACCACTGATGAGCATCAACGATCCCCTAGGCGATATGCTCGCGCGCATCCGCAACGCGCAGATGCGCCACAAGGCCAAGGTGACGACGCCGGCCTCTAAGCTGCGCGAGCATGTGCTCGACGTGCTGATGGAGGAGGGCTTCATTCGCGGCTATGCACGCGTCGACTATAGCGGCGGCCGGTCGGAGTTCGACATCGAGCTCAAATATTTCGACGGCGAGCCGGTAATCAAGGAGATCAAGCGGGTATCGACGCCCGGGCGGCGGGTGTATTCCTCGGTGCGCGACCTACCGACCGTCGCCAATGGGCTTGGCGTCTCCATACTTTCGACGCCGAAAGGCGTCATGTCCGACTCCCGCGCTCGTACCGAGAATGTGGGCGGCGAGATTCTCTGTAGCGTGTTCTAGGACCTGATGGACGAAGGGCGATCTTGATGTCGCGTATTGGCAAAAAGCCGGTGGCCATTCCAAAGGGCGTGACCGCGTCTGTGAATGGCCAGGAGGTCGCGGTGAAGGGGCCGAAGGGCGAGCTCAAGCACATCCTCGTGGACGACGTAATCGCCAAGCTCGAGAATGGCGGCATCGAGGTCGCACCGCGCCAGGACACGCAGAACGCGCGCGCCATGTGGGGCATGTCGCGGACGCTCATCTTGAACCTCATGACCGGCGTGACCGAGGGCTTCACCAAGAAGCTCGAAATCACGGGTGTAGGCTACAGGGCCGCGGTGCAGGGATCGAATCTCCAGCTCCAGCTCGGCTACAGCCACGACGTCACCTTTCCTATTCCCAAAGGCATTCAGGTGCAGTGCCCGAAGCCGACCGAGATCGTGATCACCGGCATCGACAAGCAGCAGGTTGGGCAGGTGGCGGCGGAGATTAGGCGATTCCGGCCGCCGGAGCCCTATAAGGGCAAGGGTGTCCGTTATGCGGGCGAGTTCATCCTCCGTAAAGAGGGCAAGAAGAAGTAGCGGGATCGGCCATGAGCGCTTTGAATGAAGGCTTTATCAGGCGTGCACAACGGGTGCGCCATTCGCTCAAGCGGACGGCGCATGGCCGCGCGCGCCTGTCGGTGTTCCGCTCCTCCAAGCACATCTACGCCCAGGTGATCGACGACAGCACGGGCCGCACCATGGCGGCGGCGTCGACCTTGGACAAGGATCTCAAGGGCTCGCTCAAGAAGGGCAGCGACCTCGCCGCGGCGCAGGTTGTGGGCAAGCTCGTCGCCGAGCGGGCGCTGCAGGCGGGAGTCACCAACGTCGTGTTCGACCGCGGCGGCTATCTATACCATGGGCGCGTGAAGGCGCTCGCCGATGCTGCCCGCGAAGCAGGACTGAATTTCTAAAGGACCAAAGAGCATGGTGGATCGCAAAGGCGGCAGAGGCCCGGAAAGACGAGACCGCGACGAGCGCGACAGCGAGTTCATCGACAAGCTCGTGCATATCAATCGCGTGGCCAAGGTGGTGAAGGGCGGACGGCGCTTCGGCTTCGCCGCGCTCGTCGTCATCGGCGACCAGAAGGGCCGCGTCGGCTTCGGCCATGGCAAGGCGCGTGAGGTGCCGGAGGCGATCCGGAAAGCCACGGAAGCCGCCAAGCGGAACCTGATCAAAGTACCGTTGCGCGAGGGACGCACGCTGCATCACGACGTGACCGGCCAGCATGGGGCAGGCCACGTGGTGCTGAGATCGGCGCCGCCCGGTACCGGCATTATCGCCGGCGGTCCGATGCGCGCGGTGTTCGAGACCCTCGGCATTCAGGACGTGGTGGCGAAGTCGCTCGGCAGCTCAAATCCCTACAACATGGTGCGCGCCACTTTCGATGCGCTCCGCCATGAGGACAGCCCACGGGGCGTGGCGGCCCGCCGCGGCAAGAAGGTGAGCGAGATCGTTTCGCGCCGGAGAGACGGCGCCGGCGAGAGCGCCGGCCAGGCCGAGGCTTAGGCCGCGCAGCGCCCAGAGGTAAGGGAAGATGGCCAAGACAGCGGACAGAAAGACGATCGTGGTCGAGCAGATCGGCAGCCCCATCAGGCGCCCCGGCATTCAGCGCGCGACGTTGATCGGACTTGGGCTCAACAAGATGCATAAGCGCCGGACGTTGATCGATAGCCCGCAGGTGCGCGGCATGGTCGCGAAGATTCATCATCTCGTGCGCATCGTGGACGATGAGGCAGGAAAGTAAGCATCATGCGATTGAACGAGGTCAGGGACCGGGACGGCGCCACGCGGGCCAAGAAGCGGCTCGGCCGCGGCATCGGCTCTGGGTTGGGCAAGACCGCGGGCCGCGGCACCAAGGGCCAGAAGGCGCGCGCCGGCGTCGCCATCAAAGGCTTCGAAGGCGGCCAGATGCCGCTCCACCGGCGCCTGCCGAAGCGCGGCTTCAACAACATCTTCGCCAAGAAGTTCAACGAGCTCAATCTCGGCCGAATCCAGGGAGCGGTCGATTCCGGCCGGCTCGATGCGAAGAAGCCGATCACTGTCGATGCGCTGAAGGCGGCAGGTCTCATCCGGCGGCCGAAGGACGGCGTGCGGCTCCTCGGTCATGGCGAGCTCAAGACCAAGCTTGCCTTCGAGGTGACCGGCGCTTCGGGACCCGCGATCAAGGCCGTGGAAGCTGCCGGCGGCACGGTGACGCTGAAATCCATCACCGGGCGCGAAGCCCCCGCGGCCAATGCGATCAAAGCCAAACGCCGTGCCGAGAAGCGCGAGGCTCTAGCGGCCAAGACGAAAGGCAAGTCCGGCAAGGCGCCAAAGGCCGAAGGCGAGCAGCCGGGAGAGGCCGAGGCGGCAAAGACTGCCAGGGCCGCCAAGGCAAAGGCTAAGCCGGCCCCGGAGGCGGCAGCCAAGGCGCCTAAGAAGGAAAAGGCCGCCGAGGCCGAGGACAAGAAGCCGAAGGCGACGCCCGAAGCGGGCAAGAAGGACAAGTCCTAAAGGGCTCGCCCCAAGGGGCTTGCCCTAGAAATGTCGCGAGCGGCCGCATACCTCGCTCGATAGGTTCGAAAGGGAAGAGAGCTCGGCCATGGTTTCTGCCGCCGAACAGCTGGTTTCCAATCTGAACTTCGCCGCCTTCGCCAAGGCGGACGAGTTGAAGAGGCGCATCTGGTTCACGCTCGGCGCGCTCCTTATCTACCGGCTCGGCACCTACATCCCGATCCCCGGTATCAATCCGCAGGCCCTGGCCGACGTGTTCCGGCAGAACCAGTCTGGCCTGCTCGGCATGTTCGACATGTTCTCTGGTGGCGCGGTGGGTCGCATGGCGATCTTCGCCCTCAACATCATGCCGTACATCTCGGCATCGATCATCATTCAGCTGCTGACGACGGTGTCCCCGCATTTGGAGCAGCTGAAAAAAGAGGGCGAGCAGGGGCGCCGGCAGATGAACCAGTACACGCGGTACGGCACGGTGCTGCTCGCAGCGCTCCAGGCCTACGGGATTGCTGTCGGCCTTGAAGGCGCGGGCCATGTAGTGCTCGACCCTGGATTGTTCTTCCGCATCACTACGGTGATCACGCTGGTGGGCGGCACCATCTTTCTCATGTGGCTCGGCGAGCAGATCACGGCGCGGGGCGTGGGCAACGGCATCTCGCTCATCATCTTCGCCGGCATCGTCGCGCGACTGCCGCACGCGGTTCTCGGCACGCTCGAGCTCGGCCGCACTGGCGCGATGTCGACCATGCTCATTCTCGCGATCGTCGTGCTCGCGGTGGTCGTCATCGCGGTGATCGTGTTCATGGAGAGGGCGCAGCGTCGGCTGCTCGTGCAATATCCCAAGCGGCAGGTTGGGAACCGCATGTTCCAAGGCGATTCCTCGCATCTGCCGCTGAAGCTCAACAGCGCGGGCGTCATCCCTCCCATCTTCGCCTCGTCGCTTTTGCTCTTGCCAGTGACCTTCGCCAATTTCTCGGCCGGCCAGGGGCCAGAATGGTTGACCACGGTGACAGCGCTGCTCGGCCAGGGGCAGCCCCTGCATGTCCTGATCTATATTGCTCTGATCATCTTCTTCGCCTTCTTCTACACGGCCGTCGTCTTCAATCCAAAAGACACGGCAGACAATCTGAAGAAGTATGGCGGATTCCTGCCCGGGATCAGGCCAGGCGAACGCACAGCCGAATACATTGACTATGTGTTGACGAGGATCACGGTGGTGGGCGCCATCTACCTCGCGGCGGTCTGCGTGCTGCCCGAGATCCTCATCGCCTATGCCGGTGCGCCGTTCTATTTCGGCGGCACCTCACTCCTCATCGTGGTCAGCGTCACCATGGACACCGTGGCTCAGATTCAAAGCCATCTGCTGGCCCATCAATATGAGGGGCTGATCAAGCGGGCGAAGCTCAGAGGGGCACGAAGGCAATGAACTTAGTCCTGCTCGGCCCTCCCGGTGCCGGCAAGGGGACTCAGGCCAACCTGCTCGAGACGGAGCGTTCGCTCGTCAAGCTTTCCACCGGAGACATGCTGAGAGCGGCTGTGGCGGCCGGGACCGAGCTTGGCCGCAAGGCTGGTGACATCATGGAGCGGGGCCAGCTCGTGCCGGACGACATCGTGATTGGGCTCATCGCCGAGCGGCTCGATGCAGGCGGGAAGGGCAAGGGCTTCATCCTCGATGGATTTCCCCGCACCATTGCCCAGGCCGAGGCGCTCGACCGGTTGCTCGCGGAACGGGGCAAGAAGCTCGATGTGGTCATCAAGATGCAGGTCGATGACGATCCCCTGGTCAAGCGCATCGCCGGCCGCTTCACGTGTGCCGATTGCGGAGAGGGCTATCACGACGCTTTCAAGACGCCGAAGGTCCCAGACGTCTGCGACCGTTGCGGCTCGACCCAGTTCGTGCGCCGGCGCGACGATACCGAGGAGGTGGTCCGTTCGAGGCTCGAGGCGTACCACGCCCAGACCGAGCCCCTAATCGACTATTACAGGACGCAAGGAAAGCTCAAATGCGTGGATGGCATGGCGGAAATCGGCGCTGTGCACCGGGCCATCGGGCGGGCATTGGATGGGGTTAAGCTTAAGTCCGGCAAGACCCCCGGTTGACCTTGTCAAGCGGAATCGCTAGATAAGGCTCGACCCAATTCTGGATAGGAACGACCGGTCCCGGGGGGCGGTGCCTTCCCGAAGGCCTTTTTGCTGCGTTTCATTGGTAATTGCGCTTAGATTTCAGCACGTTAAGCCGTGCCTTGAGGAGAAAGCTTCGTGGCCCGAATTGCAGGTGTAAATATCCCGTCCCATAAGCGGGTGGAAGTGGCGCTCACCTATATCCATGGCATCGGGGATACCTTCGCCCGGCAGATCTGCGCCAACGTGAGCATTCCGCCGGAGCGGAGGGTCAGCCAGCTCACCGAATCGGAAATTATCCAGATCCGTGAGGTGATTGACCGAGATTACATGGTCGAGGGCGACCTGCGGCGCGAAGTCGCAATGAATATCAAGCGGTTGATGGACCTTGGCTGCTATCGCGGCCTGAGGCACCGCCGCGGCTTGCCGGTGCATGGGCAAAGGACACATACCAATGCGCGCACGCGCAAAGGTCCGGCCAAGCCGATCGCCGGCAAGAAAAAGTAGACTTTCAACAAACGCGGCTGAAGCGTGATCTTCGGCCGAAGTCAATTCGTAAGATGCGGGACTAAAGCATGGCTAAGGACAAAGCGCGCGTTCGTCGCCGGGAAAAGAAGAACATCACGTCGGGCGTTGCCCATGTGCATGCAAGCTTCAACAATACCATGATCACCATCACCGATGCGCAGGGAAACACCATCTCCTGGTCGTCGGCGGGGGCCATGGGGTTCAAGGGATCACGTAAATCCACGCCCTATGCGGCGCAGGTCGCCGCCGAGGACGCCGGCAAGAAAGCGATGGAGCACGGCATGAAGAATCTCGAGATCGAGGTTCGTGGTCCGGGCTCCGGCCGCGAGTCGGCGCTTCGAGCGCTGCAAGCCGGGGGCTTCACCATCATCACGATCCGCGACGTGACGCCGATCCCCCACAATGGCTGCCGGCCGCGCAAGCGGCGGCGCGTCTAAGAGAAGGGAAGGCAAGCGTCAAATGTTGCACGCGGATTCTCGTAAGGTGGGGCAGGCGCCCCCGCTCAAGGACCAGGAAAGGGCCCCCCAGGTGCTGCAGAAAAACTGGCAAGATCTCATCAAGCCTACCAAGCTCAACGTCTCCCCCGGCCGTGACCCCCAGCGTTTCGCGCTCGTCGTGGCTGAGCCGTTGGAGCGCGGTTTCGGGCTTACCCTCGGCAATGCGCTTCGCCGCGTGTTGCTCTCGTCCCTTCAGGGTGCGGCGATCACCTCGGTGCATATCGACGGCGTGCTGCACGAGTTCTCCTCGATCGCGGGCGTGCGCGAGGACGTTACCGACATCATCCTCAACATCAAGGAGATCGCGCTCCGTCAGCACGCCGAGGGCGTGAAGCGCATGGTCCTGAAGAAGGAAGGACCAGGCGTGGCAAAGGCCGGCGACCTCGAGGCCGGCGCCGACATCGAGATCCTCAACCCGGATCATGTCATATGCACGCTCGATCAGGGCGCTTCGATCCGCATGGAGTTCACCACCTCGACCGGCAAGGGTTACGTCCCCGCCGAGCGCAACCGTCCGGACGATGCGCCGATCGGCTTCATCCCGGTCGACTCGCTGTACAGCCCGGTGCGCAAGGTCTCCTATCGCGTGGAGAATACGCGCGAAGGCCAAATCCTCGACTACGACAAGCTCACCATGGAGATTGAGACCAACGGCTCGGTGCGCCCCGAGGACACCATAGCGCTCGCCGCGCGCATCGTGCAGGACCAGCTTTCGGTGTTCGTCAATTTCGAGGAGCCGAAGAAGGAAATACCCTTCGAGCGGCAGCCCGAGCTTGTGTTCAACGCAGCGCTGCTCAAGAAGGTCGACGAGCTCGAGCTGTCGGTACGCTCGGCGAACTGCCTCAAGAACGACAACATCGTCTATATCGGCGATCTCATTCAAAAGACGGAGGCCGAGATGCTGCGGACTCCCAATTTCGGGCGCAAGTCGCTGAACGAGATCAAGGAGGTGCTTGCCTCCATGGGCCTGCATCTCGGCATGGAAGTGCCGGACTGGCCGCCAGAGAATATCGAAGAGCTCGCTAAGCGTTTCGAGGACCATTACTGATCAGACGCGAGAAGCCGGACAGCCAGGGGTTATCATCATGCGTCACCGCAATGGAGGCAGAAAGCTCAATCGCACCGCGAGCCATCGCTCGGCGTTGTTCTCGAGCCTCGCAGCAGCCCTGATCAAGCACGAGCAAATCGTGACCACCTTGCCCAAGGCGAAGGATCTCCGCCGCGTGGCCGACCGACTGATCACGCTTGCCAAGAAGGGCGATCTGCATGCGCGGCGGCTCGCAATGTCGCGCATTCGCGATGACGCCGTGGTGGCGAAGCTGTTTGGAACGCTCGGGCCACGCTATGCCGACCGTCCCGGCGGCTATACCCGCGTGCTGAAGGCTGGCTTCCGCTATGGAGACTCCGCGCCCATGGCTGTGATCGAGCTGGTCGACCGCGATACCAATGCGCGCGGGCTTGATTCAGGCCCGGTGCAAGAGCGGGACGAGGACGCGGGTAAAGCCGCGGCTTAGGGCTCGTCCGCCGGGAGCGCCCGGCAGATCACAGCGACTCCTGCAATCAAGGTGAGTTTTGGAGAAAAGGCGCGCCAGGTTAAGGGGCGCACCTTTAATGACTACTTGTCGTCGTCGTCTTTGTCGCCTTCCGGAGTCTTGCCGGCTGCGGCTTCTTTTGCATCATGAGCGGCAATAGCCTGCTTCTTGATGCCCTTGACGCCGTCGCTAAGGATGCTGGTGATCTTCGCTTTGGCATCGTCGTCGCTCGCGCCATTGGCGTCAAAATCGGACTGCCAAAAGATCACGGTGCGATCCGGCTCGTCGTCAAGCTCGAGCCAGAGCTTGGACTTGTAGTTCTTGACGGGGAGGGGACTCTCCACGATCTCGTAGGTGTAGCTGAGATCCTCGGTGCCGGTCAGCTTCTCCTTGATCTTGCCGCCATCCTTGAGGGTCAGGGTGCGGAAGGTGACGTCGCCCTCCTTGGTCTCCACGCAATCGGCCACGGCGGGATGCCATGTCTTGATCGCGCAGAAGTGGCCGACGACCTCCCAGACTTGGGGCGGAAGGCCCGGTGCTTCTATCCTCTTCTTGACCGTGATCGCGGAGGCCGAGGCGCTGCCCAACAGGAGCGCTGCCAAGCTGATCAAGGCCAGTTTCATCATGCGCATGCGTTTTCTCCACACGTTACATTCTGTCGCAAACACGCCCGGGCGGCATCTTAGTGCAACCCTCAAGTCCGACAAGCCCCAAGCCCTTGAATTTGGCCGAAACGGGATAATTTCACAGTATGTTTTCCTAGACTATGACCACGCCGGAAAGCGTTGATTTGCACTCAGAGGACGGTAAGACAGAGCGATGAGGAGATTTGCCTTGATTTTGCGCAAGACCGGGGTTTTTGCCGCGGCCCTCGTGGCCTTTGCCGCCCTTCCCGCGCAGGCCGAGCCACAGCGCGTGGTGCCGGAGAGCGTGGTGGCGATGAAGCAATCCTTCGCGCCGGTGGTGAAGCGTGCGGCACCCGCCGTGGTCAACGTCTATGTCAGTCGCAAAGTGCAGCAGATCGTCTCGCCGTTTTCCGACGATCCGTTCTTTAGCCGCCTGTTCGGCGACAATTTCGGCATCCCGCGCGAGCGAATCCAGAACTCGCTCGGCTCGGGCGTGCTGGTGAGCCGAGAGGGCCTCGCGGTCACCAACAACCACGTCATTCAGGGAAGCGGCGAGGCTGAGATCACCGTGGCGCTGTCGGACGGGAGAGAATTCCGAGCCAAAGTCATCCTTAAGGATGAGCGGTCCGACCTCGTCGTGCTTCGCCTCGACGCGGCGGGCGCCACGTTCCCATCCATCGAGTTCAGCGACTCCGACAGCCTCGAAGTCGGCGACCTCGTGCTGGCCATCGGCGATCCGTTCGGCGTGGGGCAGACGGTGACGAGCGGCATCGTCTCAGCGCTCGCGCGCACGCAAGTCGGCATCTCCGACTATCAGTTCTTCATCCAAACCGACGCCGCCATCAACCCCGGCAATTCCGGCGGTGCGCTCGTCGATATGGACGGGCATCTCGTCGGCATTAACACTGCCATCTTCTCCAGGAGCGGTGGGTCGCAAGGAATCGGATTTGCGATTCCTTCCAACATGGTACGGCTCGTGGTTCAGGCGGCGCTGAAAGGCGGCACTGTACAGCGGCCTTGGTTCGGCGCTTCGTTGCAGCCGGTGACCTCTGACCTCGCCGAGTCCCTTGGGCTCGACCGTCCCGGCGGCGCGTTAATCAAGGACCTGCATGCGAAGGGCCCTGCTGCTGGCGCCGGGCTCAAGCCCGGCGACGTCGTGGTGAGCGTGGACGGCAAGGCGGTGCAGGACCCGGAAGCTTTCCAATACCGATTTGCCACTAAGGGGCTTGGCGGCGCAGTCGAGCTCGGCCTCGTCCGCAAAGGTCAGGCAATGAAGGCCACGGTGCCGCTCGTCGCCGCCGTCGAGGATCCGCCCCGAGACACGCGCGAGCTTACGGGGCAGCATCCGCTGGTCGGCGCCAAGGTGGCTAATCTTTCGCCGGCCGTCGCCGAAGAGCTTGGCATCGAGGACGAAGGTCCGGGCGTCGTGGTGCTGGACGTTGCACCGAACACGCCCGCGGCGAGACTGGGCCTGAAGCGCGGCGACCTCGTGATTGGGCTCAACGATGCGAAGGTGAGCTCGGTTGCCGAACTGGCGAAGGCCCTCCAACGCTCGCAAAGCGGCTGGCGACTCTCCTTCCAGCGCGAAGGCCAGATCTACAATCTCGTCATTCAGGGCTGAGGTCATGGTGACATTGTTCGAGGCGGCGGGGCTTGCGGAGAGCGCGCCAAGACCGCTTGCCGATCGGCTACGCCCGTCATCGCTGGAAGAAGTGGCGGGGCAGGATCATCTCCTCGGCGCACAGGGCATTTTGAGCCGCATGGTCAAGGCCGGGCGGCTTGGCTCGGTTATCTTCTGGGGGCCGCCCGGCACTGGCAAGACCACGGTGGCGCGGCTGTTGGCCGAGGTTACCGACCAAGACTTCGAGCAGCTTTCCGCCATCCAGTCCGGCGTCCAGGATTTGCGCAAAGTGTTCGACGCTGCGCGCGCCAGGCGTGAGCTTGGGCGAGGCACGCTCCTGTTCGTCGACGAGATTCACCGCTTCAACCGCGCGCAACAGGACTCCTTCCTGCCCTATATGGAGGACGGCACCGTCATTCTTGTCGGCGCCACCACGGAGAACCCCTCCTTCGAGCTCAACTCGGCACTCTTGTCGCGAGCGAGCGTGCTCACTTTCAAGCGGCTGGATGACGAAGGCCTCGAGGCTCTCATTGCCCGCGCCGAAGCCCATGAGGGGCGCAAGCTCCCGCTGACCGATGATGCTCGTGTGGCGCTCATCGCCATGGCCGATGGCGATGGGCGCGCCGTGATCACCCTGGCTGAAGATGTGTGGCTTGCCGCGGAGTCGGGCGCCAAGACGCCGCTCGACCGCGAAGCGCTGGTGGCGCTCGTGCAGCGGCGCGCACCGATCTACGACAAATCCCAGGACGGCCACTACAATCTGATCAGCGCGCTACACAAATCGGTACGCGGCTCAGATCCCGACGCCTCGCTCTATTGGCTCGCCCGCATGCTCGCTGGCGGCGAAGACCCGCTCTATATCGCGCGGCGGCTCGTGCGCATGGCGGTTGAGGATATCGGCCTCGCCGACCCCAACGCTCTCGTTCAGGCGAACGCGGCGAAGGAGGTTTACGACTTTCTCGGTTCGCCGGAAGGCGAGCTCGCGCTTGCGCAAGTCACCATCTATCTCGCGCTCGCCCCGAAATCGAATG
>Ga0187805_10000186_pt1 | contig 18818 bp, 21 predicted proteins | sample NC_wetland_sal_i_6_FD_132965 | JGI IMG/M metagenome (GOLD analysis project Ga0187805, IMG submission 132965) | Wetland sediment microbial communities from Neuse River Estuary, North Carolina, USA - Control_5 | ecosystem: Environmental > Aquatic > Freshwater > Wetlands > Sediment | place: USA...
TGGACGTCACTCCGATCCCACCAGAGACAAAAGTCGTACCGCCCTCCGGCGGATTGAACACGAAGACCACCACCGTTCCGGATTGTGCGATGCCTGAGGCCGGGATGACAGCAAGCAATTGATGAGTGCTCACAAAGGTTGTCACGACAAAGGAGCCGCTCCAATTCGCCACCGAGTCATGGCGGAAGTCGTTGCCGTTTACCGTAAGGAGAAACTGGCCGCCCCCAGCGGTTGCAGCGGCTGGCGAGGTCGACGTAATGGACGGCGTAGGCAGGCAGGTTCCACAGGACAGAACTGTGAACACAATGAAGACCAGTACAGATGTGAAAGTCCATTTGGGTGCCCTTGCCATCGGCTTGCACCTCCGGCAAATTGGCTGACGGGAAGCGAGGGCTGGGCGGGAGTATCGGCGGGACTAGCGGAGCCCACAACCCGTCCGCCAGACAGATAAATTATATGCCAGACGTGGCTGATAGACAGTGGCTGTTCGCACGGCGCAACCGACGACAAGGTTTTGCTACAAACCGTATGCTTCCTTGGGTGACAGATACTGTGGGAAACGCGGCAAGAGCAATTTCCGCGTGGTGTAGCAGAGATGGCACTCATCGACGAAGCCGTGGTTTATCGCGAGCCCGAGCTCTGTGGCTAGCTTAACGGGTCCGCCTCGCACGAGCGGCCCGACGATGGGATGCTGTTGTGCATCGTAGCTGCGAACCAGATCAATGAGTGGCGTCTCCCAGATGTTGCCCATGCTCAGGCCTTGGCACAGGTGCACGTTGCCATAAGCGTCCACGTGGACTCGCTCGGGCGCGACCAAGTCCTCGTGCAGACACTCTGTGAGTTCCTCACAAGACCGTACTGGAAGCCCAGACGTAAGCTTCTCTGCTGCGCGGCCCTTGAACAGGACTCCGCCTCCAACGACTGGCTTCCCTTTTCGTGCCTCGTGGCGCACGCTGGGCGGCTCAATGCATATTGAGCCGGTTGGAATACCAAGCTGCTGCGCTGCCTCGCGGGCAAATTCCGCCTTTCTGTCATTCTTGTCGCGACGGTGGAACTCGTCATCGCTGATGCTGAAGTCGACGATTCCCAAATCGCGAATCGGTCTGAGCCAGTGCAGGCCATCTTCGACCGAAGTCGCCCAATAGCCGTTGGTGACGATGCCAGCGTCGAAACCAGCATCCCGCACCATGCGCAAACCCTCCAATAGCAAGGGATAGAACAAGAACGGCTCCCCGCCCTCGAAATACACAATTGTGACTGTGCCCAGTTGCTTGATTTGACAGACGAGCGTCTGCAATTGCCCAAGCGTGAACGTGGCCTCGCGGCTAGGCCCACAATGCAAAAAGCAATGATCACACTCGTTGGTGCACTTCAGAGTCAGCAGGATGTGGATGCCTGTCAGCATGCTCTCCTCCGAGGCACACGATCGCATCGGCTCGCTTTCCAGTGTTCGGCCGTGAGCCATAAGGATGCAGTGATCAAGGACACAGAGGTGGGTTCATCCAGGCGATTATCATGGGTGGATTCTGACTGACCCAGTGGCGGCGCCTAAACTATAAGCGTATGGCAGGAACGAAAACCGGCGAGTCAAAGTGGATCACGGCCGGCAAACTGATCGAGCTACTTTCTCGGTTGAAGCCGGATACGATTGGTTGCCGCCAACGACTATTACAATCTGTCGCTCTACGAACCGGGTGGGATGCCGGAGAGATACATCGGCGTCGTTGACATTCGAACGGAAGCGATCATACCGAAACAGCTGTGCAGGCAAATAGCCAAGAGCCTGCCTACGTTAGCTGAAATCTTATGCCTGACAACTCAGCCGTCCGCGAGATCGCTGCCCTGCGCGAAGCCTGGCTAGCCGCTGTCAGGAGCGCTGACATTGGCCGACTCGCCTCATTGGTTGCCGACGATGTGGTCATTGTTCACGGCGATGGGCGTTGCATCCATGGCAAACGTGAATTCGAGGCCGACTTCTTGAAAGCATTCGAGTCCTTCCGCATCGACCAGAGGGTTCGGGACCCAAATATAACGATTCGAGGCAACTGGGCATTCGAAATCGCGGAAGTGAAAAGCGTGCTCACACCAATTCGTGGCGGTGAGGTGATTCGTGCAATCACAACGACGTTGGTGGCACTGCGCTGGCAGCCGGATAGGACGTGGAAGGTGTCTCGGGTTGTAGGACTGCTTGACACAGAGGTGAAAGACGGCGAACTTTCCATTGGCGCACTCAGCTGATCGCCACGCTGTCATTGTTGGAGGCGGCGTAATTGGAGTCTGTTGCGCCTATTTCCTGGCGAAGCGCGGGGCAAGAGTTACCGTGCTGGAGCGAGATCAGGTTGGCAAGGCGGCTTCTTATGGAAATGCCGGATCCATTGCTCCCGGGCATCTTCCAATCAACAAACCGGGGCGCGTCGGCCAGGCTTTGAAATCGCTCTTCCATCCGCTCAGCCCTCTGTATGTTGCCCCCCGATTCGACCCGGCTCTCGCAAAGTGGCTTTGGGCCTTTCGCCGGAAGTGTACTGAGGAGCACGTTGAATTCTGCATGCGAACCCTCGGACCGCTCGGTCATGCTAGCCGCGCGTTGTTCGATGAACTGATCCAAGCGGAAAAACTGCTTTGCTGGTTCTGCCGCGACGGATATTACGAGATTTACCTCACCGGGCGTGGACTTGAATCCGCCAAGGCAGAGTCGCGAATCATCTTGCGCCACGGCTACCATCCCGAAATGGTGGCCGGAGAGGAACTGCGCCGACGCGAGCCGGCGATCAACGACGACGTCGTGGGCGCTATTTTCTATCCCGAAGCAGCCTCGATCAACCCTTACCAGTTCGTCCTGGAAATGGCGAAGCGGGCAGAGCGTTACGGTGCGACATTCCAAACAGCTACTAAAGTCGCGGCATTGCATACCCTCGATGGGCGCGTCCGTGGTGTCGAATTGGAGAATCGTGAGCTCATCGACGCCGAATACGTGGTTTTGGCGACCGGCGCCTATAGCGTGCCGCTCCTAGGCAAGCTTGGTGTCCGCTTCCCACTCCAGGCTGCCAAAGGTTATCACCGGGATTGTGGATCGACGACAGGTGAAGGTCCGCTTCTGAGCCACGCCTGCGTGCTGGGAGAAAACATGGTGTTTTGTACGCCGATGGACGGGTTTGTGCGTTTTGCCGGCACGTTGGAATTATCGGGTGTGAATCACCAGATCAGACGTCCCCGTCTCGAACAACTCACAAACGCGGCTGCCCGGTATTTTAGAACCATGCAAGATTCGACCGTGAAATCGGAGTGGTGCGGTCTAAGGCCGTGTTTGCCAGACGGCCTGCCCGCCGTGGGCGCAGTATCGCGATATCCCGGCTTGTTCGTCGCGACCGGGCACGCCATGATGGGGCTCACACTCGGACCAGTGACGGGCAAGCTAATAGCCGAATGTGTACTTGACGGCTCACCAAGCATGGACATCACGGCACTCTGCCCCGATCGATTCTCCCGATAATCGCCTCTAGGCTAGCGAAGTGGCAGTATGATTAGGAAAAGCCCGCCCATAAAGGGCCTTGATCGATATGGATGTAGGGACTCACTGGGAAAAGATCTACACAGAAAAAGCTGCGAATGCCGTCAGCTGGTTTCGTCCGCACCTTGAGACATCGCTGGAACTCATCGAACGGGTAGCTCCGGATCGTTCCCGTTCGATCATCGATGTTGGAGGCGGCGAATCCACGCTCGTTGACGACCTGCTAATTCGTGGGTACGACAACATCACGGTGCTGGACATTTCCCAGACTGCGATCGATGCTAACAAGAAACGGCTGGGGAAAGCATCCAAGTGTGTCCGCTGGCTTGTTGCCGACATTACGAGGGTCGACCTGGAGCTCTCGGACTATGACGTGTGGCACGACCGCGCTGTGTTCCACTTTCTCACCGGACAGAGTGAGCGAGTCGCCTACGTCCGCCAGGTTGCCTGGGCGGTAAAGCATGGTGGCCACGTGATCGTCAGTACCTTCGGGCCAGAGGGCCCAACCAAGTGCAGTGGTCTGGAGGTCGTCCGCTATGACGCGGAATCACTACACAGAGAGTTTGGTGTGCACTTTCAAAGGAACTTCATCAGACGCCGTTTGGGACAACCCAACAATTTCTCTATTGCTACTGCCGGCTCGAATAGATAACTGTCGTCCAGGATTGGGAGAAAACCAATCGATGCCTCTCTACGAATACCAATGCGGCAAGTGCGGCAAGATCTTTGAGATGCTGCGTCGTATAAAGGATGAGGATAGCGATGTGGCGTGCCCAGACTGTCGCTCCAAAAAGGTTGAGCGCATGCTATCAACGTTTGCTGCTGGCTTGTGCGGCTCGTCCGGCTCCCGGGGCTTTACTTGAGCGCGATAGGATGCGACCGGTCGGTCGATTCAAATTGAAATGGTCTGTGCGCATCAAATGGTGCTGGCCGGTAGTAACGCTTTCAATTGTCCGCACCGTCTTCGTAGACGAGGTGTCAGCTTTGGTCGTGTCTTGACCTGCTACGCTCCCTGGTCGATGATCGGGGGCGCATGAGATGTGGCCAGCCGAAGAACGTTCTGCAAGTCGGCAAACTTCCGCTTGAGCATTTGCGAAGACTGCTGAGCCATGTGCCGAAGCATGATCCGCGCCTGCTCGTTGGACCTCAAATTGGCGAGGACGCGGCCGTCATCGATGCCGGCGACCGCTATCTCGTCGTCGCGACCGATCCCATCACCTTTGCCACCGATCACATCGGACGCTACGCAGTTCACGTCAACGCGAACGACGTTGCCGTTCTGGGTGCCCGCCCGCTTTGGTTCTTTGTCGTCATGCTGCTTCCGGAGAACCGCACTACACCTAAACTGGCCGAGACGATCATGGCTGATGTGCGGAGTGCGTGCGAAGAATTGGACGTCGCGCTCGGCGGCGGTCACACGGAAATCACTCAAGGCATCGAGCGGCCGATTCTGGTCGGGCAGATGCTCGGCGAGGCCGCCCTGACTCGTCTCGTCCGAAAAACTCGCACTGCGATCCGCGATCAGATCCTGTTGACACAGGGTGTTGCCATCGAGGGCACAGCGATCCTGGCGCGAGAGAGGTCTGCACAGTTGCAGGGACGCGTTGATGCCGACCTTCTGGCGCGAGCTGCTCGCTTTCTGACGGAACCCGGCATCAGTGTGGTGAGTGCTGCCCTTGCGGCTGCCAAGGTTGGCGACGCCGTGCATGCCATGCACGATCCGACGGAAGGCGGTCTGGCGACGGGGCTTTTCGAGCTAGTCGCACCAGCCGGTCTTGGGCTTCGCGTGATTCGCGAGCAAATTCCCCTGTTTCCGGAAACCGACATGATTTGCCGAGCGCTCGCACTCGATCCTATGAAACTACTCGCATCAGGAGCGCTGTTGATCGCCGTCGCTCCCGACAGTGTGGACTCGGTCCGGAGGGCAGTTGAGGCGACAGGAGCTCCAGTTGCAGTAATCGGTGAGGTACGCCCATCGAGCGAGGGCATCACGATCGTGACGAATGGAAACGCAGAGCCGCTCGCGCCGGCAGTTCGTGACGAGATCGCACGGGTGTTCGAGGGAGGTTAGACACAGGCGGCTTGGTCATCTTCGATAGCTCAGTTGTCAACTTTGTCGCGAAGTCTCCCCATGCCCAGCTACTACACTGACAAACTTGCTGCCGAACGTCTCCGCGCATGCTATGATCTCGCCCCTCCCCGCACCAAAACGTACCTTGAAGCGGAGATTGACTTCGTTCTGACAAGAACGACAAGATCCATGCTCGCCTTGGAATTGGGTTGTGGCTACGGGCGGGTTCTTGAGCGGCTTCTTCCCAGAGTGCGCATGGCGTTCGGAATCGACACTTCGCCGTCCAGTTTGCGCATGGCACTCGGGTATCTGGGGCGCAAACCATCGCTCCGACTTGCTTGCATGGATGCCGCTCGAATGGGCTGGCGCGACCGCGCCTTTGATTTGACTATCTGCATCCAGAATGGCATTTGTGCTTTCGCGGTGGATCACGAGCAGCTTTTCCGAGAGGCGACTCGAGTGACTCGGTCAGGCGGGCTTGTGATGTTTTCGACCTACACTCCGCAATTCTGGGAGCATCGGCTCAAATGGTTTGAAATTCAGTCCGCACACCACCTGATCGGCGAGATCGACTACCACGCTACAGGAAACGGAATGATTGTCTGCAAGGACGGTTTTCGAGCAACAACTGCGGATCGGCCGACTTTTGAGAAGCTCGCCGCCAGTCTGGGAGTTACACCCCAGATTACTGAGGTAGACGGTTCCAGTCTGTTTTGCGAGTTCGTTGCTCCTTGAGAAACGAGAGCGGGGGTAGCATGGCGAATCCAACCTCGGCCCGAGCGAACGACTGCTGCGCCAAGGCCTGATCCGCGTGATCAGCTGGGGCGAGTTCACGCGCCGTTTACCGCAAGGAGCTTTTCGAGGGCGGCGATTCTAGGCAACGAAATAAAACGATCAAGAACCCATCTTTTGCGGAAAATTCTGAAAGGATACATCTAACGCGGTGCTTTTACCTCTAAGCCCGACCTGCCTCGGAAACTTCAATGGGTTAACGCTTCCCTGCCCCTGCTGCTCCAGCAGTTCGTCCGGCTTGGGGCATCAGATGCACCCGCGTTCGCAAACGGGTAAAGCGTACCATTGAGCCTTCCTTCGGGCCGGGCCTTTTAAGGTATCCTCTGCCCGTTCGTTTTGTGGCAACCGATCTCTTGGAGGCGACTTCACACACGATCGCCCACAGCTATCTCCCCGTTCGCGACTGAAGCTATTGCAATTTCGCCCGAAGATCAGATAGGCGATCTTCATGCTCTCGAATCTGACCGACCAATTCCTTGATCTCTAAGCCGATTCAAAGTTGGCTACGCTATCGGATCTCGACGCGTCGACTGTTCATCGAACACAATCGCTCTGGGATCATCTCTTAGAAGTTGCGCGAGCATTGCGAATTTCGCAGCGTGTTGACCCGCCTTCAAATGAAGGGCCTTTAATTCTTGCTCGCGGCGTTTTTGCTCCAGGACAGGTTGTTCAATCGTTTCGGCGTTAGTCATGGGCATAATTGATTTGGCGTTGACCCTTGAAAGCGCCGGCGTCGTTAGAGGTGTTGAAACACTCGTTCTCGCGAAATTCGCAAAAACAAAATCGCCTCAGGATGCTATCCCCCAGATTTTGGCGCGACGCAGTCTTCCATCGGGTGGGCTCCGCCTGCGATGTAGCAGAACAAAGCTGGCGTGATAGGAATCACAGGGACCAGTGACATTGGTCGTAGTCGGAATCCGCGCGACCCGTGAGCATCAGTTTGTGGTCATTCCCGCCGATTGACTCGGCAGGCAGTGACATCACCACAAAGGCTTGGTCGTCACGCAATCGGCTGCTCGTTCCAGGGTGCCGTCTTGGAAGACCATAAACGCATTGTCGTTGAGCCTCCGTTCTGCAACGAATTGGAACCCTACTGCGTTGATCTACTAATCCATTGTGCTTCAGATGTTCGGTTCTATGCGCACGCGGTCAATCGATTCCATCTGAGCGGTGTGAGCGCCCCACCGCGTGCGAAATTTACATTCGTTTTATCGACCTCATTGCCTGTGAGCAAAGGAGACACCTACCATGGCACAAGACGCTCTCGCCATCAGTGATAAGCGTACCAACTTGACTTACAGCGTTTCCATCGAGAAGGAAACGATTCGGGCTATGGACTTACGTCAGATAAAGACTGGCCCGGAAGACTTCGGCCTCATGACCTACGATCCCGCTTTCATGAACACCGCTTCTTGCCGCAGCAGTATCACCTTCATTGACGGCGAACGCGGTATTTTGTGCTATCGCGGCTACCCAATTGAGGTGCTGGCCGAGCACTGCAGCTTCCTCGAGGTGGCCTACTTGCTTCTCTTCGGGGAGCTTCCTGAAGAGCATGAACTAAAGAGCTGGGTAAACGACGTCAAACACCACACGATGCTCCACGAAACCACCAAGAAGTTTATGGAGGGCTTCCGTTACGATGCGCATCCGATGGCGATGCTTGTGAGCACAGTGGCGGCATTGTCCACTGTGTACCCGGAAGCCAAAGACATCCACGACCCCAACAACCGCCTCCTTCAAATGAAGCGGCTGATTGGAAAAATGCCTTCTATCGCCGCAATGTCCTATCGGCACAGTCTCGGCTTCCCTTACGTGTACCCGGACAATGACCTGAGCTACAGCGAAAACTTCATGAACATGCTGTGGAAGATGGTTGAGCCAAAATATGCGGCCAATCCAGTACTCGCGCACGCGCTCGATGTTCTGTTCATTTTGCACGCCGATCACGAGCAGAACTGCAGTGCTAACGTGATGCGCTCCGTGGGCAGCTCGCATGCTGATCCTTACTTGACCACCGCGGCTGCGGCTGCGGCGTTGTCGGGACCACTGCACGGCGGGGCAAACGAAGAAGTACTGAAAATGTTGGACGAGATTGGCTCGAAGGACAACGTGCCCGCCTACGTCAAAAAGGTCAAGGACGGGCATGGCAAACTCATGGGCTTCGGGCATCGCGTATACAAGAACTACGATCCGCGGGCCAAAATCATCAAGTGGACAGCCGAGCAGGTCTTCGAGGTAACGGGTCGCAATGCAAAGTTGGATATCGCGCTGGAGTTGGAACGGATTGCGCTGGAGGACGATTACTTCATCAAGCGCAAGCTGTATCCCAACGTCGACTTCTACTCGGGCATCATCTACCAGGCCATGGGCTTCAGGCCGGAGATGTTTACGGTGCTATTTGCCATCCCTCGCACAGCCGGCTGGCTGGCGCAATGGCAGGAGATGCTTACCGACCCGGAGCAAAAGATCGCACGTCCACGGCAGATCTACACGGGACACAGTGTCCGCGAGTTCCTGCCGATGGAGAACCGCACTCTGGTCGCGACCGTCAAACGTTGAAACCCGCGCGGTTAACTTGCCGTCGGATGCTGCAGCGCCCCTCCACTCTTTCGACCGGAGGGGCGTTGAAAATTTAGCGAAAGCGAGGGCGTAGGATTTTTGTCGGATTCTTCGACCCGAATGCCCGGGCGTCGCTGCACTCGAGCCCGCGCGGTTTGCGCTGGGGTTGAGTGCTGTCCTTCCGACACGACTCCTAGCCTACTGCATTTCTAGTGCAACGCGCCCTGAGTTGTTGTGACTAGGAGCACGGCCCTGACCTTCACCTGTCTCTAACAAACAACGAGGGCCCAGCATGGCACGGGGCTCCGATACATGCCTTGGCTGCGATTAAGCCGCGATGCTTACGCGGGTTCCCAACACCTCAGCTTCGGCGTTGAGCCAATCATCGAGGTCGTGGCCGTCCTTGCGGCCGCGCTCCACATAGAGTTCAAATGCGAGACGGCGGATCTCTTCTTCGAGATTCGGAGGCGCATCGATCGAAGGCTTGCTGGGTAGGGTTCTTGGTGACTCGTCTGGCATGGCGATCCTCCTCTCTGGGGCTGGAGGCGCGAGCAGCCCGGCGCCCAGTGGGTTTCTTATTCCCTTGATAGCGCCAGCGATTTGACATTGCAGTGATTGGAAACACCGGTGCGTCTTACCTGCCTTCTGGCCTTTTGATTGGCTCGTCCTGCACGTGATCCGCGGTGAGTCTATTAGAATCACTTCTTGGTTTCTCCATGACTTCAGCCAGGTTGAGTAAACCATGAGCCCTGCCGAGAGCGGACGTTTAGTAATTCTCAGCGGCCCGTCTTGTGTAGGGAAGAGTGCACTCTACGAGTGTCTGGGCAAGTTCCATCCTGAGCTACGCAACCGATTCCACAGGTTGGTGCTGGTCAACAGCCGCGATCCACGTCCTGGAGAAATCGACGGTGTGGACTATTATTTTCGGACGCGGGCTCAAGTTGAGGCGCTACGAGCGGACCATCGCTACGCCGTACTGGAGGTGCGCACTGACCTGCAAGCGCTGGATGTTGAGGAGCTCGAGTCTTTGCTGTATCGAGGCGATGTGTTCTTCGAAGGGAATCCCTATATGGCCCGAGCATTACAGACACATCCTCGCCTCGCCGACATAAATCGGCTGAGTATTTTTTTGTCGCCGCTTTCGAGAGAGGAGATTGCATACTTCAAGATGCCAGAGCGTAATGTCTCGCTGGAGGAACTGCTCACCGAAATCATGCGGCGCAAACTCCTGAGGAGAACTCGGCGGCAAAAAGGAGAACTATCAGCAGCGGATCTGGGAAACGTGGAGACTCGCGCCTCGGGTGCTTACCGCGAACTGCAAGCGGCATGGCACTTCCAATATGTAATTCCGAATCACGACGGCGAGGACTCCGATAACTGGGACGCATTTTATTACCCGATTGGTGATGCCCGGAAAACCCTGGACGCTTTCGTCGGCTTGCTGCAGGGCCGGGTTCAACCTGGTGTGGAGAAGTGGGAAAAGGACCTCTTGCGGTCGGAGAATTAAACTCGAGCTGAGCCCAGTAGGCCTTCACTCAGACGGTACGCTAGGAGGTAGCAATAGACTTCTGGCAACGGTACCTGGGCACCAGGGTACTAATACTGCCTCACGCCGGGGTCCGTTTTGCCTCGAACCGGGCCTCGATGTTTTATCTACAGCAACTTTCCCTACACGATTTTACAGCACAGAACAATGCCTTTAGCGATCGTCGGGGATTCTTGTTTTGGGAAAGTGGATCATGCAGCGGACGCTGAACGGACGTTGTCCCCCGCAGACCTCTATGATGCCCGACCAGATCCCTCGGCGTACACGACCAGCAATGGTTCAGCTCCCGCGAACAGCTACGAAGGATTCGGTTGAGGGACAGAGTCGCCCAGGTAATTGAGCGACCCTGTGAATTTCAGACAGCTCCACTACCCAAAATTCGGGTCATTGCGTGTAACGGCAAATTCTTCGCCAACAACCCTTTTAGTCGGCTGATCACTTGGATGTGTGCTCTCGGTCACTGCGGCTCACGCGATCTATATCTTCGCTCATTCCTTGGACCCGGTTGTTAAATGCCCAGCAGTACCAGCAGTCGAACTGGGGTCGAAGCAGCGGTTCGCCGCCCATCAGCGCGAGAACACGGCAACCTCCGTCGTAGAGCCAGTCAATGGAGCGGCGTCGAGAGCCAGCTTGATGACGGCCACGCCGGCGTCGCCTAGGCGGTCGGCGACCTCCGGGCGGAGCAAGCGACCGTTTGTGCCGATGTCCGAAATGCTCGCTCGGCGTTCTCTTCGTTCGGCTGTGTGTGCACAGTCCCTGCCCGCACAGTTAGACTGACTCATATGGTATTCATCTGGCTGTGACGGTGCTCACATCTGCGGGCGCTGCCGTTAACGGAATCGGTTAAGTGCAGACTGGAGCAGACCCGGAAGTCCTCCATTTATCCCTCTTGATAACTCGTGGGTTCTGGAGAAGCGCTCCAGAACCTGCTGAATGTGTACCTCCACCTGTCTGAGCACACCTGGCGCTACGGCACAAGCGTCGGTTTCATAGGTGAGTAAGGGCATGCCTTGTTCAAGGCTGAGAGGTTTCAGAATCGCCTCTGAGATTCGAAATGGGAGGCAGTTGAATGGCCCGATCAGGATGATGCCGTCATAGCCCTCGTGTTCCGCATCCAGCCCCTTGCCTACCGTGGGGGTGACTTCTCCGAAGATTTCAGGGGAGATGTGTTCCGAACTCTTCGCAAACACGGCCGCCACATCGTTGGGTTTAGAGACGAGCAACCCCGTCTCAGCGAACAGTCCGCGATAATATTCCTCGGTTTTTCGTTCGGACTGATAGGTCCACCACTGTTGCAAATACTGTTGTCCGTCGTGATCCAATGCCCTGGTGCAAGCCTTGGCTAAGGCGAGACCTCCTGGCTCCATGCCCCAATCATTGGCCACTTGCCTCAACCCATCATAGGCAACATAGAGGAAGAGATCAGTTAGATCGACGGGCTTGAGGATGATTCCCCTTGCCGCGTAGAGGTCACGGACGCCATTCATGAAAAACGGGCTGAAGCGGGTGAAGAAATCCCCGGTCACAACGACCCGAGGGCAGGCCATCGGATCTCGTGTCCGCGGCAACGCCGCTAACTGTTGTACCAGCGTGGGCAGCTCGGAGTTGAACTCATCGAGTGTTCTGGCCCTGCCAGTGAATCGTTGCCAGTGCTGCTGAAATTCCTCGATGCTGCCTGGGGCGCCCACCACCCGGAGTACGTGGTCGATCTCGACGACGATGTCCGCGATGAGAATTGCCGGCGACAAATGCTTCACCAGAATGGCCGGGTCGAATCCCAAGTAATCGTTTCCCTGCTCAGGATTGAGCAGGAACACATCGCTCAGCTGGTGCTCGACAATGAACCGTTCAAAATAGCCCATGTAGGATTCACTGACGCAAGGAGCGCCACCACGGACCATGTAGAACCCGACGATCTCGCCGGGCTGACGATTTTTTTGGATTTTCAGCAGTTGCCCGAGGCAGAGCGGAAGCGGAAGACACTCGCGACCGGAGGTAGACTGCAGACCCAGGTCGAGTTGACTCCGATCCATAGGAGCCACTTCGCCGGCATGCAAGCCCAGCCAGCCAGCCGCCATGGCCATGGATTGTGCATGATACTGGGAAAAGTTGAGGAAATAGAGCTTTACTCGCGGATCGATAAGTGGCACTCGCTCGCCATTCGAGCAAACGACCGTTCCACCGCTGGCCAGCCGGCAAGGCGTGAACGATTGGGCAAGGCTAGTCTGCGCGGCGTGGTAGTTTTCGACAATATCGAGAAAGGCTTCCAGGCGCGTTTGCACGCCAGCATCGGCCGTATGGGCATCGATTTCTAGGAAAAGATATGGTTTGGATCCGAGCTGGGATGCGAGTAAAGAATGGGTGAATGCATCGATCGTACAACTGAAGTTGCTCACGCTTAGAAGGAAAAGGTTGGGATGCTGCTTTACGAGGGAGGCCGCATTCAAAATCTGATTCGCGAAATGCCAGACGGTAGGTCCTGCTCCGACCGGCGTAAGGCAATCTGCTGGAATCACCGGTACCCCCATGCTCGACAGTTTCTTGCCCACTGATTGCGAAGCCTCGGGCGCATAAGCGTTGTAGCTGTGACCTGCCAATAAGATCGCAGGCTTGCCTGCTGCCAACGCTTGGGCGAGAGCCTTCCGGCCCAGCTCCGTCAGGGCAGATTCGGCTTTCGTCTGCTTACGCACGGCTGCCGCCCAGGCCTCATCGGCCACTTCGCGCGAAAATCCCAACATGTCCACCGCGATATCGGTCATGGCCGTACTTGCTGCATATCCGTTGCTGAAATCCAGTACTGGCGAAAGAAAGTCAGTGTCCGGAAATGCCTTCGCTAGGAAATAAGGACCAGCTTGCGTGATCGGACAGAGGTAGGAATCCTTCGAAGAGTTGCGCTGAGGCATGCGCACCACATGAGGCAAGAAAACCAGGCGCAGACCACGGTTCGCCAAGTCCAATACCGCGCCATGCGCGATCTGTGCCGGCAGACAAAAACCAGAATGTGACTTCAGATCGCCCCGAGCGTCCATGCCGGACAACACGACCTCCATTCCCAGAGCAGAGAAGAAAGTCGAGTAGAGCGGGAATAATGAATGCGTCGTCAACGCCCGGGGAATGCCGATGCGTCTCTCGTGAACTAGTGGATGTTTGACGTGGCCGAGGGACTCTCCGAGGAACGATTTCGCAGCTTCGTACGCCGATCCAACGCTCCAATCAGGGGGCTCCTTAGGTTCGCGCCTTACGCTCCCATCGATATCCCTGCTGTCGGCATAAAGTATGGCGGCCCGTTGTTCGACGAGGTCGGGTGCTGGGGACGTGCGGGTTTTTCGTTTCCACACGTTTTCGAACAAGCTGCAACGGCCACCGAACGGAAACCGCCGTCCATTGACCTCGAAGCGATCAATATCGCAGTACAGTTTGCACGCCCGGCATGTGAATCGACCTTCGAGTTTCATGTCGGCTGCGGCGAGAGTCTGGAGATCAGTTGCGGTACCCTCCAGGCCGGGAGACCGTTCGAGGGCGAGCAATCCTACCCCTAGAGCTCCCAGCAGCTCTGGGCTGGGTGGGACCACGACTGGGCGTCCGACACTGTGGGCGAACGCATACGCAACAGCACGATTCAGCGCCACTCCTCCTTGAAGGAGCACCTTCTTGCCGACCGGGCGTTGGCCTTTGACTTTCGTGAGGTAGTTTTCAGCGACGGCGTACACGAGTCCGGCGAGAATGTTGTCGCGCGCTTGGCCCTGCTGCTGGGCGATGCGGATGTCTGAATTAATGAAAGCCGCGCACGTTGTCTTGAATTTCACCGGCGACGGAGCAGACAACGCAAAGTCTGCGATCTTGGACATACTGATCCCGAGATCACCCTGTGCGCTCTCCTCGAGGAAGGAACCTGTGCCGGCCGAGCAGGCGTTGTTCATGGCGTAGTCGATCGGTACGCCATTTCGCAGGTAGATGTACTTGGAATCTTGGCCGCCCAATTCAAAAATCGTGTCTACGTCTGCTGCAAAGTGGGTCGCGCCGGCGGCGTGAGCAGAAATCTCGTTGTACACATGCTCGGTGCCCAGGCAGGCGCCGACTAGTTCTCGGGCCGAGCCCGTTGCACCCGCGAGGCTCACAGGGCGATTGCCAACTTGACCGATGAGCGCGGTGAGACATTCGCGAGCTGCCCGCACCGGATCACCGCGAGTTCGCGTGTAATGCGAGGCCACAATGCCTCTTGTCACAGGATCGAGCAGGATCGCCTTTGTAGTCGTCGATCCCGCATCCACTCCCAACACCAGCGGACCGTCGGGCGGCGCCTGGAAGGACGTGGCGGCGATGATCTGCACCTGCTCCTCGTAACGCTGAAGCGGCGGAAGTTTCTCGAAGTCCAGCGGATGTGAAATCTTCGGGGATCTGTGCAGCGGACTGTCATGGGTGAGCAAGGCGGTACCCCACGCTTCGAACCAGGGACTCTCGGGCAGTACGACCAACTCCGTGCCAGCAAGTTTCACGCGCAGTGCCCGCAGCAGTGCGGCATTGCGGGTCACGCCGCCGATCAGCAACACACGCCGCAGTGGAAGTTGTCCCTTCTCCAAGAGGGCAGCCACTTTATTTGCCATGCTGTCATGGAGCGTGTGCAAGATATCCGCAGGAGTGGCTTCGTGGCGGTTGAGCTTGTGCGTGACATCGGATTTGCAATGTACGGAGCAGCGGGAAGCTAGCGGCACCACCTTCCCAGTGGACGAGAGCTGGATCGCCTCGTCCATGCCCAGTCCCATCCGGCCGATCAGTTGCACGAAGAACTCGCCGCTACCCGCCGCACACTTATTGTGTGACAAAACATTGGCGATTCTTCCGTCCACCAGCATGTAGACCAGAAAAGATTCGCCGCCTAAGGAGACCACAGCGTCGAACTGTCCTTCCAGCTCTCGCAGAGCGCGTTGGATGGCTGCAAACTCTGAGATATCGCCCAGATGACCGGATACACCGAAATATTCGGCGCCGGCGAACTCTGGCCTCGCGAGCAACTCCGCGAGAACTTCCAAGGGCCGGCCCTGATGGGCCATCACTTTGGCAATTTTGGCATCGGCTCGGACGACCTTTACCGTCAGTGCGCCGATATTGACGCCTACGCAGGACATCGCGGGTCTCGTACGGAAGAATTTAGGTGGGAGAGTGTCGTACGCAGCCAATTATCAAGTGCGCGACAGACATAGGTTAACCTCTCACTAAACTATACTCTCTGACGGGAGAGCGCGAGGGGTTATTCAAGGCGACGCCGAACGCATCGCAAGGTCCATGTGAATCCGGTAGTCACCCAAACGCCAGTGATGGTTTTCGGCGATGGCCATCGGCACCCAACCGTATTGGAGCTTCTCGCCGCTTACTCAATTGGAGCGTGACGCATATCACAGACACAGAACACCGGCTCTGAAAAACTCTAGCGATATGGGAGGGTGGAAACCTCAGGCCATGTCAACTATTGAGGAAGTGAGATCTGCCGAGAAGAAAGTACAAGAGCTCGTGGACGCTTTGAGGCAAGCTGGCGCGCAAGATCCAAACGACCTCACCACCCAGTTGAAGAACGCAAGTGACGAGTACGCGAGAGCCGTTCGCGAACTGGATTCAAGAGCCAATTGCTGCGCCTAGCGCCACACCAAATAATGTCTGTCGGAGCATGTCCTGTAAGATTGACCGCGGGTATGGCGCGAACATGAATCATCTTCTACGCAAGTGGCGGGACGACGAAGGCCAAGACATCGCCGAGTATGCGGTAATGCTGGCCGTAATTCTGGTATTGGTGGTCGGCACGATTCGTCTAGTAGGGAGCAATGCGAACAACGCGTTCTCGGCAGTAGCCAGTTCACTCCAATGATCGCTCCCGAACTATCGGTTGCAAGAGACCTCTTAGTTCTTCTCGGATCAGTAGAAGACGAAATCGTCTCAAATCATTCGCGTGCTTTTCTTCTAAGGTGTGATGACATCGCGACCGATGCAATTCATTTTCGTGATGAAGCGAGGCAATCTCATCTCTCAGCTTCAAAACCCGCTTCTGAGTAAAGGCGTCCACCGCGAAGTCTCCCGAGGTTTCGTCATGCGGCATGACCTGCATGAGCTTTCCTCTCCAGCACAGTTTTCCACCCTTTCAAGGCATAGATCGCGTCCTCCATCGCTTCTCTCTCCCCCGCTACGTCCGATCCGGTCGCGAGGAAGAGTTCCTGCATTCGCTCGACGATAGCTTGCTCTGCGTCAGAAATCCTTCTCAACTTCTTGAAAGTGTTGGTTTCAAGAAGGGCCGCACGATAGCGGAATTGCCATCCCTTGGGCCTCGCATCTTGATAGTCACTGTCCCACATAACCCGACCTCCGACTCCAAAGACATAGGGGCGACCCGAAGATCGCCCCAAGCCGCCTCTTCCCGCCGTGGTAGGCTTTCGAAGGGACTGGCGTCAAATCTGAAGTGGCAGCATACCGTCGGACGAATAAGCTGGCTGTGATCTCAAACACATCGCTGCGTGATGGGGGCAGCATGGGTATGTCGCAGAGCCGAATCCATCTGTTGTTGATCGACAAATCGCCTTTATAATCATTGCGCATCGAGCGAGGCAGCTTTGCCAATTACCAAACGAACCAAGCTCGCGCAAGCCCGACGACAGCTAAAGCGCATCGAGGATGATGAACCGACGTTGCGAATTCGCATGCAGGGACTTTCCTCAGAAGAACAAGCGAAGGCGTTGCAGTGGTTCTGCGGTGTCCGCGACAAGCAGCGCGCCTATATCTAGCAACTCGAAGCCGAACTCGAAAGCGGATAGCTGGTCCACATCACGATAGCACTTCAAACCCGCCAACCGAGTGTCGGCACCGTTTCCCGCGCGCGGTAGTTTGTGGAATCTCGGAGAAGCGATGTTCGGTAAACTTAGCCTAGAGCTTTCACGCGCAACTTACTGAAAAGATTCCGTCCCCGACCGTTTTGAGTTTGAACAAATTGGCGGAGCTACTGGAGCGGTCGGAACGGCTGTCTGCAATGGTTTCACAAATTTTGGGGACTAAGCTGGCCCGCCATTTCCTTCGCCGTACCATCTCCAACAGACTGTGGACCGTCATCAATGCATGATAGAGCGAGAGCATCCATAACCACAGATCAGCTCGCGCGTGTGCGGAGGGACGCACGTTCTCGTATTGACTGCAATTCTGCCTCTGGGACTGTGAAGTTAGCCAAGCCGCAGTCCATGCAGAGGGCTGTCGGGGAAGCCCGTGCCACGTTCTTGTCGTTAAATCCATGCTCATTGACGAGTATCGGGCTAGGTCCTGTCCTCGCCAGCTAAAGGCAACAGGCACCGTAAGTGTTGACAGTTGCCTGATTCACCAGGACGCTTCTAAAGTATGCCCTACTTACCTTTCACCCTAAGGCCATTGTCAAGACTCTGCTGGCGACGGCTTTTGTTGTTTCCCCGGCGCTCACACTACTAAGCACCGGGGGTGAATGTAGTGGACGCAATGAACTGGCTACGCAAACTTAAGCTCCTCGTGCTTAACTCCTTGAAGCTGATGATCGCGCTTCGAGTGGCAGACCGTATTCGCGGGTCGTGGGAATAAACAGGATCGGGAGCGACACTCACGGCACATCATGATTTGAAGAGTCTGGGTCAAAACTTCCAGTGTTTGACTTGACTTCTGTGGCTATTGGGCTATTGTGGAAACAGAAGACCTCTACCTACCAAAGCAGGCAGACCTCGATCTAATTTCTTCTCGTTGGAGTTTAGTCATGACTACGGCATTTCCCCCGTGCCTAAAGTGTATTGGTTGGAGGTCTCTATACCGGGCCGCCATTCTGGAAACTAACAAGAACATTCTCCTAGGACGAGTCTCGAAAGCTGAAGCAGCGGTGATAGAGAGAAGACGGGAAATCTTTTACGCTGACGGAACTCCCGAGGAGAAAGAAGCCTTGGAAGACGCGCTCTATGCCCTGCATGCGTTTCGAACGGCTTGGCAGCATAACAAAACCGCGTGATTCCGTACCGCATGTAGGAACAAACAGTCTGCCCTACAAACTGCTGAGCCCGGCTATCGTCAATTATAGGCGACAAGAATGAGCACCCTATACGAATTGGTCGAGTGGGAAGACCTTGGGTTTAACCTCCCCCAGTCTCTTCCATACCCGAGTGCCATAACGATTGCCGAAGCAGTCTCGAACATCCGTTCTGCTGGCACGTTTGTTGTAGCCGTGGAAAATGGCGTCAGACGACCCCTGACAATAGCCGAGGAACTGGAATTTCAATCTACATACCGCGACCACATGAACCGGATTCTTCCCTCTGCCGCTTAATTGTCGAAAGCGCGTCGCAATCACCTAGCAA
>Ga0187805_10000187_pt1 | contig 18789 bp, 20 predicted proteins | sample NC_wetland_sal_i_6_FD_132965 | JGI IMG/M metagenome (GOLD analysis project Ga0187805, IMG submission 132965) | Wetland sediment microbial communities from Neuse River Estuary, North Carolina, USA - Control_5 | ecosystem: Environmental > Aquatic > Freshwater > Wetlands > Sediment | place: USA...
CCTTCACGGCGGACATGTACAGCTCGGGGTGCCTGGCGAGCGCCACGTGCAGCGCCGTCGTGCCCGCCTTGGGCGCGCCCGCTACGAAGAAGTCCGGCAGCGCCACGGCGACCTCCTAGGTATCCCTAGTAGATCTGTAGGATAGGTGCCGCTTTCTCCAGCGTTGCCGGGAGCCGGGCGGCTCAAACCTGCTCGGCATATGGTTCCCGGCCGGCCGGCAGCCGATGCGAGCCAGGAACAGTACGTCCGGGATATGCGCATTGACGCTATCTGCGCTGCTCATCCGGCGACCTCGCATCGATCGCAGGCCGAGCCATCTCATGTCAGATGCGCTCGGTAGCGTGCTGTTCAGCGACGGACGGCGACTGACGCGGAGGTACGACGATGGGCAGCGGACAGCAGGCGCTCACGGGCGAGCGAGCGGACCTGGCCGCGACGCTCGGCAGGCACCGGGGCTTCCTTCGCTTCACCGCCAGGGACTTGACCGACGACCAGGCGGCGGCACGCACCACGGCAAGTGAGCTGTGCATTGGCGGCATAATCAAGCACGTCACGGCCGTCGAGCGGCAGTGGGCGCGGTTCATCGTGGCGGGCCCGTCCGCCATGGGAACGGCGAACTGGCAAGACGCGGCCGCCGTTCAGGCGTACCGGGACGGCTTCCGGATGCTGCCGGGCGAGACACTCGCCGGGCTGCTGAGCGACTACGACGCAGCGTCGGGCGAGACGGACGAGCTGCTGGCCAGCCTCCCAGACCTCGACGCCACCCAGCCATTGCCGGAGGCGCCCTGGCACCAGCCGGGCTCGCGCTGGTCCGCGCGGCGGGTCCTGCTGCACCTGATCGCCGAGACCTCCCAGCATGCCGGGCACGCGGACATCATCAGAGAGGCGATCGACGGCGCCAAGACAATGGGCTGACCAGCGGATCCCTGCCGCCTGCCGTTCTGATCGACGGCGCTTGTCGCGCTCGCTCGCTACGAGCTGCCGCTCTGGGGCAGGATCGAAGAGTGGCCGACAGCGGGCGCGAGTGGCGCGAGCCGCCTGCCGGGCTGCGTCCGATGCTCGCAACGCCGGGGCCGCTGCCTGCAGACGACACCGGCTGGGCGTACGAGATGAAATGGGACGGGCTGCGCGCGCTGGCGTTCGTGTCTGACGGCAAGGTCCGGTTGCAGTCGCGCACGGGGCGGGACATCACGCACGCCTATCCAGAGCTCGAGGCGCTGCCGGGCCGTGGCAGCCCGAGCCAGGAGGTCCTCGACGGGGAGATTGTCGCCTTCGCCGACGGGCCGTGGCCGGACTTCGAGGCGCTGCAGCAGCGGATGAACATCAGCTCGGCCGCGCAGGCGAGGCTGCTCGCGGCCCAGGTCCCGGTGAGTTACCTGGCATTCGACGTGCTCTGGCTCGACGGTGGGCCGCGGCTCGATGTGCCGTATGCAAAGCGACGGGAGCTGCTCGACGGGCTCGCGCTGCCGGGCGGCCGGTGGCAGGCGCCGCCGTCGTTCATCGGCGAGTCGGGAGCCGACATCCAGGCGGTGTCGCTGCAGCAGAATCTGGAAGGGGTGGTTGCCAAGCGGCTGCAGTCCCGGTATGAGCCCGGCCGCAGATCGACCGCCTGGCGGAAGATCAAGAACGTGCATCGGCAGGAGGTCGTGATCGGCGGCTGGAAGCCGGGCGAAGGCGGCCGGGCTGGCTGGATCGGCTCGCTGCTGGTTGGCGTGCACGAGCGCGGCGAGCTGGTCTACAGCGGCCACGTGGGCACCGGCTTCACCCAGCAGACGCTGCGGATGCTGAGGGATAAGCTCGCGCCGCTGCGCCGGGACTCGTCTCCGTTCGCCAGCCAGGTGCCGCCGGAGGATGCTAGGTACGCGCGGTGGGTAGAACCCGTGCTCGTGGCCGAGGTCGCTTTCGTCGGCTGGACCAGGTCCGGGCGACTCCGCGGACCCGCCTACAAGGGCCTGCGCACTGACAAGGACAGCAGCGAGGTGATCCGTGAGCCCTGACACCCGCAAGGTCGCCGTGCAGGTCGAGGGTCGTGCGCTGACCCTGTCCAACCTCGACAAGGTGCTCTACCCGGCGGCAGCCTTCACCAAGGCGCAGGTCATCGACTACTACCAGCGGGTCGCGCCGGTACTGCTGCCGCACATCGCCGCCCGCCCCGTGACTATCAAGCGCTACCCCGAGGGCGTGGACGCCGAGTTCTTCTATCAGAAGAACGCTCCCTCGCACCGGCCGCCGTGGGTGCCCACGGCGCAGATCGCGTCGCCGGGCTCGACCAAGTCACGGGAGACCATCGAGTACCTCATCGGCGGCGACCTTCCGACGCTGATCTGGGCAGCGAACCTGGCCGCGCTTGAGCTGCACACCCCGATGTGGCGCTATCCGGGCGTAGGCGAGCCCGACCTGCTGGTCTTCGACCTCGATCCGGGGCCGCCTGCGACGGTGGTGGAGTGCTGCGAGGTCGCGCTGATACTCCGGCCGCTGCTGCTCGACCTGGGCCTGAAGCCGGCGGCCAAGACGTCTGGCGGTAAAGGGCTGCAGCTGTACGCGGCTGTGTCCGGCATGACCTCACAGCAGGCCAGCGACCTGGCGAAGGATCTGGCCGAGCGGCTGGAGCGGGAGCAGCCCGCGCTGGTGGTGTCCCGGATGACCAAGGCAGCGAGGCCCGGCAAGGTGCTGATCGACTGGAGCCAGAACAACGCGGCCAAGACCACCGTCGCGCCGTACTCGTTGCGCGCCCGGCCGGAGCCCACAGTGTCGACGCCCGTTACCTGGGCTGAGGTGGAGGCCTGCAAGCACGCGGACGACCTGGTATTCACGGCCGACGACGTCATCGAGCGGGTGTCAACGTCCGGCGACCTGTTCGCGGCGACCCTGGCGAGCTGACATCTCAGGGTGCTCGTTACTCGGGCATTGCCGAGGTGTTACACAGCACAGCGGTCTCGCTGCCAGGTACGACTTTCTGCCGCCGGCAGGGTCTGAATCGGCATAGCTTCCGAGCCGTTATGCGGTTCAGGATCCTCGGCCCGTTACTGGCCGAAGCCGATGATGGCACGCCGCTGGTCTTCGCGCGCCCGTCGCAGCGCAGCACGCTGGCGGTGCTGCTGCTGCACGCCGGGCAGCCGCCTACCCGCAGCCAGCTCATCGATGCCGTGTGGGGCGACAACCCGCCGGCAGACGCCGACACGGCGCTGCGGGTGCGGATGCGGGATGTGCGCCGCGTCGTCGCGAGCTGCGGTCGGCTGGTCACTCACCAGTGCGGCTATCAGATGGTGGTCGAGCCCGGCGAGCTCGACGTGGACGTGTTCCGCGATCTGGCCGCGCGCGGACGGGCCGCGCTGGACGCTGGCAGCCCGGCGGAAGCCGCCCGGAAGCTCGCGCGTGCAGCGGGGTTGTGGCGAGCCCCGCCGCTTGCCGACCTCCCGGACACGCCGCTGATGCAGCTCGCTCGGACGGTCTTGCTCGAGCAGCGGCGCGACGTGCAGGAATGGCTGATCGACGCCCGGCTTGCCCTTGGCCTGCACCATGAGGCGCTCGCCGAGATCCGCGCGTGCATCGCGGCCGAGCCACTGGCCGAGCACCCGCACGTGCAGCTCATGCTCGCCCTGTACCGGTGTGGCCAGAAGTCCGCTGCGCTGGCCGCCTACGGTCGGCTCCGCGACCTGACGGTTCGCGAGTTCGGCCAGGACCCCGGCCCGGAGGCACGGGACCTGCTCGGCCAGATGCTGGCCGACAATCCCGACCTGACGTACCGGCCGGGGCCGGTCGCCGCGACCGAGTCGCGCGCGGCAGCGTGCAGGCTGGCGGCCGGCCGAGCGCGACCGGGGGTCCGCCGGGCCGGAGCGCCAGCGCGGCGCTGCTGCAGTTCGCGTGCAAGCGGCCCCGCGCGGCCTGCCTGACCGGTGAGCGGCTGCTGCCGCTGCCCCCCTGCCGAGGCCGGGCGCTAACGCTCGGCTAACCGAGCCCTCACAGGAGGGTCATACGGTCGGGTCGCCGAGCCTTGCCAGCGCACGCCGCCCCGCGGCGCCACCGGGCCGGCGCCCGATCACGGAGCTGCGAAATGACACCTACCTTTGTGCCGCTGGCAAGGCAGATCTGGCTCGTCCTCGCGGTCGGCGCGCTGGCCGCGCAGCTGACTGGCTGCTCCGGGGGCTCCGGCTCGCCGGTCCGGATTAGCCTGCCTGATCGGCCGCCCGCGGCTCGGGCCACCGCCGTCGCCGCGCCCGCCACCTCCGTTACCCGGCAGGTAATCGCGGCATTCACCGGCTACACGATCGCCCTAGGTGAGGCGGACAAGTCACGGAACGCGGCGGCAGCCCGCAGCCTGCTGCGGCCGTACCTGGCCGCGAGCCGGATCGACGGGCTGGTCCAGGCCATGAGCAGCATCTGGGCCCAGGGCGAGCTGTTCTACGGGCAGGACGTCCTGCACATCTCGAGCGTGTCCGTCACAAGCAGCACTGCCTTTGTGCACGACTGCGACGACACCAGTGGCATGGGCCTGGAGTACGCCGCCACCGGCCAGCCCGTTCCGGGATCAGCCGGGATCCCGCGTGAGAACGTGGTGACCCGCCTCGACCTGGTGGGGAGCCACTGGCTAGTGCAGTTCCAGCTCATCGAGGACGTTCCATGCAACGCATGAGGAGTAGCCGGTCCGCTAGCACGGCCGGCCGCGCCATGACCGTCGGCGTGGTCTGCGCGCTGGTCGTGGCCGCGGGGCTGATAATGACTCCGTCTCGGCCCGCCGTCGCCGCCGACGCCAGCGGCTGCAATCCCTACGTCAACGGCACCGTCATTCCGGTGCCGTGCTCCGCTGAAACCGCGAGCGGCGGTGCTGCCGGCACACCGGGCACCGGCGGAATCAGCGTGACCTACACGTGCACGATGACCGCCTTGGATCAGGGGCAGGCGCAGAATCTCGGTCTAGCCTGGCCGCCTCCGCCGGGCGAGAGCTGGGCACTGCTCGACTGCCTGGGCGGCGCGGTGGGTTCCGGGCCGCAGGCTGTCCTGGTAAATACCTCAACCGGGCTGCCGCAGGTTACTCCGCAACAGCTCATGCTGCAGGCGCTCGGCGAGCTCCGGGTGCCGTCGCTTCGTCCAGGCACCGCGCCGCCCACGGGCAGCGACGGCCTCGTCGGCCTGCCCGAATGGTTCTGGATCCCGGCGGACAGCTGGCACCCGCTGAGCGTTACCGTCAGCGCCGGGCCGGTCTGGGCCACGGTGACCGCGACGCCATCCGGTCTGACCTTTGACCCCGGCGGCGGTCTCAGCCCGGTCAGCTGCCCGGGCCCGGGAACGCCCTACAACCCGGCAAGCCCGGCCGCCGGGCAGCACACCGAGTGCTCATACACCTACGCGGAGCCCTCGGCCGGCCTACCGGACGACGTCTATCTGGCATCCATCGCCGTCACCTGGCAGGTCACCTGGACTGGCTCCGGCGGCGCTGGCGGTGTGCTGGCTGCCGCCCTGTCGGTCCCGGTTGGCCTCGATATCCCGGTCGCGCAAGGAGAGGCGCTGGTGACCAGCCCATGACTGACGGCCAGCGCCCGGCCGCGATCGGGACTGTGTACTTTCCCGAGCCCGACGTGGGGCCGGGCGGCGCCAGAGCGACGGCGGGACCGGGACCCCGCGCTGCGCGGCTGCGCGGGCTGCCGCGCAGGCGCCGCCCGGCGGTGATCGCGCTCGCAGTCGCGATGGCTGGAGCTGGAGTCGTGCTGAGCGCGGCGGTGTACCAGCGCGCCGAGCACCAGGTGTCCGTCGTCCTGGTCACGCGCGGGGTGCCGGCCGGCTCCGTGATCGGCAGCGCCGACCTGGGCACCACGCACGTGTCGGTCGGAGGCGGCGTAGAGGTCATCCCGGCCGCCCAGTTGACGCGCGTCGTGGGCGAGGTCGCCGCGGTGACCCTGCGCCCGTCGACGCTGCTGGCGCCGTCCGAGCTGACCGCGTCCCAGCCGCCCGGCCTGGGTCAGGCGATCGTCGCGGCTCCGACGCGGCCTGCTGACCTGCCGGCCAGCGGCCTCGTTCCCGGTGATGACGTGCTGATCGTGGCGACGCCCGGCGATCAGGGTGCGGCGGGGACCGGGTTCGCGGCGCCGTATCTGGCGGCCCCGATGCCAGCTGTCATCGAGGCAGTGAACAGCGCGCCAGACCCGGAGGGATTCGACGTCGTCGACTTGCTGGTGAGCGAGACTCAGGCCGCCGCGGTTGCCAGCCAGGTCTCCACGGGTCAGTTCGCGCTCGTGGTCACGAAGCGGAGCTGACGACATGGCCGATCTCTACGCGCTCGTTTCTGCCGGCGGCGCGCCGGGCGTGACAACCGCCGCGCTCGCTCTCGCTCTCACCTGGCCAGCAGACGCGATCCTCGCTGAGTGCGATCCAGGTGGTGGCGACATCCTGGCCGGGCTGTTAGTCGGGCACGTGCCGGCACGCCAGGGCCTGATGGAGTACGCGATCGAGGCCGGGCGTGACGAGGCCACCGCCACCATCGGACTGCGCGCGCATCTTGTCCCGCTCGACGCCGGCACGACCACGTCGCTGCTGCCTGGCCTGAGCGATCCGCGCCAGGCGGCTGGCCTGGCATCGGCGTGGCCCGCCGTTGCTGCCGCGCTAACCGCGCAGCAAGCAGATGTCATCGCAGACTGCGGCAGGCTGGACGCCGGCGAAGGCCAGCCGGTAGCAGTGCTGTCCGCGGCGCGGACGGTTGGACTCGTCGTGCGCCCGACCCTCCGGCAGGTCTGGCTCGCTCGCCCCCGGGTCGAAATGCTCAGTCAGCTGCTCGGGGACAGCGCCCGGATAGCTCTGCTAGTCACCGGACCTGGCACGCAGTCAGCCAGGGACGTGGCCAGGGCGCTCCGGGTTCCGGTAGCCGCGGTGCTGCCGAACGATCCCCGGACCGCTGCGCTTCTGTCGGACGGGACCGGCGGCCGGAAGAGCGTGAGGTCAGCGCCGCTGATGCGGGCAGCCAGGACTGCGGGCAGCGCGCTACGTGGGCACGCCGAGGCGATGACACTGCGTCGCGCCCAGGCCGGGGTCGCGAGATGACACTCTGGCCGGGCGGATCATCGCGGCGCTGTACTGGCACCGGTCACTGCGGGGTGGTGTGCTCCGGCCGGATCGCCACCGCGATTCGGTCCGCCGCATCCGGCGGCGGTCCCTGGGGCACCCCGTATCGATCGGCGAGGCGGACAAACTCCGCCGCCTCGGGATCGGGAATGATCCGCTCGACCCGGCCGCGGATCTCTAGGTATCGGGAGGGCTGGGCCGGGTCGGTGACCGACAGCGCGACGGCCGGCTGAACCTGCCAGTTACGGTTCTTCTGGCGCCTTGTTGTAGTAGTCAGCCACAAGTACTCACCGTCGAACCGGAACCAGGTGGGGTTCACCTGCGGAGTGCCGTCAGGCCGGACGGTGGCCAGGTGCGCGTACAGGGGACGCTCTACCAGGTCAGCCAGCGACTCCGGAATGACCTGTGCCGGTTCATTGGGGTCCGCGGCAGTGCCCGGTGACATCTCCGATTGCCTCCATCCCTGGCCATCATTGGGGCTACGCCGAGCGTGCGTCGGTCGTGCGATACAGCGGGGAGGACTGCTTCATCTCGCGCAGCATCATCCGCATCTCGGCGACGAGCGTTCCGTCGGCGTCAAACGCCCGGCTGTCGAACCACAGCACTTCGGTCTTAGGCGTCTGGCTGAGCGCGACCACCTCGCCGGTGACGCGGTAACGGCTGTCCAGCAACACCGGCCCGGACCGGAACCGGATCTCGATCGCGCCGAACAGTCCGACGGCCGCACGCATCGCCCCCTTCGCGTTCGCCAGCAGCCGGGCATACAGCAGTCCCACCACGGTGGATGGCGCGGCCACCGGACCGCCCCAGGGCGATGGCCCGGTGTACCAGTCCAGCGGCTCGGTCATGCAACCCTCGCGGATGTGCCGGCGCTGTCGTTCGCCGTCGGGCTGCACCATCACGTCGCCGAGCACGTCGCCCGGCCGCAGGCCCGCCAGGATGCGCAGATCTGCCGGGTCCGAGGGACGCAGGTCGCGGGACCGCAGCGCGGATGGCTCGGCCGGGTTCCCGATCCCGGCCGTTCCCTCGGCGATGACGACGTCACCTGTGGTGGTCGCCCACGCCCTGACCTGGACGTCGGTCTGGCGAGGTGGTGCCTCGATGAACGCGCGGACGGGCTCGCCGTCCGTGGTCGCGTGCCGGAAGTAGAGCGACAGGCTGCCGCCCTCGAACCACTCGTTGCCGAACGCCTGCAGGGCCAGCGGCGGGAACTGGTCCATGTGCACGCTGCCGGCCACGGTTCCGCCGCGGAACCCGAGAGCTGTGGCCGTGGCGTCGTCGTGAATGCTGCCGGCGATTCCGGCGGCGAGGTTGCGGGGCCTGCGGACCGGTCCGGCCAGTGTCTCGACCGTCATATCGCCTCCCGACGCCTGACCAGCGCCGCCACCGATTAAATAGCCCCGCGCGCGCTCTCGCAAGATGCCGATCACGCGGCGGAGTGAAGCGGCCGCCGCGGCACGAGCAGATGAATCTGGTCAGGGGCCTGAGCGGCGGGTCAGCCGGCTGAGGAGGTAGGAAGAGAAGTAGCCCCCGTACTTGCGCTGCAAGTCCGGGCGCTGCCAGTCCCGGCCGCCGATCACGCCCCGGCACGACGGCGCCTGGCAGTGGCACTCCATGCTGCCTTCATAGTCGTCGAACAGCGCGTAGTCGGTGGTGAGTTCCTCGCCTTGGCTGATGTCGCGCATCGCGACGAGGACGATGTTGCCGGCAAACCCCACGTTGGGCTCGCAGGAGTGATTGATGAACAACATGACCCGCTCATACTCGGCCTCCTCCAGGGCGACCAGGTGGAAGCCGTCAGCTATCTGGATCTCGGAGTTCTGCAGACGTTCCGGCAGATCCCGCAGGGCGGCGGTGGTGACAAGGTGGCCGCCCTTGATCGCGACGAGCTCGCCGTCGGCAATCGGCTCGACGGCGATCAGGCCGCGGCCTTGGATTGCACTCGGCGCGCCCCTGCGTGCCTTGGGAGTGATGTAGCTGGAGACGAGCACAGCCCAGTCTTTCAGGACTGGCAGTCGAGCTGAGTGAGCGCCAGCGGCGAGCCTTCTCAGCAGTGTTCGGCTCTATCCTGAGTCTGACGACTTGTCTGGCGATGAACGTGATGTGGTACCTGATTGCCGCTGACCTCGTGCTTGTCGCCCACCTGGTGTTCATCGGGTTTGTGGTGGGCGGCTCTTTCCTGGCCTGGCGCTGGCCGCGGCTGATCTGGGTTCAGCTACCGGCGATGGTGTATGGCGCCCTGGTGGAACTGGTCGGGTTCGATTGCCCGCTCACCGCACTGCAGAACTTCTTGCTTCGCCGGGGCGGCCGGGCCGGATACCACGGCGGGTTCATTTCGCACTATCTGATCCAGGTCATCTACCCACCTGGCTTGACCCGCGGACTCCAGGTCTGGCTCGGAGTGCTGGTCGCGCTCATCGCGGTGATTGGATACGGAGGCTACCTGCGCCGGCACAGACCGGCCGGCGCTTGGCAGTCCGGTCGCTGACGCGCCAGAAAGCGCTCCGCCGAACCCGGGATGATGTGCGCCTGCGCGACACGTGCTAGCTGCGGCAACCCCGAAGACAGCGACCCTGCTGCCGAAGCAGTCACCCTGGACGTGAAGGTCGCCCCGGCCGCCTGAATCCGGGCCGGGCATGCTCGGCCACGGCCTTAAAGGTCATGCGGTGTCTGCGCCGCCAGCCTGCTGCTGAGCAGCCAACAGGGTGTTGATGTTAGCCACGGTCTGTGCGACCAATGGATGACTAGCTGGCAGGGTGCGCGTCAGGTCAGGTAGGAGTTCCCGGTACACCGCCAGCGCCGCCGCTATCCGGCCGTCCTGCCAGAGGCAGTAGCCAAGGTTGCTGCGGTCCTGGAGGGCCCGCGGATCGGTCAGCGGCCCTGAATAGTTGTCGAGGGCGCTGGCGAGCTGGTCGGCGGCGGCTGCCAGGCGGCCCGCCTGGAAGTCGAAGTCGGCCATCATGAGTCGCAGGTTGTCAGCCGCATGGTTGGGTGCCGAACCGTAGGTATCAAGGTCAGATACTGCCTCGCGGCAGGCTTCCTCCGCTTCGGCCCACTGTCCGCTCTCCCTTAGCCACTGGACCAGGTTGTCGCGGTTCACCAGCGACGGGCCCATCGTCGGCCCGAGTTCCGCGACGATGGCCGGCACTAGCTCTCGAACCAGATCTAGCGCCCTGTCCGGGCCTTCCAGCTCGTGGACCCAGTACGCGTGGTAGCCCCGCTCGATGAGCGTCGAGCTTGCATTCGCCCCGAGCACCCTCGTCAAGTCTTTGATCAGCTGCTCGGACAGTTCACGGGCCTCGCGCACCCTTCCCACCCGTCCCAGCCCATCGACGTAGTTCTTGCGGACGGTGAGTGTGAGCCCGTCGTCCGGCCCGAGCGCCTCGGTGGTGCTCTCCAGCAGCTGCCGACACATCTCCACGCCTTTCGCCTGGTCGATGCCATAGGAGACCCACCAAGCCAGATCGCTCCGGGCTCCCAGCGCGGACCGGTGCTGAGCCGCCTCTGGCTCCGATGCGAGCGCCTGTTCGATCGCCGCGACGGCGCCGTGGTAGTCACCCTGCAGTCCTTGCAGCCACGCGCGCTGGGTCGCCACGACCAGCCGGTCATCGGCGTCCGTGGCCCACTCCGCCGCGCGGTCGATAAGCGCCGTCGCTCCGGCGAGGTCCCCGCGCAGGCTCTTGGCCACCCCCAGTGACAGCGCTGACTTAACCGCGCGGCTATCGGATGGCAGCTCCGCTGCCTCAACAAGGCCGACGTGGGCGGCGATCACCTCTATCCCGGCCTGGTATGACAGTGAGTCCCTTACTTCGGGGTCGGTTCCCAGCTCAACCACGGCCACCCTGACCGCCCGTTCTTCTTCCTGGCTCAAGAACTCCGGCGCCCGTCCGGTGGCGACCCGGTAAAAAGACTGCTCAATGAAGCCATGCAGGGACCGGTCGATGACCCGCGTCCATCGGTATGTGCGGGCGGCAGCCTCGATGTCGTCAGGAGAGAAGCCGAGGTGCCGGTGCTGTCCAACTCGGACTACCAGATCGGGCACGAAACGCGGACCGGAGAGCGCAGCCAGCACCAGCGCTGACTGCACGCTCGGCGGCAGTTCGGTCCACGCCTCATCGAACACGCCGGCGAGCGTGTCGGGGAGATTTTCCACCTCGTACGGTTGCACGTCGATACGCCCCTGCGAGGTGCGGCGCCGGACCCGCGGCAGTTCCAACACGTAGCGCAGGTCCAGAGGGTTGTCATAGCGGCGCGCGAACGCGTCGCACACCTCCGGCATCGTGCCGGGAGCCAGCGACGAAACGATCTGGCGGAGATCGGCCGGGCTCAGCGGGTCAAGCTCCACGTGCTCGACTTTCCGGCCGATGACGCTCGATTCGAGCGACCGCAGCCAGCACGCCAGCGGCCGGTCGTCCGTAAGGGAGGAGACCTCTGGCCACGCTGTCGCCACGACCATGAAGCGGGCGTCCTGCTGAAGCAGCCTGTCCAGCACTCCGATCGTGACCTGGTCGGCGTCATGCGCGTCATCAATCACCAGGAGTACCGGAACCGCCTTGCTCAGCTGTTGTACCCGCTCCGCGAGACGGGCGGTGAGATCCTGCTCGAACTGCGCGGCGGCCACCTGCGGGCCACTCTCGCGCAACCGACGGCGCCGGACAAGGTTCCGCAGGCGTGAACCACCGGTGACAACCATCTCCACACCCGCGCCCACCGCTAGCGGCACGGCCACCGGCGGAGCAGCCAACGCCGCGATGAACAGAGCCAGGATGCCGACGGTGGCCGAGGTCACGTCGAACGCATCTCTTACCGTGCCGAGGAAGCTGCGCTCGGCACGGATCAACGCCTCGCCATGGGCGTACAACTGGTCAGCACCCTGCTCAAGCGCTCGGGCCAGCGATCCGTCGCCTAGCGCGAACGCCTGAGTTCCCCACCACAGCCACGGGATAGCCGTTCTGCCTTCGCCCGCTGCAACCACCGGTGTGATCCGCTTGCGCGCTTGTCCTACCGGAGCCTCGTCGGCGTCCACGATGAAAGGCGGCCAGTAGGCGGCGGACTCGCGCTGCGCCGCGGCCAGTCCCGCGTAAAGCTCTTGCACCATCCGGGTCTTGCCCCACCCCGGCGGCGACGTGATCAACCACATACGCGGCGAGCTCGAAGAGCAGACCTCGCCGAAAGAGTCCCTGATGGCATTTACCAAGTCGACCCGGGACCCGCCGACGAGCACCTGTTCACCTCACTTGGAGAAGGGCCACGCACGCCGGCCGCTGCCAAGCACCAAGGTGGCTAGGCAGTGGTTCACGGCTGCACTGCACTGTCGGTGGGTCGCGGGATCTTTCCCGCCACTATCGGTTGGGACAACATCGCCGTCAAGGAATGGCTGCCGCGCGGCCTACTAAATCAACGGCCCGTGGATAGCCGTCAGGTCAGCGGCGCCGTCTGCCCTCTGTCGGGCTGCGCCGATCAAGGCTGCAGGACGCTGGCATTGCTCAGCGAGCCCGTTGCGGCAGGTTACGCCTTCTTGCCGGGCTCGCGGCGTCGCTTGTCGCGTACGAACAATTCGCCCTGCCTGCCGTCCCCGGCGCTGCGGCGCTCCAGCTCGAAAAGAGTAGTCGCGGTCATCAGGTCGCTCAGCTTGGTGTAGCCGTAGCTACGCGAGTCCAAGTCTGGCTGCTGCTTGGTAATCAGCGTGCCCACGTAGCCGAGCGGGGCCCAGCCGTCGTCGTCCGATGCCGCCTCCACCGCGCCGCGCAGCAGGCTTACCAGCCCAGCGTCACGCTTGAGTTGCGCGGACGATGCGCGGGGTGCGGCCCCTGATGCGGCATCGGCCGACCCCACTGCTGTCACGGCCTCGCCGCGGAGATTCTCGATGTAGATGAACTTGTCGCAGGCCGCCACGAATGACTTAGGCGTCTTGCGCTCGCCGAAGCCGTACACGATCAGCCCGGACTCGCGCAGGCGGGCGGCGAGCCGGGTGAAGTCGCTGTCACTGGACACCAGGCAGAAGCCGTCGAACCGGCCCGAGTACAGCAGGTCCATCGCATCGATGACCATCGCCGAGTCCGTCGCGTTCTTGCCGGTTGTGTAGGCGAACTGCTGGACCGGCTGGATGGATTGCGCAAGCAACTGGTCCTTCCAGCCCTTCAGGCTCGTCCCCGTCCAGTCCCCGTAGGCACGCTTGACATGCGCGGTGCCGTATTTGGCGACCTCTGCGAGCAGCCCGTCAGTGATGCTGGGCTGAGCGTTGTCCGCATCAATCAGAACCGCGAGCCTTGCCGCGTTCTCGCTCACCTCGACCGCCTTTCACGAATCCGAAGCCCACAATAGCCAGCGTCGACCGACCCGGCTTCCAGCCGGACGTCAACCCGGGCAGCCGGAGCCCGTAACAGCGCAAGCCAGTCAGAGCGTGCTGGCTTTGCGCGCGAGGACAAGCCGGTACCGCGGGCTGCCGTCCTCGCGTTGGCCCAGACCCGTCAGGGGGACAGTGGTCACGGTGAATCCGGACGCTGTCAGGTCGTCGCGGACCGCGTGCAGCGGGCAGGTGCGGTAGTACATGACGAACTGGGGATGCCATACGGCATTGCGGACCCGCATGGCCAGGTCAAATCCGAATAGTGCCCAGTACGAGCCTGAGGTGAGGCGCTGCGGCGCGCTGATCGGGAAGACGAAGATCCCGCCGGGCCGCATGGCGCGGTAGACGCCGCCGAACAGGGCGGGCCGTTCGGCGGGCAGGAAGTGCCCGAGCGCTCCGAAGCTGACCGCCACATCGAAGGCGTTGGCGAAGGGAAGGGTCCGGGCGTCAGCCCGCACCCACTTGGCGTCGGGGTGCGCCCTCGCCGCCTGGCCGAGCATGCCCGTGCTGAAGTCCACGCCCATGACCGGCTCTTGGCACAGGGGCTGGAGGACCCGTATGCCCGCGCCGGTGCCGCAGCACACGTCCAGTCCTCGGCCGAACGGGCCGAGCGGGCGCAACGCGTCGGCGGTCGCGCTGAGCACGCCGTCGGGCGTGCGAAAAGGCGTGTGATCGAACTTCGGAGCGAGCAGGTCGTAGCCGCCCTCGACCGACGACATCGCTTGCATCGCAAGCTCACGCACAGACGGGCCCTGAGGCGAGAACACCGGCCCAGGGTACTTTCCCAACGAGATTAGTCGGTTGCGGGTAACGGGACGCGCCGATAAGAGTGGTGGCCGGAGCTACGAGGAAGGAGGGGTGAGCCATGTACGCCACGCACCCTGCGCTCGTGTCCTCCCGGCGTAACCAGCTGAGCTGATCCCGGAGCGGGCAGGGCGCCTCCAGACGGAGAATGCCTTGGTTCTGCATCAGCATGACCTCACCCTGCGCCCGATCGCCGGGAGTGATGAGCTGGAGCTGTTCAACAGCTTGCCCTACGTCCTCAACGACGAGGTCGGTGGAGACTTGGCGGCCGGTTGCCGCCGCCCGGAATGGCTGTGGCTCGCCCTGCGCGGTGATCGCGTGGTTGCCCGGGGGCGGATGGTGGTCCCGAGCGGGGGACGAGTACCCGCTGTTGATGGACATTTTCGATATCGAGGGCGACACCGACGACGGCGTCATGCACATGACCGCACACCACGCCGCCGAATCCAGAGCCGAGCTGGTCGCCTTTGAGGCCGCTGAGCAGCTGGGCGGAACCTAGCGGACGATGTGCAGTGGAAGCGGCAGCGCGACCGGGGAAAGTGGCTTGATCAGCTCGCCACGCTGACGCTGCCAGTACTGACGATCGTGCCCGCTCCGGCGCGGTTCGTCGGTCAGACGATCGGCAGGCTCGCCGAAGACACCCAGACCGTGGTCGCACAGCGAGGCATCGTGCCGCCCGGCACCGCAGTCGCACGCGGTCAGGCGGCCACTGCTGAACTCCTGCTCGACCGGCTCGGCAGCCACAACATCCTCCATCCCGGCATCTGCCGCTTGACCTGGTCGAGCGTCAGTGCGCCCGCAGCGGCAAGAGCGGACTGGCTGGCGCGCTGTGTCCGGACGGTTGGAGAGCGCTCGACCTAACTGCATCCCGCGGACATGCTGCCGCTTGAAGAGTTCGGGCTATCAGGACCGGCTGTGGTGCGGCTGGCGCGCTTCCGGCTGGTGACAATCTTGCGTTTGCGCAAAGACTCGAGCCATTCCCGCCCGCTGAGCAGTCGGGTGGTCTTGCCCGACCTGACCTCGCCCGCCGCGGCAACTGCCATCGCGACGCTGGCAGCGGTCATATCATCGGCTGCCTCATACACGACGACCACGTCATACTCGCCAAACGGAAAGCCCGCTACCACGAGTGTCGCGCCCACCTCCTCCAGGGCCGGCCGGATCACTTCCACCGGGTCTTGCGGCTCCTTAAGCTGATCCGCCATTGACTTGGCGGTAAAGGAGGCCTGGTACATGTAGAGCGGCATCGAGTTTCCCTTGGGCGGGAACAGGCGAACAGGTCACCAGCCAGTCCCCGTGACTCGCGGCGGGTTCTGCCGAGGGTGCACGGCAACGGACCGAAGACCATTGCGATTCAAAGATCGTAGACCTGGCCCGGTCGGGCACACCAGCCGCCGCCTCGCCGACCAGCCCTTTTCCTAACCATGCCAGGCCCCAGAACGCGGCAAGCTGGCTAGCCCGTTGACGTGTTCATGATGATCTCTTTCCGTCACATCGCTAACGCCAGAGTCTCCGTACCCATGCCGTAGCTCCCGCGAACTGAGACCGTCTACGGGCACCAGATCAAGCGCGCGCTGACGTTTGGATCTGGGTGCCGCTGGCCACCAGCTTGTCGTCAGCCGCGCTCGCGCTCAGCTTCCAGGTGGCCGGGTAGTCGGCAGCCCGAAGCTCTGCTATCAATGCTTTCTGCTGCGGTGTCATGGTCCCGTTCTCCTTGCGGCGATCTCCCTGCGCGATTCGTTGGCCAGGGCTGGGTAACCGGTAGCGGAAGCCGTCGAGGAAACGCCGGAATACGCCGCCTTCACGAGGGAGGGCCAGGGCAGGTGTCGGCGCGACAGTGCGCTGGTGCGCGACAGGCTGGTTGTAGTCGGTGCGGATGATGGCGTCAACGATCCGGGACTCGTCAAAATCCTCAGAGCCTTCGATCTGGGGCACGCAGCCGACCAGCATGCCATCGTGCATGACCAGGGCTGTAAGGCTGGCCGTCCCGTCGCTGTCCCACTCGGCTTCGTGCCCGCCGGGCAGCGGCAGCCGGATACCGAACTTGCCGTTGCCCCCACGGAGCAGGTGGGCATTGACGCCACGGTCCCGAAGCGAGTCGACCACGCGGCGGGCTCTGAAGTCATCCATGTACTGGACGTTAACCTTCGTTCCTGGAGGGTCTCTGAAAGATCGCTGGATGCCCACGCAGTCTGAGAGCGCTAGGGACGTAAACGCCCAGGCAATTGCGCCACCGGCCCTAGCGTGGCCGCATGGTAGACAAGTCCGCTCCACCCAAGCTCGGTTCCTGGAATCAGCTCGAAGCTGATAAAGCCGGGCGTTGAGTCCACTCCCTTGCTAGCCCGGAAGCGGGCGCTGCCGCCGTCAATGGACCGGCACTGCCCGCGATTCCGGCAGTTCTCACTGCTGTCCCGAACTCACGGCGGACCTAAGCTGCGTCCAGACGTTGCCATCCTTGATCGCGAACAGGAGGCCTGTGCTCTGGCTCTCCGCTTCCATCAGTTGACGCAAGCCAGCGGCACCATCGCAGTGTCCGACATTTACGTGTCCTTCCAAGGAGCCAAGCAATGACCCAAGCCGGCTCAACGCCACCGGCCCAGACACCGTCGGCGCCCAGCAGGCTCGAGGCGGCCGATCGGGAAGACATATTCGTCGCCCATGCCTATCGCGAGCAGCTCGTCGACTTGGGCGAGGTCCGCCTCAACTACGCCACTGCCGGCGACCTATCCCTACCTCCATTGCTCCTCATCCCTGGCCAGACCGAATCGTGGTGGGGTTACGAGTCGGCTATGCCGCTACTGGCCGAACGGTTCTGCTGCTACGCCGTCGACTTGCGCGGGCAGGGCCGCTCCAGCTGGACGCCGGGTCGCTACAGCCTCGACAACTTGGGTAACGACTTGGTGCGCTTCATCGATACGGTGGTCGGCCGGCCCACCCTGGCTAGCGGACTGTCTTCAGGCGGAGTCCTCGCGGCGTGGCTCTCGGCCTATGCCCGACCGGGCCAGATCGTCGGCGCGGTATGGGAGGACCCGCCGTTGTTCTCCTCCGAGCTGACCCCCGCCTACGGCCACGGCATGCGCCAATGTGTGGGGCCTCTGTGGGCGCTGTACGCAAAGTGGCTCGGCGATCAATGGTCCGTTGGTGACTGGGAAGGTCTCCTGCGCGCTGCGCCGAGCGAGCTGCCGGGCTGGGCAGCGGGGCTCTTGTTCGGCCGCATGAACGACGCGTCCGCTGGCCCGCCCCAGCACCTGCGTGAATATGACCCGGAGTGGGCGCGCGCCTTTTGGACCGGCACCGTCACCGCCAACTGCGACCACGCCCGCATGATCGCCGCGGTCCGGGTGCCGGTCCTGTTCACCCACCACTTCCGGAAGATCGACGCTGAGACCGGCACCCTGATCGGTGCCATCTCCGACGAGCAGGTCAAGCACGTGCGCCAGCTGGTCACCGATGCCGGCCAGCCGTTCGAGTATCGCTCGTTCCCTGAACAACCCCACGCCCTGCACCAGGCCGATCCCCAGCTATATGCGCGAACCGTTACTGATTGGGCGATATCGGTGCTGGCGGAAAGGGCCGAGGAGGATCACGTCCGTGCTCGCCGCTGAGACGCTCCCGGAACACACCCCTGTCCTGATCGTCGGCGGCGGACCGGTCGGTCTGGCCTGCGCCGTCGAGTTGGCCCACCACGGTGTGGAGAGTCTGGTACTCGAACGCCGCCGGGAAGTCTCGCACCTCCGGCCGAGAGCCAAGACGACATCGGCGCGGACGATGGAACACTTCCGCCGCTGGGGCATCGCCGAGCAGATCCGCCGTCGCGCCGGGCTCCCGGTCGAATGGTCGAACACGGCCGTGTTCTGCACGGCTCTGACGGGCCGGGAGATCACCCGCATCACCGGCTGTTTCGGCCTCGACCTGACCGGCTCGGAGCTCGTCGCCGAAGCCGGGCAGCAAGTGGCCCAGCCGATCGTGGAAGAAGTGCTACGCGAGAAGCTGACCACCTCCAATCTGGCCGGGCTGGCGCTCGGGGTACAAGGAGTGGCCGTCGGCCAAGGCGACGATGGAGCCTGGGTCGATGTCGTCGACCGGACCGGTGCCAGCCGGCGCGTCGCCGCCGACTGGATTATCGGCTGCGAAGGTGCGCGCAGTATCGTCAGAGAAGCTCTCCGATCGGAGTACGACGTCATCGACGGAGGTCGGCCCAACTTCAGCATCGTCTTCCGGGCGCCCGGCCTGGCCGACCACGTACCGCACGGACCAGCCGTGCACTACTGGGTCCTCTCCGCCGTCCAGCCCGGCTTGATGGGGCGATTTGACCTCGTCGACAGGTGGTGCGGCGCGAACGGTGTCGACCCCGGGACGCAGCCGGTCGACCCACAGGGGATAGTCCGCAACCTGGTCGGAACCGACGTAGAGGTCGAGATCCTTTCCACCGATGCCTGGCAGGCGCGCATCGCGCTCGCAGGCCTATGGCGGAACGGCCGGCTGCTGATCGCCGGCGACGCCGCCCACCAAAACCCGCCATGGGGTGGGCACGGATTTAATACCGGAATCGGTGACGCCGTCAACCTTGGCTGGAAACTCGC